>Ga0137359_10004352_pt1 | contig 11607 bp, 9 predicted proteins | sample Mad1_40_16metaG_FD_108281 | JGI IMG/M metagenome (GOLD analysis project Ga0137359, IMG submission 108281) | Vadose zone soil microbial communities from Angelo Coast Range Reserve, California, USA - Mad1_40_16 metaG | ecosystem: Environmental > Terrestrial > Soil > Vadose zone | place: USA... | reverse complement strand
GCAGAAAGGCGTGGACGCCCTGCGGGCAGTGCCACATGTCGGCATTGGCCGGCCGTGTCGAGTAGTACCACTGGTAGTGCTTGCGTGGTCGATCGAGCTTTGCCAATTCATCATGGATGCTGGAAGCGGCCGAGCCCTGCCGCGGTGCGTCGTCTGCTGTATCGAAAGGCAGTTCGAGCGGTCCGGCAAATGGCGCGCTCATAAGCACAACGGAGCGGAACACATCGGGCCGCACCAAAACGCACCATGCCGCAACGGAAGCTCCGAAGTCGTGCCCGACGACCGCTACGGCCTTGCAACAGCCGAGTGCCGACACCAGCCCCAACGCATCCCTGACCGCATTCAGAATCCGGAAAGAACCGAGATCGCCATCATAGTCTGCGTCCCAGCCGGTGGTGCGCCCGTAGCCCCTCTGGTCGGGCGCCACGACCCGGAACCCGGCAGCGGCGAGAGGCACCATCACCTTGCGCCAGGAATAGGCGATCTCCGGAAAGCCGTGAAGCAGCAGGATCAGCGGCCGGTCTCGACCCTCGAAGCCGGCTTCCAGCACATGCATCCGCAGTCCGTTGATGTCGCGCACGAAGCGGGATCGAATGCCGGATGGAAGAACGGCATTGTCCAGGGGCGCTAACTCGGTCATCCCACCTCCCTCGATCAATCGTCCACCTCCGCGCCGGTAATCCTCACCCCGGCGGTCTGCCGTGACGCGCCCCAGCCGGAGTGCAGGTCGCTCCATCCTGGAGGAGTTAGGGACGGTCCGCAACCCGATGCCGAAGCCGAACATTGAGCTGCTGCCGACACAACCGAATGTCTGGTTGCGTCAGCGGTCGCTGGGTTCGGCGGACTTGACATGATCCGCCGCCTGCGGCGCGCTTCACGCGGGGCGCAGCTTACGGGTCCCACCAAAGTATAGTTCCAACGCGCCTGAGACCCGATGCGCCAGCAGCTCTCTGCAGCCGCCCGCTCGGATGGGGATGTAGGGCCGGTGACTTGAGGACGGGAACGTCACGCCGCAAGTTCGAGGATTTCGTGCACTCGTGCAGGGCTGTCAATCCGCCGGGGATTGCGCGGGACCCAGGGCGTGTCCATCGCCCCTTCGGCAATGCGCGCGAAATTCTCCGGTCCAACCTGTACCACGCCGAGGCTGCGCGGCATGCCGAGACCCGAGATAAAGGCATCGAGCGCGTCGCCGGCATCCTCGCCTGGGTGACCCATTGCGGCGGCGACCAGTGCTTGACGCTCGGCATTGACCGGCTTGTTCCAGCGCATCACCGCCGGCAGCATGATGCACGAGGTGTGCCCGTGCGGAATGTCGAACACCGCGCCGAGCACATAACCGATGCCGTGGCTCGCACCCATCGGCACCCCAGCAGCGAGCGGCCCCATCGACAGCCACGAGCCCATCTGGCAATCGAGGCGGGCCTGCAGATCCGTGGGATCGGCCTTGACCCGGGGCAGGCCGCGGGTGAGCAGCGCCAGCCCATGCAAGGCCTGGGCATCGGCGAAAGGATTGGCCTCGCCGGAGCAGATGCCCTCGACGCAATGATCGACCGCGCGAATGCCGGTCGAGAGCCAAAGCCATTCGGGCGTGTGCACGGTGACGGCGGGATCGAGCATCACCGTGCGCGGGATGATCTGCGGATGCCGGAACAGCTCCTTGACTCGGCGCCGCTCGTCGGTGACGCCGGAAATGGCGCTGAACTCGCCGGCGGAGAGGGTCGTCGGCGCCGTGATCTGCCTTACTGACGGCGGCTTGCAGGGCGGCGGCCCGAGAGCGCCGTCCGGCCCCTTGACCGGACGGTAGTCATCGAGCGCCTCCGGGGTGCGGATGTCATTCGCCAGACAGAGCTGAACCGCCTTGGCGCCATCGGTGACCGAGCCGCCGCCAATCGTCGCGATCAAGTCTGCGCCGGCCTCGCGCGCCGCTGCAGCGGCCTCGATCACGGCGCGCCGCGGGGTATGCGGCGGCATCCGGTCGAAGATCCCGGCGAACCGGTTGCCGAGCGCCCGTCGCACTTTGCCGATCTCGTCGGTCGTGCGGTTGAGCGTGCCGCTCACCATCAGGAAGACGCGCTCGGCGTCGAGCCGCCGCGCCTCCTCGGCAACCGCGTCGGCGGCGGGCCTGCCAAATACCACCGCGTCCATCTCGCCAAAGGCAACACGTCCCGGTTGTAGCATATGTTCCTCCCATTACAGCCCTCGCACACGAGCTAATCTTACGAGCGGCGGCAAGCTACCCGCAATCGTGCCGGGCCTTTATGCTGCTTCCGCATCGTGGTGGTTTCCAGAGGGAGGAAGAGAATGGTGCCGAAACCAACCATTATCGCCTTGGAGGAGCATTACTACGATCCCGAGGTGAAGCAGCATTTTCGCGGTTTGGACGCGATCACAGCGCCGCACACCGTCGAGCGCCTCGATGATCTCGGCGCATTGCGGCTGAAAGAAATGGACGAAGCCGGCATCGACATGCAGGTGCTGTCGCATTCGATGCCGGGATTGCAGAAGCTGGACACCGAAACCGCCGTGCCATTGGCGCGACGGGTCAATGATCGCCTCAACGAAGCGGTTCGCGCCCATCCCGGCCGGTTCGCGGGTTTTGCGGCGCTGCCCACCGCCGATCCCAAAGCGGCGGCCGACGAGCTAGAGCGGACGGTCACCAGGCTCGGCTTCAAAGGGGCCATGGTCAATGGCCTGACCAACGGGCTGTTTATCGACGATCAGAGGTTCTGGCCGATCTTCGAGCGTGCTCAGGCGCTCGACGTGCCGCTCTACATGCATCCCGCGATACCGCACCCCGCTGTCATCGAGGCCTATTACAAGGACTATGCCGAAAAGCATCCGGGAATACTGCGCGCCGGCTGGGGGTTCACCGTGGAGACCGCGACGCAGGGCATTCGCCTGGTACTGAGCGGCGTATTCGACACCTATCCGCGCCTCAAGATCATCATCGGCCATTTGGGCGAGGGGCTGCCGTTTTATCTCTGGCGCATCAGTCACGGGCTGCGCGGCAGCCTCGGCAGCAAATCTTTCCGCGACGTCTTCTGCGAGCATTTCTATGTCACGACCAGCGGCTTCTTCTCTAACCCCGCGCTGTTGTGCTGTGTGATGGAGATGGGGATCGACCGGATCCTGTTCTCGGTCGACTACCCGTTCGTGGACAATCCCCCGGGGACGAAATGGACCGAGACCCTGCCCCTGTGCGCCGAAGATAAGGAGAAATTATTGAGCGGCAACGCCAAGCGGCTGCTCAAGCTCTAGGAAATTACCGGCCGAGGGTCACTCGGGTCGGAACCCGTCACCCTCCTGCGCGAGAAAGCGGTGGGCGATCGATGCATGCATCGCAATACCGACGGCCATGCAATCCTCGTTCAATATCATGCGGTTGGAATGGCATGGCGCGACATGGTCGTGCCCGTCAGGGCCGTCGGGCATGACCCCGAGAAACATCATGCAGCCCGGCATGCGTTGCAGGACGTAGGAGAAATCTTCGGCCCCCATGATAGGCGCCGGTCTGTCGATGTAATTGTCGGCGCCGAGAAGATCGGTCGCCACATCTCGGGCGAAATCCACAAAATCGGCATCGTTGACCGTCACGGGATAACCCCGTTTGATCGCGACAGTGGCTTCGCACAAATGGGCCGCGGCGATGTTCGCCGCGACCCGGCGGATGCCGTCATGCGCTCTTTCTCGGGCCTTCTCCGACGTCGCGCGCAATGTCCCGAGCATCTCGGCTGTCTCGGGAATGACATTGTAGGTCGTGCCGGCGGTTACCTTGGTGCAAGTCAACACCACCGGATCGAACACATCGATCCTCCGGGTGACCAGCGTCTGGAGTGCGAGCCCGATTTCGAAAGCGACCGGGATCGGGTCGATAGCGTCCTGTGGCATCGAGGCATGACCACCGCGCCCCTTTACCGTGATCGCCCAGGTATCGGCCGAAGCCATCATCGCACCGGGCTTGCCGAGAATGGCGCCCGCCCTGATACCGGGCCAGATATGTAACGCGAAAGCCGCATCCGGTTTCGGATCCGCGTCGATGAGACCATCCTCGATCATCAGCCGGGCGCCGCCATGCCCCTCTTCGCCCGGCTGGAACATGAACTTGACGGTGCCGGCCAACTCGTCGCGGTGCTGGTGCAAGAGGTGCACCGCCTGCACCAGCATCGCGGTATGCGCGTCGTGTCCGCAAGCATGCATGCGGCCGGGAAACTCGCTCGCAAAGTCGAGCCCGGTCTGTTCCGGCATCGGTAGCGCATCCATGTCGCCGCGCAACAGGATCGTGCGGCCGGTCTGAGTTCCGGGCTTGGTGCCGCTAAGCGACACGATGAGGCCAGAGGTCGACGGCCCGCGGGCAATGTCCAGATCGAGACCACGCAGCCCATCGAGCACCGCTTCGGTGGTCAGCGGCAGATCGACCCCAAGCTCGGGCTTGGCGTGAATGCGGCGGCGCAGCGCCACGGCGGCGGGCAACAACCCGCGTGCTTTGTCCAGGAAGCGGTGCAATTCCGACATGCTCGCCATTCTCTGTACTATTATGCCCGATTGAACGAGGCAGTTTATCGAAGATCGTTCGACATTGCGATGGGGAGACTGAACGCGGCTGGCCTTCCACCGACCTCGACGGGACGACGCGGCGGCGCGTCGATGCCGAACTCCCGGCAATTGCTGCCTAACGCATGAATTCGGTGATTCCCATGCTCATCGAGCGCGGTGTCGGCTCGATCGCGACCCAGAGGGAAACACCCACCGGTGGATGGCATGGCTCCCTTACGAGCGGTACGCCTGTTCGCGCTCGCGGCGTCAGACCGTCACCTTTGAGTGAGCGACCCCCCGGACCGTTAGGGAGCGGACGGATCTGCTGATAAAATAATTGCGGAAGGGCGCCTGTCGAGATCAGCGCTGCGTCGGCAGGCACAGGAACCCGAGAGCCGGATTAGTTTTGCTCAACCGGCATCGCCTGAGAAGGAAATCTGCAGAGAGGGACGCCAGCCATGACAAAGGATTCCGGCATATCGGTGATTGCGCTGGTCGCTCTTGTGGTCGCGATGCTCGCGCTCTCGTCGGTCGCCGCCCAGAAGGCGGCCCCCGGCCAAGGTACGGATCCAAAGGACGAGCTGGCGCAGAATTTCCTGGCGGAGCACGAGATCGGCCGACGCTTCCATATCGACCCGGCCGACCTGCCGGCGCCGAAGACCGGGCCGATCGTCACCGACCGCTCGCTGATCGTGCCCTATGACGGGCAGGTGCTGCAGGTCCCGCCGGGTTTCACCGCGACACCGTTCGTGACCGGGCTTGCCAATCCGCGCCGGCTGCTCGTGCTCCCTAATGGCGACGTGCTGGTCGCCGAGCAGAGCGCCGGTTATCTCACCCTGCTGCGCGACGACGGCGAGGGCCGCGCCAAATGGATCGACCGCCACGTCGAGGACCTCAACCGGCCCTACGGCCTCGCTTGGCGCGGCGACGAGCTCATCGTCGCCGACCAGGACGGCATCTGGCGGGTACCTCACGTGGTCGGCGCGCTGCGCCCCGGCCGACCGGCGCCGCCGCAGCGCGCCGATCAGCTGCCGCCGGATCAGCGCAAGCCGGTGGCCGGCGCCTATGGGGCGCAGATGCTCACCAAGAAGGGCGTTTTCGGCATCACTGTGGGCCACCAGAACCGCCATCTGGCGATCGACCCGAAAAGCGGCGCTTTGGTTGTCGGCGTCGGCTCGTCGGGCAATCTCGGGGTCGAGCCGGAGCCCAAGGCGACGATCCAGCGCTTTGACGCCGACGGCTCGAACCAGACGACGTTTGCCTCCGGCATCCGCAACGCGACGGCGCTCCGCTTCCATCCCGAGACCGGCGAGCTGTGGGCAGTGGGGCAGGAGCGCGACGGCCTCGGCGACAATCTGCCGTCCGATTACATGTTCCGCGTCCAGCAGGGTGGGTTTTACGGGTGGCCCTACGCCTATATCGGCAAGCACCCACAGCCCGGCTTTGCGAGCCTGGCACCCGACAAGGTCGAGGCGACGATTACCCCCGATCTGCTGTTCCAAGCCCATTCCTCGCTGCTCGACTTCGTCTTCTACGAGGCGGACCAGTTCCCGCCCGAATACAAGGGTCACGCTTTCGTCGCGCTGAAGGGTTCGTGGAACCGCTCGGTACCGACCGGCTACAAGGTCGTGCGCGTGCCGTTCAAGGACGGGCGGCCGGAAGGATATTATGAGAATTTCGCGACCGGCTTTTGGGTATCGGGCGAAGAGCGCGCCGAGGTCTGGGGGCGCCCCGCGGCGCTCGCGGTCGCCAAGGACGGCTCCCTGCTCGTCGCCGACGATACCGGCGGCACGATCTGGCGGATCGCCTACAAGGGCACGCCCGAAATCGCCGGCGCGCCGGTCGAGAAGCCGCGGTCGGATACGAAAAATCGGTAGGCGGTTATTCCTGCTCCAACGGCCGCAGGCGCCGATAGGCGTAACCGATGCCGACCAGCACCGCGCCGAGACCGATGAAGGAGAGTGCCCGCAACGCTCCGCTGAGATCGGCCATGTCGGATAGAAAGACCTTGCCCACCACCACGCCGATGCCGAGCAGCGACACCCGCCGCAGCCAGATGTTGCGCCATTTGAGCGCCGCCCCCAACCCCGCCGCGGCGAAAGCGAGCCAGGCCGCCGAATAGGCATACCATTCGGCCTCGCTGGTGAAGCCCTGGTTCAAGCGCTCACCCTGAAAAAGATGACGGATCTCGAGGGTCACCCACAGAAAGGCGAAGCCCACTGCGAGAATTTGCGAGGCCTGCCAGACCACCCGCGATCCGAGCCGATAAACCCCGATCAGGGCGTAGAGGGCGGCGGGCAAGGCGTAGGCGAGGAGCAGAGAGTCGAAGAGGAACCAGCCCTCCACCGGCTGGCCGAGAAAGGGCGTCAGCGGAGAGATGATGATCGCCTGCCATCCGACCGCAAAGAGCGTTGCGCATCCGGAGAGGACGATGCCGCTCCAGCACAGCACAGCCCTTCGCCGACTCCGGCCGAGATGCAAGAGCCAGGCAGCAATGGCGAGCCAGGCCGCCGTCTCCATCGCGTTGAGCTCGAAATTGTCGAGGGCGAAGCGTAACGGGCGCTCGCTCAGCGCATGCCACAACTCCAAGGTCACCAGCAGCACCGAAAAGATGACGCTGCCGGCCTCGAGCAGCTTGACCAGCAGGTCGTCGGCGCGGCTGCCGAACTGCCGGGTGGCGATGATGAACGCCGCTGCCGGGACGCCGTACCCGTAGAGCAGCCAATTGAAAATCAGCGTGTCCGCTAGGGCGTAGTGCAGGATTTCCGGGTTGAGGGCCAGCCTGACCAGAACGGCGGCCGCCACGACGAAGGCCAGCCGGCGCAGGACGGGTAGCCCGAGGCGGCCTTCGACCCACGCCAGGGCCGGCAAGTGCAGGGCGAGCGCCACGGTCAGCCAAGCGTCCTCCAGCGCAAAGACGACAGCCAGAATGGTGCAGCCGAGCACGCCGACGGCGTACGCTGCCAGCACGGTCTCGTTCTCGACGGTGCCGTCACGGCGCTTCGCCGCCCAGTCGGCCGCGGCCAGCTGGAGCCCCGCCACGGCAATGGCGACAAACGTCCATGCGATATCGAGGCCGAACGCCTCGATCCGCCAATAGGAGATGGCGAGGATGATCGGCGGCGAGGCTGCCGACAAGGCGGCCCAGCGCCTCGGCCTCGGCACCCGCGCCAGCGCGAGAAAGCCGCCGGCCCCCAGGAGCAAAGCGAAGGCGGTTGCGACGGTGATGAATCGGCTGACCTGCTCGGATGGAACGGTGTGCAGGAAACGGGTCATCTGCTCCGCCGAAAGCGGCAGGTTCCAGCTGGCGAGCAGGGCTGCAGCCAGAGCGCCGGCGGCGGCACTCACATCGTCGAGTTCGCGGTCGCGGTAGGCAAACCACAGCAGCGCCAGTACGACTAGAAATGCGCAGCCGAGCGCAGCCGTGCCATGGAGATCGAGGTTTACCAGGACAAAGGCGGCGAACGAGATCGCCCAGAAGGCGGTCCTGACCGAAACGCGCACCATCGGCTCGTCGATCACCCCCTCCATAAACGGCGCCCAAGCAATGCCGCGCCGCAAGGCGGAGAAGAGCCCGATCTGAGCCAGCAGATACCCGCCGATGACAAGGACGTCCTCGTGCCGGTAGGAAGTAGCCAACCACAGCAAAGCCCAGCCGATCGAGCCGGCCACCGACACCCAGGCCAACCACCACCACGCCCGGTGCCGCAGCAGCGCCAAGGACGCCGCATTCACCAGGGTCAGATAGGCGAAGAGGGGGAGCGCGAGCGGCTCGTCGCTGCCGACCAGTAGCGGCACGGCGAAGGCGCCGGCCAAGCCGAGCACGGCGACAAACGGCCCGTGCTGCAGCGACATCAGCACGGTCGCCGCGGATGTCAGGGCCAATAGCGGAAACGCCAACGCAGGCGGGAGTAGGCCGTAGAGTTGGTAGGCCGCGAAGAGGCTGGCGAAGATCGTCACCGCGCCCGCTGCGGCGAGCGCCTGCGCGACATTGGACGGGCGGATCTCGGCAGGTTCCTCCCACACTACCCATTCGGCGCCGGCCCACAGACCGATCCCAAGCAGAACCCCGAGGACGATGCGCACCAGCGGCGTGAGGAGACCGTAATCGATCGACAATTTGACCAGAAAGGCCCCGCCCAGAGCGAGCGCCAGCCCGCCCAGCCACACCAGCCAGTTCTCGACCAGCACCCCTTCCCAGCTTTTTCCGGAAGCGATCGGCGCTGGCGGTGAGATCGGCAGCTCGGAAAGCGCCTCCTCGGTGGCGGCTATGGGCTCCGACGTGCTGACCAGGTGTTCCGGCAACGGCGTTTCGACCGGCGACTCTTCCAGAGTGATCTTTCTCTGGCTGTCGAGCCCGGACAGTCGTTGCTCCAGTCCGGCGATCCGGGCATCCAGGGCGAGGATATTTGCGGTCAGGGCACGAGTACGGAAGAATGCCCTCCCGGCCAGGACGGCGGCGGCGATGACCCACAGGGTGTTCAGGAACTCCACGGTGCGATCCCTCCAGAGCCTGCCGTGTCCAGCAGCGCATTATATTGTAAGTGAACGTTCACTTACAAGCGAGATCTGATGCCGCGGCCGGGCGCAGCGAAAACCAGGGTGGAGCGTGCCGCGCTGGAACTGTTCGCGGCCAACGGCTTTGATGGCGTCTCGATCGCCGATATCGCCGCAGCGGCCGGGGTCTCGCAGGGCGCCCTCTACCGCCATTACGCGGGCAAGGAAGAACTCGCCTGGACGTTGTTCTCGACCGCCTATCTGCGCACCGGCGCCGACCTCGACGCGATCCGCGCCAGCCGCTCGGGGCTCGACGCGCGCGTAACCGCGATGGTCGAGCATTTCTGCGCACTTTACGACGATGACCCGGCCCTCTTCCGCTTTATGCTGATCGCCCAGCACGGATTGCTGCCGCGCCTTCAGCAGGGTTCGCGAACACCAGTTGATGCGATCGCCGATGTCGTCAACGACGCGGTCGCCGAAAAGCAGGTGGCGCCTATCGATCCGGCGGCGGGCGCCGCCGTCATCATGGGCGTCATTCTGCAGACCGCCACTTTTCACATTTATGGCCGTCTCACCGGCTCCCTATCCGCTCGGGCGCCGGCCTTGGCGCGCGGAGCCATAGCCGCAGTCAAGGCGCTCGCTTAACGACCAAAATGGGTTATTAGAGCCGGGTCGAGAGCCAGATGGCGATCCGCGACCCGGTTTTGACCGCGGCGCTGATCAGGTCGTAACTCGCGGTGTCCTCGGCGCCCTGCGCCACCGCCATGTCGCGGTGGGCTATCTCGTCGTCGCGAAACGACAAGATGGTCTCGCGCAACGCAGGATCCTCGTCACCGAGTCTTTCGGCCTGTGCGCGGTAATGCTCGTCGATGACCTCCTCGACCGCGACCGTGCATGCCATCGCGGCGCGCTCCCCGAGGAGAGCGGTCGCGGCGCCGAGCGCATACCCGGCGACGGACCACAAGGGGTGAAGCAGTGTCGGCCGAACCCGCCGGTCCCGCAACAACGTCTCGAACCGGGCCAGGTGGCGTTTCTCGGCCTCCGCCATCTGGCGGATCACCCCCGCCGCGCCGCCGCGCCCGAGCACATCCAGCTGCCCTTGATAGATCCGCGTCGCGCCGAACTCGCCGGCGTGATTGACCCGCAATATGCGCGCGATCTCCACGGCTGGTGTCGGGTCGCCCGGCAAACGGTGTGGCGGGGCGTCGCTCACGCCGTCTCTCGCCGGATCACCAGCCGCCGCAGCGATCCCCGTCGTGATCGCAGAAAGGCCGCCAAGCCGACGCCCGTCATGACCAGAGAGGCGAGCAGGTTCCAGCCGGCGAGCGAGACCCCCCAGAGCGACCACGCGACCTCGTCGCAGCGCACCGGCTGCCGGCGCAGGATCTGCGCCTTCAATGCCTCGACCGTATCGGCCGCCGTGGCGGCCCCGCTACAGGCGGTGGGGCCGGCGAACCAACGCTGCTCGACCCCGACATGATAGAAAGCGAGCGCAGTGCCGATCGCGAACGCCGCGGCGAGCAGCAGCGCCACCCAGGGCAAGGCTGGCCGGCTGCCGACCATGGTCGCAACGAAGGAGATAACGATCGCCACACCCCACGGCCAGCGCTGCATGAGGCACAGCTCGCACGGCGCGAGCCCGCCCCAATGTTGCGACAGCAGCGCCCCGCCCAACACGACGGCGCTCGCCGCCAGGACAAAAGCCGGAAACCCCCGGGTTGCCTTCTGCTCCCACCGTCGGAGCCAATATGGTGGCGGGCGGAGCGCTCTATAGCCCGGCGGGCGGGTCGGGACCGTCATGCCTTCATAGGTAGCGCAACACCACGAAGCCGCCAACCAGCGCCACCGCAAAGGCGCCCGTCACCAGCATCAGCTTGCGCTCGATGAACTCGCGGACCGAGTCGCCGAACCACCACAACAGCGCGGCGAGGAGGAAAAACCTGAGGCTGCGCGAGACCAGCGATGCCAAGGCGAAGGCCAGCAGATCGAACTGCGCCACACCGCTCGCGATCGTCACGAGCTTGAAGGGGATCGGCGTCAACCCCTTGAGGATAATGATCCAGGCGCCCCACTGCGCGAAAGCGGATTTGAGCGCCTCGTACCTGCCCATCGCGTGGTAGAACTCGAGCACGGGACGGCCCACCGCGTCGAACAGGAAATAGCCGATCGCGTAGCCGACAAACCCGCCGAGAACCGAGGCCACCGTGCAGACCCCGGCGATCAGCCAGGCCCGGCGCGGCTGCGCCAGTATCATCGGGATCAGCAGGATGTCGGGCGGCACCGGAAAGAACGAGCTTTCGGCGAAGGACATCGCCGCCATCACCCACATGGCATGAGGGCTGGCGGCGAGGGCGAGCGCCCGGGAATAAAGACGATCGAGCATGTTTAAACCGGTCCGCCCCGAATTGGTGTGCTGAATATAAACGTGTCAACCGTCACCCCAGCGAAAGCGCTAGGGCATGCACAGATCTCACAGCCAGGAGGTGGCCGAAATATCCCCCTCTCCGCCGGGGCGGAGAGGGTTGGGGTGAGGTGGGGGATCTCCGCGTTCCGAACAGCGGCGCCGCCCACCTC
>Ga0137359_10004351_pt1 | contig 11610 bp, 14 predicted proteins | sample Mad1_40_16metaG_FD_108281 | JGI IMG/M metagenome (GOLD analysis project Ga0137359, IMG submission 108281) | Vadose zone soil microbial communities from Angelo Coast Range Reserve, California, USA - Mad1_40_16 metaG | ecosystem: Environmental > Terrestrial > Soil > Vadose zone | place: USA... | reverse complement strand
TTTTTCTGGGTCGCCGGGGTGGCGCTCCCATTTCGTCTATGCGAGCTACTGTACAGTAGAAAGTAACTTAGTGCACGGAATGTAACGGGCACGTCAGAGGGGTATCTCTAATAAGGTGGACTGTCGCAAGGTTCCGCAACTCCAACTGTCAGAGAACCGTCTCTTTCTGTGCGCCGGAATTTTCCCTGCATCCAAATGCGATACATCTTGAGCTGCCGCTTGCGGTTCACAAGCAGCCTACGGTCGACTCCGAGCTGCTCAATGGTGAAGAGTGGGTGGGCCAAGCCGAGCGGGGCAGAGTCACGCAAGGATGGATGGATAGGGTACATGGATAGGTCAGCGCTGTCGAGGGTAGAAGGCGGATCGCGGCAGGGCGTGGGAACGTCCGTGCTATCATCTTCTACGCTGTTGCCGCCGCCGCCGCCGCCGCTCTCCTCGGCTTCGGGTGACTCGTGTGTGTGCACCTGGACTTGAGCGATCGGCGCGTGTGAGCCGGTGAATAGCAACGCGAACTCGTCTGTCCCGGCAGAGACGTCGGGAAAAGGATGTTTAGTGATGAGGTGGCGGTGATGAGAGATGGCCATGCAAACCAAGTTCGAAAAAGTACACTCGCGTACCGTCGCCCCGGATGTAGAAGTTGTCATCGAGTAACCGGCCAGCTTTGAAGCGAAGCTGGGTGAGATCGTGCCGACCGTAGTCGCGCATGAGGACGAGCCCGCCGGGTTTCAGGATCTAGATTTGTAGGGTGTAAAGTTGGATTATCAGCAACTTAAACGAAGGCACGGAAACTCGGACCTGCGCGATGTTGGAGATTACGCGCGGCCATTCGGAAGGGTGTAGGGCGCTGAGAACGAACACAAGGACGAGTATATCGGCCGAGCAGGGCGTAAGACCAGGGGGTAGCGAGGCAGAGGACAAGTCCCAGACCGAGGCATTTATCGTTCCGCAGGGGGGAGATGTGTACAGCGCATTGTGCTTTGGCGAGATTAACGATTGAACGAAGAGCGAAAATATCGAACAAAGCCCACCTGTACGAGCTTTATGGCGTGCGAAGAATAGTCGAACGCGTGTATGTGGAGCTCGGGATTGCGATTTTGTTCTAGGAGTGGGAATATGGCATTTCCGGCGCCTATGTATAAATGAGAAGTGGTGATCAAGACAACCGAAGGTCGGGTAACACGAGGAACATACCGCATCCAACTTCGACGACGGTGCGGGGTCCCGCCTGCACTGGACGTACATCATAATCGTGGGAAGGACGAATGGACAGGCGCACCGATAACTCGGCAGCAGCGAGGAGCTCCGGGAACTCGAGATGTAACCTGATCGCGGATTGAACGACACGGGATGTATAACGTAAGTGGATGCAGGACGCACCACTTGCGGTTCTTGAAGAAGTTCGAAGCATTAGTCTTGTAGAAGTTATCCCTGGTTCATCGATGAGTGGGGCATGGCACAGGTAGTGAAAGATGTAGAGAATGAACCAATGTTTTGCGGGTTTAGCATTGTACTTTTGTTTGTCTGGATGTGGGACTGGAGCAGCTCGCTGACGAGCAAGTGAGGCAGCTATGGTGGCATGCTGATCAGGTGGAGGAGGTACGTGATCCCAAGCATTCTGAGACCAGACGTCGGCATTCTCGGTGAGAAATCTATATTGAATTGATTATGAGGGTGTTGTGGGTGTATGGGAGATAAAGATGGACATTCCTGGAACCGAAGGGAGGGTTGATTGCAGAGGAGTCGTGTAGAGAGGAAGAGAGCTTTGCCATAAGCGAGAGAAATAAGAGAAAATAATTATAATGTTATGTTATCAATAATAAGTTGTTGGCCCATCACCTCATCCGAAACCAAATTTCATGCCGCCGACGACGATTGCTTCCCCGTCTTCACCCCCAGGAGACGCTGACCTCCAAGAGTTGTACAACCAAGTTCTTAGCGCTTTCGCTGAAGAGTCCAGTCCTTCCAAGTTTTCCTCATCGTTCTCGCCTAATCCTGTCGATCACGATCCTCCTTACAGTCCACATAGCGACGAAGCTGTTAACTCATATATCTCCACTAGGCCGCACACACAATCCCGCGGTAAGATTTCTCTTTCTTTCTCCTTCTATTGTCTCTCCCCGCCCTCATTCCTCTAATTTTTCGCATAAGCCTCCGCTAGCCCAAACGACAACAACCGTCCCCTCCCATCCCCGACGACGTATCCCACCTCCCCTACGCAGGGCAAGGGCCCCCGCCCTCTCCCAAGACTTCCTGCTGCATCACCTACCTCACCTTCCTCTTACCCTACACACATGCCCGAACCCCGACCTTTCTTTCATGACCCTACCCCACCTGCTTCTGCTGGTGCCAAACCCGCAGCCGAGCAGTGCGTGCTTTTTTCTCCCTCACTTTCTCTTGTCTTCATCGCATATCTCTGCAGATCTCGACGACAGTACAATGCCGAACCCTTTGGCAACGGCACTACTGCACCCCCTGCAGAGCGCCCTCCGCCGCGCGGCTTACCTGGTGATCCACGACCTGGCTACAAGACGCCCGTAGCACTGCGTGCAGGGAACAGTGGAGGCAGCACTGATGCGCGATCACCCTCCCCTGCCAGCGGACACACGCGTGGAGCAAATTCAGCCCAGTATCCTCTCCCTATTCCTGATGTTACCTCGTCATCTGTCGGACTGTACGGCCAACCATGGAATGCATCACCTGCCGGAAGGAACGGCCCCAGCAACGGCGTTCAAACCCCGGGTAGTGCCCCGCAAAGGCAGCCATCTTACAGACCCCCGGGCGCCTCCGCACCCCGGATACCTGGCCATGCTATAGGTCTCGACTCCCAGGATGATTCAACGAACGCCCCCCCGTCAGCCGATCATCACTTGTCCCTGAACAATCCTTCCGATTCTAACTCTTACTTCCCTTCCGACGCTACCTACTCGTCCAATCTGTTCAATATCCCCAACATCCCCCCGCCGCCACCGCTTAATTCGCATTCCCATGTTCAAGCTCCTTCTCGTCCCAACCATGACTCCTCAGACGATATTCTTGCCCATGGAAGTCATGGGTTTGCCCGTCCGCTCTCCCACAGTGAGTTTTCTTATTTCTTTTTCCAGATATCCACAGGGCTCAACCGTCGTTACCCGCTTACAGTTTCCAGCAGCGAGCGCCCGCTGCGATCGACCAGCACCGTATCGACCTCCTCGAGTACACGCGCGAGCGGCCTAGAGCGTAACTTCACCACGTCGACGGTCGCGACCATGTCCACCGCGGCAACAACGTACAGCAGTACCAGCAGGGACAAAGAGACCATTACGGAACGCACCCCCGTCGACCGCTCTGACTCATTCACCAATAAATTCCGCGAACCCGCGACAGGTCCTGTTGCAATGAGCGAGCGTCAGCCATCTGAGCCTGCTCGATCCGTGGGGACTGCGCGTTCGCACCTGGCGACCGAGATCAAACGGCTTAAAAGTCAGGAGGCCAGAGAAGACGCTACAAATTCGTACGACGACGATTATTACGATGATGACGAGGACTACTACTCGGACGAGGAGAGTCTCGACTCCTTTGTCAACTTCTCGCTGCTCAGCAATATTGCGGTATGGATGCGTGACCAGGTGCCACGCGGGTCACATGTGAAGGGTAGCATCCCTTACCCACGGGCGTTTACTGGTAAGGATATCGTGGTATGTGCATTTATAGGCTCTTTTTGTGCCACTTTTGATCTATATGTTTTCATTCCAGTCCACACTCCAGTCGCGCATCGTCTCCGAGCTCCTCATCAACCAAGGTATCACGATAAGCAATCGCTCGATCGCGCTGCAAGTTGCGCGCGGCCTCCAGCAGCAGCTATTTTTCTATGAGGTCGAGTGGGGCGGGCGCATCCTTCAGGATGGTGTCGAAGACGTCTACATGTTCCTCGATGACCAGGAGGGCACCGCTGATGCTCCACGCGATCGCGAGGAACTCCCGACCAGTGTGATCACTGTATTGACTCGATGTTACTCACCCAGCTGCTCCGATGCCCAACAGTGCTACTCTTTTGCATGTCCACGCCGTGCAAGGGTAGGTGTATTTTCGTACTGATTTTCGCCAATCTCATATTAAGTGCATTAGGCGGACCCGATTATCGTGGAGGAGACGCCTTTACCCGTACCAGTTTCACTTGATGAAGACTGGGTCACACGCGTAGATCAGGCTGTATTGGCTGCACTTCCTGAGAGCGAAATAAGTCGCCAGACGATCATCCACAAGCTCATTACGAAAGAGGTCCAGTATCTAAAGGACCTTGATGTCATTGAATCTGTATGATTCTTTACTGCGTTCATGACCCGAATGTTCCTGCTTACGGCTTACGTCGTATAAATAGGTCTTCATTCGACCACTACGCAACGCAATCCCGCCTGTGATACCCTTCACCGAAATCGACGGATTCATCGATGAGGTCTTTGGAAACTTCTACGATGTTCGGCGCGCAAATCGCCAACTTTTGGAAGTACTCAACGTGCGCCAGCGCGAACAGTCGCTCGTCATCCAACGCGTGGGTGACATCTTCCTTGAAATCGCAACAGAGTTCAGGCTCGTATACCCCGTCTACGTTGGCCATCTACCACACGCAGAAAAGCGTCTAAAAGAGGAGATGGAGGGAAATCATGAATTACGACTGTTTCTCGAGGTACGCCGTGCTTCGCTTCCAATTTCAGAAGATCCTCTGATGTGTCAAATGGTCCATAGCACGCTAACCGCAATCCAGATGCACGGAGGATGGAGCTCAAAGTTTTCTTGAATCGCCCGTATGAGCACTTGCAGCGGTACGAGAATGTACTCGAAGCCATCGCAAAGGAGACGGCCGAGGGCAATCCTGATGCAGATTACCTCATGGAAGCGGTACAGGCGTTCAAGAATCTGCAAGCGGCGTGCGTATTGCAGACGTTCCAGCACGCGATGTGCAGGGGCCCGACGGGCAAGTTTGAATGGCATAACCTGGTCTCCGAAGAGGTTCGACAAGGCATTGGCAAGGCAGAGCAAAAGCGCCAGAGGTGAGTCGTCATTGCAAGAGGTCAAGGGACCACCTCTGACGCCAACTTTTGTAGCATCATCTTCGAGCTTATCAAAGGTGAGATGCAATACGTACGCGATTTAGAGAACATCGATATTGTGAGCGACGCCATGTTCGTCCAGCGTGCATTCTGTTTGAACCAGTGTTCCTCCGCAGATGTACGTGCAGCCACTGCGTACAGCAGAACCGCCTGTCGTCCCCCGCGACCGGTTATCAGCCTTCATTACGGACGTCTTTCACAACTTCGGCGCGCTGCACGCACAACACCGCAAGCTGCTTGACGGCCTCCACGCAATCCAGCGTGACGAGCACCCGGTCATTAATAGTGTCACCGCTGCGATCTTCGATGCTGCGCTCAACTGGCGTGATGAGTACATGGAATACATTACGAACTATCCTATCGCCGAGTATCGCATCGTTGACGAAATGGCGAACAATCCTGCTTTCAAGGAATTTGTGGAGGTGTGTTCATGCCACGCCATTGCGTTCATGACACATGTATATACTAAATACGCCGTGCCCTTTCACTTAGCAATGCACGCGGCATCCAGATGCAAATCGTCTGGACATGAAGAACTTCGTCAACCGGCCAATCCCACGTCTCGCGCGTTACGAACTGCTGCTCAAGGGCATCATGGAAGCCAGTCGCGAAGGTCACGAAGACCACGAGAGTATCCCGCAGGTCATCGAGATAACCAAGGCTCTACTAAAGGAAACCCAACCGGGCGTCGTATCTGCGGAGCAAAAGGTCGAGCTCTGGCGGTACAACGCCAATTTAGTGTTCAAACCTGGCGAGGCTGTGGTGAGTCCCGACTAGTGGTGACCAAGTACGAAGGCGTTCTGTGAGACTCACGTCATTGCTTCTCGTTTGTGTTCCCAGGACATGGACCTATTGGCCGAGAACCGCTCACTTATACACGCCGGAAAACTCTTACGCCAGCCGGATACTGGATTCGAGTGGAGCGGATGGAGTGAGCTGTTTGTTCTGCTATTTGATAACTATTGTAAGCCAAAAGGACGGGCGGGTCCAGCAGTGTCGTTTATTGACTGCGATGTGCACAGTGGTCATGACAAAGCCCAAGGAGAAGGATGGTATCACGAAGTACAATGTCAACCGCCGAGTATGTATTCCTTCCGTTTTCTCTGCACACTCCCAAGGCTGACTGTTGTAATTTAGCCTATTCCTTTAGATTTGTTGACTCTTGCAAACTTCACTGATCCTCCTACGCAACGCGGGACTGGCCTGCTACGTGGCTTCGGTGGCGGCGGCAACAGGGGAGGCGATGCACAGGCAAACGCGCCTGGTCTCACCCCCGATACAGCGACGGACTCGCGTGTCGTCTTTCCGTGCACTATCCTGCACACCGGTCGACTTGGAGGGTTGTATACTGTGTATGCCGAGTCTGCGCAAGCGCGCTCGGAATGGAAGGAAAAGCTCGAGGAAGCAACTGGGTTGCGCAAGGTCGTGCAGGAGTCGAACAAGGTCTTTGAAGTTGAGACGCTCAGCTCGGACACATTCGTCGTCCCATCGATGCTCTCTCCGCCGACAAACCACTCGTGGAATGCAGAGAGCTCGTTTACGGGCAAAGTCACCTGTTCCGTGCCATTTAGTAAGTAGCTCGACTTGGGAAGCTGCGTGCCTGCGAGTCTGACTCTTTTTTGTACCTTACAGCTACCGCAGATGGACGTGCTCTCGTCGCAGTCGGTTGTGCGGAAGGCGTTTGGATTGGTTTCCGCCACGATTCTAGATGTGAGGGTCGCGTTACTGTCATATCAAATTGTTGCTCATTCTCCTTGTAGCCATGCGCAGGGTGCTACACCTGAAAATGGTCACCCAATGTGCAATGCTTGAAGATTTTGGGATCTTTCTTGTGCTTGCCGACAAAGTGAGCTTCCTTTTCGTTTGCGTACCCTTGACGATTTGAATGACACTCTTTTAGTCTCTATTCGCATACCACATAGAAGCACTTGTACCCACATCTCCGCACAGCGCGAACACTTCACAGACACCGCAGAAGCTTAACGGCTCGAAAGACGTCCACTTCTTCAGTGTTGGGAGTCTTGGAGGGCGGACCCTTGTGATTTACATGAAGAAAAAAGGGGTATGGTCGCTCATTACTTTAGCTCCAACGTTGGCCTTACCCGGTCCACCAGTTGGACAGTGTCTTCCGCGTACTCGAACCAGTCGTTGGCAAGATAAACGAGAAGGCCAAGGCACCTGTTTCTCTGAGTTCTCGATTTGGTCTGCGACAACCCCGTTCGGAGTGGTTCCGCATTTACAGAGTACGTATACCCCCCTTCCACAGCCAAGCGGATAATGAACACCGTTCAAGCAGGATTTCTTCTTACCGTCCGAGTCGTATGACCTCATCTTTTTGAAAGCCAGGATCGCCATTCTCTGCACGAAGGGTTTTGAGATTATGGACCTTTCCGAGTCAGTCCTTATCACGTCACGCTTGACCTTGTCTTCGATGTCTGACGTATGTGTAGTTTCAAGAGTGTCACGATTCCCCAGCGTGACGACCCGCGTCATGAGAGAGTTGCCAAACGTTGCGAGTCGTGTCGCCCAATGGGGATGTTCCGCTCCAGCGAGAACGAATTCCTTCTTTGCTACGATGGTAATACATTTCAGGTGCTCTCTCTATCCACACGCTAACCCTCTTTCGCAGAGTTTGGATTGTATGTGAACCGGCACGGCGACCCAAGTCGTACTAAAGGCACCATCGAATGGGAAGGCACTGCCGAGCATGTCGCCTGGCACCCACCCTACGTCCTCATTTTCGACTCGCGCTTCATCGAGGTGCGACACGTCGAAACTGGGCGGTTGTGCCAGATCATCCCCGGAAACGACCTGAGGTGTATCTGGGACGGGCGTGGGGGGTCTACGCCGCAGCTCGCGCCTGGACCCAATGGGACGTGGGAGGAAGCTCCGTCACAAGAAGCGCGCGTGCATGGCGTCATGCGTGCAGACGACCCGGCGCAAGGACGCGCGGGCGCGGGGCGTGGGGTTGCACAGCACGTCTTTGAGCTCATACCGACTGTCCCGCTCTTCCTTCCCGAAAAGCTTTCATCGCCCACGCAACACTCGTCGTTTATACACCCTGGGCTGAACGGCTCGCCATGAACTAACCTGTCCGTAAGACGTGAAACGACCCTCGTGACGAAATGTGACATGTAAGACGAACAAACGGACCCGACTTTAATTCGCTACTACTGTACAGCCCATACCACCCGCACGGACCCGACTTTTACCACTGTACAGCCCGTCCTTCCTCTCCTCATACCACCCGCTCGCCCCCTTAGGTTGCTTTTTATTATGACATGTACTTCACATTCGCGATTCGCCGTTCATATATGTACACCGACAAAGTGTTATTTGTGTCTCTGGGAAATGAATCATTTAGTGGGAGGTGCCATTGCATGATCGATTTGATACGGACAATGCCACTGTGATCCCCGGGTCACTTTCAGTACACCAGTACACCGCTCGCAAGGGCCTCAGCTCTGCTCATGATGCAACCATTGCATAGAATTGATCCGATCCGCTGTTGCACCGGTGGCTCCATCATCCTGTGTTCCTTGGGGAAACCTTGTTGTTCGCGGAGGGAAACGCAGATGTCAATTCGCAGGCCCCTGGAAACAGCTGAGCCACGTTATTTAGCACGTCGATCGGGGCGTAGTACTACAAGAGCCAGTCTTGGGGGACATTTAGAGGTCCAATCCATCTAAGCTCAGTCATTGGTGCAAGGAATCATGCACACGGAGCAGTTGGGGACGCAGTTACCTCGTTTACAAACAACTCACTACCGCGATTCCTTCCCTCGGTGTGGGAAAGCTTGACAGGAAAGTTTAACATACACATCCCTATCCGCTTCCTGATATCGAGTGGAGGTTTTCAACAGAGTGCGCGTGGACCTGGAACAATATCCCGTCGATCTTCATCTCTAAGGAGGGGTATGCAGCAGCGTGTGGTGATGTACCAGTGATGGTCGGAGGTCAGAGGAGGAGCCATGGAAATGTTCTCATGATGATATCATCCGCCCATCCTCGTCCTATCGTTCCGCCATGTCTCAGCATTTTTCTTCGTCCTCGTCCTATCATTCCGTCATCCCCCATTATGAGGTCGAGTGGCCCAAGCTCGACTGCACTGACGAACTCACTCGACTGCATTACCGATTTTGGGGCAAGCCTTTGCGAAACCATTGTGATTTCCAACTCATATCCATGACCGTGGATGTGGATAAAGAAGAAAACAAAGACAATAACATCAAGTCTGGCAATTGTATCCTTGATGTTGGAATTTCAGGCAAAGGTCGACGAATCTATGTCCGCAAGGAATACATCTGCTTTTATGAACTCTGCAAGAAACATATGGCAGCAGATAATGAAAGTTCACAAGCACACTCAGTCATCATTACAGGACAACCAGGTATAGGTGAGTATGGCACAATCTTACAGTAAGTAACCAGTATTCATTACTGAAAGGCAAAACTTGTTGGGTGTTTTATGCCCTATGTCAATGTCTGAGTGAGAAAAGGCCTGTCATTTGGTACCATAGCTCAACCCGATTTCTTTTTGTGGATGAAGGTGTCTACGCTGAAACACCAAACTTCTTGTCCATTGACTTTGCGGCCCGTATTTGGACTTTGGTCGATGTTGATGAGGACATGATTGGAGTCCCATCACATCTTGTGGTTGAAGGCACTCGGCACCTCATTATTTTCATCACCTCTCCAAAGTCAAGCCGGTGGAAATCCTTGACAAAAACTACATCACCTTTAGTTGTGATTATGAATCCTTGGACCATAGATGAGATACTTCAAGCGTTTGTTTCCCTTTCCGCTGTTGTTTTTGGATCTCATCATTTGTTCTATCCAGTGCCATCATTCATGGACTTGATAACAAGGAAGGTGCTATTCGTGATGCCTATAATTTGTATGGCCCCACACCACGAATCTGCCTGGACTATCTCAGCAAGGAGCAAGTAGGTTTAGCCTGTCATGAAACGGAAATTCAAGCGGCTCTCAGAGAACTGTCGCTGGACATGTTGAACAAGATTGTGATGGCCTTAAATAGCACCGACGGAGGCACCAATAACCTTTCCCACCACATTTTCCTCCTTGAACGGATGACAGAGGACATGATCCAAGAAATGAATTTGAAACTAGACGACATCAGGAAATATACCTATGGGAGTATTAGGCCCATCTCGCGTGCTGTCGTCGAGAAGCTACAGAACCTTTTCGCAATGCTAAGTTTAACAGAACCCCAAATGTGGTATGAGCGCTTCGTGAACATTCCCATGGGGAGAATTTCTGCCGGCTTTCTGTATGAGTCGTTTGTCCACAAAACGTTTGAAGAGGAAATCAAGCTTGATCTCTTTCCTATGAAGGATCAGAGGGTGTTGGTATCTGGCCGACAAAAGCTGCAATGGAAGTCCACACATGAAGACCCGTCCAAGCAATCATCTCCCATCCACACTACACCAACAAACACAATTGCATATCAGGAGTCTATCACGACCATTGAACCTGAAGTCTACTACATCCTGAGGGCTAGAAATCAAGTTGGCTTCAATTCATTTGTCATGACTAACAATACTCTCTACATCTTTCAAGCCAGCATAGCGTCGTGCCACAGAATCAACCCAGGTCTTTTGTCTTTCTTTTCGAAGGTTTCAGAGGGATCGCTACCACGAGATATGCCATGGAAATTTGTGTTTGTCATTCCCACCCTCGTGCAAATCAGCTGTCCTCAACCAACGGATAGTGGATTAATGGACAAGTTGCGGAGTGGGATGGAGCTAGTCTCTGCCATGTGCCATTTCCCCGTAAGGCCACAAGCCTGATCATGAATTGGTTTGATTCATCATATACGGTCTCCTTCCTATTTTCTACTATACGTACGGTATTCTGCTCCTGTCTCTTGCCAACGCTCCCGACTTTACTGGCTCAGCAGTAGTCATCGGGCTCCCCTGTCCTTCAACCCGATTGTTTTTGCTGAGATGCACTTACTCGCGCTTCATATTGTCATATATTGCATTATTGGAATGCACTTCTCTTGCGACCCCGACCTTGCGCCACTACGACAGATGCCAAGTAAGACTGTGGTGGGACTACAAAGTCAATGGGTAACGTGATAGCATGGAGCCTCGTCAATGGGGTTGATACAATCAATGAGCCTTCTTCGCCCTCTCGATATGCGCCCGCAAGCGCTTCTGCTTCTCCCGTAACGACTGCGTCTTCTTGCCTCTGACGCCTTTACTACCCATAATCATCATTATCGGTTTGTTGCGCGCTTTATCGCGGTTCGTCGAGCTACTCGGCATCTCCTTGCGCTTGCCCTTCAGCGAGCCGAACTTCTCCCGGCCCTCGCGTCCGCGCGCTATCGATGCCACGCGTTCCTCGTAGTCTGCCTTTGCTTTCTTGCGAGGCCCGAGAATGTCGCTTTCCGAGAGGAAAGTTGGGGGGGTATCGTCCGCGCCAGAAGAGGCCGCCTTTTTGGCAGCTTCGAGGGACGCGAGTTTGCGCTTCGCGGTAGACCCACCCTCACGTTCGACGGCT
>Ga0137359_10004344_pt1 | contig 11613 bp, 12 predicted proteins | sample Mad1_40_16metaG_FD_108281 | JGI IMG/M metagenome (GOLD analysis project Ga0137359, IMG submission 108281) | Vadose zone soil microbial communities from Angelo Coast Range Reserve, California, USA - Mad1_40_16 metaG | ecosystem: Environmental > Terrestrial > Soil > Vadose zone | place: USA... | reverse complement strand
TGACGACGCCGTCGTCGACCTACGACTACGACATGAAGACGCGCCAGAAGACGCTGCTCAAGCGGGATCAGATCCTGGGCGGCTTCGATCCGGCGAACTATGTGACCGAACGGTTTTTCACCACCGCGCGCGACGGTGCGCGCGTGCCTGTCTCGCTCGTGTATCGGAAGGGGATCGCCCGTCCCGCGCCGTTGCTGCTGACGGGCTACGGGTCGTACGGGTCGAGCTCCGATCCCACGTTCTCGTCGGACCGGCTGTCACTGCTCGATCGCGGCTTCGTGTTCGCGATCGCGCACATTCGTGGCGGATCGGAGATGGGACGCGCGTGGTACGAAAACGGCCGGCAGCTCCAGAAGAAGAACACGTTCACCGATTTCATCGACGTGGCGGACGATCTGATCCGGCGCGGTTACACGGCCTCGAATCGGCTGTTTGCGCGTGGGGCCAGTGCCGGTGGGCTGCTCATGGGGGCGGTCGTGAACATGCGGCCCGAGCTGTTCCGGGGCGTCATCGCGGGGGTGCCGTACGTCGACGTCATCACCACCATGTCGGACTCGACGATTCCGTTGACGACCGGTGAATACGATGAGTGGGGCAATCCCCATGATTCGACATTCTACCGGTACATGCTGTCGTATTCACCGTATGACAACGTCCAGCGGAAGGCGTATCCGAACCTGCTGATCACGGCCGGTCTGTATGACACGCAGGTGCTGTATGTCGAACCGGCGAAATGGACCGCTCGGCTTCGCGCGATGAAGACGGATAACAACCGCTTGATCCTGCGGACGAATATGGAAGCGGGACACGGCGGCGCTTCGGGCCGCTACAAGCGCTGGCACGACGTGGCGTTCGAGTATGCCTTTTTACTGGACCTGGCCGGGCTAGGAGATAAACCGACGCCCTGATTCCTAGCGCCCGCGCCGATTCGGCGTTGGGGAGCGTTTCGGGTGAGCGGGTGGGCGTGGAGGATTCACGTGCGGCGTGCGGCGTGTCGCGCGCGGCGTTGAAGACAGAGGTCGCTTGGTCGAACGACCTTTCCTAGTCATGCCGCACGCCGCGCGGCTCCACGCCGCACGTTTCTCATAGCACCCGATCTATCAGAGCACCCAGAAACACGACAATGCTCACGATCCCGTTGGCCGTGAAGAACGCGGCATTGAGTCTGGACAGATCTCCAGGGCGGACAAGCTGATGCTCCCAGGCGATCAGCCCTGCCCCGATTCCCACGCCGACGAAATAGCCGATGCCCAGGCCGGCGCCGTACCCGAACGCCACGAGCGCTCCTATGGCGGTGCCATGCAGCAGCTTCGCGACGAAAATGGCCCGCGCCTGCCCCAGCCGCACGACCAGCGAGCGCAACCGCTCGGCGCGATCGAAGGCTTCATCCTGCAGTGCGTAGAAGATGTCGAACCCCGCGACCCAGCAGGTGACCGCCAGCGCGATCACCAAGAGCAGCCACCACGGCTCGCTCCAGGCGCCCGTGACGGCGACATAGCCGCCGACCGGGGCAATCGCGAGCGCGCCGCCGAGCCAGAGATGCGTCCAGTCCGTGAATCGCTTCGTGTAGCTGTACGTCGCAATCCAGATCAGGGCGACCGGCGCGAGCGCCGCGCACAACGGATTCAGCGCCCACGCCGCAAAGAGGAACACCACCATCGCGCCGATCACCGCGGCCCACGCCTGGCTGATCGTCAGGCGGCCGGTCGGCAGCTCACGGCCCTGGGTGCGCGGGTTTCTGGCGTCGAGGCGGCGGTCCGCGATGCGATTGAATCCCATCGCGACGAAACGGGCCGCCGTGAACCCCAGAATGACGAGGATCGCGACGCGCCACGTCACCGGTTGCTTATACGACGCGACGATCACGCCGAGCAGTGCGAACGGCAGCGCGAAGATCGTGTGCGGGAGTTTGACGAAATTCACATAACGGATGACGAGCGAATCGCCGCCAAAAGTCTGTCCTTCTCGACCCCTACCGCCCCCTACCGCCACCTACCGCCCCCTACCGTCGAGGTCGATTCCCAGATCCTCCCACATGGCATCTACTCTTTGCTTGGTCTCCGCATCCATCACGATCTTGTTCGGCCACTCGCGCGTGAATCCCTCTTCCTTCCATTTCCGCGTCGCGTCGATTCCCATCTTCGAGCCGTACGTGAAGCCGCGGCTGGAGTGATCGAGCACGTCGATCGGCCCCATCGTGAAGCGCACGTCACGCTCGGGATCGATGTGATTGAGCGCGACCCACCAGGCCTCCTTGGGATCGCGCACGTTGACGTCCTTGTCGACGACGACGATCACTTTGGCCAGTGACATCAATCCCTGCCCCCACAGGCCGCTCATCACCTTGTACGCCTGGCCCGGGTACTGCTTGTCAATGCTCACGAACACCAGGTTGTGAAAGATCCCCTCGGCCGGCATGTGCAGGTCTACGATCTCGGGGATCGTGAGCTTGAGCAGCGGCAGGAAAATCCGCTCGGTCGCGTGGCCGAGGTAGTAGTCCTCCATCGGGGGGCGGCCCACGATCGTGTGCGGCCAGATGGGATCGTCCCGTAAGGTCACGGCGGTGACGTGTACCTTCGGGTAGTAGTCGGCGAGCGAGTAAAACCCGGTGTGGTCGCCGAACGGCCCCTCGAGTATCAGCTCTTCGCGCGGATCGATGTAGCCTTCGATCACGATCTCCGCTTCCGCGGGGACTTCGAGATCGGACGTCACCGCCTTGGCGAGACGCACCGGCTCCCCTCGCAGGAAGCCGGCGAACAGATACTCGTCGATCGTCGGCGGCAGCGGCGCCGACGCCGCATAGACGCTCGCAGGATCTCCGCCCAGCGCGATCGCCACCGGCATCTTCTCCCCGCGCTCCGCCATCGTGCGCCAGTGCGCCGCGCCAACTTTGTGACGCTGCCAGTGCATCGCCAACGTGTTCTTGCTCAACACCTGTACTCGATACATCCCCACATTCCGAACCCCCGACTCCGGGCTCCTCGTAATGACTCCTCCCAGCGTGATGTACGGCCCGCCGTCCTCGGGCCAGCAGATCGGTACCGGGAACTGGGCGAGGTCGACATCCGATTGCTCGATCACCGTATTCTGGCAGACGGGGCGGCCGACGGTTTTGGGCGGGAACTTCGCGATCTCCGCGAGCCGCGGGAGCATCGCGAGCTTGGCGAACAAGCCTTCGGGCACCTTGAGGGCGAGCAGCTCGGCGATGCGCGCGCCGACGTGGTCGAGGCACTCGACGCCGAGTGCGAGCGACATGCGCCGTTCCGAGCCGAAGAGATTGACCGCCACCGGATACTCGGACTTCCCGCCGCCCCGCAGCGTCGGTTGTGCGAACAGCAGCGCGGGTCCCCCGCCGGGCGACTTCATGCAGCGATCGGCGACTTCGGTGATTTCCTTGTCCACCGACACCGGGCGTGCCACCCGTGTGAGGTCGCCGGTCTTGTCGATCGCGGCGACGAACTCCCGCAGGTTATCGAGTGCCATAGTGGACGGCGCAGATACCGCCGGTCAGCCACTCAAAACCGACACGCGAGAATCCCGCGGCCACGAGCCGCTGCGACAGCGCCTCCGGCTCCGGAAACGCGAGCACCGACTCTGGCAGGTAGGTATAGGCGTCTCTATGTTTCGACACGAGCCGGCCGATGGCGGGGAGAATTCGCCGGAAATAGAACAGGTACATCGCGCGCAGCGGCGCGAATCGGGGCGTGGCGAACTCGAGGATGACGAAGCGCGCACCCGGTTTCAGCACTCGTGCTGCCTCGCGCAATCCGCTGTCGAGGTCGGCGAGATTGCGTACGCCAAATCCCACCAGCGCGCCGTCGAACCGCGCCGCGGGAAACGGCAGCGCCAGCGCGTCGGCGGCGACCGGAGCGGTGCGGGGCGACTTGTCCTTGCCCAGGGTCAGCATCGGGACCACGAAGTCGGCGCCGATCACGCGGCCGCGAAAACCGGCCTGCCGGGTGAGCTCGGCGGCAAGGTCCAGTGTGCCGGCGCAGACATCGAGATAGGTGCCGTCGGGTTTAGCTTCCCAGCCGAGGCGCGCCACGGCGGTGCGCCGCCAGGACCGATCCACGTTGAGGCTGAGCAGGTGGTTCAGGAAGTCGTAGCGCGGAGCGATCGCCGTGAACATGCCACGGACGTAGGCTGGAGAACGACCCATAGGCGCGAAAGATAGGCCGGACCACCTGAGCGACGCCAGCGATCAGCAGGTCGTCGCGTGGGCAAAGCAGGGTCACGACGCCGCATTCCGGGAGCTCGTTCGTCGCTACGAGCGTCCGGTGTTTTCGCTGCTCTACCGGATGGTGCGCGATCGCGCGCTCGCCGAGGATCTCGCGCAGGAAACGTTCATCAAGGTCCTGAACGGGATCAAATCGTACCGGCCGGAATTCAAGTTCTCATCGTGGATTTTCAAGATCGCGAACAACGCGGCGATCGATCACCTGCGGCGCAAGAGCATCGATACGCTATCGCTCGATGGCGCGCCCAGCGCCGAGACGCCCGACCAGGTACGCGCGACGTCGTTGCAGTTGGGCGACCGCGGGGAGAGTCCGCTCGACGAAGTGGAGAGCCGCGAGCTTGGGACCGCCATTGAGCGGGCCATCGCCCGGCTTCGGCCGGAGTACCGATCCTGTATCCTGCTGCGGCACGTGGAGGGGTATTCCTACGAGGAAATCGCCGATACCCTGGATCTGCCCCTGGGAACGGTTAAAACCTATATCCATCGGGCCCGTAATGAATTGCGTGGTTATCTGGATGATCGCCGGGACTGAAACCAGAGCCGAAACCGGGCCGTAGGAAACCAAATGACTGACCTCTCCATGCATCTCAATACCGATGAAATCGAGCTCTGGGCGCAGGGCCTCCTGCCTGCCGCCCGAGCCATCCATCTCGCTGATTGCTCGCTCTGCCGTGTCGAAGCGGAACGTGAGCGGAAGGTCATTCTGGAGCTGGTCCAGCTTCCGAAGTTTGCGCCGAGCGCTGGATTCGCCGATCGCGTGATGACGCAGGTAAAGATCCCGACTCCATCTGGAGACTGGGAGCAACGACCGTCCTAAGCCCGCACTTCCGCCCCCACACTGAGTCCCAGCAGTCGCATCGCGCTTCCATCCCGCACCGCAATCTCGACCGTACCGCCGGAGCCCGTGAATGCCATGAGTGCTCCGGATGCGACGTCCGCGAACGTACGGCGCAAGGGACCCACGTCCACGGTTCCCACGCGAATGTTCGCATCGGGCTTCAGGGCGCTGGGGGAGATGTTCGAGACCAGCGTCCCGAAGCGATCGACATAGATCACCTGACCCACGAGCGCGTTTCCCTCGATCCTCGGGATCGGCAACGGCGCATAGTGCGGATCGGTAATCGGCGCGCCGAGGGACTCGAGAGCGGCTCCCGTCGTCAATGCGGCCGCGGCCGGCGCGAACACATCCCGGCCGTGGAACGTCGGTGCCGCCTCAGGGAGCACGGGGATGGAAACGAAGGTCGCGTTCAACGACAGGAATGAGAGCAGCCCGTTGTCCGGCGCCACGAAGTAGTGACCGAACCTCGTCGCCGCGAGGACGCGACGGTCTGTTCCAACACCGGCATCGACGACCGCGACGTGAACGCTGCCTTCGGGGAAGAACATCCAGGTTCGACTGAGGACATACTGCGCGGCGGGTACATCGCCGGGCGACACCTGGTGCGTGATATCGACCACCGTCGATTTCGGCGCGCAGGTCAGCAGCACGCCTTTCATCTCCGCCACGTAGCTGTCGGCGGTGCCGAAGTCCGTCAGGAGCGTGACGATCGTCATAGTTTAGACCCTCACGGTACGCCAGCGCCCGCCTTTCCAAAAGAGGACCATTGCGATGCCGCGTGCGATCGCGGTGACGCTCAATGCCAGCCAGATCCCGAGCAGCCCGAACCCCCGCGACCACCAGGCGGCAAGGGGAATCCGCAACCCGGTCAGCGTCGTGCTCACGACCTGCGGCCAGAAAGTATAACCCGCGCCTGCCAGCGCCCCTTCGAGGATCAGCTCGAAGCTCTGACCGATTTGCGCGAAGGCAATGACGCGCAGGTACAAGGCGCCATCGGCGATCACCTGCGAATCGCGGGTGAACAGCGAGACCAGTCGACCAGGTATGAGCAGAAAGGCGGTCGCCGTCGTCACGGTGACCACGAGGCAATAGCTCACGGTGAGCCGCACCGCCTCCCGCGCCCGCGCCTCCTGTCCCGCGCCGAGGTTCTGGCCGACGAGCGCGCCGGCGGCGAGCGCGAAGCCGCTGATCGCGATGAACCCGAGCCCTTCCATCTTATGGCCAACGCCCAGCGCGGCGAGCGCCGCAGTACCGAACCGCGAGGTGAATCGCGTGAGCCACATGTAGATGACCGAGAGCAGGACGCCCGCGAGCGACAACGGCGCCCCGATGCGGATGATCGTCGGCAGGGCGCGCCAGTCCGGAGCGCTGATCCGCAACAGCCCCCGCCGCAACGCGATGACGAGACCCAGGAGGAATCCGCCGCCGCGCACCATGACCGAGGCTAGCGCCGCCCCCTCGACGCCGAGCCGCGGGAACGGGCCCAGCCCCATGATCAGCAATGGATCGAGCAGGATGGAAACGCACACGGAACCCGCGAGCATCAGAAACGGCGTTCGCGTATCACCGGCCGCGCGGAACGTGGCTTCGATGGCGAAGAATCCGAATACCAGCGGGCCGCCCAGCAACCATGTGGACAGGTAGGTATGACCCAGTGCCGCGACGTCGGGCGGGACGGCCATCACGCGGAACATCGTGTCGGCGAGCAGCTCGCCGGCGACGCTCACCACCAGCCCCGCGAACAGCGCGTACGCTACCGCCGCGGCAGCGGCGCGTGCCGCTTGCTCCGGGCGGCCCTCGCCGTGGCGGCGCGCCGCGACGGCAATCAGCCCGATCTCCACCATTTCGCCGAGACTCAGCGCCACCCACACGTAGAATCCCGCCGTCGAAACCGCGGCGAGCGCCGCCGGACCGATCAGCCGCCCGACCCAGATACTGTCGATCAGATTGAAGGAGAAGTGGCACGCCATCATCGCGACGGCGGGAGCGGCGAGGCTGAGAACAGCTCGCCGCAACGGCCCAACCGTCAGCAGGCCGGGTTGGTTAGCGGGCGTAGCGTGCTACCAGCACGAGCGCGTCATCGTTGCCCTTCACATGCCGGGTGATGACGAAATCGGCGATCTCCTGCGGTGTATTGGAGAGCACGAGCGACTCCGCGAAACCGTCCCTGATGCCGTCAGAGAACAGAATCACGGTATCGCCCAGGGCGAGCGGCACTGAGCGCGTCATGGGGTGCACCTGCTCGGCGCCGATGAAGCCCGCGTTCGGGACGAGCGTGATGCGCGACGGACGGTTGCCGAGATCGACGCGCAACAGCATGCCGCCGATATTGCCGACGCCGAGCCACGACATCGTCGCCGCCTGCGGATCGAGGTACGCGAGGCCCAGCACCACACCGCGCAATCCGACCAGCGCTTCATGGCAGCGGCGCACGAGCTCGATGAGCGGCTCGCGGGAGTAACGGTCCAGCGCGCCCACGGCGGCATGCGCGGCAGAGGCGGCGTCTTGCCCGTGGCCCAGGCCGTCTACCACGGCAATGAGAGTCCCCTTGCCGACGCGCTTGACGAGACAGAGATCGCCGGACTCGGCCTGACCCGGCAGCGGCAGCGTGGCGAACGCCGTCTCAATCTTCAAATCGCTCGCCGCCACTTTTTCATTGTGATGGTCGTGCCACGACCCACGACCGAATCCACTGCGAACTCGTCCATCAGCCGCTTCGCACCCGGCAGCCCGGCGCCCACGCCGTGCGAGGTGGAGTAGCCGTACTGCATCGCCCGCTCGATGTCGGGAATCCCCGGGCCCTGATCGACGGCGACGACCGAGACGCCCTGGCGATCGCCATTCTGGACGAGACTCAGCGTGATCTCGCCCTTCTTGGCGTACATCAGGATGTTGCGGGCGATCTCCGAGATGGCGGCGGCAATGACCGTCTGCTCGCCGCTCGAGAATCCTGCGACGGCGGCTAACGCGCGGCCTTGCTGTCTCGCTTCAACGACATCAACGTCCGCGGCGATCGCCAGTCGCAGCTCTTCACCCACGGTCGCGCGGCTTCTTGGGCTTGTTGTCGAACCCCCGCTCTTCGGTGCGGCGGTTCAGGAATGCGAGGCCTTCTTCGAGGTCCAGCACGGTCGCCACGCCCTTCAGCGTCAGGCCGAGCTGCACCATGGCGAACGCTACATCGGGCTGGATGCCGACGATGACCGTCTCCGCCCCGCGCAGGCGGGCCATATGCGCGATGTCGCGCAAGGTGCGTACCGCGAACGAATCCATCACATCGAGGGCGGTGACGTCCACGATGACGCCCCGGCAGCGCGACCGCCCGACCTGGGCGATCAGTGCTTCGCGGAGATGGGAGAGATCGGCGTCTGTAAGTGCAGACTGAATCGAGGCAATGAGGTATTGCCCCTGCCGCAGAATCGGTACTTCCACGGCGTCCTCCGGCTAGCGCGTAGATTCTGGGGCGATTTCGCGGACCTGCGTCGTCGGCGCTGCGCGATCGGCGAGCAAGCGCTCCGCCTCTTCGATGCCTCCCTGCAGGTCACCGACGGTGGCCATTTCACTCAAGTCGACGCCGATCGTCACGAGGGTCTGTGCGATTTCGGGCGACAGGCCGGTCACGATGACGGTGGCACCCAGCAGACGCGACGCTTCGACCGTCTGCACCAAGTGGTTCGCGACGCCCGAGTCCATGGCCGCCACACCGGTCACGTCGATCACGACGACCTTGGCGCGGTTGGCGCGGATCGCCCGTAGGAGCTGCTCCGTGAGCTGCCGGGCGCGCTGCGGATCGATGACGCCGATGATCGGCAGAATCAGCAGACGCTCGCGCACCTGCAACACGGGCGTCGACAGCTCCCGGATCGCTTCCTGTTGCTGGCGGATGATGCGCTCGCGCTCTTCGACGAATCCGACGGCCACGGTGTTCGCGATGCGGTTCGCCGCGGGCTCGTAGCTGTCGAGAATCCGGTTGAGTTTTTCGACATTGTCCTGGTACTTGGTGAACAGCGAGCGGGCGAGTACGTCACGGAGTAACAGCACGATGCCGACGACTTCGTCGGTTTCGACGCCTCGCGGAATGATGCGCTCCGAGAGTCGCCGCGAGTACGCCTGCAGGGCTTCGAAGGTGCCGGTCTCGAGCGCCTCGACGTAGTTGTCGTAGACCGCGGTCGCCTCGGCGAAGATTTCCTCTTCCGTCATCGCCGTGAGCAGCTCCGCGCGCGTGATGCGGCGCGCCCATTCCTCGCGCAGCTGCGTGCGATTCTGTCGCAAGTGCGCGACGAGCTCGCGCAGCAACCCGGCCGAGGACTCGGACAGCGCCTGTGGATCAGACGCGCGGGTCGATACGCTCATGCTTTTCTTGGTATCCATGGCCCTCTAACCTAGTGGTAGCCACTTAGGGAGCAAGCCCCGCTGCCCTGCTTTTGCGGCGTTCCTTGGTCTCGTAGAGCGCGACGTCGGCTGCGTTGAGGAGTGCCTCCACCGTGTCACCGTGGCCGGGGTACACTGCTACCCCGACACTGATCGACAAGTTCGGCTTCTCGGCGTCCGTGGCCAGGCGGTCCGCTACGCCCCGCGCCACGTGCCAGGCCGCCGCCTCCCCCGTCTCGGGGAGCACAAGCGCGAACTCATCGCCCCCGAACCGGGCCGCCGTGTCGGTCGCTCGGCAGGAGCCGAGCAGCGCCTCCGCCACGCGACGGATCGCCAGGCTGCCGGCGAGGTGCCCGTGGCGGTCGTTGATCTGCTTCAGGCCATCGAGATCGAGCAGCACCACCGCCAGCGGCTGTCCCGTGCGGCGCGAGCGCCGGATCTCGGACTCGAGCGAGTGAATCAGCTGGCGGTGATTGGCGAGCCCCGTCAGTGCGTCGGTCACGGCCAGCTCGCGCCACGTACCCTGGATATCGCGCTGCGCTGCGACCGCGGCGGCGAGCACGAGACTCGTCACCGCGGTGATGCCGGTCCACACCTGCAGCAGCACCAACGATTCGTTGGGGTCGTAGACGGAAAACGGACCGACGTGGGACAGCGTCCGCCAGATGGCGATCGCGGACACGATGAGCAGCGTGGTCGCGGCCTCGCGCGGACCGAAGCGGAACGCCACCCAGATGATCACCGGCCACAGCAGGACGGTGAGGGGGTAGTGCCGCGACGGAAACACGCCGCCGAAGAGCGCCAGCGTCACTAGCGTCGCGACGAGCGTGAGCGCGACCGCCTCGATGATTTGCCGGACCGTCCAGGCCGGGCCGAGCTTGACGCCGATCCAGAGAATCAGCGCCGGCGCGACCACGATGTCGCCGACCGCGTCACCGAGCCACCACGTTAGCCAGACCCGTGGTGCGTCCTCCGTCGACACGAGACCGCCCAGCGCGAGCGAGGTCACACCGATGGACGCGGCCACCGTCGTGCTGACGAGCGCGGCGAGCAGCGTGAAGCGGATGATGTCGCGGACGCGATCGAACACCCGTCCACCGCGCGCGAACCGGTTGACCAGGTACGCCGCGAGCAACCCTTCGATTGTATTGCCCACCGCGATGCCGACGGACGGGAAAACGGCGCCGGTGGTCGTGACATTCGCGAAGAAAGCACCGGCGAGGATCGCGGGCCACACCCCGTAGCCCAGGAGCACGAACGCGGCGAGCGCGATCCCGGCGGGTGGCCAGATCGTGGTGACCGAACTGTTGATGTACGCGAATCGGAGGCCGACCTTCGCGCCGACATAGTAGACTGCGGCGAGGCCGAACAGCAACGCCACGCGGCGTATGGACTGGCTCATCTGGCCCAATCTAAGAGAGCGATTCGCCATGAATCACCTCATCCCCGAATGCATGCCACGGGGTTCCCGGGAAATAACATGACTTCCGGGAAGAGGGGGGAGTGTGACCTGGATCATTCGCCCTGTGTTCGGGCAGACACCTCCCGCAAAAACCGTTGAAATACCGGATTATCAGGATACCGTGCGGCGAGTCCCTCCACGTAGCCGCGCGCTTCGCGTTCCAGCACCGCGCGACCCGCGGGATCCCGCGCCGCTTCGCGCATCAAGGCTGCGGCGAGCACCCACGTGCTCTCGACGCGCGCGAGGTCTCCGTCATGCGCCGCGCGACGCATGTAGCGGATTCCCCGCTCCGCGTTACCGCTTCCCAGGCCGATGATGCGCGCGAAGAATCGGGCGAACGCACCGGCGCGCGCCAGGCCGTAGTCGTACACACCCAGTCCGAGATAGCAGTCAGCGCAGGAGGAGTCGGCGGCGAGCAGCCGGCGGTAGATGTCGCGCATTGCCTTCGCGTCTCTGGCCGCGCCGTAGGCGTGGCCGTGCTCTTCGCGTTGCCGCGCTCGATAGCCGAGTGCCGTGGCCAGCCAGAAGTCACCCGGCGTCCCGGGCGCGGCACGCGCCCGGGCCAGGGCTACACCGAGCAGCGAGTCGATGCGCTGCAGCGCGAAGTCAGCGGAGTCGAGGGCGGATGCCCACCAGATGTACGCGCCCGCCTCGAACACGGCCGGCGCGGGATCGGCCGGCGCGCGCGCGGCCAGCGTCGCGAAGTAG
>Ga0137359_10004343_pt1 | contig 11614 bp, 15 predicted proteins | sample Mad1_40_16metaG_FD_108281 | JGI IMG/M metagenome (GOLD analysis project Ga0137359, IMG submission 108281) | Vadose zone soil microbial communities from Angelo Coast Range Reserve, California, USA - Mad1_40_16 metaG | ecosystem: Environmental > Terrestrial > Soil > Vadose zone | place: USA... | reverse complement strand
CCGTAGCGACCCTTTCTGCCACCTCTGCCGTTTCGGTCTCGGTTTTGATAGCGCCTGTTGTTCTGATTGCGCTGACCCTGATTTCCCCCGCCGCCCCTCGATGACGACTGCCACGACGCAGAAGGTTGCCATGTCCTGTCTTCTGCGTTGCGTTGAGAGCGGTCATTTTGGAAATCCCTGCGCTTCCCTTCATTGTGTTGGCGACCGCTATGACCTCCTTGTCTCGGCTCCCATGAGTCGTTCGTCCGCCAGCCTTCGCTGCGCCCATCGTCTCTATGCCAATTCTTCCCTTCCTGCCTCCAGTCCGATCTCTCCTGACGTTGCAAATGGACAGGAGTTCGTTCTCCGTGAGAAGGCCAGGCATTGACTGTAGTGTGGCCAGAAGATACGTAGCGCTCGCTCCACTCTCGACCTGAGGGAGGATACCGTGGGTCCTCAGGCGAACGAATTTCGGGCCAGCTACTGCGGGAGTCTTCGGCGCGGATGTAGTCATCTCGAACGCTGCGGCGATAAGGATCATCGGGGGGGACATGGTGTAGGTCGTATGCTGAATGAGGGGCATCGGGATGACGCCAGGTGTCGGTAACGGGCCGATGTTGCAAAGACGACTCTCCTCGTGGGTCGTAACTGGAATTAGTAGGAGAGCCCCAACCTCCCCTAGAATCGTAATAGGAGTAGGGACGCGTATAATGTTTTGAAGGCTGCTCGCCCATGATGAACCTGTCTGACACACGGGAAACTAACAAGGGCATGGCCGCATCATCTTCGTCTCCACTGGGAGTCCCACGGCGAGGGCCGGAATTGTCAGCCGACTTCATAGCTTGGGCGCGACTAGTGTCGAGTCGAACGACGATGACAGTAGAAAGATCTAACAAGGGTCAGTGATGCTCCAAACAGGAACTGTGTTGCTGGTTGGAGAAGCACAGTGCCGGCCGGGAACCGGATCGAGTGGGGAAATATTCGAGTTGAAGAGGAGGATACTTCAACAAGGGTAGGGTAGGGAAAACAACAAAAAAATAAGGGCACGTTTAGACAGCCAGCTCGGTGAGAACGAGTAAGAGGAACGATATACTTACATAACTCTGAAAACTATCAAAAGACTCTTGCTCGGAGGGCCAATAAAGCGGGAAACTATATTGCCGTTCAAGAAGAAAAAGAATGCAGGCGCATTCACTGTAAAGAGCCCAAGGGTGGCTTGGTTGGGAGGGTTGAGCCAGATATCATTTGATATGATATCAACGGCAGCTAACTCTTCATCAATTGTCTTTGCCAGTGGAGGCGATGGCTCCGGGCCAGCATTCTCATATCCTCAACCGACCTACTGTAAACACAGCCGCCAAGGGGATGACGCAAGCCCCTACGGAGTGAGACTGCGCAGGAGCCAAGCTGCGTTTTGATTCATAATGCGGACGCACACTTGCAGTACTCAGGCTTCTGCCTCATGTAGCATGCAGTGCCTAATCGAAACCCCGGGCGCGCACGACGAATTATATATATGAATATCCCCAACGACAGCATACGTGTATTTCAGACATTCCGACGACTACAAAAACGATGAACGCTAGAGACAGAGAATACTTCTATCCCACACATCATTCAAGTTCTGATTCAGGAGCGTTTGAAATACGAGTGCCCCAGACTGCTAGCAGACGCGAGAGACTCAGCCTTTCTAAGGCCGCCTCATTATGGCGTGAAATTATTCTTTTCGCTTGGTGGATCCTGGAGAATTGGCTCTGGCCCGGCACTGGAGCGAAAAGCTGCTACCACTCAGCGTTGACTAACAGTAGAGCTTCGGGGACTGCACACCTTGATCGATGAATCTATACCACTGGTAGCAACCACGGGTAGGTGTGGGTGCCCTTCAATGACGTTTACGATGCTACCGTCACCTTCTAGAATATTGAGCAGATCGCCCGAGTTCTTATCCCAGATGAACCAATTGCCATCGTCGGATCCAGACACGACATATTCATCATTAGGTCCAAGAAAATTCACTGAGAAAAAATTATATTGATGAGATATATATATGTCAGGAACTTACCATCCTTGATAGTTTCAACGTTACAAGCACCAGTGTATCGTCGACGGGGGAGGACAATAGGAATGGAAGTATGAGAGAGCTCAAAACCATCGACATCGACATCTTCATCGTCGCTGTCGAGTTCAGTTGTCGTTTCATGATAATGGGATAGTAAGGTCGTCGCATCTGCCCCATCGTCAGTCTGCAGAGCTTCGTCAGCGTCCACGCCAAGATCAATGAGATCCGAAAGATGGTTGCTGAGCAGTTGGTCAACAAAGGAGGATGGTGGTTGCATGGTTTCCTCAAATGTATAGACGGGGACACTTTCGTCAGGATGTTCTCGATTGCCAAGCTCGACTGTATCAGTGGCGTCATCCATAGTCGAGTACAAATAAACAGCATCCGCGCTGTACGCTGGCAAGAGTTAGATGAGCCACGTATAGGCATGTTAGTAAAACATCATACACAGAAGGACCTATGAAGATCAGATGAGTAATGCATGCATCATGGTGAATTCGCACGAACTTCATGACTGGATTTCGGTGACATTCTAGCGCCTGTAATATATTCTTCACCTCTAGATTCACCCCACCCACGCGATTTTCTGCCAAAGCGCCGTACGCAAGTCGTAAAATCATCGGTCTTCAAAGGAACACCCCACTCTTCCTTGATGAATCTTCCGGAGTGTCGGCGATCGAATAGATAGCCCTAGGTCACGTTTCAACTCGATGTCGACACCTCCAGACAGCCACGTACATACGGGGAGTGGCCTGCGACCACAAACAAGTGACAGGCCAAGGGTGAGTTTGACAATGTAGATAATGAATGTGGAAGTTTAACTAGCGGAGCCGGGCATCCGACCTTGCACTGGTGGGGAACGCGCATGTCGTGCTGACGAACCGTCCCGTCCTTAGCGAATAGATAAATCATGTCGGACGTATAGCAAGCGATCTAAAGGTACCTCTCCGACTGACAGAAACTGGCTCGGGCTATCCTCTACTGCTATGCGCTTCGCGTGGCCGGAATGGCAGCGTGAAATTAACAGAGGTGAGATCTTGGTGCCCCCATAACTACCGGTGGCGGTGCGCGCTGAACGAAGCAAGTCAAAAACTCGGACATGTCCATCTCCAGCTGCTGTCGTACTTTCCGGGGAGGTTAGTGAACCGAGGTAAAGGATCTGTGAAGAAAAAGGAGGCAGACATATTTGAAGATAGTGGCAGCATCTTTACGCTGAAAATGTTCCCACCATGCCCTGTGTCGATAACGCTTTGGCGTCTGAGCGTGTGGCGGATGGTTTCTCCTGGTTCGGTTCTCCACACGCAGACGCTGTATGACTATGATATCAATACAATCGCATGAAGGGCACATGGCACATACGTTGTATCATCACTACCACTGAGCAAGATGGCCCCATCATTGACCCAGTGAAGTGCGTTTACACATCTTTTAATCATGTCGAGGGTGAACAAACAAGATACAAAGACAGGCACTTACCCAGTATGTCCGGTGGTATTGTCGCCAAGGACAGACACACGATCCAACGTACGATAGAAATCTGCTGCCGAGTACGAGCGCTTCCGTTGCTCAGAGATTGCGATGAGTGACAAGGGCCGGGAAGAGCCGAATGTTTTATAGAAAGGATGCTTGCGCTCGTCAAGGCTATGGCGGCGGTTCATCGTCACGGCACGCGGATGATGGCTCGTAGAGAGATTACAAGCCAAAGGCGAAGTGGTCAATATGAATGCAAGAGCAAATATAGAATTGGGGCATTCGCCGACCGTTATCTGGTCTTCATCCACCCGTGAACAATAAAGTAAAGCACAGACGATACCCTTTCTTTCGAGAGTGATAATTCAGTGATGCGTAACTACATTATTTGAATTGGGCGTGGGGAAGGATGGGCATATTGGGTGCTGGCTTAATTCAGGATCAACCCGCACAGGCCAAGGAAATCAAAACCTGTGATTGCCCCACCTTCAAGATAGATACTAGAATCACGTCGATGAGGTCCCTGGCATGCGCACTCAGGCCAAGGCAACCGTGACACAATGCCCGCCAGCCAGCGCTGGCACGTGACATAAATAATTTACATCGACTTTTTACATATGTATGAAAGAATGAACAAGTAGTGCATTAATGAATCAAAACTTGTGAGGTCAACAGTATGCATGCCAACCCCCCGACAGTGCCTATGATTGCCCACTGTGTAACGTCTCCGAAGTGGCGTCCCGTCACCGTCGTTGTCAATCCTCGGAAGGTATACAATGCAATACCGGTGATGAATGTTGCGATTGCGTAGAGCAGAAAGACCAAGGGGAGAGATAAGAGGACACTTCGTCGCTTCAGGTTCAATGTCTGAGTTAGCTGTGAGATGAACAATCGTGCCGATAATACATACCGAAAGAAGGATCAGCCCTTCTCCACGAGGGTAGGCAATAGGATGCTCTATGTCAGACTTATATCTGAACAACGCGATCACAGCTGAAATAAGACTAGACGCGGAGAGAAGTATGGCGAGGAAACCGGCAATGCGTGAAACGTCATCGATCCCTGGGAGCGTGATGAATGTCACAGAGGCACTCAAGATAATCGCCGCCTATAGCAATCAAAATTAAAAATACAGGCCACGTGTCGCGTACGTGCAACTCACGATTAGACAAGCAAACCCTCCTACGACAAGCATAGGACCAGCAATGCTGCGTACGCCGCCCTCTGCGTCGAATCTTTGATGATGCGATCGTTCCAAGAAAAGATAAGGAAGACCAAGACAGAATAACGAAACAATGAAATCTCCCGCTGTACGACGAAATGGAATGCGAGGTGGGGAGGCGTTACCGTTCCCACGCGCATCTTGGTCGCCCAGGAGTCGACCTTGACGCCACGCAGCTAAGTCGACTTAATGAGACAAAAACCAAATTTGTGGTAGGACAAACTTACCAAGACGAAAGAGTACTTTGGATACGGCACGTGTGCGAACAACTGATACAGTCTGAACAGACACGTCTAAGGATGACAAGGCGCAGGTCACAAAGTGCTAAGTGTCAATGATGAAAGGCTCACGGTTAAATGAGCGAAGTAGTGTAATCAGTTGCTGGCACTCTTCCCGGCTAAATGGGGGCGGCGACGGGTGAGACGACGGAAGTAGTCGGTCTATAACGATGAAGAGAACGAGTGAATACCATCACGAGATAATCGACACGAACAACTCGCCGGTATAGGACCACGTCAATACGTCGATGGCCTCAGAAACTGATGCTGGAGGAAGTAAAACATGAGCGGGATGGGACACCATGTACGACCAATACTGGTAGTCCATATCACTTTCTATCGAATAGTTAGAACAAGCATTGGCCAGGATACAATGTCGACGGCATACTGTCAACGTCTTTACGAATAACTTCCCCAGGACCCGATGAGGGGCGTTCGAACAACACCATTCGCGTTCCGTGGTGTATCCAGGCTTTTGCCGGTATAAAAGAGGTTATAGATACACCCGCATCACGCAGCCACAATTCCCATCCTTGTGGAGGTAGAATATCCGTGTCGCGCCCCTCGAGAAATACCGTCACCGTGTCTAGCCTTTCGGAGTTGCGCAGATCGATATCCGTGACTACGTGAAGGGTGGAATTCGTGAAGTAACGGGAACCGTCTGGCAACACGATTTCTTGCCATCCAAGGCTCGCAAATCGGCGCATCGATACCGGCCACATATGATCTTCGTTTTGAGGAACGAAGACTGACATGGACTGGGCAGGTTCAGCTTGGCCATAAATTGGGGGATTTTTCAAGGATGTTGTGGATGGTTGCAGGAGTGGACGAGTTTCACTGCCAGAAATGAAGAAAGTAATGCACTAGGATCGCTCGTCACTTACTCAGTGTCGTACTCGAAGGGTTCCCTAGGCGAAAATATAGCACTATTGCCTGTATTGTCGATATTCGATGGCGCAGTTTCAATGGGCCTGAAAATGACAATCGGTCGTCATTGTCCAGCTATAAATTAAGCGCTCTACCTCGCGTATACAACTTGATCGGCGCGTGGGAGGGGAACATCAATTGGTGCCATGTTCTGAGCATCTTCAGAATCTCTAGCATTGGAAAGGACTGGAACGAGTCTGGAAATACGTCACTTTGGAAGTCAGGATAAATGAAGAATTTCACTCACTCAGGCATTGAAATATTGGCCGAACGAGGTGCATCTGTTGGTCGCACGCTCGCAGCTGGGTCGGCAAATGGGTTCTCTGGCCTACTTAAGTTAGGTCGTCGCAGTGTCATGCACGGTGATTATCTTTGCGCAAACATACGCACCTGGTGCGAGGAGGGGCTGCAACTTCTTCCCGACGAGGTTCCACAGAGACAGCGTGAACATGACCGGACAACACAGCAGCTGATGACGCCAAAGAGGATGTACTCGGTCTCCTAGAAACCTGCGCGTTGGGGTTGGACGGGGTGCGTGGCCGAACCTGAGAAGACAAGGTAGAACCCCTCGTCCTGCTCTTTGGAATAACACCAACTATCGACGACTTGTCCGCTGAGGCCTGATCAAATACAAGTGGATAATTCTGTCGAGGGGTGGTTTCTGCGCTTGTCACGTTATCCACTTTTTCGGGTCGAGCCTGCACAGACACCGGAGGTGCTGAAACAGGAGCAGGATCGGGTGTCCCTTGACGAGCAGGTGGTACATAAGGAACTGTTGGGGCCTCTCGCTCCGGATGTGACGTTCTATCAGCAACGAGTGGGCCGTTGTCCCAAGGTGCTGCAAGGAGCTCGGTTGGCAGCTGCCGCTCATGTAGAGGAACCACTTGTCCATGTGACTGAGTGCTTCCAGAGTCTTCGGATCTCCGGACCGGTAGGGCATCCTCTTGGGCGTGCTCCGCGGCTTGCTCGTGCTCGGATTCGGCATGACTGAGGGCCTTTGGAGAATGAGAGAGAGAATGTGTGGAATAGTGCATAGTGTCAGCAGCCGCCACATCAATTGGTCCAGGGATACTCTCCGGAGGGATAGTCGAAGTGGGACCCGCTTGCGATTCAGGAACAACCTCCGAACTAAGAACTTGGGTTACTGGTGCGACTTCCACCGAACTGACTTGTTCCCTATCCAAAGCAGGCACGGAAATGGGTTGTACAGATGAATTTGCTGCTGCATCAGCGGGTGGTTGTTCTGGCTTTGATGTTGACGCAGTAGTGGGTTCGGGTGAGTCCCTTGGAGCGCTAATAGGGGCACCAGACAGTTTCGACGGTCCCGCAGGTTCTGGCATGGATTCGGCTGCTTCGCGGGCGGGAGATTCGGCAACTGGACTTGGCATAGCATGCTCTAGGGTATTTTGGGCCCCTGCATCGAGTTTCAGAGATTCACTCGAAGACCTAGAGTGAGTTCCAGGTTTCGTGAAGCTGATAGCCGATGACGATCGCCTCATAATGGTACCCATACGGGATCGGAGTGACTTTGCAGGCGATTGTGATTGAGATTTAGACATTGTGTGGAGTATGAGATGGTTGGTTCGGTTTCTACTAGTTGGTGGGTGCGATACGAACAAAGGGTCAATCGTGAGTACGGGTTTTTATCGTTGCCTTCCATAGCCCCCGTACGTTGCACGCGAGGCTGCCTGGCGGCATCATTGATCGAGGCCAGCACTGCGACTGCATGTTTTCCATTGCAAGATGGACAACGTGACGGCTACAACAAGACCCATTCTCGGAAACGTGTGGCGCTACATATGATACGATTACTTGTTGACGTGGATTTGAGTAATTTCGCGAGGCTTACACGTGTTGAAAGACGTTCGTAGAGGTGAAGATGTGACGCAAATCGTGTGCGAAAGGCATGGTGACCGTCGGGGAAATAAAGTCTTGATGATGACAAGAGAGAAGAGGGTCTCCTCGAATTCACTCGGCATAGAGGCAGTGCGACCAGTACGGCAAGGGAGCAGGCGCTATGTATGTAGCATCATCGCTGGGGGGCTAGATCATGGTGCGGCTTTACAACGTTGTCAACTTTGCAGCGTAAACGTGGCTTGGATGATGGAGATGGAGACCACGTTGGAGACCACGTGTTAGTTAGCTCGCTCGTTCCTTACTGCCAGACCGCTGCACTGCCATGCTTCTAGACGTTAACGTGAGTGAGTAAATCCCTTTCTCCATGACATCTTTTCAAGCCCCACCACACACAGCGTAAAGTATTTAATAGATCCGACCGCGTTAAAGCGGTTGACTTCCATCCCACCGAGCCATGGCTTCTCGCGGGTCTCTATAATGGTTCCGTCAACATATATAACCACGAGACAGGCGCCTTGGTGAAAACATTTGAAGTTGCGGAGGTCCCAGTTCGGTGCTGTCGATTCATCGCTCGAAAAAGTTGGTTCGTCGCGGGCTCCGATGACTTTCAGCTACGTGTTTTCAATTACAACACGCATGAAAAGGTCGCGGCGTTCGAGGCACATCCTGACTATATTCGGTGTCTTACCGTACACCCTACTGCGAGCATCGTCCTTACTGGAAGTGATGACATGACCGTCAAGGCTTGGGACTGGGAAAAACAATGGAAATGTATCCAGGTAAATCGCTTGCTTGTAAAAACATAGAGTAAGAGACTGAAAGAGGGACAGACTTACGAGGGGCATACACACTATATCATGAATATCGCGTTTAATCCCAAGGATCCGAACACGTTCGCTTCATCGTGCCTTGATCGCACTGTAAAAATATGGGCCATCGGTTCTCCTGTCCCAAATTACACTATGGAGGCGCACGAAAAGGGTGTCAACTTCGTCGAGTTCTACCCAGGCGCAGACAAGCCCTACCTAGTGACGACTGGGGACGACAAGACCGTGAAAGTATGGGACTATCTCAGCAAAAGCTGCGTGCAGACAATGGAGAGCCACACGAACAACGTTTCGTTCGCTATGTTCCACCCCAACCTTCCCATCATCGTCAGCGGTAGCGAAGATGGTACGATCAAGATCTGGAACAGTGGGACGTATCGCTTGGAGAATACTCTAAACTATGGCCTGGAACGGGCTTGGTGTGTTGCTCTTCGCAGGGAAGGGAACGAAGTTGCGGTAGGTTTTGACGAAGGTTCCGTTGTCTTGAAGGTGCACCTATGATGATTTTGATTACCCTTGCTCAGTACTGAGTGTCTCATAGCTAGGTCGCGATGATCCTACATTTTCGATGGACCCCTCCGGAAAACTTATCTACACTCGAAACAATGAGGTTTTATCTACGAACCTCCAGACCGTTTCCGATACCGTCTTTGTCGAAGGCACTCGCATCCCTCTGTCTATAAAAGAGCTCGGTTCTACGGAGATATTCCCTACGTCACTGAATCACTCCCCCAATGGCCGTTTTGTGACAGTTGTCGGGGATGGGGAGTACATCATTTACACCGCCCTTGCGTGGCGAAACAAGTCCTTCGGCACAGGCAATTCATTCGCGTGGGCGGGGGATTCCAACACATACGCCGTTCTGGAAGGCAAACTGCAAATACACGTCTTCAAAAATTTTAAGGAACGTCCTGGTCCAGTTATGAAGGGTCTTGGCTCCTGGATTATTGACGGATTACATGGTGGGACCCTTCTCTGTGCGCGCGGCAGCACTTTTGTCGTCTTCTGGGATTGGGAAACAGGGGAGATAGTGCGACGCATAGATGTAGAAGCAAAGAACGTACGTCGACATCTCTCTTGACCCGTTTATCTAGCCTCACCTATCCAGATTTACTGGTCCCACACCGGAACATTCGTTTCCATTGCCTTGGAAGAATCGCTCTATATACTTCGATTCAACCGTGATGCCTACGAAGCGAAAGTAGAGGCCGGTGCTGATTTCGGTGATGAAGGAGTAGAAGAAGCTTTCGAGGTTGTAACGGAAGTGCCTGAAAAGTACGTTCGATGTTGAATCCTCGCGTCTGATTGCTTACCATTTTCCAGGATCAAAAGTGCTCACTGGATTGGCGAATGCTTCATATATATCAACGCTGCCAACCGTCTAAACTACTTCATTGGTACGGAGTCCTATTCTGTAACCAGTTTTGATCGGTATGCTACACCCTGTCATAGGGGCCACTCCCTGATTACCCGTGACTTGTAGGTCCATGTCTCTTCTCGGCTATATTCCAGCGCACAATCGAGTCTACGTGATGGATAAGGAGATGAACGTTTCTGGCTATTTATTGTCATTGAGCGTTATCGAATATCAGACTGCCGTATTGAGGGGTGATATGACCGCCGCTGAAGAAATTCTACCGACGGTGCCGAAAGACCAGCACAATAAAGTCGCAAGGTTCTTGGAAAACAGAGGTGTGTGCCACAGCGTGGTGTACATGATGATGCTAATCCCACGCAGATTTGAGGGAGCTGGCTTTCCAGGTTACTAGCGATTCCGACCATAAGTTCGAATTGGCGTTGCAACTAGACGACCTGGACGCTGCGCTTGAGATCGTACGTGCTGTTCCTGATGCCGAAGCCGAAACGAAATGGAAAGCCATTGGCGACCGCGCCTTGGCGGTTTGGCGGTTTGACTTGGCGCGCGAGTGCTTTGAGAAGGCGGGCGACCTCAATGCATTGATGCTACTTCTACTTTCTACCGGTGATCAAGCTGGATTGCGACAGCTGGCAACAAAAGCAGGTAGGCTAATCTTTCACTTCTCTCGTGGGTGACTTTTTCGAAGCATCTGTGATCAGAGCAAAAAGGTCAAAACAACCTTGCCTTTGCAACATTATTTCAGATTGGGGATGCTAAGGCATGCGTCGACCTTCTGGCAAAGACTCAGCGTTTACCAGAGGCTGCATTATTTGCGCGAACGTATGCTCCGAGGTATGATCTAAATCAAATCATACAGTTTACCGTTCTAATAGGATGTCCTAGCAAAATCCCGGAGATAGTGGAAGGTTGGCGTTCTGAACTCCAGAGTAAAGGGCGTTCCAAGCTGGCTTCTGCGGTTGCGTCCCCTACGGAGCATGATAGCCTCTTCGAGGAAGGATGGACCAATGCAGTGGAGCGCGAGTCTGATGTACGTAGTGGTTGATTGTAACTCCAAATCGAGTAATCAGAGTGTGGCGTGGGTGAAATCCGGTGAATGACGATAACCTGTTGGTGGCAAAAAAAGCAATTAATTAATTCCTCACCTACACTACACCTCACTGGACCTCTCGACGCTGCTCTCACCCTTCCTCTCCTTTTCTTCGAGTCCGTCATGGCCTCCCCCTCCTCACCCGCACTTGGTTCGGGTGACCTCGTCGACCTTGTTTCGTCCTCTGCGTCCACCATTGTCTACCCCACTGACGACGCTATTCTCCAAGTCCTGCAGGCGTCATTTCGTGTTGACCGACCTTATTTCAGGATAAATACTTCCCACTTCGTCGTAGTCAATCCTTACAAGTCTCTTGCCAATACAAATGATAACTCCGCCAAAGAATACGAAGATCGTTGTTACAAGGATACGTCTCCCCATTCAGGCTCCCCTCAACCGCCCTTACCCCCTCACCTCTATGACTTGGCTGCCCGGGCTTACCTTCTTATGAGGAGGAGAGGTGAATCGCATGCTATCATTTTCCGGTATGTGAGAAACATCGACAACCAGCTTTCTTTCTTAATTTGCAT
>Ga0137359_10004342_pt1 | contig 11614 bp, 7 predicted proteins | sample Mad1_40_16metaG_FD_108281 | JGI IMG/M metagenome (GOLD analysis project Ga0137359, IMG submission 108281) | Vadose zone soil microbial communities from Angelo Coast Range Reserve, California, USA - Mad1_40_16 metaG | ecosystem: Environmental > Terrestrial > Soil > Vadose zone | place: USA... | reverse complement strand
TCTCTGCCGGTCCCGCGGCAACATTCGATGGAGTCTGCACTGTATGCGGCGCGCCTGATGAATGTGTTTGAGCGCAGCGATATCGTCGCGATGAGCGCGGTGTCGGATTTTGTGAATGGATGGCCGGGCGGCGTGATCCAGGCAAGCCGACACGCAGTGTTCGTCACGCCTACTTACCTGGTGAACGAGCTATATAGCCGCCGCTTCGGTACGGAACGGCTAACCGCGCGTGTTCAGAGTCCGGTTTTCGACACGAGCCGCGAGGGCAACAATATTCCGTACCTGGATGCGGTAGTAACCCGAGCCGCGGATGGAAAACAGATTTACATCAAGGCCGTGAATACCGACACCGAGCGTGCGCTGCAGACTTCGATCACGCTCGCAGGAGCAACAATTGCGCCTCTAGCGACCATCGAGACAATAAACGCCAATTCCATGACAGCAGCCAATAGTTTCGAGAGTCCCGACGCCGTTTCGCTTCGGCAAAAACGTATTCCAGCAGGATCGTCTTTTGTCGTTGATCTGCCCAGCCACTCGGTTTCGGTAATCACTTTGGATGTGGCGCCGTGAAAGGTGCTCATGGCGGGCCGGGCCCGCCGAGGAAGGTCAACCAAGCATGACAACTGATGTGAAGCGACATTGAAGAGTACTTTCGAGAAAGCGAACAGTTCGTGGAAACGAATAGTCCAGTCGAAACGAAAATCGCCGCGGAGTTGCAGATTGGTTTCCGCCAGCGCTACGGCACGCAAGCGCGCGTGTATCGGGCTCCCGGACGCGTCAACCTGATCGGCGAACATACCGACTATAACGACGGCTTCGTCATGCCGGTTGCGATTGAACTCGGCGTTTGGATTGCCATCGCTCCGCGCGATGACCGGAAGCTGGCCGTGTATTCCGAGAATTTCTCAGAGAGCGCGGAGATTGAGTTGGATGAACCTGATTCACGGGCGCGGGGACAGTGGAGCGACTACGTTCAGGGTGTCGCGATCATGCTTCAAAAATCCGGCCGTCTGCTGCGGGGCGCAAATATGCTGATTCGTGGCGAGGTTTCGATCGGTTCAGGACTCAGTTCTTCAGCCGCCTTCGAAGTCGCCACCGGTTTCGCGTTGCTAGAAAACTCCGGATTGCCCGTCGATCGAGTCGAGCTCGCCAAACTCTGCCGGCGCGCCGAAAACGAATTTGTCGGCGCGCGGGTCGGCATTATGGACCAGTTCGTCTCCTGCTGCGGTCAAACCGGGCAGGCGCTCATGTTGGATTGCCGGTCCCTGGATTATCGGCTGTTGCCGATTCCCAGCGATGTAAGCCTGGTCATCTGCAACACGATGGTAAAACACGATCTGGCGAGCGGCGAGTACAACACACGACGGGCCGAATGCGAAGAAGGAGTGCGAAGGTTGTCAAGCAGGCTGCCCCACGTGCGCGCCTTGCGGGACGTCCGTCTCGATGACCTTGATCGTTACCGCAACGATCTGCCGCAAACCATTTACATGCGGTGCCGTCATGTCGTGACTGAAAATAGCAGGGTGCGAGATGCAACGGTCGCGCTCGAGAAAGCAGATCTGGCGACATTCGGGCGACTCATGGCGGAGTCGCACATCAGTTTGAAAGACGACTATGAGGTGAGCTGTCCAGAGTTGGATCTCATGGTGGAACTTGCAGGGCAAGTCGACGGAGTGTACGGCGCTCGTATGACGGGCGGGGGCTTTGGCGGATCCACGGTCAACCTGATGGAGAAGCGCGTCGTCGATGAGTTCCGGCGGAGTGTAGCTAGCGCATATGAAAAATCCACCGGCCTCTCACCTCAGACTCTTGTTTCTGCTGCGGCCGAGGGTGCAGGCGAGGTGAGAGCGTGAGCAAAGCCGCGCGATCGTTAGAACTCTGGGCCTCCACGATCAGAGCAGCACTCTTATTTTCGCTCTGTTTTTTCTTTCTGTGGGCTACGGCCAATAACGCAGCCGCCGAAGCGCCCTACACCAACCCGATCATTGGCGATCCCAGCCACGTCGAGCACGAACTCGCCGACCCGTTCGTGCTCAAGTGGAATGGTCAATACTTCATCTACTTCAGCGGTTCGCCGATTGTTGCTTACCACTCCACCGACCTGGTGCATTGGGATCTGGTCGGTCCAGTACTGCAAGCATCTGACAGTCCCGACGGGTGGAATCAGACTGACGTCTGGGCGCCGGAAGTCGTTTATCGGAATGGCAAGTTTTACATGTACTACACTGCCAGCCGCAAGTCAGACGACTGGCGAGTCGGAGAAATGGCGCGTCGCATAGGAGTTGCCGTCAGCGAGAGTCCGCGCGGCCCTTTTGTTGATTCCGGCCAGCCGGTGACGCCGGGATGGGGCATCGACGGTACGGTCTTCAAGGATCCAGATGGCGGCGCGGAGTACCTCTTCTACAGTTACCTTTACGAACCGCGACTTCCGGGTGCGGGGATTGTCGCCGACCGGCTGACCTCATGGAACACCGTTACCGGACAGCCCTCTTATGTTACGCGTGGCAGTGAAGCGTGGGAAGATAAGGATGGCGATCCGAACAATGGCAGTCTGCGCTACACAAATGAAGCGCCAACCGTCATCAAACGGAATGGCCGCTATTACATGATGTACAGCGGTGGGTCGTGGGATCTGCCGACCTATGCGCTAGCTTATGCGACTTCTGATTCGCCTCCCGCAGGAGGGATGGACGGTCCGAGCTGGAAGAAAGCCGTTCCTCCCATACTCCGCAGTACGCCGCTGGTGGACGCGCCCGGGCACAACGCGCTCGTGAAAGCGCCCAACAACGTGGACGATATCTGCTTCTATCACGCGCGTGGAGTTCCGTTTCTTGATCCGTGGAATCGATTGCCATTCGTGGATCGTCTGTTTTGGAACCACGATCAGATGTTCATGCAGCAGCCCAGCCTTGGTGATTTGCCAGTGCCGGATCGGCCGATCTTCAGTACCTCCGGCAATGGCAACGATGGACGCATCGCCGCCGACTACAGTCGCGGCAAGACGATGCATGTGATAGCGCAAGTGGGGCATTATGCGAACTTCATTTATGAGCTGAATTTGCGCATGCTTCCGAAACAGTCCATACCGGTTTCGCGCAAGGCGGCCGGAAGCGACGACGAGCCTGGGGCCGGGGCTGTCATCTTCTATGAGGATGAAAACAATTGGGTCCGCGCATCTATTGAGTCGAGGGTGCTTGCGATTCGCGCCCGGCTAGAGGGCAAACAAGTTTCACCTTTGACGCACGAGATGCCAGCAGGATTTGTGTCTAGCGCATTCCATCAACTGCTCGTCGAGCGCAATGGCGGCCACATTGAAGTAAAGCTGGACGGCGTTAACCTGCTTGGAGGAACTTACAATTTGGGCGTGAAGACCGGAGCCTTTGGAACGTTCTCGGTTGAAACCCCGGTCGAATTCGGCTACCAGGCGATCACTCCTTTCTACGAAGACAGTTTCGATAAACCCGAAGGAATCGAGTCGTGGTCAAAATCGCCCGCCACCAATTGGCTAGTGCAGGCGGGAGCGCTCCATCAAGTAGGTGCCGGCGGAACTCGCTCCATCGCGCTGAAGGGCGACGTAGCCGACAACTATGAATTCTCAGCAAGCGTGTTGTGGCGCGACAACGACTCACTGGAATCGAAGGCGGGAATCGTGGCCGCCGCTAATCAGACCAGCGGCGAACTTGTGCTCGCGGGTTTCGATCGCAACATCTGGCCATTCGCGCGCTTCTGGGTAAAGCATCTCATGGGTAATGAGGTACGCGACTCGTTGTCCGTCGGCCTTCCCCGCGGATTTCAATATGACGTCTATCACACGATTCGCGCGAGCAAGCAAGGCTCGGCTTTCACGTTCTTTCTGGACGGACAAGAAATTGCCGATGCGCGTTTCTCTATTGGTGCCAGCCAACCGGGCGTGTTCACCGAGGGAGTTCGAGCCGCCTTTGATGATGTGTCGATGACGCAGCGAGCCTTGCAGCAGAACCTGGTCTTGAACGCCAGCTTTGAGAGCGAGCAATGGGAAGGCAGCGCGCCAACCAAAGACAATCCCTGGAAATTCTCTGGTAAAGCGCGCGCCAACTATTGCTGCGCACACTCTGGCCTACGCCGTCTGCTCATCGAGGGTGGTGACGGCGCGGCACAACAAGTGATCCCCGGACTCGCTCCAGGACGCTACAGTCTTCACGCATGGGTGCTTTCGACGGCTGGCGCGAAAGTAGCGCTGACCGTAGATGACTTTGGCGAAAACGCTGTCCGCGCTAACGCGGAAGGTGGGCAGTGGCATCGTGTAAGCGCCGAATTCACAGTTCCCGAGGGGCACTCATCCGCGACAGTGAGCTTGACCGCCCAAGTGCCGGCTGACTCCAAGGGTTATGTTGCGGCGGATGATTTCTATCTCTTCCAACAGTGAACAGCAGGTGACATGGCGTTTGATCTGAAGGAGCATCCGCATCGCCGATTCAACCCGCTTACGCGGCAATGGGTTCTCGTGTCTCCGCACCGAACCCAGCGTCCATGGCTCGGGCAGGTGGAAACAGTCGCCGGCGAAAAGCAACCTGCTTATGACCCTGCCTGCTACATGTGTCCAGGCAACACTCGCGCCGCAGGTGCTCGTAATCCCGATTACAAAACGACATTGGTATTCGACAATGATTACCCAGCGCTGCTTCCAGAAACTCCTCAGGGCAATATTGATGTAAACGACCTGCTGGTTGCCAAAAGCGAGGCCGGAATTTGCCGGGTAATCTGCTTTTCTCCGCGCCACGATCTGACCATTGCGCGTATGTCAGTTGAGGAGTTGCGTCCGGTGATGGATCTCTGGGCTGAACAGTCGCGAGAACTAGGCTCGCGCGAGTTTGTTAACTATGTTCAGGTCTTCGAAAATCGCGGAGCCATGATGGGCGCGAGCAATCCCCATCCACACTGTCAGATTTGGGGCAGCGACAGCGTGCCTGACGAACCGGCCAAGGAACAGTTGGCGCAGCAGGAATATCAATCAACCCGAAATTCCTGCTTGCTTTGCGACTACCTCGCGCTCGAAAGACAGCGTGGCGAAAGGATCGTTTTCGAAAACCAACTCTTCACAGTTCTGGTACCTTTCTGGGCAATCTGGCCCTTTGAAACTCTCGTACTCGCGCGTCAACACATTGGCTCTCTCACGGACCTTATCGGAGATCAAAGAGATGCGCTGGCGGACGCATTGAAACGTCTAACGACGCGCTATGATCATCTGTTCGAGACCTCATTTCCTTACTCGATGGGTTTTCATCAAACTCCGACGGATGGCAAGCCGCATCAGGAATGGCATTTGCACGCGCACTTTTATCCGCCGCTGCTGCGTTCGGCTACGGTTCGTAAATTTATGGTGGGTTATGAGATGTTAGGAACGCCGCAACGCGACATCACCGCGGAGAGCGCGGCGGCGCGCCTCCGCGAAATGAGAGAAATCTAGTGATCGGGAACAATGCCTATTCTCTCTTGTTTGAAGGAGCGTCTATGAAATATTCAGGTTTAGCTTTTGCGGTCGTGGTCCTGGCTTCGTTGTTCGCGCGGTCGGGCTCGGCATCCCCTTCAACGAGCAAGCAGGGCGTCAAGAAGGAGTCTTTCGGGACTCTGCCCGACGGAACGCCGGTCGACATCTACACGATGACAAACGCGAAGGGAATGGAAATCCGCGCCACGAATTACGGCGGGATCGTCGTCTCCCTACGCGTGCCGGACAAGAAAGGCAATCTCGACGACATCGCTCTGGGCTTCGACGATCTCAAGGGATATCTCGCGAGCAGTCCTTACTTCGGCGCAATCATTGGACGCTATGGGAATCGCATTGCAAATGGAAAATTCACGCTCGACGGGAAGGAATACACGCTGGCCAAGAACAATGGGCCCAACACGCTGCACGGCGGGCTCAAGGGATTCGACAAAGTAGTTTGGAACGCCGAGCCGTTTCAAAATCACGATGGGGTCGGAATTATTCTGACCTATACCAGCAAAGATGGCGAAGAAGGTTTTCCTGGAAATCTCAAGGCCAAAGTGACTTACACTCTGACCGACAACAATGAGTGGATCATCGACTATGACGCGTCGACGGACAAGGCAACCCCGATCAATCTGACGCAGCACACATACTTCAACCTGGCGGGCGAGGGAAAAGGCGACGTTCTTGCGCACATCCTAAAGCTGAATGCGAGCCGTTTCACGCCGGTCAATCAGACCCTCATCCCTACGGGCGAATTTCGCCCCGTCAAAGGCACACCGATGGATTTCACCCAGCCGACTCCGATCGGCGGCCGCATCAATGCCGACGATGAGCAAGTGCGTTTCGGGCGCGGCTACGATCACAATTTCGTGGTGGATGGAAAAGGCAGCGATCCAGTATTAGCCGCGCGCGTAAAAGAGCCGGCCAGCGGACGAGTGCTGGAGGTCTTCACCACCGAACCCGGGGTCCAATTTTATTCAGGAAACTTTCTGGATGGAACGATTACGGGCAAGAATGGCCACGTTTACAAACAGCGATACGCGTTCTGCCTGGAAACTCAGCATTTCCCCGACTCGCCGAATCATCCTGAGTTTCCTACAACGATCCTGCGCCCGGGACGGACTTACCACTCGCGGACGAGCTACAAAATGTCCACGGAATAGCTGGACCGTTTACAAGTCGGAGAGCATGCTGAGGTTCGAAGCGCGGAGACCGCTATTTCGGAGGCTGCGCTGGCTGAGGCTTTTGCTGCTTTTTCTTTCCGAATATCCCAAGGACTTGTTGTACCGGATTCTCTTGTTGCGGCTCGGCCTGCTGCGCCTGTCCCTGCGCGGGCGTCTTTGGACCACCGAGGAAATTCTGTAGCGCACCAGCGACGGAGCCCGGATTGTCCATGTTCGGTATGAGCCCTTTGAACTTCATCTGCGCAAGTTGCTGGACATCCGGTGCAAATCGCGGATTCGAGAATGTGCCGGTGACCAGCGCAGGCACGACAAGTTGTCCCTGATTGTTGGCGAGAGCCGTCTTCATGAAGCCGCCCACGCTTTGACCCCCAACCTTCTGGCTGAACGCTTCCGAGAGCACCGCCGTGACTCTCATGTTCAGCCCTTCGTTCTCGAGATTGGCGGTCCCAACAGCTGCGATGGTGCCGATGTCCAGTTGAGCTTGCAGGTTGTTGGTCTGGGCGATCCCATTTCGGACGACGATGTCGCCTGTCATCTTCAAAATGTTCGTGATTCCCTGCCCATTCTGTGGAATGGAACTCGCATTCAGAAACCCTGCGATCGAAGAGAGTTGCTGACTGAGATTCGCTCCCGAATATTTCACGTTACTGAAATTAAGCTTGACCAACCCATTCAGAGCTCTGATAAGTTCGGCCTTGCTCAGCGACTTTACTGGACCGGCAGCGCGCATATCGAGATTCATCGTCCCTTCGCCACTCACCTTGTCGAGCGCGGTGACGCCATAGGCTTTTGCCAACGACAGAATGGCTGGGAGTTGAGCATTCGGAGCACGCACGGTTGCGTCAACCGCTGGTGACGGCGAAAGGTAATTACGGACGGCCAACTGCGCGTTCAGAGTTGTGCCACCCGAAATCATATTGAAAGGATTGGATTGGACTTGCGAAGGGGTGAGATTCAGAGTCAGCGACGGAATTTGTATTGGCTGCGCGATATCCTTACCGGTCATCTGAACATTACTCGCTGTGATTGTTCCATTCAATGCCGGCTTGTTTGCCGCTCCCCGGGCCTCGATGTTGATGGTCGCGTTCCCTGTAACGCTCGTGCCCTGCGAAAGGGCGACACCAGATGCCGCCAGCAGCTTTGCGGCTTCTGCCAGGGACACATTATTTGCTCTCACGTTCAAGGCAAGTTCCCCTGGCGTTGGCTTGGCGTTTACGGTGCCACTAACCTCCAGTGGAGTGGGCCCCAGCTTCAACGTCGTGCTGCGGATTGTGATCATATCCGCCGGCAAGTCATCAGTCAGGTCGTACTGTGCCGCGATCGGATAGCCAAGCTCCATCCCCTTTATCTTCGCGTTTAGAACGTTCGTTTCTCCCTGCACCGTGAGCTTTCCTTGTTCACTATGGATGTTCGTCTTGCCAGTCAAGATGCCATCGGTGCCCGCGAGCGCGGGAGAATTCAAAAACTTCGACAGATCAGCGACGCCGACCTGCTTCAGTTCCAGTGTTCCTTGGAACGGAGTGGCAGCAGGCTGCTCAGGTACCAGCGGACCACCTTTTCCCTGAACCCTGACTTCCTGCGATCCCGCTCCCGCCATATGTACGGCCGCGTCAATCGTGAACGGTTCGTTCGGCGCGAAATTTGTGAGAGTGAGATCGATGTGGTCGTATAGGGTCGGGGTTCTGCTCTGTTGCTGATCCAGCAATGAGATTTGACCATCCTGAATCGTCAACTGGCCCAACGAAAATTGCTGGTCGTTCGAAGGCTGCGTTTGTTGCGCCGAAGTAGGAGAAGGTTTGGATGGCGTGGTCTGTGGTTGTGGCTGGCCGCCGGGCGGAGTGCTATTCGTTTCCGCCGGATGACCAAGAGAAGCGAAATTCCAGATCCCGGCCGAATTCTTGATCAGGTTCACGCTGGGACGCTGCAAGGTCAACGAGTCGATCTCGACCTGCTTATGCAGCAGCGGTGCCAACTGGACGGAGACATCCAACTCTTGTGCCTTGATGAAGGGTACGTCGGGGTTGAAGCTCCGATCGTCGGCGATAGCGAGGTCCTCGACACGAAATCGAGGTGGGAAAAGTTTAAGCCCCATGTCACCCAATACAACTGAGCGGCCCAACCGCTTTTCCAGCTGCGACTGGATGGTTCCCCGATACTTGTTAACGTTGAACGTAGCGGCGAAGATCACGACCGCCACTACGATGACGAGAACAAGAATTCCAACGATGGCTCCCAACCTTTTCATGTTTCTTGCCTAAATCCTTTTCGGATGCTTCAACGACGATCCAATTAAGCGACGCCCGTCCTTCCGCGGTCGAAGTGGAGAATCAGCGAGACTACCGCCAGAACGAGGAGTATATGTGTCAACTCACTTGCCACGTGAAACACTCTCAGGCCGAGCAACCACGTACCACTATGCAGTTTCGGCCTGAAGAGTTTAAATGGGTGGCTCAGGGTATTTATGTGTCAAAGGGACTGCATCCATTTCATGCAGCATTTCCAGTAGTCCGATCCCTGAAGCATCGCTCCGCGGCGAATGTCGTCGTTCTAAGCGAGCTGATGTTGCTCTCGGGCTCGTCCATTGAGCGCCGTTACCCACGATGGAGAGACATCGGAGGAATTCTGTCAGATATGCATTGGATCGGTCGCTATCCTGGCAAATGCAACTCGACGGCCAAATGCTCAAGCATTCCCGTCTAAATACCGAGAGCCTGCAGTCGTTGATGCTCATTTGCGGAGAGAAGAGAGATCGTTTTTAAAAAGGTGAAGTGCCAACTGGCTAGCAACAGCTAGCCTGCTAACTCCCCCTCGCTTCGCGGACTTGACGGTATCTAGTTCCGGTTCGACGCTTCCCTACTCATGTCATGCACTTGCGAAGGGAGAAGAAATGTCTCATCGCCCGGCAGCACGATTGCCTTCCGACTCCATGGGGTGCAGTCAAAGCCTCTCCTCTGTTTGGACGAGGTTGCAGAGACCGACAAAATTGCAGTGAACGCGTAACCGATCAACAAGCCTCAGCATCGAGTGTTTTGGGAAGAACCGCAGGCCAGGGGAAGCCGTTAAATGCCAGTGGGGACGAACAAATCGAGCACACGGGGCCGACTGCTGACGTTCCTGATCCTCTTCTGGTCCGCAGCCGGAGCGTGGGCCGTTGGGCCTGCAGTTCCGCCGATGAGTCCCACGAATATCTTCGCGCCCGTTTCAACACAGGCCAAGTCGATCTTTGGGCTCTCTCTCTTTGTTCTTGCAGTTACGGCAGCAATATTCGTGGTCGTGTTCAGCTTGCTCGCTTACTCCGTGGTCAAGTTTAGAAAGAGGAGCAGCGACGACGGCCGCGAGCCTCCTCAGGTGTATGGGAGCAATCAGGTTGAAATTGCCTGGACCGTCATACCGGTCCTGATTGTTGTGGCGTTGTTCATGGCAACAGCGCGAGTAATTGCCAGCGTTCAGAGGGGTATGCCATCCACGAATGCAATCGAGGTTGTCGCCATTGGCCATCAGTTCTGGTGGGAGTACCGCTATCCGGGGCTGGGGATCGTGACGGCAAATGAACTACACGTGCCAGTGAGCAATGTGGATCATCCGACTCCGACATTCATCAAGTTGCTGTCTGCCGATACTGACCACAGTTTTTGGGTGCCACGGCTGGCGGGCAAGACCGATCTGATTCCTAATCACCCGAACACTATGTGGATCGACCCGCACGAAACGGGTCTTTACTTCGGTCAGTGTGCGCAATATTGCGGGACACAACACGCCAAAATGCTGCTCCGTGTTTATGTTCAGCGGCGCGAGGAATTCGACGACTGGGTTCAAGCTCAACGCCAGCCCGCGGCAGCGAGCGATGCTGTCGCACAAGGGCGGCGAGTATTCGAAACAACTGCGTGCATCAATTGCCATACCGTGAGCGGCACGGTGGCTAACGGTCACTTCGGCCCTGATCTTACCCATTTGATGAGTCGAGACACTATCGCGGCGGGAGCGGCGGAGAACACACCACAAAATCTCCGGCTCTGGATTGAAAATCCCGATGCTATTAAGCCCGGATCCTTGATGCCGGCTATGCAGTTAAGCGAACAGGATCTGAATGCATTGACTGCCTACCTGGAAACACTTCGGTGAAACGTTGAGGAGAGTCCGTGATGTCCACTAACGCGCTCGCACTGCCGGGCAAGGAAAACCTTGGCAGTCCCTTCGTCGATGTACTCCACGAATGGGTTGCGACTGTCGATCACAAGCGGCTCGGCATCCTCTACATACTTTATGCGCTGCTGTTTCTCGTAATCGGCGGAATAGAAGCGGGGATCATGCGCATTCAGCTTATCCGTGCGCACAATGACTTTGTGTCGCCGCAAGTGTTCAATCGGATGTTCACCATGCACGGGACCACGATGATTTTCTTTGTCGTGATGCCGCTGGTATTCGGATTCGCAAATTACCTTATCCCTCTGATGATTGGCGCGCGGGACATGGCGTTCCCGCGCCTGAATGCTTTCAGTTTCTGGCTCACGGCATTTGGCGGGCTGCTGCTTTATTTCAGCCTGCTGGGAGCGAACGGCTTGTATGGAGCCGGGAACGCACCCGATGTGGGATGGTTCGCATATGCGCCTCTGACATCGCAGACATTTTCGCCCGGGCACAGCACTGATTTCTGGACCCTGGGCCTGCTGGTTTCCGGCTTTGGAAGCATCGGCACGGCAATCAATATCATGGCCACCGTCTTGTGCATGCGTTGTCCTGGGATGACGCTAAGTAAAATGCCGCTGCTTGCCTGGCTCAACCTCGTCATGGCCGGACTAGTCATACTTGCTGTCAGTCCGCTAACAGCGGCGCAACTGATGCTACTGGTCGATCGCTACCTCGGTGGCCACTTCTTCGATACTCAAGCCGGTGGCTCGGCGGTGATTTGGATGCATTTCTTTTGGATTTTCGGCCATCCGGAAGTCTACGTTCTTGT
>Ga0137359_10004328_pt1 | contig 11629 bp, 10 predicted proteins | sample Mad1_40_16metaG_FD_108281 | JGI IMG/M metagenome (GOLD analysis project Ga0137359, IMG submission 108281) | Vadose zone soil microbial communities from Angelo Coast Range Reserve, California, USA - Mad1_40_16 metaG | ecosystem: Environmental > Terrestrial > Soil > Vadose zone | place: USA... | reverse complement strand
GGCTTCGTCACCGTCGGCGTAATAGGCGGGGCCTCGCGCCTTGAGTACACCGCGGTCGGCCCGGCGGTGAATCTCGCATCGCGGCTGTGCTCGGAGGCAGCTCATGGCAGTGTGCTCGTGGACGAGCGCACCACCGAACTGCTCGGCACCGCGGACATTCGCGCGGCACTGCGTCAGTGTGCGCCGCTCAGTCTGAAAGGCTTTCGCGACCCGGTGCCGAACTACGCTCTCGCATCAGCGTAAGAACTATCGTCACGGCCTCTAAACATCGAGCTCCGGGAAATGGCCGTACTTCATCCGCTTGCCCGGCGCGCGCCCTGTCGGCGGAGACGCGAGCCGTGCCGGGATTTCCCGCGATCATCTCTCTTTCCCTGCGTCACTTTTTAGCCTCACTGTGACGCTTTGCGCCCAGCGTTCTGCTGGGTGTTCGACATCCTTTTCGTCAGTTTTTCAACACTTCTCTACAGCGCCCGGAAACAGTCTGCTAGCAGTGGTCGACGCGTCATTTTTTCGACGCCCCATAGTGGCATGGCCGTTGCGGATATAGAGGGTGCGCCGGGAGGGAGTTCGGAGACTTACGCTGCCGCCTATAGGCAGGAGCTCTCCCGGGAATATCCCCCCGTGCGCACCTTTTTAGCGGCTCACTATTTGGAGATCAAACCATGCGATCACGTACAGGTTCTAACGCGTTTGCGGAGGTAACTATCCGCTCGGAAACGCAGAACGAAGAGCTTCGGCCGGCGACGTATCGTGAAACGGCTGCCGCAATTTTGGTGGCCCTCGCAGAATCCGGTCTGGACCCGTCGGGCGAGTGTCCCTGGGAGTGCGGGATCGAATTGCTCGAAGAATATTTGGACGTGGCTGCGCAAGTGCCAAACGTAACCATGCCCAAGAAACACTAGTCGATCCAAGCATGCGTACCGATGCCCTACTTTGGGCGCCGCTTCTGTTCCTCGCCGCATCGGCAGCATATGCCGATCACGGCGCATTGAACCCCGTCGTGAGACAAGAGACCATCGACCAGACGATCTGTGTCCCCGGCTATGCAAAGGGCGTGCGCCCCGCGACCAGGTACACCAACGGCGTCAAGCAAATGCTTTTTCAGCGCGCACACATGAACCCTGCGCTTGCCCAGACCTACGAACTAGACCATATCATCCCGCTTGCGCTCGGCGGGCACCCGCGCAAGGTCGAAAACCTCGCGCTGCAACCGTGGGAAGGCGAGAATGGCGCGAAACGGAAAGACCGGCTAGAGGTGAAGCTACAGTGCCTTGTGTGCACGAACCAAGTGACGCTTCGCGAGGCACAGCAGGAAATTCTCGAAGACTGGCAAGCGGCCTATCACAAGTATGCGCCGTTGAAGTGTCGGCGCCGTTGACGACCACAAGCGATCAAGCATCGAGTTCCGGGTAATGGCGAAAGATGCCGTTCTGGTTGAACGGGATGCGCCGCCCGGACGCGAGATAGGCGGCAATGTTCGGGCGCGCGCTGACCCTGTCGTGCAGCGCAGCCAGCCCGGGAACGTCAGGCTCCACCCTGGCCATCGTCTTCGGAAACGCGTAACGCAGGCCTGCGACCAACTGGAACATCGACAGATCGACATACGACAAGCCGCGGCCGAGCATGAAACCCCGGCCCGATGAATTGCGGGCGAGCACTGTCTCGAAATAGTCGAGGAATGTCGGCAGCCGGTCCCGGGTGAAATGCTTCGCCATGCGGCGGGCCTCGGTTTTCTGCTGTCGATAGTACAGGCTGCTCGCGATCGGATGATGCGTGTCGTGGATCTCCACCAGGAAGTCGGTGACCGTAAGCTGCAACTGATGCGCCCACAACCGGCTAGCTTCCGCCTTCGGGCACAGACCCAGCCGCGGTCCGAGGTACGACAGGATGTTGGCGGTCTGGCCGATCACCAGGTCGCCCGCCTTGAGGAACGGCGGCGCGAACGGTGGGCGCTCCACGCCGGTGCTTTCCAGAAACCGCATCAGCGCCGGCACGCCCTTGCCGTGCCCCGCAAGACGGGCCACGTCCAAGTAATCGGTGCCGGCCTCCTCGAGCGCGAGGCGGACGAACTCGCCGCGGCCCTGAATTGCAGGCCAGTAATACAACTCATAGCGCATACCGATGTCCTCCGGGAAAATCTGCGCATTGCCCATGATGGGCATCGCGCAAGGCGCAAATCCGGCGCAGCAGCCGGGGATCCGGTTCGAAAGACCTCCGTGCGTTGTGAGCCAATCGGCGCCTGTGCCGCCGGGGCGAGGTCGGAGGAGCGCGCATTGATGAGTGATATTAATCGATTCCCATGAGCTTCGGCCTGCTGTCCTCCAGGAACCGGGCACATGAAGCGGCCAGGGGCCGCCCCCGGACAAAGGACTGTAATTCGTAGTCCTTTTGAACTATCTCTCAGTGCGGCAAGTAAACACAGCCCAGTCTCTACACTAGGCACAGCAGCCGCAAGTACCCCGCGCCTGGTTAGCGCGAAAACGGTGTGCGCCCTTCCCTGTGCGCGAAGAGAAAACGCTGGTGACTTTTTCGTACCGCGCAAACTTATGGTGTAGTACCTCACAAACTTATGGTGTACCGCATAACAATCGAGAGTAAATTTCTGAGAGCAGAGTTGTTCGACCGCGAAACCATGGAAGAAACAACCGCATTTCTCGACGTCGTTACTCGGGAGAGCGGCATTCATGGGCGCTCAAATATCCTCATTTACGTTCATTCGTCAGCGCCGATATTTCACGTCGAATATCACGGGTTCATCGATTGCTTCAAGGAGATTGCAAAGAAACCCGGACACCAGATAGCTTTACTAGCGGATAGCAAGGATCTATATATTTCGCACGAATACCTGGAGTTGCGCGCGCGACAGTATGGGTTGAATGTTCGCAATTTTCGAAATGAGGCGGCAGCACTCGAATGGCTTGCAAACCGGCGTCGGGCGCCAGACCGGCGTGGGCAACAGGAACGACGCTGGCGTCAGGAACCTCTCAAGCATCAGGAACGGCGTCTGCACCCGGAACGGCGTCAGAGGATGCGGCGTGGCGGCCTGGAAAGTCCGCTTTAGCCCGATAGTAATCGGCGCAGCAAAAATGCGGACGCAGCCCGGCTTCTCGTCACGGGCTTGATCATCCTTGCTCTTGAATCATGCCGCGCACGATTTTTGCGTGAGCAACGATGTCGAACGTGAAAGAGCAGACAAATAACGGGTCCCGATAAGCAATTCAGCGTCGGACGACACGGCGACCTGATGCCCTGGCTGGATAGCGCGAGCGCGCAACGGTGCAAAAAGATCAGGAGGAACAAATGGAAAGGCGCGTTCGCGGTCGGCTTGCAGTGGGGCCCGAAGGCGTTCTGCGCACGCCGGTTGTTGCGGCTTGCCTGGTTATTCTCACCGCGTGCAATGCGTCACCTTCCCAGGATCTTGTCGCCAAGGGGCGACAGATCTTCTTCAACGAAACCTTTCAGGGCAATGGCAGAACCTGCGGGACCTGTCATCCGGCCGAGAATAACCTGACGCTCGATCCCGCGTTCATCGCCACGCTTGCTCCGAACGACCCGCTGTTCGTGGCCGAATTCAACCCGGACCTCAGGAAGAATTTCGAGAATCCGAGACTGATGCGCCAGTTCGGGCTGATCCTGGAAAACCTGGACGGTTTCGTGGACCTGGACAAGAAGTTTGTCATGCGTGGTGTGCCGCATATGCTCGGGCTTCGGACTTCGGTCGATAGCCCCCAAGGGCCGCGCACCGGCTGGTCCGGCGATGGCGCACCGGGGGACGGTTCGCTCCGGTCATTTGCCACCGGCGCAGTCATCCAGCATTTCACCAAGACCCTGAACCGGATCCCGGGGCAGGATTTTCGTCTGCCGACGGAAGAGGAACTCGACGCAATCGAGGCATTCTCGCTCTCCCTTGGCCGCCAGCAGGAGCTGACCTTGCCCCTACCCCTGAAGGGCATCGTGCCAAAGCGCGGGCAGGAGATCTTCCTCGACAACTCACTCGGAAAGTGCAACCGCTGCCATGCCAATGCCGGGGCGACCGCCAACTTCGGCGCCGGGAGCATCGGCAACGCTAACTTCAACACGGGGGTGGAAAATCTTCCGGATCAGCCCGCCGACCTGAGCGGCGAATTGAATCCAGCCGATGACGGATTCCGCACCCCGGGCGACGGTACTTTCAATACGCCGCCGCTGGTCGAGGCCGCCGAAACCGGCCCGTTCTTTCACAACAACGCCATCGAGACCATCGAGGGGGCAGTCGCTTTTTACGACGGCGAGGCATTCAACAGCTCACCCGCGGGCAAACTTCTGGCCGCTGCAGATCCCGATGGCGTCGGCATAGAACTCGACGGCACGCAGATCGTCGCCATTGCCGGATTCCTGCGGGTGATCAATGCGCTCGAGAACATCAGGCAGAGCGTCGAACTCCTGGAGTCCAGCCGGAGCAAAGGCATTGCGCATCGCGCGGAGGCGAAGGAACTCATCACTCGCTCGCTCAATGAGACTCAGGACAGCATCCGGGTGCTCGAGGGCGGCGGTTTGCATCCGGAAGCCGTCGCGCATCTTCGTGAAGCGCAGACGTTTGCGAAAAAAGCGGCCCGCAGTCTTTTCTTCCGGGATCGACTGACCAAACAGGCCATCGAAGAACAGAATAAGGCACGGGTTCAACTCGTCGAATCGTCCTGACGAGACCGTGCCGATGCCAATGATCACGAATCGAAGGAGGTTGGCAGCAATGCGCAAGCTCTTGGCGGGAATTGCCGTCATGGGACTCTGGCTCGCTTGTCTGGCGCAGGCACACGCGCAGCAAATGACCGAGATGTATATCCCGATCGGGCAATCACCCGGAGTGTCCGGAAAGTCCAGCCTGATGGGCGCGATCGAATCGGTCAACCCGCAGAAGCACACGCTGGCGGTTTCCGGACCTTCGGGAATCCACGAGATACTCCTGACCGACCGCACCCGCATCTGGCTGGACCGGACTCAGGCGCGACTGCCCAACCTGACCGGAACCCTGGCGAATCTGCACAAGGGGCTGAAGGTCGAAGTGAAATTTCGCGACGCGGATCAGAAGCGGGTCGCAGAATGGATCAAGGTGCAGGTCGCCGAATCCGGCGCGCCCGCCCGCAAGCCATGACACGCGAGTGACTGTTCACGCCTGTCTTGCTTCATCCCTCATCCCTCATCCCTCATCCCTCATCCCTCATCCTTCATCCCTGGTTTTCCCGTCACCCGGCACCGCTTTTAAGTATCGGGCCAGGATGTCCTGCTCGGTCCGGGTACGCTGATTGGTAAGGCAGGGAAAGCGCAATAACAGCGTCACCTTGCCGGCGTCACCCAGCCGCACGGTTACGCGCGGGTCCGCAGACGGCATCACGATGAACTGCTCACCCTCCAGATCCCGCAGGGCTTTCTGGGCGGGAGCAACGAATTCCGAGCACACCACCCTGGCCGCTTCGATGAGTACCTCCTTCGCGGTTTCAAGACTGCTGCCCGGCGCGAGCGGTACAGCGACCAGCGCGAGCTGATAGTTACCCAGACGCGAATGATTTTTCAGCGCCTGGCTTACGTAAAAGCTGTTGGGGAACTGCACCACTCGCCCGGTGAAAAGATGCTCGTCGCTCATCTCCAGCACGGTGGTGGAAAACAGCGTCTGGTCGATGACCTCGCCCTTGATACCGTTGATCTCGATGACGTCGCCGAATTCGAAACTTCCCGACGTGGTGCGATGGATGTAACCGAGCATCGAGGTCAGCAGCTCTTTTCCGCCCAGCACCAGAGCCACGCTCAACGCTGCGAGGGAAAGCGCGGCGGCACGCAGCTCCGTGCGCCAGATGAACAACAGCGCAAGGAAGGCGATGAGGAATGAGAAGTTGCGCCAGAAAACCGACGCGCGGAGCTTGGTCTCCCGTGACAGCCACCCCCTGCCCCGCAACGCGGCCGAGATGACGATGTTGGCGAGGATTACCGCCGCGACGATGACGACCGTGCCGACGATTTCCGTCCCAAGTCCGGTCATAAAGGCATCGAATAACATATTCCATGGTCTTCCAGGTCAGGCAGGGCCACATGGCCATGCCGCAGACCCGTCATTCTAGCGAATGAAACCCGAAAGGCTAAAGGGGAGAGGGGAAAGGGACCCCAACTTACTCGAGATAGTTTTTACTTTCACCTGCTGTTTCGCGGCGCTCAGTACTGATCTATTGGCTATCCTTCATCCTTTGCCTCCGGCGTAACCTTGATCCGAGCTTCGCACGGCTAAAGGTCAGCCTACGCCGCAACAAGCCCTCCGGGCGTGTTGTCGCCTTCATCCTTGCTCTTAAAGAGCTGCGCCGGGTCACCGCCGACGGCGCAGCGCATCGCATCCTCGACGGTTTCCAGCCACACGAATTCCAGCTTCTCACGCGCGGCCGCGGGCACGTCTTCCAGGTCTTTCTGGTTGCGCTTCGGAAGCATCACGGTCCTGATGCCCGCGCGCAGCGCCGCGAGCACCTTCTCCTTCACGCCGCCGATCGGCAGCACCAGGCCGCGCAGCGAGATCTCACCGGTCATCGCCACGTCGGAACGCACCGGCTTGTCCGCGAGCAACGACACCAGCGCCAGGAACATCGCCACGCCGGCGCTCGGGCCATCCTTCGGCGTCGCGCCTGCGGGCACGTGCACGTGCAAGTCGGTCTTCTCCAGCGATTCGCCGCTGTACATCTTCGCCAACGTCAACGCCGCCTGCGCCGACTCCTTCATCACCTCGCCCAGTTGCCCGGTGAGGATGAGCTTGCCCGACCCCGGCACCTTGGTGGCCTCGATGAACAGGATGTCCCCGCCCACCGGCGTCCACGCCAACCCGGTCGCCACGCCCGGCAGCGCCGTACGCAGCGCCAGTTCATCCTCGAACTTGCGCGGGCCGAGGATGGCTTGCAGGTCCGGAGCATCCACGACCACGCTCTGAGCCTGTACTTCGGCGATCTTCATCGCCGCCGAACGCAGCGTCGCCCCGATCTCGCGTTCGAGATTGCGCACGCCAGCCTCGCGCGTGTAGTCGCGGATGATGGCCTTGATCGCTGCATCGGTGAGCATCGCCTGTTCCGGCTTGAGGCCGTTGGCTTCGAGCTGGCGCTTGAGCAGGTAACGCCTGGCGATCTCCAGCTTCTCTTCCTCCGTGTAACCTGGAAGCTGGATCACCTCCATGCGATCGCGCAGTGGCCCTGGAATCGTGTCGAGCACGTTGGCGGTGGCGATGAACATCACCTTCGACAGGTCGAAGTCCACGCCAAGGTAGTTGTCGCGGAATTTCGAGTTCTGCTCCGGGTCGAGCACCTCCAGCAGCGCGCTCGACGGATCTCCATGGAAACCGCCTGCGCCGAGCTTGTCGATTTCGTCCAGCATCAGCACGCCGGTACGCGATTCCGCACGCCGGATCGCCTGGATGATGTTGCCCGGCAGCGCGCCGATGTAGGTACGGCGGTGGCCACGGATCTCCGCCTCGTCGTGGGTGCCGCCCAGAGACACGCGCTGGAACTTGCGCCCGGTGGCACGCGCGATCGACTGCCCAAGCGAGGTCTTGCCCACACCCGGCGGGCCGACGAAGCACAGGATCGGACTTTTTCCATCCGGGTTGAGCTTCTTCACCGCAAGATATTCCAGGATGCGGCGCTTGATCTTCTCCAGGCCGTAGTGGTCCTCGTCGAGCACCTTCCTCGCTTCCGCGATGTCGATCGGCTTGCCCGACTCCGCTTTCCAGGGCAATTCGCTCAACCACTCCAGATAGGTGCGCAACATCGAGCCCTCGGCGCTGCCTTCGCCCATTCTCTGCAGGCGTTTGAGCTCTTTCACGGCGTGCTTGTGCACGTCCTCGGGCATGCCGGCATCGTCGATGGCCTTCTTCAGTTCCTCGATCTCGGCTGCGGTTTCCTCGCCCTCGCCCAGTTCCTTCTGGATCTGGCGCATCTGCTCGCGCAGCACGTGCTCGCGCTGGCGCTCGTCGAACTCCTTGCGGGTCTTGTCGCCGATCTCCTTGGAAAGCCTCAGCACCTCGACACGCTCGCCCAGCAGCGCCAGCACCTTGTCGAGGCGCCGCTTGAGGTCGAAGGTTTCGAGTACGGTCTGTTTTTCTTCATTCTTCACGTCCAGCAGGTTGGCCACCATGTCGGCCAGCAGCGCGGGCGAATTCATCGCCTGCACCACGCCCGCCAGTTCGTCGGGCACGTTCGGCAGCAACTGAATGGCCTCGACCGCACGCTCTTTCAGCTGCAGAAAGCGCGCCTCGATCTCGGGGCTGGATTCTTCCGCCGGCTCCACAATCGCCACGCGGGCCACCATGAAGGGCCAGCCGTCCAGAAACTCCAGTACGCGGAAACGCGACTGCCCCTGGACCACCAGGTGGTGGGCGCCTTCGGCGCCGGTGATGTAGCGCACTACCTGGCCGGCGGTGCCGACCCAGTGCAGGTCGTCCGGCTTGAGTTCGTTTTTCTCCGGGTCGCGTTGCAACAGAAATCCGACTCGGCGCTCGCTGCGGGCCGCTTCCTGCGCCGCAGCGACCGAGGACGGGCGACCGACCGTGACCGGCGACATGATGCCTGGGAAAAGCACCGCATTGCGCAGCGGAATGATGATCAGCGCGTCCTCCGGCAGCGGTTTCAATGCCGTAGCGGTGCGCCCGGCATTTGGCTCCGGTGCGGACTTGCCTGCGTCGTCTGGCGAAAGCATTTTCTGCATCGTGGGCCAGAAATTCATGAAGACTCCTTCTTGCTGAAAATGAGCGTGAGACACCCGTCCTGCAACTTCCTGCCGGCCAGGGCGAGCGCCTGCGTGGGCAGGCCGATCCGGCGCTCGAAGCGTCCGTACGGAATTTCCAGCGCATGGATGCGCGCCGTGCATTCGCTCTCGGATGTTCGGAGCGGGAATGGCCTGTGTGCGGATATGGTTATCTCACCGGGTTCGAGCTTCACCGCGACCGAATCAGCAGCCGCGCCCGGCAGCGCCACGTGCACCCGGACTTCGTCGGCAGTTTCGACGATGTCCACCGGCGGCTCCCAGGCAGGCGCTTCGGCCGCAGCCGGGCGAATGAACTGCCGGTGCAGCCGGTCGGCTTGCTCCAGGAGCGAAAGGGCTTCGCTCCACATCAGGCGGGTAAGGTCGCGCGAGGTCATCCAGAGGTCTCCGTAATGAACCCTACATGGCGGCGATCAGGCCGGAATCAAGCGCTCTGTCCGGTAGGGGAATATCTGGTCAGATCAGTGACTTCGGTCCGGTCGCCGCACCGCGAACTGGCGGGGCTGCTCGAAAAACGGGGTCGAGGCTCGAGTGCCGGGTCCTGCCTTCAGGCCGTCACGTACGCTACAACCTTGCCGGACTTTACACCAATCTCGCCTGCACTCTCTGGCGTACCAGATTCACGTTCTGCCGGAAGGCGTAAAGGTTGTCCGAATACGCGAGCGGCGTATTGATACCATTGACCGAGCGTTCGATCTGGTCCAGCCGCTTCAGCAGCTCCCGCAGTTTTTCCGGCGGGGGATCGTCTTCGAGTTCGAGCTCCACTTCCTTGAGCCGTGCGTACCAGCGATAGATGCGCGAGCGCACGCGCCAGCGGTACACCGGCGGAATGATCTTCGTGAGCGGCACCAGCAGCGCCAGCGCCGGCAGCAGGATGATCCACAGGCGGTCGACCATCACCGCGATCCAGTATGGCAGGTAGCGCTGCAGGAACGGCGGCCCGGTCTTGTAGTAACGCTCCGCCTCGCTGCTCAGCGGGAACTCGGAGTTCAGCGGCGCCGGGAAGTCGCCGATCTTGTTCAGCAACCCCGGGTTTCCGTGGATTTCCCTGGCGGCACGCATCAGCAGGAACGCCAGCGCCGGATGCAGCGTGTCGCGGGCGAGCAGGTTGGCGGTGGGTGACACCAGCGTCACGTCCTGCGCCGGGTTGTTGCTGACGAAGTCGAACACCCCTTGCGGCAAGGTCAGCCTGGTCAGGTAAGGAAAGCGGCGCGTATAGGCTTCCGCGCGCTCGAGGCTGAGCAGACGGATACCCCTGGCGGACACCAGTTGCTCGACCAGCGGCGACTCCGGCGGACCTACCATGAACACCGCATCGAGTTCGCCTTGCAGCAGCATTTCGTTGGCCTTCAGTCCGCTCTCGGGAAGGAGCACGGTCGGCGGCATAACGGTGGCATTCACCGCCAGCATTTGCAGCGCGAGCGCGTGCGTGCCGCTTTCCTCGGGTCCAATCGCCAGCCGTTTGCCTTTCAGGCCACCGAAATCATGAATATCCGCGCCGCGGTAGAACACCCATAGCGGTTCGTAATAGATGCTGCCCAACGAACGCAGGTTCGGCGCATTGGCGGCAAAAGCGGAGCCGCCCTGGAAAAAGCCCACCTCCACGTCGGATTTTTCGTCCAGCAGGCGGCTCACGTTCTCCTGCGAGCCGGCCGAGATGCGCAGATCGACCGTGACGCCATCGCGCGCCAGGATCTCCTTGTAGCGCTGGGCGAACATGTGATAACCGCCGTCCACCGCGCCGGTCGCCATCACCACTCTGTCCGGCGGCGCCGGCTCGATGAAACGGAATGCGAACACCAGAGCCAGTACGACGGCAACGAGTGCCGGCGCGACCGCCATCCAGAGATCGCGCGTACTGATCCGCTGGAACGATTTTCCGATCATGCGGCGATTGTAGCCGGAGGCCGCTGGAGAGGCGCGGGGGCCGATTGTGGGGGCGCTCTGTGCGCCGTCCAACTCGGTGATTCAAACCGCAAAGCGCGGTTTCTTGAGCCCGATCAGGTAGGGCAGCGTCCGAATGATGACGCCCCAGGTCTCGCGCATCTGGGCAAGCCGGGTGACCTCGGGTTTGGGCGGAAGCTCGGCCGCGACGTCCTTGATGTCGACGAAATAGGTCTGCACCGGTCCCAGGCCTTCGAATTCCTGAGGCAGCGACTGGGTGTGCGTGCGAATCTTTTCATCGCTCAGGCGGAACAACGGCTCGGACAGCAGCATGTACTCCGGCAGCGGCACGGTATTCTTGAGCATGCGGTGGACCAGGATCACATCCAGTCCGGCGAGCTTGCTGATCCGCTTTACGCGCTGGATGGCGACTTCGCCGAGGTGCGCCACGAACTTCACGCTGAGCTGCCGCGCCCCTGTGCATCCCTCGCATGCACAGGTATTCAGCGTCACGATGTTTTGCCGGACCGTATGGAAGGCACGATGCATGGCGACGATCTGGTCGGCCGCGATCCGTGCGGACGCGGCATCCTGGCCATCCGGCGGCCAGGCATAGAAAAACGCGGCGTCGCCTTCGATCTCGAGCAGAGTCAGGTTCGGCGCCGCGTCGATCACCGCCTCCAGCAGGCGCGCCACCACGTCCTGCGCGTGCGCGAGGCTCGTTTTGTGCGCCTTCATGAAGGCTGTATAGCCCCCGATGTCGGCGATGACCAGCAGGGCGGGACGGATGGACACGATTTATGATCGCACTGTCGCGGGAGGGAAAGCAAGGATGAAGGAAGGACAAGGATGAAGGCGAAAGGATGAAGGATGAGGGATGGGGAATGGGGAATGGGGAATGGGGAATGGGGAATGGGGAATGGGGAATTCGGTGATTAAGTGATTAAGTGATTAAGTGATTCGGTAACCCAATCACCCAATT
>Ga0137359_10004327_pt1 | contig 11630 bp, 7 predicted proteins | sample Mad1_40_16metaG_FD_108281 | JGI IMG/M metagenome (GOLD analysis project Ga0137359, IMG submission 108281) | Vadose zone soil microbial communities from Angelo Coast Range Reserve, California, USA - Mad1_40_16 metaG | ecosystem: Environmental > Terrestrial > Soil > Vadose zone | place: USA... | reverse complement strand
TGGGTATATTCTAACGCAAGCTGCCAGCTTGCCGCGGAGATAGCGTTGCCGAAAAAGCCTGAAGAATGGTTGGAAATTGCCTCTCCGCCAGAAAAAACCCGCGGCGTTTTTAAGCTTTTTCTAGGCTATGCACCTGGAGTCGGAAAGACTTTCAGCATGTTAAGTGAAGCTCTACGGCGGCGAAGCCGGGGCGAGGATGTCGTCATTGGTTTCATTGAAACTCACGGACGCAGAGGTGTCGAAGAGCTTGCTCAACAGATGGAATCCGTCGCCCGGAAGAAAATCGAATACAAGGGCACCGTGTTCGAAGAAATGGACGTTGACGCGATCCTCGCACGTCATCCCGAAGTCGTACTGGTAGATGAACTGGCGCACACCAATATTCCTGGGAGCAAACATCGCAAGCGTTACGAGGATGTACAGGAGCTTCTGGCTGCAAAAATTGACGTCATCTCGACGCTAAACATTCAGCACATCGAGAGCATTGCCCCAATCGTCCGTTCGATCACCGGGATCGTGGTGCGAGAGACTGTGCCCGACTGGGTGCCGCTCACAGTCTCCGAAACAGTGATGGTCGATTTGACCCCCGAAGCCCTGCAAAATCGCATGAAGCGCGGCGATGTGTACAGTCCGGAAAAGGTCGAGCGTTCACTGAAGAATTTCTTTCGCCGCGGCAATTTGATTGCTCTCCGCGAGTTGGCGCTGCGCCAGGTGGCGGAACAGGTGGATCGCAGCCTCGAGTCGTATATGGAGGCGCAGGACATCCGCAAAAATTGGGGAGTGCGCGAGCGCCTGGCCGTATGTATTTCTTCGAACCCCGCGGGGCAATATCTCGTCGCTCGTGGGGCAAGAATGGCGCGGCGTATGGACGCAGAGTTGTACGTGGTTCATGTTGACCGGGAGTTTGGACCAAAGGAGTCCAACCAGAATACCCTCGCGGCCAACTTGCGTTTCGCTGAAAGCCTCGACGCAAAAGTTGTTCGGCTGAAAGGCAGAAGCGTTGCGGACACCGTCGCTGAGTTTGTTCGCTCCAAACACATTACGCAGGTAATTTTTGGTCGAGCACCGGTGTATGACTGGCGCAAGTATCTGTATCTTTCGGCCGTGCATCGCTTCCTGCGCGAGTCTCCCGCTGTGGACGTGCACATCGTGACCCAGGAAGCGGAAGACTGAGAATTCAGAAAATAGGCGGTTCGAGTCCTCGAAGGACAGCGCAACTCCCCAGCGCTCGGCGAGGAGCTCTTGGAGCAGGTCAATGTGGATACCGCCAAAACGTTTACCGGTGGTCGCCCGCATTCCAGAGACCTTGTGGACCGCGGAGGGACAAAGACGCTTCGGACAGATTCCACGGCATGCCGTTGAAAACCCTCCTATCATCCAGTCCAACCTGGAGTCGCTCAACACAGAGTCGAGTCCGAATTCGCTCAGATTTGAATGATCAGCATCGAGCCACGGAATGCTACGCAGTGGCCTGGACCCATTCGATGAGCCGAGGGATCAAGATTTGCTCCACAGCATATGCAAAATTAATGACCGGTTCTATTGCTTGCGCATCTGTAATGGTATGGCGATGACCGAGGAGTCTGAAATCGAGATTGGCCAGTCGGCTGCCCGCTATGAGGCGCTTATCCGAGTTGCGCGCGCCATCGGTGCGTATCGTGATCCCAAAGAATTGTTCCACGTTCTCGCGAGCGAACTCCATCAGGCAGTTCGGTTCGACTTCATGGGCCTGTTCCTCTACGACGAAGTGTCAAACACAATTCAGACGCCCGTGATCGAGGTAATGCACGGACCGGGGATCGTGATGCCGCCAGACCTTGCGGTCGAAGAAACGATCACTTGGTGGGTCTATCATCACCAGCAGCCGGTTGTCATTTCTTCCTGGGATGGTCGTTTCCCTCGGGTCATGGAGCTATATCAGCAATTTGGCGTTGAGTCTGCGTGCCTGCTGCCCCTAACCACGGCACACCGGCGACTTGGATGTCTTGCCTTCGGAGCGGTACAGTCCGGCGCCTATTCCGAAGGGGAGGTGCGCTATCTCTCGCTGGTGGCCGACCAAGTCGCACTGGCCGTAGACAATGCGCTGCGAAACGAGGAGCAACAACGTAGTGAGTCTTTTCTAGCGGAGGGCCAGAGGTTAAGTCGGACCGGGAGTTGGGCCTGGACAGTTGCGACCGATGAGGTCGTTTGGTCGCGGGAGCATCACCGCATCTTTGGCTTCGATCCCGATAAGACCAGACCGTCCTTGCAGACTTTTTGGCAGCGCGTCCATCCGCAGGACAGGCCGCCACTTCAAGACGTTCTCGATAAGGCAGTTCGGGAAAAGCGCAACTTTGAACATGACTTCCGGATTGTTCTCCCGGACGGATCGACGAAGGCTGTTCACGGCGCGGGGCGCGCCATCGTGAATGAGACCGGGGATTTGGTGGAGTTTGTTGGGACGACGATCGACATCACCGAGCGCAAACGAGCGGAAGAGGAGCTGCGGCGAAGCGAGGCGTATCTGGCGGAAGCGCAAAGGTTGACCCATACCGGCAGTTGGGCGCGAAATCTTTCGACTGGCCAGATTTTTTGGTCGCAGGAGATGCTTCGCATCTTTGGCTTCGATCTTACCGCGGCAAGCCCCACGGAAGAGGCCTTTCTGCAAATGATTCACCCGGAAGACCGGCCATTCGTTGAACGCGCCCGGCGCACCGCCCTCAACGAAAGGTCTGACTTTGAGTATGACTGCAGGATCGTGCTTTCCGACGGAGAGATCCGATATATCCACGTGCTTGGCCATCCCATCGTAAACGATGCGAACGACCTCGCCGAATATGTTGGCACAGCAGTGGATGTTACCGAACAACACAATTCGCGAGCGGCCCTCGAGAAAGCATTCGACGAGATCAAAGCCCTCAAGGACGAGCTCTACCACGAAAATGTTGCGCTGCGAGAGGAAATCGACGAGAACTCCATGTTCGAGGAAATTGTCGGCCGCAGTAGCGTACTGAAGGGCTTGCTGAACCAGGTAGAAACGGTAGCGCCTACGGACTCGACCGTTTTGATCTACGGCGAAACCGGAACCGGAAAAGAACTCGTTGCCAGGGCTATTCATAACCTCAGCTCTCGTTCGGCCAGAGCCATGGTGAAAGTGAATTGCGCGGCGATCCCCACCGGCTTATTGGAGAGCGAGCTGTTCGGTCATGAAAAGGGGGCATTCACGGGAGCTGTTGCGCAGCGCATCGGACGTTTTGAGCTTGCCAACCAGGGCACGGTGTTTCTCGACGAAATTGGTGAGATCTCGCTGGAGCTGCAGCCAAAGTTGCTGCGTGTTCTGCAAGAGAAGGAATTTGAGCGGCTGGGAAGCACCCGCACTCTCAAGTCAGACGCGCGACTCATCGCGGCCACAAATCGGGATCTCGCTGCGATGGTCGCTGATCAAAAGTTTCGTTCCGATCTTTTCTATCGTCTGAATGTATTTCCCATTCGCATTCCGGCCTTGCGGGAACGGCCGGAAGACATTCCTCTTTTGGTACAACATTTCGTGCAGCAGTTTTCCCGCCGAATGCACAAGAAGATTAAATCTATTCCATCCGCTGCGATGAAACGGCTTTGCGAATATTTCTGGCCGGGAAATATTCGGGAACTGCAGAATGTGGTCGAGCGTGCCGTAATTTTGTCGTCAGGGGCTGTACTGAACGTGCCAACCCCCGACCTGACGGCATACGACAAAGCGGTAGCGCCTTCGAAAAACGGTAACGCTTTCAATTCGGCGAGACGCCAGCAACTGCGGCGCCTGGTCGAGGAAACCGATCGCAACGAAATTGTCCGCGCGCTCGATAAGACTCAGTGGCGCGTCGGTGGTCCAAATGGTGCAGCAGCGCTGCTCGGCCTGAAGCGGACGACGCTCCTCACGCGTATTAAGAAATTAGGTATTCAGCGAACGGTTGTGTCGTAGTGCCCGAGGTGTAGTCATTCAAGTGACGGAGAGTTTGACACTCCGACACATTCCCACCTTCTAGCTTCCGGTATCTCCTCCCTCATCAGTCACTTGCGATAACACATCCACGCCTCGCGCCTGGCACGCGAAGTGCTTTTTCCTGGCCGCCCGCGAATGCTGCAGGCCAACGACAAAGGGAAAAGCGGTGCTGAAAATCATCGTAAGCGATTCGCCCAAAGAACAGAGATGGTCGCTGCAAGGCCGATTAGCCGGTCAGTGGGTGAGTACGCTCGAGTTGGCTTGGACAAAAGGGCACAACGAGGCCGACAGTCGAAGGTGTCTTGTGGACCTCAACGAAGTGACCTTCATCGACCGCTCAGGCGAAGCTGCTCTGGCAGAAATGATGAGAGACGGGGCCGAGTTCATCGCCAACGGCCTGTATACCAAAGAACTGCTGAGGCACTTGCGCGCCGAGTGGAGTGACCTCGGCCGAGGATGCGAGGAAAAAGATGGCATTCACGATAATGAATGAAGTTGGGGCACAGACAAATAGCATCCCGCCGGTTACCGTGGACCGCGACAGCGGCGAAGTAGTACTCGTGGCCAAAGCAAAAACCGGGCATGCGGCTGCCTGGGGAGAACTCTTCAATCGCTACAACGGGCGGATTCTCGCTGTCGCCGGCCGAATCACGCGAAATCACGAAGACGCCGAAGACGTCGTGCAGCAATCGTTCCAGAAAGCATTCTTGCGTCTCGACAGTTTTCAAGGGAACGCAAGATTTTCCACCTGGCTCACACGCATAGCGATCAACGAAGCCCTGATGATGTTGCGCCGCCGGCGCCCGAATGTCGGGCCGCTGGAAGACATGGTCAAGCCAGACAGCGATTCTTGCGCTGCGGCCGAGGTGCAGGACTCTCAACCCACGCCCGAGCAGCAGTACGCGAACCTGGAACTGCAAACCAGCCTGATGGACTCGGTGCTTCAGCTTCGGCCAAACTTACGCGCGGTCGTCTTGCTGCGCGAGATCAGGGATTTTTCCACTGAAGAGACGGCGAATTTGTTGGGGATCTCCATCGCCGCAGTTAAAGCTCGCATGTTTCACGCGAGAAACGAGCTCCGCCAAAGTTTGCATGGAATTGGTGAATTCAGAAATCGCCGTAGCCAAGCGAATGCCGTGTATCTGTAGTCGGGCGGCAAAGCTGAACGTTGGTAACCGACTTCACCGTTACGAGAAGAAAATGTAATGCGCCGGAGCCCCTGGGCGATCCGGGCCGAGGAGTTTTTTGCGATGTGGATTGTTCGAGTTGCGCTGGATCGCCCGTACACCTTTATTGTTCTGGCGGTGCTCATTCTGGTCTTGAGCCCGGTGATGATCATGCGCACCCCGACCGACATCTTTCCCAATATCAACATTCCCGTGATCGCCGTCGGATGGCAGTACACGGGACTGAACCCGGAAGAACTCGAAGGCCGTCTTACTAGCGTCTATGAACGAGTCTTAACGGTGTTGGTGGACAACATCGAACATATTGAATCCACCACCATCAACGGCCAGGCCATGGTAAAGATTTTTTTGCAGCCCGGCGCCAGCCTTGATACCGCGAATGCGCAGGTAACCGCGGGATCTCAGACCATACTTCGGCAGCTGCCTCCAGGGACGTTGCCTCCTCTGATCATCAACTACAGCGCTTCCAGCGTGCCCATTCTGCAGCTCGGTTTGTCGGGGAAAGGCCTCTCGGAGCAGCAACTGAACGATGTCGGCCAAAATTTTCTCAGGCCTCAATTGGTCACCGTTCCCGGCGCAGTGATTCCATTTCTCTATGGCGGCAAACAGCGCCAGGTCATGATGGATTTGAATCCCGGATTGATTCAGTCCAAAGGACTCTCTCCGCAGGATGTTCTGAACGCCGTCCAGGCGCAGAACGTCGTGCTCCCGTCCGGCACCGCAAAGATCGGTCCTTTTGAATACGACGTTCGAATGAACTCCAGCACCAGGACCGTCCCGGAGTTGAATGATCTTCCGATAAAGGTTGTCGGAAATTCGACCATCTACCTTCGCGACGTCGCCAACGTTCGCGACGGATTTGCACCGCAGACCAACATCGTCCGCCAGGATGGCCGCCGCGGCGCTTTGGTCTCGATTTTAAAGGCCGGCAACGCTTCCACACTGGATGTTGTGAAAGGAATTCGAAATCTGCTTCCGCGCGTCGCGCAAACTCTTCCGTCGGAACTCAAGATACTGCCCATCGCGGATCAGTCCATCTTTGTTCGCGGTTCGATCAATGGCGTCGTTCGAGAAGCCGTCATTGCTGCGTGTCTCACTGGATTGATGATCCTGCTGTTCCTGGGAAACTGGCGCAGCACGCTGATCATCGCCATCTCCATTCCATTGTCGATTTTGAGTTCCGTCCTGATGCTCAGCTTTTTGGGGGAAACGTTCAACATCATGACGCTCGGAGGTCTGGCTTTGGCGGTCGGCATTCTTGTCGATGACGCGACGGTGACCATCGAAAACATCGAACGCTATTTTGAAGAAGGGCATGCACAACGCGACGCCATCCTGGAAGGCGCCGCGCAGATCGCTCTTCCGGCACTGGTGTCCACGCTGTGCATCTGTATTGTGTTTCTGCCGATGTTTTTTCTAAGCGGCGTTCCGCGTTATCTCTTCGTACCGTTGGCCGAAGCGGTTGTGTTTGCGATGCTGGCATCCTACATTCTCTCGCGCACACTCGTCCCCACCTTGGCGATGTATCTGCTAACAGCCAGGGGACACGCGACCGGAAAATCGCGGAATCCATTCGTCCGATTCCAGCGAGCATTCGAACGCGCATTCGAACAACGCCGCGCCTCTTACCACTCACTGCTGGCCGTGTTGGTGCGGCGGCGCATGATCTTCGTACCCGGATTCCTTCTCTTTTGTTTGGCGGTTTTTGCGCTCTCGCCATGGTTGGGACAAGACTTTTTTCCAAGCACCGATAACGGTCAGTTCATACTGCACGTTCGCGCCAAGAGTGGCACCAGAATTGAAGAAACAGCTAAACTGTGCGACCTTATTGAGGGTTCCATCCGCCGGCAGGTTCCACAGTCCGAGTTGGACAACATTCTCGACAACATCGGGCTCCCCTACAGCACCATCAATTTGATGCACAGCACATCGGGCCTTGTCGGATCCGGCGACGCCGACATTTTGGTATCTCTCAAGGAAAAACATCACCCGACCGCCGACTACATCCAACATCTCCGTGAGACTCTGCCTCGCGAATTTCCGGGCGCCATGCTGTATTTTGTTCCCTCTGACATCGTGACCCAGGTTCTGAATTTTGGTTTGCCGGCTCCCGTTGACATCCAAATCGAGGGAGCCGACATCGACGGCAACCGCACCGTCGCAGATCAAATTCTGAACCAAATTCGCCACGTGCCCGGCATCGCCGACGCCCGCATACAGCAACCATTTGACTATCCCAGTTTCGACGTCGCAGTCGATCGCACCAAGGCCGCGCAAGGCGGTTACACCGAGCGTGACGTCACAAACAGCATGCTGAACTCTCTCAGCGGCAGCTTGCAGATTTCGCCGATGTTCTTTTTGAATTGGAAAAACGGCGTCAGCTACAACCTGGTCACGCAGACCCCGCAATATGCCGTGCAGTCGCTGCAGGATTTGCAAAGCACTCCGATCAACGCTGCGACCGCCACGCATCCGGAAATTCTCGCGGACGTCGCCACGATCAAGCGGTCCAATGAAATGGAGGCCATCACCCACTACAACATCCGGCGGGTGGTCGATGTCTACGCCTCTGTGCAAGGCCGCGATCTGGGTTCCGTCGGACGTGAGGTTACGCGGATCGTGGACGCAAACCGCAAGTCCCTGCCGAAGGGCAGCTTCGTCACCGTTCGCGGCCAATTGCAAACCATGCGAAGTTCGTATCTTGGCCTGCTGGGCGGACTCGTTTTTTCGGTGGTGCTGGTTTATCTGCTGATCGTTGTGAACTTTCAGTCCTGGCTCGATCCCTTCATCATCATCACAGCGCTGCCAGCCGCTCTCGCCGGCATCGTGCTGATCCTTTTTTTCACACACACTACAGTCAGTGTTCCCGCATTGATGGGCGCGATTATGTGCATGGGCGTCGGAACGGCCAACAGCATCCTGGTCGTCTCGTTTGCCAAACAGCGCCTGCTTCACCATGGCGATCCTGTCGAAGCAGCCATCGAGGCCGGTTTTACTCGGTTTCGCCCGGTGTTGATGACCGCCTTGGCAATGATCATCGGCATGATCCCAATGGCGCTTGGTTTGGGCGAAGGTGGCGAGCAAAACGCCCCACTTGGGCGCGCCGTGATCGGCGGCTTGCTGTGCGCCACGATCGCCACGCTGATTTTCGTTCCGTCGGTCTTCAGCTTACTGCACGGACGCCGGAATCCCGCACTTCCGCCGGAAGAACGGTCACAAGGAGCGCAGGAGGCAATCCATGGATAAATCTGCGACGAACGCAATGACACCCAGCGAGGCGAATGTGACGAGCACTCCCGGAATACAAGTCATTGAGCCGAAAGCACCGGAATCCAACAACGGCGGTCCGCACGGGCCGGGATCTGGCCGGACCGGACAGCTCGTGGGCCTCGGTATCGTTGCCGTCCTTGTGTTCGCGATTTATCTGGGCATTCATTCTCGCGCGGCCGCCGAAGCGCGACTGCGGCAAGCAACAGAGGAAAGTGCCATCCCGACTGTGGATGTCATCTCGCCAAAAGAAGGCGCTCCAACTCAGGAAATCGTCTTGCCAGGGACGACGCAAGCCTTCACCGACTCGCCGATCTACGCGCGGACCAATGGCTATCTCAAGCGGTGGTACTTCGATATCGGAACACATGTTCGGAAGGGACAGTTACTTGCCGAAATCGAAACGCCAGAAGTCGACCAGCAGTTGCAGCAGGCTCGCGCGGATCTCAATACCGCGCAGGCCAATTTGAATATCGCGAAAATTACCGCGAGCCGCTGGCAAGACCTGGTCAGCACGGGTTCCGTATCTCAGCAGGAAACCGACCAGGCCATCAACAATCAGACTGCAGTCACCGCCGCTGCCGAATCCAGCGCCGCCAACGTACGCCGTCTTGAGCAGTTGCAATCGTTTGAGAAAATTTACTCTCCATTTGACGGCATCATCACGGCGCGAAATACCGACATCGGAGCGCTCATCGACGCGGGCGCCAACACCCAACTTAAGGAGCTCTTTCACATCGCCGCGATCAGCAAGCTTCGTTTGTACGTTTCGGTTCCGGAGGTCTATTCCATCGCCGCGCGTCCGGGTGCGACCGCTAGCATTACCCTCGATGAATTTCCCGGCCGTACTTTCCACGGCATCCTGGTTCGCAATGCGAATGCCATCGATGTCGCTTCGCGCACTCTACTGGTCGAGGTCGATGTCGACAATCCCACGGGCCAGCTGTTGCCGGGCGCATACGCGTTTGTTCACCTCAAGCTACCCGATCAGACTCACTCGGTAACGATTCCGTCCAATACCCTGATTTTCCGGAAAGAAGGCCTTCAGGTCGGGCTGGTGCGAGACGGCAAGGCTGTATTGGTGCCGATCAAGATCAACCGGGACTACGGCAACACGGTAGAAGTGATCTCAGGCCTCCAACCGACCGACTCCGTCATCGTCGACCCATCCGATTCTCTGGTCAACGCTACACCCGTGCGATCGAACAACAAGATCGCTGCGGGAGGTACACCATGAAACACTTCGTGATCAGCGTAGCAGCGCTTCTGACGCTCACGCTCGCGGGCTGTACGGTCGGCCCAAAATATGTGAGACCCAGCGCGCCCACAACGGCCAACTATAAGGAAGCGACTGCGAGTTCTTCGGCCGGGGCGGGCCAATGGCATCCCGCGCAGCCTGAAGATCAGACCCTCCGCGGCAGCTGGTGGGAGCTCTTCGGCGATCCACAACTCAACCAACTGGAAGAACAGGTGGCGCTCTCAAACCAGAATTTGAAGGTTGCCGAAGCCCGATTCCGCGAAGCTCGCGCGGCGATCCGTTTCAATCGCGCCGCTCAGTTTCCAACAATTTTCACCGCACCGAAGGCGAGCTCCGTCAAGAACTCGGATTTTTCTCCAGGATTCCCCGGGAAAATCCAGGAAGCCAGCAAAGCTGACTTGGAATTACCATTCGATCTTTCCTACGAGCTGGATTTGTGGGGTCGCGTTCGCCGTACTGTTGCTGCAGCCCGTGAAGAAACTCAGGCGACAGCGGGCGACTATGAAACCGCCAAACTCAGTCTTCAAGCCGAACTGGCAATGGACTATTTCGAACTACGCAGCGCCGACGCTCAAAAAAAACTCTTGGACGATACGGTAAAGGCCTACACGAATAACCTGGAATTAACAGTGCAACGCTTCCAGGGCGGCGTGGCCCCCAGATCCGACGTCGCGCAAGCTCAAACCCAGTTGGACACGACTCGCGTTCAGGACACCGATGTCACCGTGCAACGCGCGCAATTCGAACACGCGATCGCCATCCTGATCGGAAAGCCGCCCGCGGAATTTAGCCTGGCAAGCGCGCCTCTAAACCTGCAACCCCCGACGATTCCGCTTGGCCTGCCTTCGGAATTGCTGCAACGCCGTCCGGACATAGCCGCTGCCGAGCGCCGCGTCGCGGAGGCGAATCAGCAGATTGGCATTGCACGTGCCGCGTATTTTCCGACGGTGACTCTGGATGGCACCGCGGGATTCGCAGGCTCACAAGGTTCCAATTGGTTCGGCTGGCCGAGTGCTTTCTGGGCGATCGGCCCTACCCTAACGCAGACCTTATTCGACGCGCGACGGCGGCGCGCTAGCTCCGAGTCAGCGCGTGCCAACTACGACGCGACCGTCGCTAACTACCGTCAGATCTCGCTCACCGCATTCCAGGAGGTGGAAGACAACGTCGCGGCGCTGCGCATCCTCGCGGAGGAAGCGCAACAGCAAGATCGCGCGCTGGCCTCATCGAAGGACTCCCTGCAACTCTTCACCAATCGCTACAAGGGTGGTGTCGACACCTATCTCCAAGTCATCACCGCGCAAACGCTCGAGCTCGCCAACGAAAGAAACGCGATCGATATTCAGAGGCGCCGTATAGATGCGAGCGTTCTTCTGATCAAGGCGCTGGGAGGCGGTTGGGACGCGTCGCAACTCCCCACGCTCGGTGCGGCTTCGGGAAAGGACTATTGAGCTGCCCGGCCGGCAATTGACCTCGGCGTTTGCCCAGTCGCATTCGTTATCGTTTACGGCGATTCTTGACGCCCAGCAGGACAATTCACGATAGCAAGTGGGATTGGTGCTCGCCGGGCAGGCCAGTCCTTATATCTACTGTGGCAGGGCGATCGATCGCAAGGCGCGGTTTGCCTTTGCTCCGGAAAAAAGGTTCGGAACACTGCCGGCCATTGGACATGTTCCACCAAACCTTCAGACATCGCGGTCACAACTGCACTTTTCGAACCCTGCAAAATGACTTCACGATTAGGAGTTAGACCATGGCGCTAGAGAATCATCGTGCCAGACTGAGATGGATAACGATCACTTTCATTCTCGTGCTAGGAGCCCGTCTGAAAATTGACGTTTTGAGGACTGATTCTTCGCGCGAAGCGCCCATATAGGGCTATCCGGTACAGTGCGCGTCCGCTAACGATGGGACCGCTCCTATGGTTGGCATACTCGGGAGCATCCTTTTCCCGCTC
>Ga0137359_10004324_pt1 | contig 11633 bp, 7 predicted proteins | sample Mad1_40_16metaG_FD_108281 | JGI IMG/M metagenome (GOLD analysis project Ga0137359, IMG submission 108281) | Vadose zone soil microbial communities from Angelo Coast Range Reserve, California, USA - Mad1_40_16 metaG | ecosystem: Environmental > Terrestrial > Soil > Vadose zone | place: USA... | reverse complement strand
TCCTCGTCGTGCTCGTCATTCTCTGGATGGCGCTGCATTCGTCGAAGATCATCTTCGCCGTGTTCCTGAATCTTTTTATCGGCCTTTCCATCACCACGGCGGTGGGACTGATGATGGTGGGTTCGCTGAACCTGCTTTCGGTCGCATTTGCCGTGCTGTTCATCGGATTGGGCGTGGATTTCGGCATTCAGTACAGCGTCCGCTACCGGTCGGAGCGCTTCAAGAGCGAGGATCTGCGGGCCGCGCTGGAGAGGGCGGCCGAACGCTCCGCGGTTCCGCTTTCGCTCGCCGCGATGGCGACTGCGGCTGGATTTCTCTGTTTTCTGCCGACCGACTACAAGGGCATTTCGGAACTCGGCGAGATCGCCGGAGTGGGCATGCTCGTCGCCTTTACGACGAGCATCACCGTGCTGCCGGCGTTGCTGAAGTTGCTCAATCCTCCCGGGGAAAAGGAGCCCGTCGGCTATGCGTTCCTGGCGCCGGTCGATCATTTCCTCGAAAAGCATCGCGTGGTGATTATCGTCGGCACGCTTTTGGTCGCAATCGCCGGCCTGCCGCTGCTTTATTTCCTGAGGTTCGACTTCAACCCGATCAACTTGCGGAATCCGAAGGTCGAGTCGATCGCAACCTTTCTCGATTTAAGGAAGGATCCGAACACCGGCGCCAATGCCATCAACGTGATGACGAACTCGGATGCCGACGCGAGAAAGATTGCGGAACGGCTGGAAAAGTTGCCGGAAGTCCTCAGCGTCAGGTGGCTGGAAAGTTTTGTGCCCGAAGACCAGCCGGCGAAATTGAAGCTGATCGCGCAAGGAGCCAAGGTCCTCAATCCGGCGCTCAACCCGGAGTCCATTGATCCCGCGCCGTCCGACGCGGAGAATGTCGAGGCCTTGAAGGGCTCGGCGGAGAGCCTGCGCAAGGCCGCCGGGGATGCGAAGGGGCCGGGTGGTGTGGCATCGCGGCGGCTCGCCGACGCGCTATCGAAGCTCGCCGAGTCCAATCAAGCCACGCGTGACAAGACGCAAGCCATTTTCGTCAAGCCGTTGAAGTTGGTGCTCGACCAGCTCAAGAAATCTATGCAAGCGCAGCCGGTCAGCCTGAAGACGCTGCCGCCCGATCTCGTGAATTCGTGGAAGACCAAAGACGGCCTGCAGCGTGTCGAGGCACTGCCGCGCGGCGACCCCAACGACAACGACACGCTGCGCAAGTTTGCCAGCGCCGTTCTGGCCGCCGAGCCGAACGCCATCGGCGGACCGGTATCAATTCTCAAATCCGGCGATACGGTCGTCAAAGCGTTCATCCATGCAGGCATCTGGGCGCTCGTCGTCATCAGCCTGCTGCTCTGGCTCACGTTACGGCGAATAACCGACGTACTGCTGACGCTGGTGCCGCTGTTGGTGGCGGGCGCAGTGACCATGGAAATCTGCGTGCTGATCGGGTTACCCCTCAACTTCGCCAACATCGTTGCGCTGCCGTTGATGCTCGGCATCGGCGTCGCATTCAAGATCTACTACGTCACGGCCTGGCGGTCGGGTAGAACGAATCTGCTGCAGACAAGCCTGACGCGGGCAATATTTTTCAGCGCGATGACGACAGCCACGGCGTTCGGAAGCCTGTGGCTATCGAGTCATCCGGGAACCGCGAGCATGGGCAAGCTTTTGGCGCTGTCGCTCGTGACTACACTCGCCGCGGTGCTGTTGTTCCAGCCAGCGCTAATGGGTAAACCGCGCGATATCAGGGAGTAGACAGATATCGCCGACCGGATCGGCTGGCTGCGCGGGCGTTGCCAGTTTTTGACCGGGCGCTTTGGAAGGCGCGTTGACGGAGCCGGTGGCCTTCGGTGCGGTGGCTGTCGTTGTCGGCGCCGCGGTCTTGGGTAGCGCACCCGTAGTCCTCGGCGCCCCCTTGGCCATGCTGTTGGCAGGGCTAGAGGGAATCGGGCCCGCGACGCGGGTCCAGGTTTCGCCGCCGCACAGAAAGCCCAATACGCAGCCTTGGATCTCAAGTTGGTCGGGACCGGCGGGTTTAATCGTCGAACTGTAGAATTGGCCGTCCTTGGCGTTATAGACTTGGCCTTCCCACTGATCGACGCCAGTCTTCTTCTTCATGTCGATCAGGATCGGCATTCCCAAGGTCGGCCTGTTTTGTTTTGAGACATCGGGATTGTTCTTGTCGCGGCCGCCCGGCGTTTTCTCCCATGCAACCACGCCCCACATACTTCCATTGCATTCTGCAACCCGTATGTTGGCGACACCGTCCGCCACCCTCCAGTCGCCTGTCGGATCCACCGCCAAGGCCGGTGAAAGGCCTGTCGCGAAAAATATTCCGGAATATACTAATGTACACGTGATGCTTCGTGGGCAGTGCAACATGGGGTAGACCTGTGCTTAAGTAGATGATCCGAGCGATGGCAAAACGCCGCATTGAGCGTTTTCAGTTGACGAAATGGCTAACAACCGAAGTATGTAGCTAATGCTATATTCCAATCTAGACGTTTCCGAGATGTTTGTGGACCGCCAGGCGCAGCGCAGTTCCATGCATACGCGCCATTTAAATGAGCAGCTTGTACGGGTCCTCAAAACAATCGGTTACGATGTCGGCTTTCAGAAGGGTCAAGGCCAGTACCTGTTCGATCGCGACGGCGTGCGCTATCTCGATTTACTGAGCGGTTTTGGCGTTTTTGCGATTGGCCGGAATCATCCGGCGCTGCGCAAGGCGTTGAAGAGCGTCCTCGATAGCGACCTGCCCAATCTCGTGCAACTCGACGTTTCCACGCTCGCGGGCGTGCTGGCGGAACGTCTGCTGGATTACGTGCCTTATCTGGACAAGGTCTTCTTTGCGAATTCCGGGGCAGAATGTGTCGAGGCTGCGATCAAATTCGCACGCGGCGCCACCGGCAGGCCGGGCATCGTGTACTGCGCCCACGCCTTCCATGGATTGTCCTACGGCGCGCTTTCGCTCACCGACGACCCCAATTTCCGCGGCGGTTTCGAACCGCTGCTGCCCGGATGCACATCGATTCCTTTCAACGATCTCGCCGCGCTGGAGCAGGCGCTGTCGTCGCGCCAGGTGGCCGCTTTTATTGTCGAACCGATCCAGGGCAAAGGCGTCAACTTGCCGACGGATGAATTTCTGCCGGGCGCAGCGGCGCTCTGCCGTAAGTACGGCACCTTGATGGTTGCCGACGAAATCCAGACCGGAGTAGGACGAACCGGGCGGTTCCTCGCGGTCGAGCACTGGAACGTCGAACCCGACATGGTGCTGCTCGCCAAGGCGCTGTCGGGCGGTCATGTTCCGGTCGGCGCGCTGCTCACCCGCAAAAGCATCTTCGACAAGATCTTCAATCAAATGGATCGTGCGGTTGTGCATGGATCGACGTTTGCGAAAAACGATCTTGCTATGGCGGCCGGTATTGCAACGCTTGAAGTGCTCGAGTCCGAAAAACTGATCGAGGCGGCCGCCAAGCGCGGCGCCGAACTTCGGCTTGCGCTGACCCGGATGGTTCCCGGCTATGAATTGCTGAAGGAAGTCCGCGGCAAAGGTCTGATGATCGGCGTCGAGTTCGGTCCGCCGAAGTCGTTGCGACTGAAGGCGTCGTGGAACGTTCTCGAAACCGCCAGCAAGGGCCTGTTCTGCCAGCTCATTACGGTGCCGCTGTTCAAGGATCACAAGATCCTCACGCAAGTCTCCGGTCACGGCAGCCACACCATCAAGCTGTTGCCGCCGCTGACCATCACCGAGGAGGATTGCAACTGGATCGAGACGGCGTTCGATTCCGTGATCGCCGCCAGTCACAAGGTTCCCGGCGCGATCTGGTCATTGGGCAAGACGCTGGTCGACAACGCCGTGCGCAAATCGGCGTAAGCGGACACACGACTTCGTTTGTCCAGCTATCGCGCTCTAACGTGTTAAGTGGGAAGGCCGGGCCATAATGCGCATGGCACGCCAGCCATGCCGAGCATCGTCATGTCAGCCTTTTTTGGCCGTGTTATCGCGAATCCTCAAGGATCATCGCGGCGCCTTTTTCGGCGATCATCGCGGTCGGGGTGTTGGTATTGCCCGAGGTGATCGTCGGCATCACAGACGCGTCGGCGACGCGAAGTCCGCCAACACCGTAAAAACGCAAGCGTTCATCGACAACCGCCATCGGATCATTGGCCGTGCCCATCCTGGCCGTGCCGACGGGGTGGAAAATCGTAGTGCCGATATCGCCGGCGGCCTTTGCCAAGGATGCATCATCGTCTCCGACCGATGGACCGGGCAAAAACTCCTCTGGGTGATAGGGCGCGAGCGCCGGCTGCTTCATCAGCCTCCGCGTGGCGCGGATGGCATCGGCGGCGACCTGACGGTCCTCGCCGGTCGATAGATAGTTCGGCGCGATCGCAGGCGCCTGATCGGCTAGCGCAGAGCGGATGCGCACGGTGCCGCGCGAGGTCGGTTGCAGATTGCAGGCGCTCACGGTGATCGCCGGGAAGCGGTGCAAGGGATCGCCGAACTTGTCGAGCGACAGCGGCTGCACGTGAAACTGGATGTTGGCACGCTCGCGGTGCGGATCCGAGCGCGTGAAAATGCCGAGCTGCGATGGCGCCATGGTCAGCGGCCCACGCCGGCGGAACGCATAGTCGAGGCCCATCAGACCGCGCCTGAGCAGCGAATAGTAGGTCTCGTTGAGTGTGCGAACGCCTGTGACCTTGTAGATCGCGCGCTGCTGCAGATGATCCTGCAGGTTGCGCCCGACGCCTTGCCGGTCGAGCACTGGCTCGATCCCAAGCGGCGCCAGCCACTCGGCTGGTCCGATGCCGGAGCGATGCAGCACCTGCGTCGATCCGATTGAGCCGGCGCACAGGATCACTTCGCCCCTGGCGCCGGCCTCGACGACTTCGCCGCCCCCAGTGAAACGCACCCCAGCGGCGCGGCCGTCCTCGATGATCAGGCGATCGACCAGCACGTCCTTTTCGAGACGCAGATTGGGACGCTTCAGCGCCGGCTTCAGGAACCCTCGCGCTGCAGACCAGCGGCGGCCGCGCTTCTGGTTTACGTGGAAATAGCCGACGCCCTCATTGTCGCCGGTGTTGAAATCCGGAATCTTGGGGATACCCATTTCTTCCGCCGCCTCGCCGACTGCGTCCAGAATTGCCCAGGACAGCCGCGGCGCTTCGATCCGCCAGCCGCCGCCTGTGCCATGATGCTCGCTATCGCCGAGAAAATGATCCTCTAGCCGCCGGAACGCGGGCTTTACGTCATCCCAGCCCCAACCGCTAAGGCCGAGCTGACGCCAGTGGTCGTAATCGGCGGCTTGTCCGCGCATCGAGATCATGGCGTTGATGGCGGATGAGCCGCCGATCACCTTGCCGCGGGGATACGCCAGCGAGCGGCCGTTGAGGCCGGCTTCAGGCTCGGTCCTGAACATCCAGTCCGAACGCGGATTGCCGATCGCGAACAGATAGCCGACCGGGATATGAAACCAGATCCAGTTGTCGTTGCCGCCGGCCTCCAGGATCAGCACGCGGTTGGCGGGATTGGCCGACAGCCGATTGGCGACGACGCAGCCGGCGGTGCCCGCGCCAACGACGATATAGTCGAAATCACCTTCAAGCCGCTTCATTAAGGCATCACCGCGCCGCCCGTCCTGGCCTAAAGCCTTGGGCATCAAAGGCCATAGCGTCGCTGTCGCCCGCTGTACAGCGGCGGAGGAGTGTTGGGCGGATCGCGAGTGCGTGCTAGACAGGGCAAAACGCTCGAACCCGGACCGAGAATCCCATGCCCATAGTCAATCGCGTCGCCGATCTGCAACCCGATATCCAGGCCTGGCGCCGGGATATCCATCAACATCCCGAATTGCTGTACGACGTGCACCGCACTGCGGCATTCGTGGCGGACCGGCTGCGGGAATTCGGCTGCGACGAAGTCGCTACCGGTCTGGGCCGCACCGGCGTCGTCGGCGTCATCAAGGGTCGCAAGCCCGCCGGCAACGGCGATGTCAAGGTGATCGGGCTGCGCGCCGATATGGATGCGCTGCCGATCGAGGAAGAGACCAATCTCGCTTACGCCTCCAAGACGCCGGGCAAGATGCACGCCTGCGGCCACGACGGGCATACCGCGATGCTGCTCGGCGCGGCCCGTTATCTTGCGGAGACCAGGAATTTCGCGGGCGATGCGGTTGTGATCTTTCAGCCGGCGGAAGAGGGCGGCGCCGGCGCTGCCGCGATGATCAGGGACGGGCTGATGGACCGCTTTGCCATCGACCAAGTCTACGGCATGCATAACGGTCCGGGAATTCCGGTCGGCTCATTCGCGATCCGGCCGGGCCCAATCATGGCCGCGACTGACTCCATCGATATCCGGATCGAAGGGCTGGGCGGGCATGCGGCGCGCCCGCACAAATGCATCGATTCCGTTCTGGTCGGCGCGCAGCTGATCACGGCCTTGCAGTCCATCGTGTCGCGCAGCATCGATCCCCTGGAATCGGCCGTTATTTCGATGTGCGAATTCCACGCCGGCAACGCCCGCAACGTGATCCCGCAAACCGCGGAACTCAAGGGTACCGTGCGTACTCTGACAGCGGAAGTGAGGGAACTCGTCGAGAAGCGGGTGCGCGAGGTCGTCGCAGGCGTGGCGCAGATGACGGGCGCGAAGATCGATCTGGAATACGAGCGCGGTTATCCGGTGGTGGTCAACCATGCCTCGCAGACCGATGTCGCGACACAGGTGGCGAAGGAAGTTGCCGGCGACGCCAACGTTCAGGAGATGCCGCCGCTGATGGGCGCCGAGGATTTCGCCTTTATGCTGGAACAGCGGCCGGGGGCGTTTATTTTCTGCGGCAACGGCGACAGTGCCGGGCTGCATCATCCCGCCTACAATTTCAACGACGAGGCGATCGTCTTCGGCACGTCCTACTGGATCAAGCTGGTCGAGAACACGCTGGCGGCGTGAGGCCATGCGGCCGTTCGTTACCGTGTCTCTTCCGGTGGTTTGGTGTGCCGGAACATCCTGAGCAGCGCCAGGTCGTAGCCAATTTTGAGGCATCCGCACACCACGAGCGGAAGGCCGGAAAATGGTCCGGCCAGCATGAACCCCGCCATGGCGGGGCTGATCGACGATGCCAGGCTGCGCGGCACGGCGGTTACGCTCGCGGCCGCCGTACGTTCTGCCGGTGTCACCACAGCCATCACGTAGGATGACCGCGTGGGAACGTCCATCTGCGATAGCGCCGAGCGAACCAGCAGCAGCGACAGCACCAGAGTCAGGCTTGAAGAAAAGGCTGCGGCGATCAGGCAGAGGCTGGATGGGATGTGCGTGAACACCATGGTGTTGATGAGGCCGATGCGCCTGGCGAGCCAGGCAGCAACCGGAAATGAAATTGCGCCCAACAGGCTTGAGCAGAAGAAATACAGGCTCGCCGCTTCCAGCGACAGATTGAAACGTTGGAACAGCCAGAGCGCCAACAGCGACTGCACGACGAAGCCGCCGGCAAAGGCGTCCAGGCTGAACAGGGCCGCAAGCCTGTAGACTATATTTCGGGATGGGCCGAGCGCAGCCTCTGGAGCGTTTGCCGCACGGGTGTGGTCGCGCGGCAGATGCCGGTAAAGAAATGCCGCCAGCAGTCCCAGCGCGGCATATCCGTAGAACATCAGCTTGATGGCGCCGAGCTTCGGCCAACCGTTGGACGCGAGTATCTCCGGCAACGCCGCCGCCAGCGATCCGACGGCGGCGGTTAGCGAACCTATCAGGCTGTATCGGGCAAAAACGCCGGTGCGGTCCCGGTCGGTGGTCTCCTTTGTCAACAGCGCATGCTCAAGGGGGACCAACATGCCCAGATCGCCTCCCGAGGGATTGATGCTTCCGATGAAGGCGACGACCAGAACAGGCGCGATGGTCTGCGTTGCCGGGAATATGAGGCCCGTGAAAGCGATCAATCCGGCACCGGCGAGAAAAAGGCTTCTCAGTTCGTAACGCGGGGCGATGAACCCAATAGTCAATGTCACCGCCGCTGTTCCAAGCAGCGAGGCGCTCGCGACGATTCCAATCTGCTGCGGTGAGAAGCCGATTGCTGAAAGGTAGACCGGTAGAATGATGATCGCAAAGCCATCGCCGAATCCGCGAAGCGCCCGCGCGCCATAAAGACAAAGAATATCCGGCGGAGTTTTGCTCAAGGAGAAAAGCGTCATGGATAGATCCGCCAACTGGTCAGGCGGATCGAAAAGCTTCCGCAGGACATGTCTCACCTCCATAATGGAGCGAGACAACGCTTGGCTGCGTGACAGCTGATCGGGCGGTTGCCGATGGCCCGAGATAATCCCCGTATCACGACACCCCTGAGCAGGCAACGGCCTCGATATCAGGCCGGGCTTGTTATGTCTGAATCATCAGCCGCAAGGTGAACATCGAGGCCGCGCCGGAGCCGGCACAGCCGCCCCTCCGCACCGTGAGCGCTAATCTTTGACCGGCGGATTTGAAGGTTGGAGGCCAAGGCATCCAAGGTCGGGCGTTGGACCGATCAAGGGACACCGCGCCGAGGTGCATCAATACAGCGCCTTGCAGCTTCCTTTTTGGAATTGCCGGAACATTGCTCATGAGGTGGCGTTGAGACGCCGGGAACATCCCGTATTTTCATTCACGTCTCTCAATGGAGTGCTTCATGACCGCAAAAGAAAAGAACCTCAACGACCTCTTCCTCGATACGCTCAAGGACGTCTATTACGCCGAAAAGCAGATTTTGAAGGCGTTGCCGAAGATGGCGAAGGCCGCCCAATCTGACAAGCTGCGAGCGGCGTTCGAGATGCATCATGGCGAAACCGAAGATCAGGTCGAGCGTCTCGAGCAGATTTTCGAATTGATGGACAAACCGCCGCGCGCCAAAACCTGCGAGGCGATCCAGGGCATCCTCGACGAGGGCAAGATGATCATGGACGAATACAAGGGTTCCGAGGCGCTCGATGCCGGCATGGTTGCCGCAGCGCAAGCCGTCGAACACTACGAAATCTCCCGCTACGGCACGCTGAAACAATGGGCCCAGCAACTCGGTATGAAGGACGCGGTTCCTCTGCTGGATGCGACCCTGCAGGAAGAGAAGAAGACCGACGAGAGCCTGACGCAGCTCGCGGAAGCTTCCGTGAACCTCGCCGCGGCGGCGTGATTTTCTTTCGTGTCCCGGCTCTGCGGTGCACGTCTCCCCGGCGAGGCGAAGCATCGTCCGGTGCGCTGCACCGCAGAGCCGGGACACACTCTTGGTTAAAGGTGCCGGGCCGCGCGGAGCCGGGTGTGCCGCGCCGCATCCTCGGTACGCCATTAAGCGGCGCGCGCCGACTTTCTCAACAGATCGGCTGCAACTTTCAAATCATCGACCAAGCGCTGGTATTCCCGTGCCTTGGCGTCCGCATCGGGCAGCCGTAACAGATAGGATGGATGCACTGTCACCATTGCCTTGATCCCTTCATCGAGATCTATTGCGCGCCCGCGATTTTTGTTGATGGGCGTGGTCTTTCCGAACACGCATTGCGCAGCGGTGGCGCCCATCGCCACCACCAGCGCTGGGTTGATCGAGGCCAGTTCGCGCTCATACCATTGCCGGCACGCCCTGATCTCTGATGTATTCGGCTTCTGGTGCAGGCGGATTTTTCCGCGCGGCACGAACTTGAAATGTTTCACCGCATTGGTGACGTAGACCTTCGGCCGTTCAATGCCGGCTTCTTCAAGCGCGCGATCGAGTATCTGGCCGGCGGGTCCGACGAACGGTTTGCCGGCGATATCTTCCTTGTCGCCGGGCTGCTCGCCGACCAGCATGATCTGGGCATGCTGCGGGCCCTCGCCGAACACGGTCTGCGTCGCATTTTTCCAAAGATGACAGGCGCGGCAGCGGCTGGCTTCTTCGCGCAGGATTTTGAGGCTGCTGCCGGACGTGGGTGACCCGGTTGTCATGGCGTTTTCCAGTCGCCGTTGAAAATATCATTGCGCGAGCGAGGCTCAATGCGGGCAGGGCGTCGAAGGTTCCTTCATCCAATTGGGATTGCTCACGAAAAACACAAATCTCAATTCCGATTGACTCCTCAGGCCATCTTAGCTTTATATTAGAACATATCATGAACAAATGAGCCGGCCGCGGGTTCACCTTAGAACCTGTGACGGCCCAACATCCCCTGAGGGAGCGGCGCATGAGCACGCTTGCGACTTTGCGCGGCCGCATCGAGCGTATCGAGGCGCACGGCGATCCCTACACGCCTGGCAGAGTGGCGCTCGGACATGCCGACGCGGATGCGACATTGCAGGGCGGCCTCGCCGTGGGGGCGGTGCACGAGGTATTCGCGGAAGCGGGCCGGCAAAGTGCCGCGGCGACGGGTTTTGTCGCGGGCCTTGCAGGGCGGGCGGCGGCACGGCGGCCCTTGGTGTGGGTACGTCAGGATTTCACCGAAATTGAATCGGGCGCGCTGTCGATGAGCGGATTGGCCGAACTCGGTCTCGATCCGCGCCTCTTGGTGACAGTACGCGCGGCGGACGTGGACACCGCTTTGCGGACGGCCGCCGACGCGTTCGCCTGCGATGCGCTCGGCGCCGTTGTGCTGGAAGTCTGGGGCGAAGCGCGACAACTCGATCTCGTCGCCAGTCGTAAGCTGACGCTGGCCGCGCAGGCGTCTGGTGTCACCGGTCTGCTGCTGCGGGTGGCGGCTGAGCCGTCGCCCTCAACGGCGGAGACCAGATGGATCGTGCGCGCGGCGCATTCGCCGCCGGCTGCGCATTTAGTGCCTGCGGCGCCTTTAATGCCTGCGGCACCTTGGAGCGCGTGGGGCGCGCCGATGTTCGACGCGCAACTTGTCCGCAACCGTCATGGCCCTGTTGGGCGGTGGATCATGGAATGGAAATGTGATGAGTGCCTTTTCAGCAAACCGGCGGCGTATCCTCAGCCTGTGGCTGCCGCGCCTGCCCATCGACCGTATCAAACGCCAGCTTTGGCGCAGCAGCGCCGCTCCGGCTAACCCATGCATCGTCGTCGCCAAACAAAACAATGCGCTGCAGATTTCCGCGCTGGATGATGCCGCGGCGCGTCTCGGCCTTGAGCCAGGCCTGCCACTCGCCAATGCCCGCGCCATCTGTCCGCAATTGCAAATATTCGATGCCGATGAAGCCGCGGATGCCAAGGCATTGAATGCCATCGCCGAGTGGGGCGACCGCTTCACGCCGCTGGTGGCGCTCGATTCCCCGCATGGCCTGTTTCTCGACATCACCGGCTGTGTCCATCTGTTCGGTGGCGAGGCCGCGATGATGCGGCTGGTGTGTGACGTGTTGACCGCGCAAGGCTTCGCCGTCAGCGCCGCCATCGCCGGCACTTCGGTATGTGCGCGGACGATGACGCGCCATATCCATGGCCGCATCGTCCGTGCTGGCGAGGAAGCCGATGCGGTCAAGCCGCTGCCGGTGTCCGCGCTGGGTGCCGACGATGCGATAACCACTGGCCTGCGGCGCGCCGGACTGAAAACCATCGGCGATGTCGCCTCCCGCGCGCGTCATGAAATCACCGCGCGGTTCGGCGCCGGCTTTACAGCCCTGCTGGAACAGGCGCTGGGGCAGGGCGATGCGCCGATCAGCCCACGCAAGCCGCTGCCGGATTACATCGTGGAGAAGCGTTTCGCCGAGCCGGT
>Ga0137359_10004323_pt1 | contig 11633 bp, 9 predicted proteins | sample Mad1_40_16metaG_FD_108281 | JGI IMG/M metagenome (GOLD analysis project Ga0137359, IMG submission 108281) | Vadose zone soil microbial communities from Angelo Coast Range Reserve, California, USA - Mad1_40_16 metaG | ecosystem: Environmental > Terrestrial > Soil > Vadose zone | place: USA... | reverse complement strand
TCCGCTCCCTCAATCTGTGTTTCCATGTTGAACCCGCCGATGCGAATCGTTTCGTTATTGCCTTCGACGACTGAGATCGTATGCGCGCTGGGCCTGGAAGACGCGCTGGTCGGCATCACACACGAGTGCGATTATCCGCGGTCGGTGTCTGAGAAACCTCGCCTTACTGTCAGTCGTATCTCGCAGGAAACGATGTCGAGCAGGGAGATCGATCACGCGGTGAGATCGCAATTGGATGGTCACGGATCCATCTACGACCTTGATGAATCCAGGTTGCGCGAATTGAATCCGGACTTGATTTTGACTCAGGAACTCTGCGATGTCTGCGCAGTTAGTTACCAGACGGTCGAACGGGCCGCGCGCATGTTCGAGATGGACGTGCGCGTCGTTTCACTCGAGCCAAATACTATCGGCGACATCTTTGAAAACATCAGCCTGGTCGGTGAACTCACTGGACGGAAGAGCGAGGCCCGCAAACTGGTTCAGGATCTGAATCGCCGGCTTGGTTGCGTCAAAGAACTTACCGGCCGGATTGATCATCGTCCGCGAACATTAATGCTCGAATGGTTGGAACCTGCATTCGCACCGGGACATTGGGTCCCCGAACAAGTCGCGATTGCCGGCGGCGACCCGGGCTTTGGTCAGCCAGGTCGGCCCAGTACCACGACCACCGGGGAAGAGATTTGCGCGTATGCACCGGAAGTGATCGTGTTGATCCCTTGCGGCTATTACAAAGAAGACATCTTGCGGCAATTGCCGAGCGCCAACTTGCCTGCCGGCTGGCACGATTTGCCTGCGGTAAGAAACGGTGAGGTCTGGGCCACGGATGCGACCTCGTATTTTAGCCGTCCCGGTCCGCGCGTCGTGGACGGAGTCGAGATACTCGCGCGGATTCTGCATCCGGAAATCTTCGGCACACCGGATGACTCGCAAGCGTTGCGCGTGACATAGGGATCACAGTTGTGGGCGCGCGCAAGGGTTCGTCCAGCGCCGTTGGGCGCGCAATGTTTGTAGCTCGATCGCTGCGAATCTATTTGAGTCGCTCGTTAGGAGCGGCATAACATTTCGCCCCTAACGGGGCTTGATTCATTAACGAGATCGCAAGTCTATAAACATTAAGCTCCTAAGGGAGCTCAATTTCGCCGTTGTAGCGCAGACTGCCGGCATGCGCAGCTGAAGCTTGCGCCGTATCGATACATGAACTCAGATGAATTCGCTTCCGGCAAACTCACTCGAAGCCTTCGCCATGACTGCCGAAGCCGTCGCGGCCACCACTAAAAAACGAGAAAAGGCCGCGCTGCTTGGCGAGTATTTTAGCCAGCTCAACGACGATGATTTGCCGCGCGCCGCGCGCTATCTGGCCGGCCAGCAGTTTGCGCTGAACGACGCGCGGACGACGAATGTCGGCGGCAGCATCCTGGCGGAAGCGCTATGCACGGCCACGGGTTCCAGCCCCGAGAGTCTGGGTCCGCGTTATGCCCGCTGGGGCGACGGCGGCGATGTCGCGTTCGAGGTCTTTCGTGAAACCAGGCCCGACAACGAACCGAGTCTCTCGCTGGCGGAAACCGAAGACCTGCTGGCGCGTCTGAGCGCCACTCGCGGCAAGAAAGCCAAGACCATGCTCTTGACTGAGGCGTTGTCGCGCGCCACTCCGCTGGAAGCAAAATACCTGGTTAAGCTGCTCTCGGGAGATCTGCGCATTGGTTTGCGCGAGGGACTGGTTGAAGACGCAATCGCCCGCGCCTTCAAGCAACCGCTGGCCGAGGTTTCGCTGGCTAACATGCTGCGCGGCGATATCGGTGAGGCCGCCGTACGCGCGCGCGCCGGCGATTTGCAAACTGTCGAGATGCGTTTGTTTCATCCGTTGAAGTCGATGCTCGCGACGCCCGCGTCTGACCTGGCTGATGTCGCCCGCACCATGCCCGGTGAATTTTTTGTCGAAGACACGTTTGACGGCCTTCGCGCACAGGCTCATGTGCAGGATGGCCGCGTAGCGATCTTCTCGAGAACACTCGCTGATATCTCTAACAGGTTTCCCGAATTACAGGAGCCGCTGGCCGAACTTCCCACCGATGTAATTCTCGACGGCGAGGTCATCAGCGCGCGCGGTGCAGAGATTCTGCCATTCAGCGACCTGCAGAAGAGACTGGGCCGCAAGGCCGTCAGTGAGGATTTGCTGGCCAGCACGCCCGCGGTATTTGTCGCGTGGGATCTTTTGTATGCGACGGGCCGCGTGCTGATAAACGATCCACTGGCAGCGCGGCGCGCAAGACTTGAAGAACTGATCAAGAGCGGCAAAGGATACGGAACCGCTCGCGGTAGCGAGCGGGTCAATCAGGGGACTCTAAGACTATCTGAAGCCAGAAGATTTTCTGACGCAGCCGCGCTCGATGATGAATTTGCCGCAGCCCGAGCGCGCGGTAATGAAGGGTTGATGATCAAGGACCCTGCATCGTTCTATAAGCCGGGCCGGCGCGGCCGCGAATGGCTCAAGCTGAAACGCGCATTGGCGACCCTCGATGTCGTAGTTACGTCCGTCGAACTGGGACATGGGAAACGACGCAGAGTCCTTTCGGATTACACGTTCGCGGTGCGGCGCTCAGAAACCAACCGAGAGTTGCTGAACATCGGCAAAGCGTATTCAGGACTGACAGATGCCGAGATCTCTGCGATGACCGAGTGGTTTCGCGCTCACACCCTCCAGGAATTCGCGCATGGCCGCGTGCGCGTGGTCGAGCCCCGCATCGTCATCGAGGTAACTTTCGACCGAGTTCAGTCATCAAACCGGCACAAAGGCGGATTTGCCTTGCGCTTTCCGCGCATCGTACGTCTGAGGCCGGACAAGACAGTTGACGAAATTGATACCCTCGAGTCGGTGCGAAGACTGGTCGGTGGCTAGGGACACAATATTATGCTGGGAGCGCGGACGTTCTCCTCCGCACTGAGCGCGTTAGCGCGAACCCTATTTCTTTCGGATAGCCTGGACTGGAACGATCCGATCGCACGAACAAGACTTTGGTTCCAACTCGTGGTATTTACGTTGATCGTCTTACCTGAAAAGGAATTTCTCAACCAGGGCGACATTTACGCGCCGAACCGTTTTGTCATAAGGACGCGATCACATATCATCGCCAAACCAGATCTTAGGAACGAGCGTGCCCACGGCGCCAGTGCGGACGAGACGTCCGCGCTCCAGCAGAAAGAAGCCTTCATGAATCGAAATAGACTAATTGCGATAATGTTGTTCGCTGTCGCCACATTCAGCTTAGTGGCTGCGCAGTCGCCGCGCCGCGGAACAACGGCGCGCCCGCCGGCAAAGCAGCCGGCGACTAACAACTCGACCGCGAAAGCGACAGACGCGGCGGCTCAGCCTTCCCCGTCTCAACCTGCGGCAGTGGCGCCCGGGACCGTCGCTGTGGTTAACGATCTCACGATCTCGGCGAGCGACATCGAAGACCAGGTGAGCGCCCTGATCCAGAAAGATCCGGATACTTATCTGAGAACTTACTATGCTGATCCTGAGAAGGAGACCCGTGAGTCGCGTCAACGCGCCGTCGATGCGCGCGTCAATTCTCTGTTAATTGCCGCCGAAGCAAAGAAAAGAGGGAAATCTCCGGATGAAATAATCGAAACAGAGATCAACTCGCGCATTCCCACGCCGACCGAGCCGGAAATCAAAGCGGCCTATGATGCGAACCGGGATCAGATCGGGTCAGCCACGCTGGAATCGGTGCGCGCTGAGCTGATCAATTACATCCGCAATGAGCGCAGTCAGGAATTGTATGCGGCCCTTATCCATCGTCTGAAAATGACCAATGCCGTGAACAAGAACGCCGACGTCAATGCGGCGAACCTGCCTCCCGGCACAGTTTTGGCCGCCGTCAACGGGGCACCGCTGCGCGTAGACACAATCAACGAACGCACGAAGTCTTACCTCTATAAATTAGATATGCGGATCTATGCCGTGCGCAAGAGTGTGCTGGATCGGCGCATCAACGATCTCTTGATTGTCGCCGAAGCCAACAAGCGCAAGGTCGCTCCCGAAGATATCGTTCGCACAGAGGTCACCGACAAGATAACTCAACCAACCGAAGCGGAAATTAGCAAGGTCTACGAAGATCACAAGGCAGAACTCAAGACGGATCTTGCCGGAGCGCGCGCCAGCATCGTCAACTATCTGCAACAACAACAACAGGAGAAGGTCGAGACAGCTCTGGCGAACCAGTTGCGCGCCGGAGCCAAAGTACAAATTCTCTTGAAAGAACCAGAGCCGCGCTCGCTGACGGTAAACATTGCCGGCGGCGCCATGCGTGGCGATCAGAATGCCGCGGTCACGATTGTCGAATTCACGGACTTTCAGTGTTCGGCCTGTGGCGCGATGTATCCGATCGTGGAAGACGTTTTGAAGTCCTACGGCAATCGCGTACGTTTTGTGATTCGAAACTTTCCTTTGACAACTGTTCACGTGAACGCCTTCCGCGCCGCCCAGGCCGCGGAAGCCGCGAAGGCTCAGGGTAAGTTCTGGGAGTACATCGATTTCCTGTTCAAGAACCAGACCGCGCTCGAGGCGGATTCTTTGAAGAAGTACGCCACTCAAGTCGGGCTGGATCGAAAACGGTTTGACGCTGAACTCGAATCGGGAAAATACGAGCCCGTGCTGCGGCGCGACATGGAAGACGGCGAGATGTACGGCATTGAAGCTACGCCGACCTTCTTTATCAATGGCGTGGTCCTCACCGATTATTCGGCCGACGGCCTGCGCCGAGCAATCGATAAGGCGTTCGCTCGGGCACAAAACCGTCCCCGGTAGCGGCTGGGTAATTTCTTTGGGTAAGGAACCGTTTGCGGTGGAAAGCGGGTCGATTAGCAAGAAGAAGCACTTGCAAGGTCCATTATGATGTTCTCGACAGTCGAAGAGGGAACCCACTTGCTACCGCAAGCGGTTCCGTACCGAGATCCCTATCGAGAGCCGCACTCCCCATGCAGAGAGGATTCGACGAGGACCACACTCCACTCGGTTATCTCATTACGTTCCGAACTTATGGCACTTGGCTGCATGGTGATAAGAGAGGATCAATAGATCGCCGCCACAATCGATACGGCGCTCCGCTGATTGCGCCGAATCAGAACTGGCTGAGACATAACGAGCGGCATCTCAAAAGTGAACCAGTAAAGCTCAGTAGTAAGCAGAGGGGCCCTGATCAAGAAGTCAATTGAGCAGACCTGCGAAGTACGGGGTTGGAGAATGCATATGACCAATGTAAGAACCAACCACGTACATTCGGTGGTTACGGCAGCCTGTGGTCCCAGTCGAATCTTGAATGCACTAAAGGCTAATGCCACTCGGCAGCTTAGGGAGGCCGGTCAGTGGACGCGAGCCGGTAGCCCTTGGGCCGATCGAGGTAGTAAGAGGTACCTGTGGACTGAATCGCATCTCATGAAAGCAATTGAATATGTCGAGCTCGACCAGGGAGACCGATTTCCCGTGTTCGATGAAGTCGGCTGAAACTCCGCGTGAAACGGGCAACGTACGTCCGGTACGGAACCGCTTGCGGTAGCAAGCGGGTAATGCTCTCGGGCCCCTATGCCGATTAAATTTAATACGATTTTGGAGGAAGCAGCATAGACTTGCAAAGCCGTGAAATGGGCTTGAATCGGAATTAAGTCCGGTACGGCCGGCGAACGTTTCAGTACCTGTGTTTCGAAGATGATTATGAGTTACTCACTTGCCATCCGCGACACCGTTACCCACTTGCTACCGCAAGCGGTTCCGTACCGTGGGGCTTTGTGGCGAGCAGTCGTGTTTCGAACTATCTTCTTTGCAATTCTTTGTCTGGCCGTTCTGACGTTCAATATTTCAGCCCAGACGCAAAAACCCCCGTCACAGCAACCCGACGATGTGATCCGTATCAACACCGAACTGGTGCAAACTGATGTGATGGTGTTCGACAAGAAAGGGCACTTCGTCGACGGTCTGCAGCGCGATCAATTTGAACTTAACGTCGATGGTAAACCGCAAGCGATATCTTTGTTTGAGCAGGTCAGGGCGGGAAGTTTCAAAGACCGGACGCGGTTGACAGCGAACGGCAATGCCGTAACACCTTCATCTGAGAAAGCGACGATCAATGAGAATCATGGCCGCACCATAGTGTTCTTTATCGATGATCTGCACCTTTCTTTAGACAGTCTTGGGCGCACACGCAAAACCCTGGCGCAGTTCATTGACTACGAGATGAACGACAATGATCGTGTCGCCATCGCTTCCACCAGCGGTGACATAGGTTTCCTTCAGCAGTTCACGGAGAACAAATCAGTCCTGCACTCCGCCGCTGATCGCTTGACCCATCATCCATACAAGGTCCGCGACATTACGGATGTGACGACGCCCATGACTGAATATATGGCTCTCACCATCGAACGCAAGGATGATCCCGGTGTTCTTGATTTCTATATCGATGAATGTTTGCGCGCGGCTTATCCGCTGAAATACACGCGCGCTGCCTGTGACGTAGAGGTAAAGAGCCGTGCGCGCATGATTCTACTCCAGGCTGCTTCGGTGATCATGAAAACCTACGATTCGCTGGAAAGCCTGATGCGATCTTCGGCGCAATTGACGGGACGTAAGTTGGTGTTCATGATCTCTGACGGCTTCTTACTGGACACTGGGCCGCGCAATTCGGATCCGCGCGGACGACTCAGCCTAATTACGGATGCGGCCCTACGCGCCGGCGTAGTGATATACACGATTGATGCGCGAGGCTTGTTTTCAGGCCAACTCGATGCCACAAACAACGTCCCCTTCGATCGGCAAAACCGGCTGGAGAGCGCCTCGTTACGAGAGGGTTCATCTGCTCAGGATGCACTCAATGCGCTGGCGGGAGATACCGGTGGTCGCGCTTTGCGCAATACGAATTATTTCGACCGTTGGGTTAATAAGATTCTCGACGAGACATCACAGTATTACCTGCTCGCGTGGCGTCCCAACAAGGAAGAAGAAACGTCGGCTAATTTCAAGCACATCACGGTACGGGTTATTGATCATCCCGAATACTCAGTCCGTCTGCCCCGCGGTTTTCTTAAACCGAGTGGAAGTTCACCTCCAGCGCGCATCGCTGAAGCGCAGACTCCGGCACAAACACATCGCGATTTGCAGCAAGCCCTGACCGCACTCTATCCCAAAGCCGAAATCCCCACTTCCTTGTCTCTGGTATTTCTGGACACGCCGGTACACGGGCCCGTCGTGACGGCTTCGGTGCGGGTGGCAAACGAGGGACTGTCTTATGAAGTTATGGAAGGCCGGCCAACGGCCGCGGTGGACGTTGTCGGGGTCGTCTTAAATGACAAGGGAAAACCGACCGGCACGTTTCAAACTCGACTCAAAATCAGCCCGACGGGTGCAGATAGCGCCGAGCAAAACAATTCCGCCACCATTTACAATGCGCGGGTGCCGCTGACGCCCGGCCTCTATCAGGTGCGGGTTGCATCCCGCGACAGTAAGTCCGGCCAGGTAGGCAGCGCTCAACAGTGGGTGCAAATTCCGGATCTGTCGCAGCACCGACTGACCCTAAGCAGTCTGCTTCTGGGTTTGCAGAGCGTTGAACGGAAGGAAACCAGGGCCGCGCCGGCGGCAACACCGCAGGTGCAATTCAACGTGGACCACCGTTTTGCTCGCAACGCGGCTCTCGGATTTATGGCATTTGTCTATAATGCGGCTCGAGGCCAGGAGGGAAGATCGTTGCCGGACCTGTCGATTCAGGCGCGGATTCTTAGGATGGGTCAAACTGTGCTCACGACCCCGATCCGCACGGTGAAAATCGAACCCGCTGATCTGGCGCGAATTTTTTGTGGCGGCGAAATTCAACTTGGATCGCTCCCTCCGGGGCCATACATCCTGGAAGTAACCGTGACCGATCAAATTGCGAAGGCCAGTGTTTCACAACAAACCCGGATTATGGTTGAGTAGATCGAAAGAGGTCAGCGGGTGCGGAACCGCTCGGGATAGCGAGCGGGCATTAGTATGAATACCATTCTGTGGCAGGCTTATATCCCGATCATGAATATAGATTCTTAGAACCGCACTTGAAATTGTAAAGATGAGTCGAAGCACGAGCTGCGTCGCGGCTGGAATGGTGACTTAAGTTGTATTGGTACGGAAACAGTTGGCCGCCAGACGAACTACCCGCTCGCGATCGTGAGCGGTTCTGTACCAGAGGAAAATGAACAAATTATCGAAATCGAAAAAGGGAGAAGCAAAATGAAATCAGCCGTACGTGCGCTACTGACCTGTATGACTTGCTTAGTCATCGTTCCAGCGGTGCTGGCGAAAAAGCCCGCGGCCCAAAGATCCACCAGCATCGCCGGAGTCTACGAGAATTTTACAGTGGGTAAAGGGTCAGGGGATCTGGAAGGCATGAGAGTAGTTCTGGTCGCCGCGGGCGAGGGCCATTATGCAATCGTGCAGATTGCCCAGGGCGGAGCAGAGGACCCAAAGCCTGTGTGGGTGCCTGTACAAGTGAAGGGTAACTCGGTGACTTTCACTGTGGGCGATGAAAAATTCACCGGTACGGTCACTCCCACGGGACTAAGGCTTAAGGGCACGTCCAGCGAATCTCGGTTACTAAAGCGCAAGCCCTGCTCGTCCTACTTTGGTTAGTCTTTGGGCTGTTTCGCAGCGGGCTGCCGGCCGCTGGGCGGGCGCCAATCCAACGAACGTCAGTCTCTATAAGGATGTGCATGACAGCGACAAGTCTGGACTAGTCAATTAAACTCGTGGTCGTGCTATTGTGAACGGCGTCTGCGGATGCTTTCAGTAAGAACCGTCGTACACAGAGATCTCAAACAAGAGCACTCACTGAAAAGCTGGGTCGAAGAGAATTGCGGCGAGGACGCGGGCCCGGACACCACAGAGCCGCCGCTTACAGAACCACTTGCGGTAGCAAGTGGGTCAAAGAGTTTGAGACCAGAGTCATTAGCTTTTAACTCCCCAGTCGTGAACCATCAGAGATTATGAAAGGCGGCGCCCAATGCCGTTATTCAATGACTGCTCTCCTCGCACTCCTTTCCTCTTATTGATCTGTCTACTTGTCTTTGCTCCGAAAGCGCTCGGGCAAAAGCAACCTCCAACGCCGCCACAACCGGCCGACGATGTGGTGCGGGTTAAGGCAGAGTTGGTACAGACAGACGTAACCGTTGTGGATAAGCGAGGCCGTTTTGTCGCAGGCTTGAAACCAGAACAGTTTGAATTGCGAGTTGATGCGAAACCCCAATCTCTGGCTTTCTTCGAACAGGTCGCAGCTGGAAGTGATGAAGAAGAAAGGCAGTTAACTTTTGACCGCAACGGACGGGCCACTGCTCCTGCAAAGTTGGAAGCCGATCGAGCCGCGGAACCCAACCGAGGACGACTAATTTTCTTCTTCGTGGACGACGTTCATCTGGCGGGTGACAGCTTAACCCGCGCCCGCTCCGTCTTACTTCACTTCGTAGAAAACAAGATGGCGGCCAATGACCGGGTCGCCATCATGTCGACCAGCGGGCAGATTGGGTTTCTGCAACAGCTCACCGACAACAAGGCCGTCCTGCGGGAAGCTATCCGCAGGCTGAACTTAAAGTACAACCCGGAGACAACGGCCAGCCACGTTTCGATCAGCGAAGTCGATGCCAACCTGATCGCCAGTCGCGGTGATCGAGGTCTCTTCGCATACCTCGTCGAAGCAACGATGAAGGAGTTTCAGATCGGCGGAATTAACGCGGTGAGCATTGTGAAGAACCGAGTTCGCCAGATCAATGCTCAATCCAAGATCGCCGAAATAGATACCCTTTCCCGACTGGAGAGTTTGATACATTCCACCGCGCCACTTGCGGGGCGCAAGCTTTTATTCTTCGTCTCAGACGGTTTTGTCGTTGATACCAAACGGTCGAACGGTTCGGATGTCATGCGCCGCGTGGTTAAGGAAGCAGCGCAAGTCGGCGTAGTGATCTATACGCTGGATACGCGGGCGAATTTTCTGGGTGCAGGAGTTGACGCTTCAAGAAACGAGTATCCGGACTTTGGTTCCAGAACGGCGGGCCGGACTCTGGCTGAAAGCAAGATGCCGCAGGAGCCACTGGAAACTCTGGCCGACGAAACCGGCGGACGATCATTTCTTAATTCCAACTCGCTTGACGATGGCGTTGCGCAAGCCCTAAGCGAAAGTTCTGCTTATTACTTGTTGGCCTGGCGGCCTGATTCAGAGAATCAACGCGCCGGAAAGTCGCGCCTCGATGTGATTATCAAAGGCCGTCCGGATTTACACGTGCGGATGAGGCGGCACTCCTTCGACTTTAAATCCACTCAAACCGCCACGCCGATCGGTACCCAGGCGGCATCGGCTGCAACGAGCACGCCGGAAGCTGAACTGCGGCTCGCGCTCGGGTCTCTCTACCCACGCCATGATTTGCCGACCTCAGTCTCGACCAGCTTCGCCGGCACCACGGACAAAGAGACAGTACTCAACGTTTCCATGCAAATCGATACAGAGATGTTGAGCTTTGAATTATCGGGTGGAAAAGAGCAGGCAGTCGTTGATGTGCTGGGAGTCGCGCTCGACGATCGCGGTCTCTTCTCCAGTTTCAAGCAGAAATTGGAGATCCCTCGGGAAGCAGCACTCGCGAAGGGTGGGCGCTTCGTGAAGTGGAGCCAGGCATTGCCAATGCCGCCCGGTCTCTATCAAGTGCGGGTTGCCGTTAGGGACCGTCAAAGCAAACGCACCGGTAGCGCGATGAGATGGATCGAGATTCCTTCAGTCGAGCCCAGCCGCTTAACCCGCGAGTAACCACGTACGGAACCGGTCGCGGTAGCGACCGGGTCATCAAGCGACACTACCCGCTTGCTACCGCAAGCGGTTCCGTACCAGTCGTCCAGTTGACGCAGACCTGTTGAATTGCTTCTGGCAAAGCTGGTTCAGTTGTCCCTTCTGTTGCGCCGCAACTACTGCGTGGCTTTCTTGTGCGTCAGGATGTTGCAAGCGTCCTCGGCGCTGGACGGATCGATTGCCACGTTACCTTCGTCGATGTGTTGAATGATCCCGTCTTTATCGATCACAAAGGTGGCGCGGTTTCCATAGCCACCCTCTTCGTTAAAGATCCCGTAATCTTTTACGACCGTTCGTTTGAAATCGCTCAGTAGCGGGAAGGTTATGCCGTTCTGTTTGGCGAACTCGCGGTTGGCGGGAACGCTGTCTACGCTGAGACCAAAAATCTGAGTATCGTTGGTTTCGAATTTGGCGATATCAGCCTGATACGCCTTCATTTCCTTCGTTCAACCACCGGTGAAAGCCAAAACATAGAAGGCCAGCACCACGTTCTTCTTGCCCTTAAAGTCACTGAGCTTGAACCTCATGCCCCTGCCATCCGGCCCTACGGCGGTGCTGGGGAGAGTAAAGTCCGGCGCCGCCTGTCCCACTTTCAAATTTGTGTGCGGCGCGGCCGGAGGGGTTGTCCTGGCCGCGGGCGGAGTTGGTGTCGGCTGTTGTGCCGCAGCGATTGCAGCACCTGTTCCCAGCAGGAAAAATATACCGATGGCTTTCCTAATCATTTGAGCGTCTCCTCTGTCATGTCTCGGAAGCACCGAGAGTTTACTCTCGGCCCGGGTATCT
>Ga0137359_10004320_pt1 | contig 11636 bp, 11 predicted proteins | sample Mad1_40_16metaG_FD_108281 | JGI IMG/M metagenome (GOLD analysis project Ga0137359, IMG submission 108281) | Vadose zone soil microbial communities from Angelo Coast Range Reserve, California, USA - Mad1_40_16 metaG | ecosystem: Environmental > Terrestrial > Soil > Vadose zone | place: USA... | reverse complement strand
GTTGGTGGGAGCGGCGCTGGGATTCGCGTTTGTGGTCAGCTTGCTTTCGGGGATTTACCCGGCGTCCCGGGCCGCGCGACTTGATCCTGTGCAAGCGCTTCGCTATGAGTAGAGAATTGGCCTTATTTTCGAGTTCTCTGAAAAGCGTTAACCACAGAGGTCACTGAGTTTCACAGAGGAAAACCATCCACCACTAAGGACACGAGGTTACACCAAGGGGACCCTACGAATTTGAAACGCCTGAGCTGCACGATTCTTCTTCTCACTAGCGTCGTAGTCTTGTTCCCTTCGTCCGCCCCGGCCCAGGGCCGCGTCGATTGCAGCAGCTTCAAGAGCCGTATTTTGCATTGGCCGGTTCGGTACTGCGTTATGCTGCCACCGGGCTATGAAAAGGAAGGCAGCAAGAAATATCCGGTGCTCTATTTTCTGCACGGGCTTGGCGAGGGAGAACAAACGCTCTTGCGGAGTGGCGGCTGGGGATTGATCGAGGACCTTCGCCGAGAAGGCAAAATTGGAGACTTTCTAGTGGTTGCGCCTGAAGGGCGCGCCAGTTTTTTTATCAACTCGGCCGATGGACAGGATCGCTACAGCGATTTCTTTCTCACCGAATTTCTGCCCTACATTGAGTCCCAATATCATGTCATCGCCGACCGGAGCACGAGGGGGATAACTGGTCTGTCCATGGGCGGCTATGGCGCCCTGCGGTTCGCATTTGCGCATCCTGAATTATTTTCGTCAGTAAGCGCGCAAAGCCCGGCACTGATAACGGAAACCACGCAAGAACTCAATGCTGACGTTCGCGATGCGAGCCCTCCCTCCCGATTGTTAGGGCAGGTGTTTGGCAATCCGATCAATGTCGCCCATTGGCGTCAGAACGACCCTTTCGAGCTGGCAAGAAAGAACCGCATCCAGATCAGGACTCAGGATATCTACATCAATTGCGGCGATCAGGACGAATTTGGATTTGCCGCGGGCGCCACGAAAATGCACAAGCAACTGCTGAAGGCAGGTATTCCGCATGAATTTCATTTGTACCCGGGCGGGCACAGTGCCGATTATTTCATTTCACACTTCGGTGAGACCATGCAGTTCCACTGGCGCATTTTTGCTGCCTCTACCGCCAAGGTAAGATGATGCCGAGAAGGAGCAGTGCATGCGTAAGGCGGTTTTACATCTGAAACAATCTGATCCGGTGATGCGGGCCATCATGGAACGGATCGGCCCCTGCCGGATGGAATTCGGGGAGCCGACATTTCACAGCCTCGCTGAAGCAATCATCTATCAACAATTAAACGGCAAAGCCGCACTCACAATTTTCAACCGATTCGCGGCTCTTGCTGGCAATCCGCTGACCCCGGAAGGAATTCTGAAGCTGACGCCGGAACAGATGCGCTCGGTGGGATTGTCGAAGCAAAAATCATCTTATCTGTTGGACATGGCGGAACGCGCTCACCGGGGCGATCTGGATTTCTCTCGTTTGCCGGAGATGTCGGATGAAGAAATCATCGAGCATCTCACGCAGGTGAAGGGTGTTGGCGTTTGGACCGCGCACATGTTTCTCATGTTCACGCTAAAGCGGCCGAATATCCTGCCGACGGGAGATTTCGGCGTGCGCATGGCGATGTATAAACATTATCTGGACAAGAGCACTGCGAAGAACGGAAAAAGCCCAGTCGCGAAAAAGAGTAAGCGAAAAGTGCGACCTCGAAAGATCATCCTCCCAAAGCCAGAGCGGATGGAAAAGATTGCCAAATCCTGGGAGCCCTACCGCAGCATTGCCTGCTGGTATTTGTGGAAGAGTCTGGACGTCAAAACCCCTGGGAACTGAGCGCACCTCTTTGCGGGAGGGTCTAATGCTTACCGCTGTGGTTTAATACTGGTGGATGCCTGAGCAGAAAATTCGGGTGTTGGTGGCCAAGCCCGGTCTTGATGGTCACGATCGCGGCGCCAAGGTGATTGCGCGGGCGCTTCGCGATGCCGGCATGGAGGTTATTTAAACCGGCCTGAGACAGACTCCGGAGATGATCGTCAACGCGTCACTGCAGGAAGACGTCCACGTAATTGGATTATCGATTCTCTCTGGCGCACACAATGCCATCGTCCCAAGAGTCATGGATCTGCTCCGGCAAAACAAGATGGACGATGTTCTGGTCGTCGTTGGCGGAATCATCCCCGATCAGGACGTGGATGCGCTAAAGAAGGCCGGCGTCGCTGCCATTTTCCAACCCGGCACCGCGATGGATGAGATCATTCAGTTCATTCGTTCCAACGTTCATCCCCGCGGAGTGATTGCCGGCAGCTGATGGCTATCGATAGCAACCGCCTTCGGGAAAAACTTGCCCACACTATCGGCCCTGCTCCCTGGTATTGGAAGACTTTTCCGGCGGTCACTTCGCCATCCGGTCAACGTTTAGTCTGGACTTATCACGGTGAGAGCGGGCCACTAGCATATCTAGTGTCGCTTGGTCTTGAGCAGGAACCGGACCGGCCACGCTTGGCGCTCAATACCTACACTCGTCCGTTCTTTGTTCCACCTGCGCATTTGGGAATTTGGTGTCCGGAAGGACCCAACCTAAGGCTCGTGTGTTTCGATCCTGACCAGCTCAAAGCCTTCGATCTTGGGGAGATTGCCGGATGGTTCAAGCAATCGTCTGAACGAATTTACGCGTCGACTCCGCCTCTAGCGGACTTCGAAGTACCGGCAACGCTTCCCTCAGGTATGAACAAAGTTGAAGTTCCGGCTGCAATGCAGGCCGTCGACGAACTGATTGCTCCAACCAGCTACTCGGCATACGGCGAGGATGCCGCTATGGCACTCTTTGTATTCTACCTGCATGCGGGTCTCGTCGAGGTCTTGCCGCAAAAGTGGCTTACTACGGACAACACAGACGTCAGCCACCAGTGGATTACTCGGGCAGCGCGCGATTCAGAGTCACACCGCATCTTCGGCGATGGAATAAAAATGGGTAGCTTCATGCTAGGCGATGACGGCTGCAGCCTGGAGCGCTGGCTGGACGAGAGTTGAGCGTTCAGGAACCTCGAGTAACGTACCCTGTTGATTACTAAAGTGGGGTTGCAATTCTCGAAGCGCGGCGTTATCTTCGCGACCATTCACCCGCCATTCGTCTACAACTATCCGAGCGACAGGAAAGATTGTGAGCCCCGAAACCGCAAATCGCGTGAAAGATAAGTGTCTGAACCTCCTGTTCATCTCTATGGTCCTGTTTTCGGTGAGCGGTTTGATCTACAGCTTTGTTCATCGGTAGTTTGAGCTTTGAACAACATCCGCTCACCCTGCCGCGATCCCGCCGCGATCCGAAATCCGGCCCAAGTACCTGCACGAACCAACCACGCAGAACACAACTCCGGTTCTGTTAGCAACGTCTAAGCTTGTTCTGCCCATTCGCAATTGGGGTTCTGATGGAGGCAAGCTGTGCTCAGGAACCTGTTCTCCCGTTGGCCGCTGATTCAGCAGATCAAGACTGGCGCTAACGGCAATGGCGCTGAATCGATGTCGGAGCGCACGCGGAACCTGCGTCCGAAGACCGACGGCGCTGAAGTTGCCCGATCTATTTGCCCTTACTGCGGCGTCGGTTGCGGCCAGGTTGTTTATCACAAAAATGGAAAGTTGATTTCTATCGAGGGCGATCCTGAATCGCCGATCTCGCGTGGCCGTCTATGTCCCAAAGGCGCTGACACTTACGAACTGCATACCCATTCCGCGCGGCTCAAAAAGGTCAAATACCGTCGGCCATACTCGACGAAATGGGAAGAATTGGATCTCGAAACCGCGATGGACATGGTTGCCGATCGAGTCTGGGAGGCTCGCGAGCGCACTTTCCAGGAAACAAAAGATGGCGAGTCGCTGATGCAGACGACCGCCATTGCCCATCTCGGCGGTGCGACCCTCGATATTGAAGAGAACTATCTCATTAAGAAGCTGTTCACCGCCGGCCTGGGAATGGTTTGCACCTCCAACCAGGCCCGTATATGACACAGCTCCACTGTCCCCGGTCTGGGGACAAGCTTTGGACGAGGCGGCGCCACCACTGCCCAACAAGACCTGAGCAACGCCGACGCGATTCTAATTATGGGATCGTCGATGGCGGAAAACCATCCAGTTGGATTTCAGTGGGTCATCGAGGCGCGGGAGCGTGGGGCGAAGGTCATCCATGTGGACCCGCGGTTCACGCGAACCTCCGCCATGGCGGATATTTGGGTTCCGCTCCGGGCTGGGAGTGACATCATCTTCCTGGGCGCAATGGTGAATTATGTGCTCACGAACAACAAAGAGTTCCGTGAGTACGTTGTTCGTTACACCAACGCGCCTTCGATGCTGCGGGATGACTTCAAGGACACGGAAGACTTGGACGGCTTCTTCTCAGGCTGGGATGAGAAAGGAAAGAAGTACGATCCCGAAACGTGGTTGTACAAGGGCGCACCGCGGAAGGACACAAGCGACTTTCGAGGACATGCTGAGGCTGGCGGAGGTCACGGCAAAGATCGTGGCGGCGAAGCTCAGGAAATAACCAACTTCGAGTGGGACGTTTCGCTGGAAGACCCGCGCTGCGTGTTTCAAGTACTGAAGCGGCACTTCTCTCGCTACACGCCGGAGATGGTCGAACGTTTCTGCGGCGTGCCTCAGGATGTATTCCTAAAGGCGGTGGAGACGTTCACTTCGGCGTCCGGTCCGGAGAAGACCGCTGCCATTTGTTATGCAGTGGGTTGGACGCAGCACTCTAAAGGCGTCCAGATCATCCGCACAGCGTCAATACTGCAATTGCTTTTGGGGAATATTGGGCGGCCCGGAGGTGGAATTCTCGCGCTACGCGGTCACGCCTCGATCCAGGGATCCACCGATATTTCCACTTTGTACGACATTCTCCCGGGGTACCTGCCCATGCCGTTCTTCGGGGCAGACTCGCAAAGGTTAAAGGATTACATTAAGAGGCATCGCGTAAGAATTGGCCTCTGGTCCAATTTTGATTCCTACATCGTCAGCCTGCTAAAGGCCTATTACGGTGAGGCCGCCACCAAAGAAAATGATTTCGGATTTAACTGGCTGCCGCGGGTGACCGGCGACCATTCGCATTATGGCTACTGGATCGATATGCAGGACGGCAAGATGGAAGGCCTGTTCGTCATGGGTCAAAATCCGGCCGTCGGCGCGGCGAATGGCCGGCTTGAGCGCACTGCTCTCAGCAAGCTGAAGTGGCTGGTGGTGCGAGACATGGTCGAGACCGAGACTGCGTCGTTCTGGCTGGATTCTCCCGAAGTCCAGCGTGGTGAGCTATCGCCGGAGAAAATTGCGACCGAAGTATTTCTTTTCCCGGCGTCCGGAACCGCAGAAAAGAGCGGCACATTCACCAATACGCAACGCCTACTCCAGTACCGCAACAAGGCCGTGGAGGCGCCCGGAGATTCGCGTAATGAAACGTGGTTTATGTATCACCTGGGGCGGCGGTTGAAGGAGAGGGCTAAGAACGATCCGCGTCCGAGAAATGCGGGCTTGAATGCTTTGACCTGGGATTATCCCGTCGAAGGAGAAAATCGCGAGCCGAGTGTCGAAGCGGTGCTGAAAGAGATCAACGGCTGGACCACCTCTGACCGAAAGCAGTTGCCGCACATCCAAAACTTGAGAAATGATGGCGGAACTGCTTGCGGAGCTTGGATTTATTGCGGTGTTTATCCGGAAGATGGCCGCAACCGCGCGAATGAACGGAAGCCAAAAGATCTGCTGGGCCATGGCTGGGGATTCTCCTGGCCGAACGACTGCCGCATCATTTACAACCGAGCGTCCGCGCGTCCGGACGGAAAACCGTGGAGCGAACGCAAGAAGCTGGTCTGGTGGGACGAAGAGAAGAAGGAATGGACCGGGCTGGATAATGCCGATTACAAGAAGGACCTCGCGCCGACTACCCCGGATGATTTAGATGCCGGGGTAGGAGTCACTGCGCTCGGCGGAGCGCGGCCGTTTACGCTGCATTCGGATGGCGTGGGCTGGCTGTATGTGGCAAGCGGATTGAAAGATGGCCCGCTGCCCACGCATTACGAGGCGCTGGAATCAACTGTAAAAAATCCTCTTTATGGGCAGCAGGAGAATCCTGCCGCTCAAAAGAAAGAGCGGCCGGATAATCCGTATGCAAAGCCGATTGCTGATCCCCGTTATCCGTACATCGTCACAACTTATCGGTTGACCGAGCACCACACGGCAGGCGGGATGAGTCGGACGTTGTCACACCTGGCGGAACTGCAGCCCGAGTTCTTTACGGAAATTTCGCCGGAGCTGGCGGACGAGATTGGTTTGAGCCATGGCGACTGGGCGACGATCTCGACGCCACGCGCGGAAGTTGAGGCAAGGGTGCTGATCACGCGGAGGATGCGACCGGTTTGGATTGATGGCAGGAGAATGCATCAGGTCGGGCTTCCTTATCATTGGGGTTACAAGGGAGTGGTGAAAGGCGATAGCGCAAACGATCTGGTGGCGATCAGCGAAGAACCAAATGTGCGGATCATGGAGGCGAAGGCAATGGTCTGCAATGTGGAGCCGGGTCGCCGCGGATCAAACGGTTTTTCATCACAGACGGCACGGAGTTCACAGAGAAGAGCAATCTGAGAAAGACATCACTATGGCGATAACTGCATTCCTTACCGATTCGACGCTTTGTATCGGCTGTAAAGCCTGCGAAGTCGCTTGCAAAGAATGGAATGGGGTACGTGAAGATGGCTTCGATTGGAGCGGATTTTCCTACGATAATACCGGCGCAGTAGGGGCGTCTACTTGGCGTCACGTAAAGTTCGTCGAGCAAACGCCGGAGCCGGGATTTGGAGGCAACGCTCCGGAGCTGAATTCGTGGTCGTTCTCGTCCGATGTTTGCAAGCATTGCGAGAATGCGGGCTGCCTGGAAGCGTGTCCCACTGGAGCGATCGTTCGCACCGAATTTGGCGGCGTTTTCGTGCAGCCGGATGTTTGTAACGGGTGCGGATACTGCGTGGTGTCGTGTCCGTTCGGAGTGGTGGAGCGGAATCAAGATGACGGACGCGCGTTCAAGTGCACCTTCTGTTACGACCGGCAAAAAGTTGGATTGAAACCTGCTTGTGCGAAAGCGTGTCCCACTGAATCGATAAAGTTCGGCGAAATCGGGGAGTTGCGTGCCGAGGCGGAGAAGCGAGTAGCGTCGCTGGTCGGGCGTGGCATGAAGGATGTGCAGTTTTATGACGCCTCTGATACGAGCGTGGGCGGGACCCATGCGATGTTCATTGTGCGCGGTGAGCCTCGCACCTACAATCTTCCGCCCAAGCCGGAAGTGCCGACGGTGTATCTGAAAAGAGCTTGGAAATCTTCCGCAATTGGGGCCCTAGTGCTATTAGGCGGAGCACTCGCCGCATTCCTGGCGGATGGGGATAGGCGTTAACGCAAGAACATTAACCACTAAGGACACGAAGTTACACGAAGCAAGCACTACACTAGGAAAACTATGAGCGATCCGGTTCGAATCCCACCGCGTAGTCCGGATACCTCGAGCGAACGCCGGCTGCTGGAAATTCGGCGCGAGGCGGAGACGACAGGCAAAGTGGTTGCCAAGGGTGTGCGTCCTGGTGGGGCGCCCTTTCCCGTCGCATCGCCTGAAACCGGCTACTACGGAATTCCTCTCCTCAAGAAGCCAGCTTGGACGTGGGAGATTCCGCTCTACTTCTTCGTTGGAGGCGCGGCCGGTGCCGCCGGAGTAGTGGGCGCAATTGCCAGCTATACCGGAGCTGACCGCAGGCTGGTGCGCGACGCGCGATGGATTGCGGCTGCTGGCTCTGTGCTTTCTCCCGCGCTGCTGATTTCTGACTTAGGTCGGCCAGCTCGCTTCTTGAACATGCTGCGGGTATTCAAACCGCAGAGCGCGATGTCAGTCGGAGTCTGGACATTGCTCGGATTTTCAGCAGGTGCCTCGGCTGCCGCCTTTGCAGAGTTTTTGCGTGACCGCTACGGGCCATCCTTTCCGGTGCGAGTAATGGAGCAAGCCGGACAAGCCGCCTCGCTCGCGTTCGGACTTCCGTTCTCGAACTATACCGGCGTCCTGATCGGCGCAACGGCAATTCCGGCGTGGAATGAGAATGTGGATGAACTGCCCATGCACTTTGGCATGTCCGGATTGTCCGCGGCTGTCGGGATGCTTGAATTGATGGGACATCGACGCAGCCGCGCACTCGAAATGCTCGGACTCGGCGCCGCCCTCTTTGAATGTTGGGAAGGGTTGCGGATCGAAGCGCGAAATAACCCGAGTGTTGATCCGCTGAAACATGGATTGAGTGGAACGCTGACGCGCTTGGGCGGAGCTCTTTCCGGGCCAGTGCCGGCAGTGTTGCGAATCGCAAGCTTTTTGAGTGGCTCCAAATCCAATGACATTCGGCGCGCGGCCGCCATTTCTGCTGTTAGCGGATCGCTGCTCACCAGGATTGCGTGGATCTATGCAGGACACGTTTCGGCGCGAGACTGGAAGATTCCGCTCGGTATCCGTTGATTGAGCAAGCCTGCATCCTGCATCTAATAATTTAGGAATGCTTAGACCTTCGAAGTCGGCAGCGCTCGGTTCTTTCTTGTTTCTTCTGTGCCTGCAAACGACGATCGGAAAGGCCGACTACCAGGCTGGGACCCTGGTTTCCATTGACAAGAAAGTCAAGATCACACCCATTGATTACATTTACGAGACCGTCGTGAGTTATTACGAGACGGTGACTTACGAACTGCAGATTAGAGTCGGCGGCGATATCTACTTCGCGAATTACACTCCGGAGGTCCAGCCGAATTGGCCCTTGCCTTCCGAGTGGGGACCGAACCAGCCCATTCAACTGCGACTCGAAAAGCACCGGTTATTTGTAAAACTCAAATCGGATGGCGAAATCACTACGTTCATAGCCCACCACACCCGCGCCAAGTCGCCGTAACCAGCGACCGTGGCCAACGGTACTGCTTTCCTCAACTCCAAATACTGATGTAATGGAATAAGATTGTGCGTAGCTCCTGCTCTTTCCGCGTCTGAAAGGACTGGCCATGGCCACCACTGCAGCTCCGAGGGTCACCATTGCTGGCGGCAGTTTCTTGCTTGAGTCACGCCGGCCTGAAGAGGTTTTCGCCCCTGAAGACTTCAACGAACAGCATCGTCTGATTGCGCAGACGGCGGAAGAGTTTGCGCAGAATGAAATCGTCCCCCATATCGAGAAGATGGAGCACAAGGATTTCTCCGTCACCCGCGAACTCTTGAAGAAGGCCGGAGAACTTGGGTTGAGCGGAGTTGAGATTCCCGAAGCCTACGGTGGGTTGGAGATGGACAAAGTCACCGCCGCGGTTATTGCCGATCGCATTGCGAAATACGCGGGGTTCGCGACTACATGGGGCGGGCACACCGGAATCGGAACGCTGCCTATTGTTTATTTCGGAACAGAAGAACAGAAAAAGAAATATCTGCCGCGACTCGCTGCGGGCGAGATTGTCGGCGCCTACGCATTGTCGGAAGCAACATCCGGATCGGACGCGCTGAACTGCCGGGCACGCGCAACGTTATCAGCCGACGGAAAACACTACGTTCTGAATGGCGAAAAGATGTGGATCACAAATGCCGGCTTCGCCGATCTGTTCACGGTTTTCGCCAAAGTGGATGGCGAGAAATTCACTGCGTTTCTGGTCGAACGAACGTTTCCTGGATTCTCAATCGGTGCGGAAGAACACAAGATGGGAATTCGCGGATCATCAACGTGTCCAGTTATCCTGAATGATTGTCAGGTCCCGGTGGAGAATGTGCTGGGCGAAATCGGTAGAGGGCACGTCATTGCCTTCAATATCCTGAACGTTGGCCGGTTCAAGCTGGGCGCGATGTGCGTGGGAGGCGCGCGAGCGTCTCTGGATAACTCGATTGCATACGCAAAACAGCGCAAGGCCTTTGGCAAAGTGATCGCCGATTTCGGCCTGGTACGCGAGAAACTCGCGAACATGGCGGCGCTTACCTATGTCGGCGAGGCAATGGTGTTTCGCACCGTGGCAATGATGGATGCGGCGCTTGCAGCCGTGGACAAAGCTGCGCCGGATGCGCCAAAGCAGACCCTGAAAGCGATTGAAGAATACGCGGTTGAATGTTCGATCATTAAAGTATGGGCGTCCGAAATGGTCAGCTACGTAGTCGATGAAACCGTGCAAATTTATGGCGGATACGGTTTTGTCGAGGAGTATCCCGCAGAGCGGGCTTACCGGGACGCACGTATCAATCGCATTTTCGAAGGCACAAATGAGATCAATCGGCTGATCATTACGGGATTCCTGCTGAAGCGTGCAATGAGCGGGCAGTTGGCGCTGATGTCCGCGATCAAGCAACTGATGGACGAAGTACTCTCAGGCCCCGCCCTCGGCGACGAGGTGGAAGGCGTTCTGGCCGAAGAGCAAGCACTAGTGGCTTCCGCGAAAAAGCTTGGGCTCTTCGCCGCGGGGGTTGCTACTCAGAAATATATGCAGCAGATCGAGCAGCAACAGGAGATCATGGGCGCAATTGCGGATATCGTGATCGAGGCTTATGCCATGGAGTCTGCTGTGTTGCGGACAATGAAGATCGCGGGCGCGCAAGGAGAAGCGGCAGCCGCTTTGCCTATTGCGATGACGCGCGTGTATTGCTCGCAAGCAATGGAGAAGATCGAATCGGCTGCCCGAAAGATCGTCACCGCCGTTGCAGACGGTGATACGCTGCGCACTCAGATGACAATCCTGCGACGGTTGGGCAAGCACGATCCTTATAACACGATCGAATTGCGCCAGCAGATTGCACAAAACGTGATTGAGCGCGGAAAGTACGCGTTAGGATAGCCCGCATTATTGCTTCGTGCCGTGCTCAGGAGTGACGTCTTCTGGCGCGACGAACTGATAACTCACAAACGCGACCTGCTTGCTGTCGGGCGACCACGAAGGCACATTGATCGTCCCCTGCCCTCCGAACAGCTTCGCTAGCACGGTGATTTTCTTGTCGTCGAGTGACATCAGGCGCAGCATCACATTTTTATTTTCGGGATGGCCGGACACGTCTTTTTCGTACGTGAGAAACACCATCCATTTCCCATCCGGCGAAATGTGCGGGAACCAGTTGTTATAGTCGTCGGAGAAAACCTGCTCTTGATTACTGCCGTCGGGGTGCATGCGCCAGATCTGCATGTGGCCGATGCGCTCCGAGTTGAAATATATGTACTGGCCATCGGGGGAATATTCGGGGCCATCGTCTAACCCCTTCGCGGTAGTGATGCGAGTCTCTTCGCCTCCGGTCACGGGAACTGTGTATATATCGAAATCACCGTTGCGCTGGCCTACGAATGCAAGCGTCTTCCCATCAGGCGACCAGCCATGCCAGTACGAAGGAGAATTCTGGGTGATGCGGCGAGAGGTGCCTCCGGTGATGGGCACAATGTAGACCAATGAATCGTGCGCTGGTTCCCCATTCGCCGATTTTGTTTCCTGCGAATTGTCGCTGACTGCGAGTTGCGTGGCATCGGGCGATATCCCGTGATCGTTATTCAGATGGTTGGCGGAGCCGGTGTCGAGGACTTCGGGCTGACCTCCCGCGACAGGCAATTTCTCGAGATGTCCGCTTCGGTTGAATAGAAAATATGAT
>Ga0137359_10004316_pt1 | contig 11637 bp, 8 predicted proteins | sample Mad1_40_16metaG_FD_108281 | JGI IMG/M metagenome (GOLD analysis project Ga0137359, IMG submission 108281) | Vadose zone soil microbial communities from Angelo Coast Range Reserve, California, USA - Mad1_40_16 metaG | ecosystem: Environmental > Terrestrial > Soil > Vadose zone | place: USA... | reverse complement strand
CCGCCGCGTTGGCCGATGCCGCCGCGATCGGCGTAACCGCCGCCGGCGTCGGGGCGGATGTTGCCGGAGCGATAGCCATGGATGCCGCCGCCGCGGATGGCGCTGCGACCGCGATTGCAGCCGCCGCCGGCGTCGTCGCGATTCCCTGCTCGACCGTCTCGACTGCGCGCTGCGGAGCAGTCTCCGCCGCCGTCGCACGGTTGCTGCGATCTTGCTCGATACGCTTCAGGACTTGGAAGTAGTTGCTCATTCGCGTCGGGTGCTGCCGGGATCGGGGAAACGCAGCGTGTCGCCGGCGATGATCCGGTCGGCGTTCACGATTTGCGGGTTGATGCTCATGACGCGCGCGACGAGCTCGGGACGATCGTAACCGTAGACGTCCTTCACGAGCGCGCGCAGCGTAGTTCCGCGCGGGACGTGCACCTCGCGATAGACGGGCGGCGCGGCCGGCGGCGGGTCCGTGGTCGCCGCCTCGGCGACACCCCCGACGGCGGGTTGTGCCGCCGTCGCGACCGTCGCGCCGGTCGTCTTTCGAAGCTCGATCGCTTCCGCGAGGCTCGCGATCGCCGCGCTCAGGCGGTCCTCGATCGGATCCCGCCCGACGCCATGCGCGCCTTCGTTCGCGGCGTCGTGCGGCGCCGCGGCGTCGGTTGTCACCGCCGTCGCGTCGGTCGGCGCGGAGCGCGAATCGAAGTGCCCGATGCCCATCATGACGATCACGCCGGCGGCAAAGCCTGCGACGGCCCACCACGGTCGGAAGCGGACGCCTCGCAGCACGGGCAGCGCGTTGCCGCTCCCGAGCCCGAGCCGCGCGCCCATGCCGCGACCGACGGTCACGAGTCCGCGGCCTTCCTTCTCACGTACCGCGATGCGCGCGAGCGAGAGGTTCACCAGCCGCTCGCCGCGTCCGAACGCGAAGAGCATCGCGGTGTGGCAGAGGATGTTGATCCGGCGCGGAATGCCGCGCGCCTTCCACAGGATCAGCTCGAGCGCCGGCGCGGTGAAGATCGACGCGCTCGCGCCGCCGACGCGTTGCAACCGGTGCTCGACGTAGCGCAAGCTTTCGGCGCGGGTCAGCGGGTTGATGTTGCAGCGCACCGCGACGCGCTCGGTCACTTGGCGGAGACTCGCTTGGCGCAGCTTGGTCTCGAGCTCCGGCTGACCGACGAGAACGATCTGCAGCAGCTTCTCGGTGTAGGTCTCGTAATTGGAGAGCAGCCGCAGGTTCTCGAAGACGTCGCTCTCGAGATTGTGCGCCTCGTCGATCACGAGCGCGGCGGTCGTGCCCTCGGCGGCACATTCGCGCAGAAAGGCGTTCAGCGCCGAGAGCAGCTCGACGCGATCGCGGCTCGCGCACGGGACCGCGAAGTCGGCGAGCGCCTGCCGCAGGATATCGTCGAACGGCAGCTTGGTGTTGGAGATGTAGGCGGTCTTGATGCCTTCTCGGAGCTCGCTCAGCAGCGAGTAGAGGAGGGTCGTCTTCCCCATCCCGACCTCGCCGACCATCACCATGATCCCGCGCCGTCCCTCGAGACCGATCTGCAGCGCCGCGAGCGCCTCCGCGTGCCCGGGACTCGGGTAGAGAAATGCCGGATCGGGCGTCAGCGAGAACGGTTCAGAGCGCAGGTGAAAGTGGCTGGTGTACATGGAAATGGTGATGCGACCACGATCAGACTAGGAGGATACCTCCGCCAAAATTGGTAGTCCGGTGACGCCGTGCGCTTCCGCCGCGCTCTTGACGGCGGGATCGAGTCGGTCGCGCAGAAAGCCGAGCCCGATGCCGAAAAGCAGGCTGAGAAGGGTGCCCGCGCCGAAGATGATCAAGCTCTTCGACTTCTCAGGCGCGCTCGGTACGGTCGCGTGCTCTGCGATCGCGATGTTGACGATGCTCGACTCGTCGAGGGCGCTCGAGAATCGCGCCTCCTCCTCTTTCTTCGCGTACGTCGTATAGGACTGCTTCGCGGCCGCGAGCTGCTGCTCGAGGTGCTCCTGCTCCGACGCGATCGTGTCGAGGTGGGTCACCCGCTCGCGATAGTCGGCGATCTGCGACCGCAGCGAGCCGACGCGTGCGGCAACCGCCGCCATCTGCGCCTGCGTATGTGCGAGGTCGACCTCGAGCGTCTGGTGTGCCGGGTTGATGGCGGTCGTGGTGTCCGCGAGCGTGTCCTTGCTCTCCTTGAGCAGGCGCCTCGCCTCGACGATCTGGCGGTCGATGTCCTGCACCTTCACGCTCGTCGGCAAGTAGGTGGCGAGCAGTTGGCTCTTCTGCATCTCGAGATCGAGGATCTTCGACTTCAGGACGCGTGCGGTCGGGCTTTCGCCGACGCGCTCCTCGGTCGGAATGTTGCGCGGGTGGTTCTTGATCTCGGTCTGGAGGAAATTGATCCGCGCCGTGCCTTCGGCGAGCTCGGTCTCCGAGTTGGCGAGTGTCGTCTGCAGATCGGCGAGTCGGGAGCGCATCGCGGTGCGTCGCTCCGCCGTCGGCTCGACTTGCTCACGCGAGTAGAACTGCTGCAGCGCGGCCTCCGCGTCGGTCGACGTCTGCGCCAACAGCTCGCGCTGCTTCTCGTAGAACTCGCGCGCCTCGGATTGCTGGTTCAACTTCGTGTGGCGCTCGATGTGGCGCGCGATGAGCTTGTTGACCACGGTCGCCGCCCATTCCGGGTCGCCCGACTCGAAGTTGATCTCGATGAGATTCGACCGTCCGAGCGGGCTCACCCACAAGTGGCTCGATGTCTCTTCGACCCAGTCGTCCAAGCCGGTCGGCATCGGGATGTCGTGCAGCCAGCGGTAGAGGAGGGCGGGAAGACGGATCGGCAAGGTGAGCGCAGTCCACAGGCCGTTCGTCACCCGTCCGAATGCTGTCGGCGGCTTCTCGGGAGAGCGCTTCTGCCAATACGGCTCCAGCGCCTCGCGAATGAGGGCTTCGCTGTGGAGTAACGTTCCCTCGGAGTTCATGTCCGCTTCGGTGACGCGGTCGACGAACGGGCGAGTGTCCGCGTCCGGCGACACCGCGACCTTGGCGCGGTCCGACGTCACCATCAGCGTGCCGGTGGCACGGTACGTCGGGCCGTTCAGCCAGATCCCGATCGCGACCGTCGCGACGCCGGCGAGGAAGACTTGCAGTATCAACGCCCGCCGCCGGTGAAGCACCGCGACGAGATCACGCCAGGGAAATGTTTGTTGCTCGTTCATGGTGTCCTCAGAACCCCGAGATCGGGACGTAGCTGATCGGCAGCGCGTCCCGGATGTACTGCTCGACGAACACGTCGACATTGGCGATCTTCGACCGCGGGACGAAGATCACGTCGTTGGCGGCGAGCACGACGTCGCCTTCCGGCTGCGCGCCTTGCTGCACCGGCCGCACGTCGATCTCGCGTCCGAACGCCTTGCCGTCGGGCGTACGGCGAATGAGGACGACCGACTTGCGGTGCGCCGTCTTCGTGAATCCGCCCGCTTCTTGAATCGCCTGGAAGAGCGTCAGGCCACCGACGAGGTGGAGAACGCCCTGCTTGCCGACCTCGCCCCCGACGTACACGCGGTCGCCTTCCATCTTGCGCACGATGACGGCGATCGAGGGGTCGGCGAGCTCCTTCGAGTAGCGCGTGCGAAGGTCGGCGCTGATCGCCAAGGGGGTACGGCCGGCCGCGACCACGTCCTCGACGAGCTGTAACGAAATCATTCCGTCCGGCCGAACGATCACGTCCTCGTTCAGCTCGGGGTTCTTGTAGAACTTGATGCCGAGCTGATCGCCCACGGCGACCACGTACGGCACCGGGCCGCCGGTCGACGGTGCCGCGAGCGACGGCAAGTCGTCCTTCACGATGTTCGGGCCGCACGCGGCGACGCCGAGCGCCAACAGCATCGACCAGGTCTTCCACGATCGTGTCATGCGATCCTCGCTTCGTTGGTGTGCGCGAGATGCGCCACGACCCAGCTTACGGGCGCGGTTAACGCGGACAAGGCACGAGCGGGATGGCCGTTAGGACGCGAGAGACCCGATGACAGCGGCGCAAGCATGGACGAGCGTGTAGTCGCAATTGTCGTCGCGACGAGTCGACGCGCTCGTCGCGCAACCCCGACTCCGCGGTGCAAGTGCTGCGCCACGGGATGCGGCGTCCCAAGATCTGAAGATGACATGGTCTCGCTACCCATCTTCTCGTGATTCCATGTGAACTTTGAACAAAACGCCTCCCGAACCCGCCGCGTCTTCGCGACGCGTCCCCCCGATCCATCAAGAACCGTCCATCAAGAACCGTTCCACGGCGTTATGTACACGGAGAAAGACAAGTCTCTGTTTTCGTTTATGTGAAAAGGCGGTTTCGGATCGTGCATTGTTGGGTGGCGATTGCGCGGCTGTCGGATCGCAGCGCGAAAATGCGTGGCATTGCTCCAGTTTCGAGCATCGTGTGCACGCCTCGACGGCACGCCCGTGCGCGCGCGCCGGCGGGTCGCGACGCGCCCGCTGGGCCGGTCGTTGTCGCGGTGTCTACCTGCGGCGTGAGGAAAGGCGGCGTGGTGAGTACGAGACGACGAAGACTGCCCCTAGGCTCGGGCCGAATGTGCGCGGCACCATCGATCTCGGACCTCCCGGGAGCCGCCCAAACTCCTCATCCGACTACTGTCCGACACGCGCGAAGTATCGCAGCGCGTGAGTACTGTCAATTCGAACGCGTAACGTTAGTGTTCCACTCTACCGTGTTTTTGGCGATACGCGGTCGCGTTTCAAGCCGGTGCTATGTCGTCCGCTCTATGGTCACGTTGGACGCGCGCCGCCGTGTCCGGATCCGGGACGAGATCGCTGTGGCACGCGTGCCGCCCGTCGACGACGGGCAGGGTGCCGCGACGTTCGAGCAGCGCGCGTCCGTCGGCGCCGAGATCCGGGCTCGGCGCGGCGCGCCGCACCGGCTGGAAGGCGGCATCCTTGCCGCTCGCGAACTCTTGGATTTCCTTCGAGATCCGCATGCTGCACCAGTCGTGCCCGCACATGGCGCAGAAATCGGTGTCGACCTCGAGATCCTCGTCGTGGAGGGCGCGCGCGGTCTCGCCGTCGAACGCCAGCTCGAACTGCTTCGGCCAGTTGAGCGCGGCACGGGCGCGCGAGACGTCGTCGTCCCAGCGGCGCACGCCGGCGAGACCGCGTGCGACGTCGCCGGCATGCGCGGCGATCTTGTACGCGATGCACCCCGCCATGACATCCTGCGCTTTCGGCAGTCCGACGTGCTCCTTCGGCGTCACGTAGCAGAGCATGGCGGCGCCGTGGCGCGCCGCCTCGGTGGCGCCGATCGCGCTCGTGATGTGGTCGTAGCCGGGAAACGCGTCGGTGACGAGCGGCCCCAGGACGTAGAAGGGCGCATCGTCGCAAACGCGCTGCTCGAGCTGCATGTTGAAGCCGATCTGATCGAGCGGAACGTGCCCCGGCCCCTCGACCATCACCTGCACGCCTTTTTCGCGCGCACGCAGCACGAGCTCGCCGAGCGTCCGCAGCTCCGCGAGCTGCGCCGCGTCCGAGGCGTCGGCGAGGCAGCCGGGACGGAGGCCGTCGCCGAGCGAGTACGTGACGTCGTACTGGCGCATGATCGCGCTGATCTCGTCGAAGAGCTCGTACATCGGATTCTGCTTGCCGTGCGTCAGCATCCATTTCGCAAGCAGCGAGCCGCCGCGCGACACGATGCCGGTCACCCGCGGGCCGATGAGCGGCAGGTGCTCGCGCAGGACGCCGGCGTGGATCGTGAAGTAGTCGACGCCCTGCTGCGCCTGGCGCTCGATCTCGCGCAGGATGACGTCGTAGGTGAGGTCGTCGATCGAGCGGCCGACGATCATCGAGTAGATAGGCACGGTGCCGATCGGAATCGTCGCGTGATCGAGGATCGCCTGGCGACACGCGGCGAGATCGCCGCCGGTCGAGAGGTCCATCAAGGTGTCGGCGCCGTACTTCTGTGCCCAGCGCAGCTTCTCGACCTCCTCCACGAGCCCGCTCGAGACCGGCGAGGCACCGATGTTGGCGTTGATCTTCGTCGTGATCATGCGGCCGATGCCGGTCGGATCGAGCCGCTTCGGTGCGGCGACGCCGCGGAGAAGCGTCGGATCGTCGATCTCTCGCCAGCGTTGCGCGACGGTTTGGTTGACCCAGTAGCGCGCATCGTCGGCGGCGCCGGGGTGGCCGGCGCCGTGGCCGACGGGATGTTGTCTATCCCCGTCCGCAGCCGTTGCGCCGAGCGCCGCCCACGCTTGATCGTCGGGCGGCGGCAGCGGCCGGCCGCCGCCTCCTGCGAGATGCCGCTTGTTGGCAGGAATCACGAGCCGCCCACGCGCCACCTCGGCGCGAATCAGCTCCGGCGTCGTGTTCTCGCGCTCCGCCACCCGTCGCATCTCCGGCGTGACGATCCCGGCGCGCGCCGCCTCGAGCTGTGTGAGATCGCTGTGCATGTCGCTTCCCTCCGCCGGCATGATCCGGTTCAGGTTCGAGGGGTCGGCAGCGATGTGCTGCCCTCTCAGTCACGTCGCCGCGACTCCCCCAGCGTGCGGCGGTCAGCATGCGCGGCGCGCCGGAAGGCGTCAAGCTGGCGCCCACTTTTCGCGTTCCATGGAAAACTCCGGTCCCCTTTCACCTCCTGGCCGGCGACGTGAACTTCCTCACAAGGACCGTTCGGCTCGACGCGCACGGATTTGCGCTCGATGCAGCGCGACGCTTGCTCATCACTATTCGATCGGCGCATCGCGTTCCGGCGTCGCGCGGAACGCGCACCGATTTGCACTCGCGGGATCTCGGCTCGTCGAACGCGGGAGCTCCGTGACAGACCACGCACGGATTTGCACTCTGCGGGGAGTGACAAAGTATGCCGATCGATTTTGCCGGCCCGACCGTCGGTCCGACCCTCGCGAGCGCGGATGGGCGACGATTTCTGCGCGACGATTTCCATTCACGCGCCGGGGCGACATACCACGATGGGCGGACTGACTCGTCAGGACGCCACCCGGCGTCTCGTACCCGGCGGAACGAGCGCGCCACGCGTGTTCAATTCCCGCACGGCTGCTACGATCCGCCGCCATGCCCGGGCGCGTCCTCGAAGGCCTCCGTATCCTCGATCTCACCCGCGTCGTCGCCGGCCCCTTCGCGACCGCGCTCCTCGCCGACCTCGGCGCCGACGTCATCAAGATCGAGCGCCCGCGAACCGGCGACGACTACCGGTACGGGCCTGCGCCCGAGGGCGAGACCTCGCTGTCCTTCCAGAACACCAACCGCGGCAAGCGTTCGGTCACCCTCGACGTCGGCCATCCGGAAGGCCGCGAGCTCTTCCTGCGTCTCGTCGACGGCGCCGACGCGGTCGTCGACAACTTCCGCGCCGGCTGGATGGCGTCGAAAGGTCTCGGCGCGGACGTGCTGCGCGCGCGCAACCCGCGGCTCGTCGTCGCCGCGCTCTCCGGCTTCGGCGCGACCGGCCCGCGCGCCGGCGAGGTGTCCTACGACATCGTCGCGCAAGCGGCGGGCGGGCTCCTCGCGATGACCGGCTTCCCCGACGGCCCGCCGGTGCGCGCCGGCGGCGCGCTCGCCGATTTCGTCGGCGGCCTCTTCCTCGCGCTCGGTGTCGTCGCGGCCCTTCTCGAGCGGGAGCGGACCGGCGTGGCGCGCACGCTCGATCTTTCGAACCAGGACGCGATCTTCGCCATCACCGACTCGTGGGCGACGATCGCCGCCGGCCTCGGCATCCACGCCGAGCGCGTCGGCAACCAGCACTCGTTCACCGCCCCGTACGACGCGCTCGAGGCGCGCGACGGCTGGATCGTCGTCGGCACCGCGAGCAACCGGCTCTTCCGCCGCTTGTGCGCGGCGATCGGGCAACCCGAGCTCGCGAACGACGACCGCTTCCGCCACCATCGCGGCCGTGCCGCGCGCCGCCGCGAGCTGAACGCCATCATCGGCGCGTGGGTGCGCGAGCGGACGTGCGTGGAAGCGCTGACGGCGCTTGGACCGAGCGGCGCCGACGTCCCGTGCGCGCGCGTCATGCGGCCGGACGAGCTCGTCGACGATCCGCAGCTGATCGCGCGCGGCATGATCGAGCGCGAGCCGCATCCGACGCTCGGCGAGATCGTCTTCCACGGCAACCCGCTCCAGTTCAGCGAGGCGGCGCCGCGCACGCGCCGCCTCGCGCCCGCGCTCGGCGAGCACAACGCGGAGGTTTACGCCGAGATCGGCGTCGACGCCGCGGAGCTGGAGCGCTTGCGTGCGGCGGGCGTCGTGTGAGGGCCTGCTCGGACCATCGGCGGCCGCTCGACATCGAGTGCGCGGCGACGGGCTGCCTGCGACGGCTCGCCAGCGGCGTGACGAAGGAGTACGCGTAGAGTCGATGTCGAAGAGCAACGAGCGTAAGGTTCGACGCGTGGGGATCACGTTCGCGAACGTCAGACTCTCGAACCCCCACCGACCAGACCTCGGGTCGTTCGAGAGGAAGTTCTTGATCGATACCGGCGCGATCTACAGCGTCGTGCCGGCGAATGATCTCGAGTCGCTGGGCGTCGCTCGACTGCGCCGCGAGGTGTTCGGGCTCGCCGACGGCACGCACCAGGAGTACGACGTGGGCGAGGCATTCCTCGAGCTCTGCTCGAAGTGCGGAACCTCTCTGGTGGTCTTCGCACCCGAAGGGGTCACTCCGCTGGTCGGTGTCGTCACTCTCGAGTCTTTCGGACTCATGGTGAACCCGATCACGCGTGAGCTCCTACCCATGCGACTCTTTCTAGCGGCGCTCGGTTCACCCGTTCTACCGAGCGTCGGACGCGCCGCCGCGTAGAGCAGTCGCGTTGCCAAATCGTCCGGCGATCTCGCACCGCGACTGCCGGCCGACCGTCAGCGACGTGCAAGCGCGAGCGCCGGCTGCACGCCACGCGTCGCTTCCGTCTCGATGCAGGGAACGGCGACGGGATCGGAGGAGATGTCCTCCTCGGCTAGCGCATCGCGGTCGCCGGCGTCGATCGGCAGCGTATTGCGTTCTGTCCCCGTGACGTCGACGTCGGCCGCAGCAGGCGCTGCGTCACCCTCCTCGCCCCCGAGCTCCGGTGCCTGCAGGCGTCGCGTCGCCCGTTCGACGACGTCGAGGCTGGCGATCTCCTCGCGCCCGCCGGCGCCGAGCTCGCGAAAGCGGCGCGCGGTCACGAGGACACGACTCTCGAGCGAGCCGACAGTACGATTGTAGGCGTCGGTCGCGGCATCGAGACCGCGGCGGACCCCGTCGAAGTGCGTCGCCATCGTCCTAATGCGCTCGTAGAGCTGGCGACCGAGCGCGCTGATCTCCTCGGCGTGCGCGGCGATCCGCTCCTGCTGCCACCCGTAGGCGACGGCGCGCAAGAGCGCGATCAACGTCGTCGGGCTCGCGGGCACGACGCGCTCGCCGGCGCCGTACTCGATCAGCGACGGGTCGTGTTGCAAGGCGGCGCTGAAGAACGTCTCGCCGGGAAGGAACATCAACACGAACTCCGGCGTGGGCTGGAACTGCTCCCAGTATGCCTTCGCGGCGAGCTTCGTGATGTGGTTGCGGACCTGGCGCGCGTGGTCGCGCAGGCGGACGGTGCGCGCGTCGTCGTCATCGATCTCGAGCGAGTCGAGGTAGGCGCCGAGCGGCGCTTTGGCGTCGACCACGACGAACTTGTCGCCGGGGAGCTTGACGAGCAGGTCGGGACGCAATCGGCCGTCCTCCCCGACCGCCGTCTGCTGCTCGACGAAGTCGCAGTGCTCGAGCATCCCCGCGAGCTCGACGACGCGCTTCAGCTGGATCTCGCCCCAGCGGCCGCGGACGTGCGGCGTGCGCAGCGCGCGGACGAGATTCGACGTCTCGCCCGTGAGCTGCTGCTGGTTCACTGCCAGCGAGCGCACCTGCTCGCTGAGTTGTGCGTAGGCGCCGACGCGTTGGGTCTCGACCTCGTGCAGCTTGGCGTCGACCTTCGCGAGCGACTCGCGGATCGGCCGCACGACGTCGTCGATCGCGCGTTGCCGGCTCGTGAGGTCGGTGAGCGCGGTCTGCTGGAACTCGCCGAGCGCGGTGCGGGCGAGGTCGAGGAAGGATTGGTTGTTCGAGCGCAGCGCTTCGGCCGAAAGGGTGTGGAACGCGTCGCGCAGGCGCGTCTCGGCCTCGCTGAGAAGGGCGAGCTTGTCGCGGGTCGTGCTGCGCTCGTTGTCGAGCTCGGCTGCCTGCCGCGCGTGCGTCTCCGCGGCGGCGGAGAGCTCCGCGTGCAGGCGTGCCGCGGCGTCGCGCGCGTCGGCGAGCACGCGCTCGAGCTCACCGAGCCTGCGCGTCCGCTCCTCGAGACGCGCGCCGAGATCCGTCGCGCGGTGCACTGCCGCGGCAAGCTCATCCGTGCCGCGGTGCCGTGCCGCGATCCACGCGCCAGCGGCGGCCGCGAGCCCGATTGCGAGCCCGGCGACGACGCCGACACCACCCATCGCAACCGCTCCGTCCATCACACCCTCCGCCGCGTTCCGTTCGCATCGTGTGTATCAATAGACGAAGCGCTGTGCGAGCATTTTCGGGTGCACGGTCCGCGACGATGGCGACGGTAAGCGCCTCCCCGCGCGCCACGCGCCGCCTGCGCCGCGCCGCGGTCGCGACGGTGCTGCTCATCGCCGTGGCGGCGTGGATCGCGCGCCGTCCGTTGCTCGTCGCGGTCGCACGGGCGCTCATCGCGGAGGACGCGCTCGTGCCGGTCGAGGCTATCGTGATCTCGAGCGCCGCGGTCCGCGAGGACGCGCTGGAAGCGGCGCGGCTCTATCACGAGGGGATCAGCCGCAGGCTGATCGTCGCCGAGTGGTTCGACGACCCGCTCGATGGAGAGCTGCACCGTATCGGGGTGCCGCAACTCGACGTGACCGCGCTGGCGCGCGCGATCCTCGCGCACAGCGGCGTGCCGCCGGAGGCGATCACTATCGTCCCGGGACCCGTCGCGGGCACGGAGGACGAGGTCGCGGTCGCGGCGGACTACGTCCGTGCCGAGGGTGTGCGCAGCGTGCTGTTTCTCGCGCCGCGGACGCACACTGCCCGCGCACGATGGCTCCTCCGGCGGCGGCTGCCGCCGTCCGTACGGCTCGTCGTCCGCAGCGCGCGTCTCGACCCCTTCGACATCGACGGGTGGTGGCGCTATCGCGACCAGAGCCGCGACGTCATGGCTGAATACGTGCGCTGGCTGAACAGCGCCCTCCTCGGCGACGCGTGGCGCTCGCGCCTGCCGACGCGACGGTCGTGAGTCGTTCGCCGCCGCCGCGGCAGCGTGGCTCTCGGCTTTCGCGACACCGTTTTCCTCTCGACTTGACCGTTCGCCCGCGCGAACCTACGGCAGAGACCGGCCATATGGCGCCGCGAGCCGCACGAGCGATCGTTTTCGGAGGGACACTGCTGACGCTCGCCGCGTGGGTCGGTCTCGCCCGTTTCACGATGCCGTACACGTCCGACTCGGCCGTCTACATCGAGGCGGCAGAACATTTCGCCGCCGGCCAAGGACTCCTCGTCACACCGTACAGCGTAGAGCCCGTCGAAACCGACCTACACCCGCTGGCGATCTTCCCGCCGGGCTACCCCTTCTTGATATGGGCCGCCACGAGGCTCGGTCTCGATGCGGCGCGCGCCGCGCTCGCGGTGCAGGGAGCATGCT
>Ga0137359_10004314_pt1 | contig 11640 bp, 18 predicted proteins | sample Mad1_40_16metaG_FD_108281 | JGI IMG/M metagenome (GOLD analysis project Ga0137359, IMG submission 108281) | Vadose zone soil microbial communities from Angelo Coast Range Reserve, California, USA - Mad1_40_16 metaG | ecosystem: Environmental > Terrestrial > Soil > Vadose zone | place: USA... | reverse complement strand
TGCCGCCCGGCGGTTCTGAGTAGCAGCAGTGGCCGAGGGGTGAGCAAACATGGTCTTGGTGGAAGAAGATGGGCTCGCTCCCGTCGCGCACACACGCGACTTGAGACGAGACGCGCGCTTACGCTCAACGATCTTTGCGTGCTCGCGTGCCTCCTCGGCCTCCTTGCGCGCGAGTGCCTCTGCAGACATACGCGGCTTGGTGGCAGTGGTGGTGCGCGCCCATTCGGGGACGACATACGGTATCTTGGTTTTGGATAGCGCGAGAAGAGACTCAGGAGCAACCTCGGATGCGACCATAGTTGTTGATGATAGTGAGGACGTGGGTGCAAGATCGGCTGTCTTTGGAGGGGTAGGCAAGGCAGCAGCGACGAGGGCGCTGCGTGCGGCGAAAAGGTCCGCATTCACACGTGGTGTTCGTAGTGGCGTAGGCTTGCTTGGGAAGGTGACGACGGGGTCGGAGAGCAACGGACGCGACAAAAAGGTAAGTTTGCGTCGAGGCGGCGAGCTGTCGCAATGCCGCTTTGAGCGTGCGTGGGCCTCAGCCACATCGCTCATGGTGCGCTTGCGTTTCGGGGTGCTCTCGGAGACGGTCGTAGTAGAAGAGTTAGTTTGTATGCCACTGCGTCGCCTGAATGTAGCCGGGTCAACGTTCTCCTTCTCTAGAACGACAATTTCGTCGTCCGAATCTGTGGTTTCTGGTGCCGTGGAACTTTGTGAAGAGGCTGGAGTTGGAGCGAAATCTGAGGATGTGTCTGCAAGCTCTTGCACAGGTCTGGCGAGCAGCTGAAGGAGAGTAGCGATAGCTTTGGCAGAGCGGGGACTGTGTTTTGACGACAACGGTAGTTGTGAGGCCTGGTTTTGATAAGGAGCGAGCAGAGTAGACAATGCCGAGCGCACATTCGAGTCAGAGAGGTCCAGATTGCTAGGAACAACGCCAAGACCAGGAATGATAGACTCGACGTGATCCTTCTGTTTCGGGATTTTCTCCTCGTCCTGTGAGTGGGATTTCACCGGAAAACCTCTGGCGGCTCTGATAAGTGGATGAAGTTGTGAGTGATTCTTCTTGGATGTGCCTCCGCTCAAACTACGGGAAGTTGCCTTCCGCCTGCGGTCCCGTCTCGATTCAAGGTCTCCTGAGTGGGAGGGTTGCTTGACGTTGAGAGATGCAGTCGACTCCGTAACGTGAAATGGTTGATTGAGGTGCATAGGTTGTGCTATAGCGGGGCACGTAAGTAAGGTTATCAAAAACAAAACGTTGAGATGCACACCTGGTGGCATATGCATAGGCGCAGAAACGGGCATCTGTGGCTGCCAGTGATTACTACTTTGAGATCCGAGCTGAAAAACGGGTGGTTGGGGGGTATGCAGGGTCTACAGCGACTCGGTCAGTGACGGAAAGCGAAATTTATTGGCAGCAAAAGATGATACCCCTCGAAGAGCAAATACAACCTCAAGGGCAGATTCCCCTGAGGCCGTTTTATTTATTACGCCAGTAACGAAAGCGCTGTCATCTGGGGCGGCGAGCGCCCAAGACATAAGACCCATGCCAACGGCAACACCAGGAGGCGGCTGCTGGGGAGATGGGAGAAATCGGGATGGGCTAGATCCAGATGCCATGGCTACTGTATTTGGAGCTGCATCTGACTCTGACGGGTCGAGCGCATAGATGGAAAAGTCGCGTTGGCCAAAGTGCATTAGTTCGGGACTATTTTGCAAAATCAGCAAAAGCTAGGTTGCTATGAGGAGAGGCAGAACAACCTTGATCTACATATAGAGTGCAAACATAGTTTAAGAGACGTTGTGGCATATGTAGTTCGATTTGAGGAGGTGGTACCAAGGGGATGGACTGGGAATTTATCTGAAGAACGAGCGAGAATATACTGAGAGGAGCCATCAATGGTGTACCAGATGCGTACTGTGATGGGAAAAGAGGTGAGATTACAGGACATGGGATATATTGTATACTTACCTTGAAGGGACTGGGCCTGTGTCATGGTGGGGAGTAGAAAGGAATAAAGACACGAATTGATTGAATCAACGAGCAACGCGTATCCGGATAACCCGGACCGCGACCGCGACCGCGAACGTCACGAGGATGTGTTCGTATTTGTACAGAAATATAAACAAAACAGGACCGAAAATAGGACAATTCAACACGTGAGCGAGCAACGTAACAGATCAAATCTCCTACTGTTCTTCCAGTTCCGGCAATGACGCATAGTAGTTGTCCAGCCAAGCCTTTGCCTCTGCATATTCCTCCCTCGCCCGAGCCAATGTTTGAGTGATCTTCTTGATAGCGTCGTCTTTCTTGATATCTTTGCCCTCGTTTCTCGATTGTCCGCAATTTTGGATTTCCTCGCACGATGTCCTCACCCTAGATACTCCAAGCGCGGCGGAGGATCCTTTAAGAAAGTGACCCAGAGAGGACAACTTTTCTAAATCATTGTCCTCCCTAAGAACTGGTGAGCATGTCGAGAGAGAAAGAATGGTGCTAATGCGCACAATGCAGCATCCATATCAGTAAAGGCTTTCTCCGCTTGGTCAAAGTACGCATCGACCATATCTTTCGAGAACAGCTCATCGTCCTCATCAAGATCGCGTATTTGCTCAAGTATTTCCATGTCAATAACCTCCTCATCATGGCTGTTTGCGACCGGCTTTGATGAAAGCGGCCACGCGCGCGAGTGAGTAAGATGTCGACAAGGGGAGAGGGGACACACCTCTTTTCCTCCAAGCGGTGGACCACTGTCTACCTTTGCAATGGGTATTTGTTTGTTTGATACTGGCGCGGGGGATGTCTTGGGGGCTGATGGAGGAGAGGGGAGAGGTGCCTGAGTGGCGCGTGCGGGGCGAGGGTCGTCCGTGGAGCGTATGGTGATGGGGGGTGAGGACGAAGAATAAGAAGGCAAAGGCATTGTCGTGAGTTGGAAGTGGTTAAGAAAGGTAGTAGTGTAGATAAATCAGAGGGAGGTAGAAAGAGTAAGTGGGTGGGTGAAGAGAGGACTATTCCGGGTTCCGGTGTCAGTAGCGGTCGGTCGTACTGAGATTATCACTTAAGCGCCTCAGAAGGTAATCGCCGCCTGTGACGTAGTCGGTTAATTCAGTTACTGTAATCTTGTAAATAACCTCTGCAACACAATGTATATCAGCGGACACCGCATACACACAGGGTATTGATACCTAATGGTCCAGGCCCCGATATCGACGATGCTCACCACCTCAGCCAACCAAACCTGGGCATTCCGTTCAACTAGCTAGTTTGGGTGTGGTTGGCAAGCGCTGTAGCTCCAACAATGATGTGGCCACCACGTGGCAACTCCCCTTGCGGAAACACCCGACCCGACCTAACAAAGCGTCGTTTTGCGTTGACGCCTTGTTTCTGTTTCTGAACATACCTCATTTCATTCCTTCCAACTTGCCACGATGCAATTATATCTGAATGGCCTAACAAACAATCGCCGTCTGACGTGCGCATATGACCGTGACACGCGGAATAAAAGCACCACAAAATTTTAAAGGCACGCGACTCCGACATCGCCACAGGTCACTGGAGCTCCACAACGGAAATTAGGACGCAGTTAAGTCGGTGGTCGAGACCCTCGAGAGCTGGAGCCGATAAACGAAGCAATCCAGCTCGGTCCAGGTCCATCATGTCGCCATTCGGCGTCCCTCCTATCTGTTTTCATTCATACAACGGCGGACGACACCGTGTCGTTCCTTTATACATCGCTAATCGTTCTAGAATCAATTGTATGTTTCGTGGTGCCCGTGCTATTTGTACGAGCACTGTATGTGATGTGTGATGACGATCGAACATGAGAATAGGACCAAAGTGGCAGCGTATTAATGAAGCGACTTAATGTTTGTGCGCCCAGTGGCATGTCCTTTATTGCTCTACAGTACCGTCAAGAACTCGATGCGAGGGAGGGAGGCAGAAATGCGTCACAAATATATGAACGGATTAATAAAATAGGTGAGGCAGGCAGGAGACTCGGCAGCTGGAACAGGGTTGGCCGTCGTCAGTTAGGTGACTCGTTTTCTAAACAGGCCAAGTGAGTGTTGGCCACCGCACGAAACGTCGACGGCTGCCCATGACCCGCCCGCCCTCCGCACAACGATGGTGGGCGTTTGTACACGCTCCTGATCGACAATGCCAACCTCGCCCTGCGCACCTTCTCCCCAGGTGTACATCGCTCCATCGCGCGTTATGGCAGCGTTGAATCGCGTACCCGCGGAGATGTGAACCACCGGGTCGTCTTCATGGGAATTAGGAAAGGGCACATGAACAGGTTCGACAACATGGTCGGTGTCTGCCATCGTCGGGTGTTCGAGCGGAAGTCCAAGTTGCGCGCTATCCGATCGCCCACAGGCGAAGACGCGACCATCGGCAGAAAGGAAGAGTGTGTGCAGGTCGCCACCAACGATCTCGACTATTCGGATGCCATCGAGACCAAGCACGCGACGCGGGGTCTGCACAATTGAATCTGTGTCCGACAGATTAATGCCCGTACCCGTTTGCCCGGCACTATTAAGCCCCCAACCCCAGACTGAACCGTCCTCGTCAACGGCAAATGAATGGAAGCTCCCCGCGCCAACGGCGACTGCACGCCTGCCACGCGCACCAAGTACGACACGCTCCGGATTCGTTCCGTGTATTTTGCGCCGTTCGAGAATTTTGCGACCAAGTTGCCCTTGCTCGCCCGCACCCCACGAGTAGATCGAGCCAGTGACCGTTAATACAATTAGATGATTGTTTCCGGTAGCAACGTTGACACACCGGTCATTCGGGAGAGCGGCCTTAGGGATGAACTGGTGCGTTAGGCCAGTGGAGAATCCGAGGGCACCCTCATTGGCCTAGGCGAGGGTTAGATGGTACAGGTTGACAGATAGCGATATTACTCACGCGGAAGGAGCCCCAAACACGCAGTTCGCCCTCCATACCGATGGCGGCGGATATACTATCGCCTGCAGCAACTTTGAAGGCACGGAAGGTATCATCGACAAGAGTCTGAAGAGGATGCGGGATAGTGGTGAGGAGGTCTACGTTCAGGAATTGACCAGGATTGTTGGGATCTGGAACATCTTTGGTGATGCGACCAAGCGCAGCATCGTCATTCACGCCACAGGACCAAACCTACGTAAGACGGTGAACATTTCATAAATCAGAAATACACACGCAGAAGGATCATACCGTGCCATTCTCATCGATAAAGAGAGAATGAAGACCCCCCGCAGCAACACCGACAATGCCAGAGCCCGGCCCGGATCCAAAGATGCCCTGGGCCATCTTCTCTTCAACCCAAGTGTTCCTTGTAGGTTTGGAGAGCTCATCAAGGTGACTTGGCCCCATGCCAAATTGACCAAAGTTGCCGGTTCCCCACACAAAAATCTGTGCTGGGGGAGTCATTTTAGCGGGGGGTGGAGGGATGGCGTTGATTGGTAATTCAGCTTCGGAAGGGGCCTTGCGAGCCCTTTTGGGCTGTGCGGGGATATCAGCAACGGTTGGAACTGTCTTTGTCTTTTTCAAGGGCTTCGCGACACCATTGACGCCATTGACCTCCTTGAAGGTTGTGGTACTACGAGAGCGCTTGAGTGAGGGTGGGGGTGACTCTGATGTATCGGGCGATGTTGGAAGCTTGGTCTGTGTGCGAGTACGTGTCGTGGACGCCTTTTCTGTCTTTGATGATCGTGTCTTGGAAGCTACTGTGGTACGAGACGACGCACGAGAAGGTGCTCTCAGTTTGGGGGCATCGATGGAGGCCTGGGAGCGGCTACGGGAAGGCATTTTGAAAAGTAGATGGGAGGATAAGAGAGGATTCTATATATGGGCCGAGGGGCCACAGAGGTGAATTTTTGGTAGGTGTTTTGACCGAAGAGTAGATGAGTCGAAGGTCAAGGCAAGGACAAGCGTTTTCCGACTCGCGAGTGTTTGATTCTATATCACGTGCACCGTTTATCACCACGACGCGTCGGAACAACACACATATCGCGTTGGCATCAGGACCACCTGGGCTTAAGGATAATACCTCACTTCTTGAGTTGCATACAAAGGATTATAGTAAATAAATTGCGCTGCCGGATGCTGGTAATCTAGAATAGATGCTAATCGCCAGTGGACCCACGGTCATGACGCATGATGTGTGTCTGATATCGATCTCTTCTCTTCCACACATAAGTGCAACCACCTATTCATCGACCTAGCATGCCTGATTTCAGGATCAATACCACAGATGAAATCAATACCGTAAGCTACTGTCCTCGCTCAGCTATGCGGTTATTCACGACAAGTCGTACAGGCGTATGATACGTTGCAGGCAACCTTTCGCGCTGGAACTACACGCCCTCTTTCATGGCGCAAGCACCAACTGAATCAGGTCGTCCTTATGCTACGCGAGAACATAGAAATCATTGTTCAAGCGTTTTCAGTGGATCTTAGGAAACCTCGTGCTGAAGTTCTTTCGGGAGAAGTAGGGATCACGGTCAGAAGAGCCATTCAGAGTGCGGCACAGCTCGATCAATGGGCCAGCGATGAGGACCCCCCGGTTGCGGGGTGGCAGAGCTCCTGGTCGCCCACGATCATGAAGTGCCCAAAGGGTGTCGTGTTGGTTATCTCGTGGGTTCACAGATTCTTTTACCTGAATCGGGTCCCTGCGCTATCCTCATGTACGGATCCGTCTTGCAGGCCATGGAACTACCCCATTTTTCTGAGTTTCCAGCCAGTTATTGGCGCCATCTGCGCGGGATGTCCTGCCCTTCTCAAACCATCCGAGATTGGGCCTGGAATCTCGGCCGTCCTAGCCGATCTCTTCCCCAAATACCTTGACCCGTCTGCCTATCGCGTCATCAATGGCGGCGTCGCTGAAACAACCCATCTTCTCAAACTGAAGTGGGATCACAGTGCGTGCGACCTATGCTCGTTCTGGTGATCTCGTCCTTATCTATAGTTGTATCGGACAGTCACATACACTGGAAATGGAACTGTGGCTCGCATCATAGCGAAGGCCGCTGCTGAGCACCTCACGCCGCTGACCCTCGAACTAGGTGGGAAGTCTCCCGTCGTCATTGACGCGGAGACAACGAACCTCAAGATTGCCGCAAAGCGTATCCTCTGGGGAAAGAGTGTAAACGCCGGTCAGGTAAAACAGCCAAAACCCCTTCGCCCAACATATCCGATGTGACAACTGAGTGGTCATTCCACAGATTTGCGTGGCCCCCGACTACGTCCTCATACTACGCTCGGCTCAAGATGCTTTTGTAGAAGCAATCAAAGACGCAGCCGCAGAGCTCCGCCTGGACGGCGCGCTTATGTCCGATTCCTTTGCGAGCATCGTTTCCGAAAACCACTACAAGCGTCTTCGAAGCTTGATGACGAGGTCCTCTGGGAACATTGTCGTGGGGGGAAACACCGACGATGAAAACAGGCGCATAACACCGACCGTTTACCGCGATGTCAAAGAGGGTGACGCTCTCCTCGAGGGGTACATCCTTCGATTTCCGTTCGTTCTATTCACCGGCTCATCTCTACAGCGAGATTTTTGGTCCTCTCCTGCCTATTGTCCCTGTGGACAACATTCGGCAGGCGATCGAGTATATCAATGCCCAGTAGGCCCCATCCTAAGCACTACCGCAGAGTGCCTTATGTTGCATTAGTCCTCATCCCCTCATGTTATACGCCTTTACGGAAGATGCCGAGATCAAGCAAGCACGTACGCTACCCTTGCTCACCTGTTTGCGTTCTCTGTGTTCAGTTACACTGGCCAGTTCGTGACGAAACGAGGAGCGGAGGCCTCCACTTTAACGACGTTGTCCAGCCACTGTCCGTAGATGCGCTACCCTTTTCCGGTATTGGCGAGTCAGGATGTACGTGACTCTTTGTAGCTCGTTCGTGTTGGTTATGACGACGATGGACAGACGGGCCACAATCTCTCAGGTACACTTACGACGAGTATACACATTTGCGCTCTTCCGTCGACATCCCGCTCGCGTGAGTATCTCCCTCCTGAGTCTCTATGTGGCGAACAGTGCCTTAACAGTAGCGTCGCAGAGATGAACCCCGGCTTTCTGTGCGCTATCCCCCCTACACACCAGCCACCACCCAATTGCTGGCGTTAAGGGCCGGCGCCATAGAAACACCCACTGCGACCTTGTGAATCGTTTGATCGAGAAACTGACACTGATGGAATCGGGTCACCTGTCCGTAATCAGTAGCGGTGATCTTGACGTGCTTGTTCTGGTGCACGTCTGGATGACAATGTCTACTTAACGGAGAACCCGTAGTGACGCTCCTTTGTCAGTTGCACCCGTCCATGAAGATAGTTAAGCGCTGTAAAGTACAATATCTAGTCTGGTCCGTGGAGTAAATTAAAAAAAGAAGACAGCAATTGTCAGTAACCTGACGGCCGCGCGTGTGTTTTAGATGTATCATAAGCACGAATAAGACGCGACTGGTCTTGTCGTGCCGGGTTTTCTGTCTGACTAAATGCAAAGCCACGATTCCGCCGCATACGTTGTACGGCACGGACTTTTTTGATAGCATTTTGGAATCTAACGGGAGAGAATCAGTAGTAGAAAGGCCAGGAGATCAAAGAAGCTTACTGCGTCTGCCGGGGACGATAATCTGGAATGTTGTACTTTTGGATCTCCTGCGCAATGTGGTATGATGCGGGCATGTACGTCCGCCGATAACTGTGACAGGCAGGGTCAATATTCTGGGATAAATGTGGTTGCGTCTAGGCTCACTATTTCCACACGAAATCTCGACAAAGACAGATAGCAGGGACAAGAACAATCGTAAACCAGAATACGCTGTCAGTGAAGAGCTGTGGGTCTAGTCCCCGGTACTCTAAAGAGAATCCCATTCTGGGAGCAATGACGATGTAGAGGGGAAGGAAAAACATGGTGAACACAAATGAACCCGGAATCGCTGGAATGTGGAGGTAAGCATTAGAGCCCCAAACTGATGAGTGTCGTACCTGCAACGGTATACTTCGTCCATATGCTACAATTCCAAGATCATCAGCATTGTCGAAGAATAGTAGCACGACCATGTACATACTCTGACACCAGAGCAGCTTTTCCGAGGACTGTTAATAACACAGCAAAATAGAGCATAGTACCCCAGAACCAGTGGCCACAGTCATAACCCCTGGATGATTTCAGGTCACCCCAGAACAAAATGACGGAGAAACCGAAGGCGACCTGGAAATTGTCATAAACATCTGTTGATAGGCAGGGGCGAAAAGTGCACGCACGATGCTGTGATAAAGCGCGTTACCTATCCATAGCCAAAAGGCAGTCTTTGTAAAGAATGCATTGCTCTGGCCTAGCATATAGAGCTGCGGATAACGATCGAGGATACGTGCTGAGACGAACTGGTCAAAGACACCGATGACGAGAGGTGGGAGGAGTGTGAATAAAACATTGTAAAATGACAATGTCCATGATTCGTAAGCAATCTGGCCAGAAAAATTGTTGAAGAAGGAGAACTAGGTAGATGGGTCACCATTAGGGCAGGCAACGATTGCATTTGCAAAACACTCACCCAGAACTGCGTCATGTAGAGAACAATGTTCTTATAAAATGAGTCTGACAAAGCTAGGTGAACACGGTCTCGACAAGCGAACTGAAGTCATACGAACAAAGTATGAGCGTTGACAGCCTGCGATAGCTCCAGGCGCCATGCACAAGTAGCAACTTTTTCAAGAATCTAAATTGAGAGATCGCGACGTCAGCGGAGCGTGCGGCCTGCAAACCCTGTCGAGGTGTTAGAAACCTCGGAGGGCGGGTTGCATGACATTTACCTCAACGCCAGAGATACCAACACCAACGTGCGCAGCCTGAATCATACTGACATCATTTGCGCCATCTCCAATGGCAAGGAGTAGCGACTTCTGGTTCTTCTTCACTAATTTAACGACCAGGGCCTTCTGTAATGGAGAGACGCGACCTGCGGACGGTTTTGAGCGTATTCTTTTGCAACATCTGAATTCGCACGTACAACAGATGACTGCCTTACACATGATAGCCAGTTCCAGAAATTGCTTTGAAATCGCCTTCTCCAGGGCGAACGTCAAGCTTTTACCGTCTATGACAAAATCAATCGCCAGGGGTATGGCATCAGATTAATAAGTACCAATTATGAGAGCAAGGTCCTCTAGTTCTCCTGAACTTCGCTGACTCTTGACGGCTGTCAGCCGACGCTCAATGGTATCCTTCGTATCGTGCATAGTTTCTTCGTTCACGATAACCTGCGTAGATCATGAGCTCGCTTCACAGACATTCCTGGCAAGTGACGGCGAACCAGGTTCATTGACTCCGTGATAAGTCGACACGACATGCCAATGTTGATTGCCGTCTCCTGGCGGTCCCCAGTTAGCACCCAGACCTTGATGCCTGCTAGCTGCAGGGTGTGAATCGCATCCGGAACGCCTTCTTGTAACTTGTCCTCGATTGCGGTTGCGCCCAGTAGGAACATATCCTTCTCGATAATGTCAGCTGCCTTGTCCAATGCCTCGCCACGACCATTGATGGTTGCGGCTGCCTGGTCGTAGATCGTCGACCACTGCTTATACTCTGATTCAGATACTTCGCGGTAAGCAATGCACAGCGTGCGAAGGCCTTCGGTGGCGTATTCCTGAATTCGGTCTGTTTAGTATAAGTGGGGGAATGAAGCCGACTGGGTGCACCTCGAGATCGGCAATGGTTTTCTCCGTGTACAGCTGTGAAGGGGCGAGCCGTTCGAGAATGACGGTGTCGGCGCCCTTGCAATATAACTTGATCCTTCCATCTGGTCCACGGACAACTGTTGACATGCGCTTACGAGTGGAGTCGAACTCGCATACATTCAAGATTTGAAACTCTTGGGTGACACCCAGGATATCAACGAACACCGATTTGGGTTTTCGCATCTAGATTTGATCAGGACAGACGTGAGAGGGAGTAGGGAAAGGGCCTGAGATGCGCATACGGTGAAGCGGAATCCAAGTAATTCGGCACCGGCAACCAGTGCTGCTTCATCTGGGCTGCTCGCTTGGTAAACCATCTTCTCGTTCTTGATCTCCGGAATGACCGTGTGGCAGACAGCAAGTAGCGTCAAAAATTCGCGCACCATCTCGCGCTCTTTCTCAGTCCCGATAGCATCCTTAGGGCCAGAGCCAGTGAACGGATTGGCTGCCTCAAGTAGTGCGCGCATGTCATTGAATGTGCGCCAAGCATCATGTCCTTCACCATCTTCGCGCCGCGCTTCGTCGACTTCGGCTGCATATGCGGCGCCTGCAATCGAACAACAACGGAATTCCATCTCATTACGGGTGAGGGTTCCCGTCTTGTCCGAGAAGACGTATTCGATCTGACCAAGTTCTTCGACGAGCGAGGACGTGCGGCAAAGAGCAGGCGTATCGGTCTTCGGATAGTACATATCAAGATCCGAGTTGATGAGCTGCGCTTGCTGGAACTTGACAACTTCCATCGTAACAATGAGCGAGATAGGGATAAGGTTGTTGTACAAAATAATGAACGTGAGAATGTCTGTCTCAAAATGTGAGTAGGTCGCAAAGTGATGTTCTTGTGCATACCCTCTATGAATTCCTTGGCTAATGAAATTGACCTAAGCGACAAACCCGCGCAAAAGCGATGATACCT
>Ga0137359_10004312_pt1 | contig 11641 bp, 11 predicted proteins | sample Mad1_40_16metaG_FD_108281 | JGI IMG/M metagenome (GOLD analysis project Ga0137359, IMG submission 108281) | Vadose zone soil microbial communities from Angelo Coast Range Reserve, California, USA - Mad1_40_16 metaG | ecosystem: Environmental > Terrestrial > Soil > Vadose zone | place: USA... | reverse complement strand
GGTTCACCACAACCTCCTCAACCGCAACCAGCGATGTAAAGCGCGTCACCAGCCGGTAGTGGATCGCATGTGAAATGATGCTGGCGCGAATCTCTGCCTGGCCTTTCTCGTCGGTATGACGCCATTGGTCCATCTGGGCTTCCACGCGCTGCCGCGCCCAAAGCGTGGTGATGCCGGGATGGAAGGTTGCTGCCGACGCGTCGAAGGCAATCGTCGTCTCGTAAGGCTCATTGCCTGCACGGCCTCTTAGGTGTACCTTCCCGACGCGGCCTTGGGAAATGCGCCCAAAGATCAGCAGCGGCTGGTGTACAAAGAGGTCTGGTAGCCGCTCCGGATACACATCCGCTACCTCGACGCCCTCGAACGAGAGCTTCACATCGGTCAGCACCGGACTCTCGATGCTTTCGAAAAGCCGCGCCATCTGCTCGCGAATTTCATTGATATCGGCGATGTGTGTGAACGTGCCTCGTCCAAATTGCGCCATCTTGGTGGCGAGGAAATGATTCGGAGCGCTCCCGATCGCGACTGTATAGAGACGAGCATCATGCAAGTCGGATCGAAGCGCGGCGAAGATTTCCTCCTCGTTGCCGAGGTCGCCATCGGTTAGAAGAATAATGTGGCGCAGATAGTTCGGAATCTCCGGCTTCCGCATCAGGTGAAGGAGCGCCGGCAACATCTCAGTGCCGCCCCCAGCCTGAAGGCTTTGCACATACCGCCGGGCCGCAGCCAGGTTCTCTGCGGTCGCTGGCAATGGCTCCTGCGCGAATTCATGGTAGCCGCTGCTGAACGCCAGAATTCCGAAGCGGTCGCTCGGCCTGAGTCTGTCCAAAGCCTGAAGCAAGGCTCCGCGAGCCTGCTCAATCGATGTCCCTTCCATCGAGCCGGAGACGTCAATCATGTAAAGCATCTCCACGGGCATGCGCTCACCGGAGTGCACTGTAGGCGGGAAAGCAGTCAACATGAACTGGGTTTCACCGGTGTTGCCGTTGGGCGAAAGGAAAAGCGCAGTTCGAGGCTGCGTGGTTTCCGCCTGCTTCACTTCCAGAACGAAGTCCTTATTGGGTATCGTCGCGCCCGTTGCCAGCTCCACTCGCTGGCGCCCATCATCTAGGCGGCGCACAACCACTTCGTGGGAGATACTCTTGATCGAAGCCGTTTCTAAGCCCGCGTCGAGATCTACCGCCAGCGAGATGTCGTGCCCGGATCGATTCTCCGGATTCGGGACGGGCGGAGTGATCCGCGATGCGTCCGGCACAGCGTTGGTATCTGCAGCCCATCCAGTTCCCTCGTGACCGACTGCATTAATTCCCGGAATGTAGCGAGGGCCAACCACCATTGGGAAAACCACGCGCATCTTCCCATCCTCCCACCGCAGCGGCTGGACATATCGCAAGCGGACGTCGATGCGGTCGCCAGGCATTACATTCGCCACTGACGTAGTGAAGATATTGGGACGCTCCTCTTCCACTAACGCCGCATGCTTGCCGTCGGACTTCGCCGCCTCATAGACGCGCTTCGCCTCCGCACGTTCGCGGATCACGCTTCGAATTACCCGATCGCCGATCCGTATTTCCATGTCATACACGGCGGCGTCATGAGGGAGAGGAAAAATATAAACAGCCTCGATGGGCTTTGCACTGGAGTTAGCGTATTGCTGCGTAACGGTCGCCGCAGCCACTGAGCCGCGTACGTCGAACTGGACATCGGTATGAAGGAGCGGCACGATCTCGTAACGGCCGGAGATCGGCGAGCGGTAGAGCAACGACCCCTCGCACACTTCAGGAGGGCCGGTCTGGTTCTCGCCGGCGAACGCCGCACCGGTCAGAATCGTAGCCACCGTCAGAAACGTCAAGAAGAAGCGCGGACATATCGCAGTTTTGAACCAGGCCGTCGCAAATCGTGCCATGTTGCCTCCATCACTCGAAAGAGTGGCGGATTAGCGGAATGCAAGAGGCGGGCCAGGATTTCTGGGTGAGGGGTATCGTCTAACTACATGACTATTAATGGATTGTGAATAGGCGTCGGCGGACTTGCTAATGCATTTGTGTCGCGGCGGACATAGCTATGGCCGCAGCGACACACCTGGAAAGAGATTTCGGATCGTGCAGGCGTGTACGGCTTACATTGACTTTGCTAACACCAATACAACAAACGTAGCCGGCTCGACTTTTCTTCCTGGCAACACCTTCGCCGTAACCGTAGAGAGTTCGTGCGTCTTCGGATCGAGCGCCATCGTCCGCGCGTGATCCTGCGTCTTGACCGTCTCTGCGACGCTGAACTTATCCGGCGAATCTTCGCGAATCACAGTGATGGTCCCATCTCCCGCCGACGCGAATGCCAGCTTCTGTTCTGCATCGAATGCGGTTGCGTCGCAGCCGTCACCGATATCAGGTATCGCGATCACTTTCCCGCTGTCGGCGTCCACGATCGCCATCTTCTTGTTGCCGCCGCACCCGGCAAACAATCGGCGGTTCTTGCGATCCATCGCAAGGCCAGTCGGCTCCTCGCATCCGGCCATCTTCCATCGTGATTTCACAACCAGTTTCTGTGGATCAAATGCCACCAGTTCTGACGTGTCTTCGATGTTGACGAACATCGTGCCCTTTTCATCGCTGGCGGCAAATTCCGGCTTGCCACCCAGGTCTATCTTGCCCACCACTTCGCCCTTGGCCGCATCGACCGCGGTCGTGTCATGGCTAGTCGCATTGAACGTAAAAACGCGCTTCGTAAACGGGTCGTAGACGATCGCATCTGGCTTGGTGCCCACCTTGACCTTATTCAGGACCTTCAGAGACTTTAGGTCGAAGATCGCAACCATATCTTCGCCTCCGTCGCTGATGAAGCCATGCCCAAATTCGGGCACGAGCGCGACTCCATGAACGCCGGGCGTATCCGGAATTTCTGTCAGCAGCTTGCCGGAATCCTCATCGACCACCATGACACGGGTGGAGCGTGCGATGAACAATCGCCGTCCGTCGGGATCCACTGTGAGGTAATCCCATCCGCCCTCGCCGCCGAGCTTCCAAGTTTTCACAACCTTGTATCCCGGCGCGGACTGCGCCAGCGACAACATCGTCAGCACAAACATCAAGACTGGTATTACGAAGAGTTTCTTCATTGGATTTTGATCTTCTCCGCCCCCTCTGAATTCCCCGGGCGATGTCTACGGTTTCGGATTTTGTTGCAACGTCGCGAGGTGGGACAAGAAAAATCCCTTTACTTCTGCAGTCTGACTTCCGCCTTCTGCATTTGTGTGTTACCAGGCGCGATCCCTTTGAGCGCCGCTTTCAACTCGTCAGGCTCAAAGCCAAACGGTCCGGGACGGCTCTTGTACGCCACCTTTCCATTCTGATCGATCAGATACAACCGATCCGGCCATCCCGTATAAGCTTTTTCGACAGTATTGTCGAAGCCATCCAACACGGCGGGAAACTTGATTCCGAGCTTGCGCACGCACGCGCCAGCAACGAACGCGCGTTCTTCTTCATTCTTCGGCGACGCAAATACTACATTGTCTTTCAGGTTGCTCTGCATCTGCCACACGTCGCTCGGATGCGCTTCAAGAATGTAGACCGCGAGAAAACTCACGCGGCTTCCATACTCTTCGTAAAGTTTGTTGAGGGCGGGAACCTCCCGCCGGAAGGGCGGTCAAGTGTAGCTGCCGAATACCAGCACCACTGGTCCTCGCGCATTCAAAGAAGAGAGTGCAATGTGCGAAGTCTTGTCTAGCGTTTGAAGGTTGAACGCCGGCGCGATATCGCCGGGATACAATTCCCCTGCCCGCGCCCGCACCCACATTGTTTCGAACGGCGCTGCCAGAAACACGGCCGGAACCGGCATGTGCGACATGACTGCCGCAAACCTTTCGGGCGGTTGCTTCATCGTCCGCCACATGAAGGACACAAATGCCAGCCAGACGACAAAGAGGACCACCCCAACTTTTAGGAGAACCGGCTTCCAACGCTGCTTCGTGGGCGGGACGTGCGAGGAAGGCTGAGAAATGGGCACTGAGGACATAATCGAATGCTGAAAACTAGCCAACATTCTCTCACAAACCCACTTCGAGGTGGCAGACCGAAACCGTATCCGCGGCAAACTCAGGTTTGCCACCTGTGACAGATGCCGGAATCCAGACGGGAGACCATTCTATGAACCAAAGTGAAATCAAAAAGTATGAACCGGGTATCTGGGAATACTACGAGGACATTTCCCAGAACCGCGGGCAGATAGAAGGGAAGGCCGAGCCGCTTGGTTACAACGCCCGAAGTCTCTTCCCAAGTTGTGCAAACAATTACGGCGATGACCTCGGTAACCCGCATGATTGCACCTGTTAGCGACCGGGCACTTGGTATCTCGCATGCAGTAGTGAAAGCCGAGAACGACCCGCACCGGTTCAATCCGGAACGGCAAAGAACACCCGGGTTCTAACGGAGATCGCTGTGAAAACGACCCTATTTGCATTGCTGTTTCTTTGCGTTACTGCCGCTTTTGGACAAACCTGCGCTTCCATAATTAGCTCCGAGGCGCACCCCTTTCAAATTCCGAGTCATCCGCAGCACGCGTCACCAAGTTTCATGCAGTCAGAACAAACGCTTTTGGTACCTTCTGGAAGCACTTACGAACGCGGCGAGCTTCCACTTTGGGAAGCCGCTGGCAAAGCACCTGCCGAAGTTCCTCTGGGCGATAGGGCGCGTCTCTTCAGAAAAGAGCATGCCGTGGTAAAAAAAGCGCTGAAGGTGCTGAACAAGTAAGTAGCGACCCTAACGCAGAGGGAGCGCCCTCGCGTAGTCGAAAGGACCCGCCATGAGCGGAGTCGAACGTCCTCCGCTGTCCCTTGTCACTATTACGAAAGACAGTGCCATTTACCCTCTCCGGAGTGTGCACCAAACGCATCTGGAGCCCTTTCGCGCTTCTCGCTACACTCCTTTCGACCCACAGAACAACCGTAAAGAGCCGGCACGCCCACCATAAGGAGCGAACGGATTCAATGAACTACTGGCAGAACCTTTACCGCATCCCGTTCAGCGCGTTGCTGGCGTACATCCCGGTGCTCGCTACTGTGGTCACCTGCTATTTCAGCGTAGTGCTGGCGCGCGCCACTTTGCGTTACGTTGCTGCGACGGATAAAGGACTGGCTTTAGCCCGCGAAGAATTCGAGCGAGAATGGTCGCCAGAACTGCACCTCAAACTCGAGCGGATATCCGCGAGCGAGGCTCGAATCGTGGTGACAAACCTCGCCAAGCTTTCCGTACTTTTGCAACTTTTACAGATCCGCAAAATCACGTTCCTGGTGCCCTTCGAACGTTGCGGTCTGAACGAGCCTCTGGTCGGCGGCATGACCTGGACTCAGGATGTCGGCAAGCGCCTGGTTGCCTGTACCGGCGCCGACTTCGAAGGCCAGATTGCCGCCTCGATGACCTTCTTCGCTTCGGGACGAATGTATCGCACGGACTGGTTCCGCTTTCACATCCTGGTAGAACGAGGACGCATACTCCGTCTCGAATCCAGCAACATTCCGGCGCGACGAGTTCGCGTGCTGACCAATCGTGAAGGTGTCGAACGTCGACGCGAGTTCGTGCAGGATGTCGCCGGCGACGCTGCTCCCACCAAAGCGGATGGCGCGTCGGCATAAAGATCTGACACCGCAGCTCCCCCTGTTACCCAAAGCCATTGTCCTCTGCGCGAGGCGCCTTCCGGGAGACAATTTGTTGACAAGCGGGTGGCTTGCCACTGGCGTACAATCGCCCCAACGTTAGAGACGGGGGTGTGTGATGAAGACTCTCCTGGCTATCGCCTGCCTGTTTTCGATTTTTTCTCTTTCTGCTTTAGGACAGCCGGGATCCGGCGGGGGCGGCCGGGGAGGGACTACGCCTTCCCGCCCGCGAATCGTTATTCCCGACCCCAATGCCAGTACAACGGTTTTTCTAAGCGGCAAGGTAGTAATTGACGACGGCAGCGTGCTCGCCGAATCGGTCTCCATCCAAACTGTTTGTAAAGGTCGGAGGCACACCGAAACTCACACAGATTCGCATGGCGGATTCAGCTTCCAGTTTGGAGGGCGGTTCGCATCTTCCCCGAACGTGGACTTTGACGCCGACACCGGGTCACGCAATAGAGCCGGCACCCGTACCGACCGTCGCGACCTGATCGATTGCGAATTGCAAGCCTCACTCGACGGCTTCACTTCCGACTCCATTCCGCTGGAGGGCAGATTTTCCGGATACGAAAACGCGGATGTAGGACGCCTTGTCCTGCATCGTCGAGCCAATGTTGAAGGTTTCACGATCAGCGCGACCACTGCCCTGGCTCCTGAAGCTGCCAGAAAGGCCCTCGAAAAAGGTCAGGAACAACAACAGAAGGGAAAATTGGACGACGCACAGAAGTCGCTTGAGAAGGCGGTAGCCATGTACCCAAAGTTCGCGGTCGCCTGGTTTGAGTTGGGGCGCCTGCAATTGCAAAAAAACGATCCTGCGAGCGCGCGCACATCCTTCCAGCAATCGCTCGCAGCCGATTCGAAGTACGTCAATCCCTACCGCGGACTCACGCAGATCGCCCAGCGTGAACAGCGTTGGCAGGAGTTAATTGAGACCAGCGAAAAGTTGCTGGCTCTCAATCCCGTTAGCTTTCCCGATGCCTGGTTATCGAATGCGCTTGGCAATTACTGTCTTCGGAATTTCGATGCCGCGGAAAAAAGTGCGCGTCGCGGATTGGAAATGGATGTCGAACATCGCGTTCCCAAACTCGAATACCTGCTTGGTTTGACTCTTCTCAAGAGATCCGCCTATGAAGATGCTGCCCAGCACCTGCGCGCCTTTCTGAGCGTCGCCACCAATCCCGCCGATATTGCCGAGAGCCAAAAACAGCTTAATGAAACGGTCCGCTTGGCAGCGGCCGCGAACTCGGCTACAACCGAAGGAAAGTAGTTCAGTCACTCCTTCGTAATCCAGTCTGATAACTATTTGCTCTCCACTCCGTCAGATGTGTGGATACCAGTCCTGAAGAACTGCCTGCCACACGGGGAGACGACGGATGAAGCGAGTCCTTGGCTTGGGGCTTTTGATGTGTTGTACGGGCGCGTTCGGTCAATCTACATTTCACGGCAACGTGGCTCGCACAGGCGTGTACGAATCAAAGGGCCCAGCACAACTGAAGGGCGTCAAGTGGACCTTCAAAACAGGCGGCGCGATCGTAGCGTCGCCGGCGATCGCTGATGGCGTGGTCTACATCACCAGTATGGATGGACATTTGTTCGCCATCGATCAGGAAACCGGCAAAGAGAAATGGGATTTCAAATCGCGCATGCCGATTGCATCATCCCCGGCGATCGACGGCGGCACCGTTTACTTTGTCTCTTCCGCGGGCTCGCTGGCCGCAATTGATGCCGCCACTGGTAAACCCAAGTGGGTATTTGCCACCGAGTTTGAAAGAAAGTTCGAAGCCAAGAACCTCCACGGATATCCTTCTCCCGCCCAGACCATTCCCGACGCATGGGACATCTGGACGTCATCGCCGGCAGTTACGAACAGGAAAGTCTATTTCGGTAGCGGCGACGGCAATGTGTACGCTGTCACTGCCGATACCGGCGTGGAACTGTGGAAAGTTCAAACCAAGGACGTTGTGCATGCGTCGCCTGCCGTCTTCAATAACACGGTCTACATCGGAAGCTGGGACAGCTATCTGTACGCTCTCAATGGCGAGACGGGAGAGGAGAAGTGGACCTTCAAAGCCGGCGAGGACAACACCATTCACAATCAGGTCGGATTCCAATCGTCGCCCGCTGTGGTGGATGGAGTCGTCTACGTGGGATGCCGCGACGGTCACGTCTATGCGCTCGACGCCGTAAATGGCAAGAAAAAATGGGACTATTCCACCAACAAGTCATGGGTCAATGGAACGCCGGCAGTCCGCGATGGAATCGTTTACGTCGGGACTTCCGACAGCTCGCGTTTCATGGCTCTCGATGCCAGGAACGGCCGGCTCCGTTGGAACTTTCCCGCCAAGGCATACATGTTTTCATCCGCTGCGCTGGCAGGCGATCTCGCGTACGTTGGAGACCACAATGGAAAGCTCTACGCCGTCGATACCAAGACCGGCAAGCTGGCCTGGGAATTTCAAGTGGAAGCCGCGAAGCAAGATCCGATGAAAATTCTTAACGCCGACGGCAGCCTGAAGCAGGAAGCGTTCTCGCCAGTGTTCGGCGATTTCGAAGACATGTACCTTGACACTTATCGTTTCATTTCGATTGGCGCGATCCTGTCGTCGCCGGTCGTGGACAACGGCGTAGTCTATTTCGGAAGCATGGACGGGAATTTGTATGCACTCCAGTAGGACCGTCTGGGCCGTTCTACTTCTCTCCTCTATTCCGTCGCTGGTCAGAGCTCAGACTGCGCAGCACGACCGTGCCTTCTGGCGCGCGATTGCCCAAAATCACTACTCGGTGCCTGCTGATCAATCTGCGGTAACGCTGTCACGCGAATTGAGTCAACTGCTCGGATCTCCTGATCCCGAACTGCGCGACGATCTTGCATATTCCATCCTGGAACATTGGATCTACCGGCTCAACATTCTGCAAACAGCGGACCTGCTGGCGCTAACAGATGAATGGCGTGCCAACCTGAAAATCGGCATCGGTGAATCCGGAACGGATTCGGTGCTGAAACGTTCATTCTCTGCGCTCTGTTTGTCTTTAATGGCCGAACGAGAAGCTAAGGCGCCGTTCTTCGGCGAAACCCGGTACCACCAGCTACTCGCGGACGCGCTCACGTACCTCGAGTCGGAGCGCGACCTCCGCGGCTACGACCCGAAGTTGGGATGGATTCACGCCAACGCCCACACTGCCGATCTGCTGCAAGCGCTCGCCCGAAGTTCCCTTCTCACCAAAGACGAGGAGAGCCGCATACTCTCAGCAATCGCCGCCCGCATTTCCTCTGCTTCGCAGGTCTACACACAGGGCGAACAAGACCGCATGGCTGCCGCTGTACTCGCCGTAATTCGACGGCCTTCATTCGATGCCGCATCATTCCAGAGCTGGCTGACGCGGTTGGAAGAGGAAGATAAGAAAGTCTGGGCCAATCCGCTTACGCCGGGAACGCTGGCCCGATATCAGAACCACACGTATTTTCTTCAGGGCCTGACTGTGCGGTTGTCCCTAGAACCCGAGTCCTCGCGTATTTCCGGTTTCATCCACCCAGTGCTTGAAATTCTCCGCAGTCGGTAACAACCTGTAGGGCGAACACTCCTGTCCGCATTGATTCGGGCAGCGCAAGGCGGCGGAGAGGAGGCCACCCTGCACGGCCAAATTAAAAAGAGACGCGGCAAGCAGGCCACTGTCGAAATGGAATCGTGGCGCTACTGCTCACACCAAGAACCCGTTAGTACTAACGACTCCTTTGCCTCAAAAACAGCGGGATATACTGCCTACGTTAACTTGAGGTCGCAAAACGCGACCTCAAAGACACAATGGGCAAACAAATCACAGTTCTCGGAAAACGAGTCGAATCGAAGATCCTGCTTATGCGAGGCCAGCGTGTAATCCTCGACACCGACCTCGCTGAACTTTACGGAGTCTCCGTGAAGCAACTGAACCAGCAGGTCAAGCGCAATGCGCGCCGCTTTCCGGACGACTTCGTCGTCCGACTGTCCGCCAAAGAAGTGGCAAACTTGAGGTCACAAATTGTGACCTCAAGTTCCAGCCACGGGGGACGGCGATATCTGCCAAACGCTTTCACCGAGCACGGCGCAATAATGGCAGCGTCAGTCTTAAATTCCGAGCGTGCCGACGAAATGAGCATTTTCGTTGTCCGCGCCTTTGTGAGAATGCGCGAGGCCTTGGACGCCAATCAGCAAATCATGTCCAAACTGGCCGAACTTGAGCGGCGAGTAGAAAGCCACGACGGCGATCTCCAGGAACTCATTGAAGCGATTCGAGCGTTGATGGAGCCGCCTCCCGCAAAAAACCGCCGGATCGGATTTTCGCTCTCCGCCGGTTCGACGAAAGATCCCGCAAATTCGCGCTGATCATTCGCAAATGCAAAACGTGACGGTCCAAGGCGTCCTCAAACCTTGGCCACGAGCTCGTCCAACTCCGTGCAGTCCTGCTCCAGCCGCAACAGCAGGCCCTGAAACTCGGCCATCGTTTCCACCAAGCGGTGAGTTTCCACAAACAGCTCCGTTTCGCTCTCGTCGGCGGCCGGAAAGAATCTCTTGTAAAGCTCTACCTTCTGCCGGGCATCTGCCCGCCCCATGTAGAGTTTGTGATCGATGCGGGCGGATCGCAGCAGTGCCGCGTCCAGATTCTCAACGACATCGCTCGGTCAAGAAGAAAAGCGACGGTCTGCGGTCAAATTTGCGCGAAAGATCGATACAATCTTCTTCGAATTCATACAACGCGACCGCTTTGTGCTTTCCGCCAGTCATCTGGTAGTGTTTTCTGCGACTTCCCCAAACCCAAGGAGACTCCAGTTGAATCGGCCCAGACTGATTGCGTTCTTCTCAATTCTCTTTTTCTTTGCAACTTCCGCTTTCGCTCAAATGGACGACAACGCCACCCGCAAATTGGCGCACGACATCTTCCAGCAACTCATAGAGATCAACACCACGGACTCGGTTGGTAGCGTAACGGCCGCTGCGGAAGCAATGGCGCAACGGTTCCGCGACGCAGGATTCCCGGACAGCAACATCCAGGTCCTCGGCCCGAACGATCGCAAGAAGAATGTGGTCGTGCGTCTGCATGGATCGGGCAAGCACAAGCCTGTTCTACTAATCGGGCACCTCGACGTGGTTGAAGCCCGGCGCGAAGACTGGACCACCGATCCGTTTAAGTTTATCGAGCAGGAAGGATTCTTCTACGGACGCGGCACCACCGACATGAAGGACGGCGACGCCATCATGTCCGCGACTCTGATTCGAATGAAGAAGGAAGGTTACACGCCAAGCCGCGACATCATCCTCGCCATGACCGCGGACGAAGAAGGCGGCACTTCCAATGGTGTCGATTGGCTGCTCAAGAATCATCGCGCGTTGATCGATGCCGAATTCGTCCTGAACCACGATGGCGGCGGCGTCCTGACGGATCATGGCAAGCCCCTCTTCATGGATGTAAACGCAACCGAAAAACTGTATGGCGATTTCGTGCTCACCGCGACCAATCCCGGCGGACACAGTTCTCTGCCCCGTCCGGAGAATGCAATTTATCAGTTGTCAGCGGCCATCATGAAAATCGCGCAGTACCAGTTTCCGTTCGAACTGAACAACATCACGCGGGCGTACTACGAGCGTATGGCCACGGTCGCGACCGGACAGCGCGCGGCCGACATCAAAGCGGCTCTCAAGAATCCGCCTGACCCGGAGGCAATGGCGCGACTGTCAAAAGATCCAATGGACAACTCGCTGATGCATACCACCTGCGTAGCCACGCGGCTCAATGGAGGTCACGCAAACAACGCCCTGCCCCAGAGCGCGCAGGCCAACGTGAATTGCCGCATCCTCCCTGGCCATTCGCTGGAGGAAACGCGGTGGGCGTTGGAGAAAGCAGTTGCAGATCCGAAAGTCAAAGTACAATGCCGCGAGAACAGCAACCAGTTGCTGGATCACGGTTCGGACCGCCACAGCTACGTACCTCCACCTCCGCGAAAAGAAGTAT
>Ga0137359_10004311_pt1 | contig 11643 bp, 15 predicted proteins | sample Mad1_40_16metaG_FD_108281 | JGI IMG/M metagenome (GOLD analysis project Ga0137359, IMG submission 108281) | Vadose zone soil microbial communities from Angelo Coast Range Reserve, California, USA - Mad1_40_16 metaG | ecosystem: Environmental > Terrestrial > Soil > Vadose zone | place: USA... | reverse complement strand
GAGTTCCGTTTCACTGTTGAGGAGGTACAGGAGTACTATGATCGTTGCGGTGCTATGGAGCGGACTAAAGCACGCTTCAAGAAGATGCGCGATACGTTGTCAGCTTTGGCAGATGAGTCGGATCATGCTGTGTAGTGTCTGGTTATCCCTTGAAGTGTATTGTAGTGTACTCTGTCGTCTTGATTTATTTATGTGCTGTCATTATCGCGACACGGTGACCTTGAGTGCGTCCGGAGGAAAAGGTCGTCAACTGACTGTGAACCAGGTCACTCCAGATCCGTGAGTAACTTATGGCCCGCAACTCGCGCAGGTGCGGGTGGCGTACTAAAAGGTTTTCGTCGCCTTAATCCAAAAGTGGCCTCAGTAACGTCATGGAAAGCGAAAGAAACGGTGCACCTTTGGCCTGCAGCTGCAGATGGAAACGAGCTAAACATATCTGGATGCTTGGGTGCTGGAGTCTGACTGCAATAGGCCCTCAGCAACGAGCACCATATATAAGCCGGAGAGGACATACGAAAAGTATGGATGTTGCAACGCTTCGTCCGCAGATATCCTCATCTCGGGATCGTACGTCAATAAAGACGATAGTAGGTCGATTCCGGCCATTGTCAGGAATGGGAACTTCTGGCGGAATTGATGGGGCTGAGAGGGTGGTAAGGTAATAGACTTCGCTAGTGGGAGGCTCGAAAAATCGGGCCACGAGTCATTTGTTGGGGGGCCCAAGAGTTTGAATATCATGGAAAGAAGCTCGATTTCGGCTTTGGCTTGAAAGAGTGGTTCCTTCAACAAAAGTTCTGCAAATATACACCCAACAGACCACATGTCAACAGCCGTTGAGTAGGTTTTTGCTCCCAACAGGATTTCAGGGGCCCTATGTTTTGGGTAATGTGAAACGTGAAAAGCTGAAGGAACCACGTACCTATACCAAAGTGTGACGACGAGCTGCGTCATCCCTCCGACGCCCACAGGGTCTCCGTACCGTCTCGCAAGACCAAAATCAGCAACCTTGATTGTACCCCGATTGTTCATGAGCAGGTTGCTTGTTTTCAAGTCACGGTGCAAAATCCAGTTGGAGTGACAATGGGACACGGCAGATAAGAGTTGGAGCATGAGTGTTTTGATTTCGGATTGCAAGAAAGGGGATGGCATGAGGGTAAGCAGGGTCTTCAGGTCGTGCTCAATGAAGTCCATTACAATGAAGACTCTGCGCAAAACCAGCTAAAGTCAACCTGAGACGTGGGGTAATCTTACTGCGCGTACTGGGTGAGCGTTTCTCCGACGACTACTTCACGGATGCCAACGACGTTGTCGTGTCCGCACGCCATAAGTGCGTTTATTTCGCGCAGGGCGGTAATGGGGAAGCCGTATTTTTCCTCGTCGAGCTTGAGCTTCTTCAAGGCGACAATGTCACCTGTTTGTTTTTCTCTGGCGCGAAACACGACGCCATAAGAACCTTCTTCTATCGAGTTGAGCCTTTCGTAAGAGTAGACTGATCGAGACGACGTGAGGGGAGGATGATAAGTTCTCAGTGGAGCAAGTATGGGTCTCTTTGACGGAGGGTCACAAGAAGGAGAAACGTCGTCAATATGAGTCCTAATTTGTCGGCGCTTTAAAGGGGGTGGTGAGTTGTCTTCCGATTTTGTTGACCTCTTAAGAGGAGCCGATGAAGGTGATGCCATGTTTGACGGTCCGGTAATCCCGGATAAGCAGTTACACGCCGTAGGCTATTTGTGCTTGCTCACCGCGGCCATGGGTTCGTCGTCGGGTTACATGTTATTCACCTTCCAGCCCACCTTCACTCAAGGTCTCATTTTGGGCCAGTTTTCTATCCTCATACTTCTTGCTGTCATCCTCAAATATTTATTCTTGGACACCGAACACTCTCAAAATGTGCCTGTCTATGCAGACCCTGCTCCTCCCGTATTAAAACCTTCAATCCACTCCGCGCACGTAGGCGAGAATGCAGCTCGAGTAGAGTCTGAGTCAACAGAGTGGCTCAATATTCTCCTGCACGAGGTCGGCACGCGTTTTCCCCTCGCGCTTGCGCCCGCTTCCTCAGTATGTTGATACGACCTATTCATTATCAAGGTTGCCAGCGTGTACCGCTCAAAATTGAGGGATGATCTCCAAGGAAAAGAAGGCGACGAAATTGCACGCCGACGTGTGGAAGATTTCGTTAATCGAACGAGACGTTCCGATATCCTGGTCAGCATTTCCTTCAAGTCACGATATTAGTCGAACTTTTGGGACATCATAAGGACAAGATACAGGTCCACTCCGTACGCCTTGGCGTTTCTGCGCCTCAACTTTCGAATGCACGCTCTCTACCCGTTGCGGTCCTAGGCACCCTTGAGCGCGTACGGCTCTCCTTCTCCCCCTGACCGTGCGACCACTCACTTTATGTGCAGAACGAGTTCGATATGGTGTACAAAGACGATCTCTCCATCTCCTTATCAACTGCGTACCTTTTTAACTACCCCAAGACCGGATTCGCCCGTTTGCCCGTCTCACTCACAATATCTCTCTCCGTATTTTCGTGTCGCGTGAGTTTTTTGTTTCCGAGGTTCTCCTTATGTACATTCCCTTATTTGAGCCGAGCAGGCGGTCATCACCCCCCCTTCGCCATCTTCTCCTGCGCCGGCGCTCACTTTCACAGTGCTTCCAAATTTCACGCTAGAGTTGCAGTCGAGATCCCTCTTAGGAAGCCGCGCTATATTGAAAGACGTCCCCAAACTTCACGAATTGATAGATAGCCAAATCCGGCGCGCCATTGGCAGGTGGGGCACTTTGAGGGTCTCACTGCCAGGAATAGGAGTAGGTAGCAATCAAAAATTACGTAACATATAATAAATGACGGGCCGCTCTGTTGTATCTGTCCTGTCCTCTACAGTATGGCTTCACTAACATCTAACATCGTTTTTGACGACATATTTGTTATCGAAAAAATTAACCCAGATGGCAAATATTTCGACAGAGGTATGTTTAGAATGCTAGTAGCTATCTTCCACTTGTTTACGACGGAACGTTACAGTTTTCCGACTTCATGCTACATCAAAAAACTACTCCATGGACCTGACGTTGGACTATAACCATGAGATATTTCCCCTCAATATTGGCCAGGATGTCGCTCTAGCTCTTGCCAGCTCTCTAGTGCGTGGTCCTGCGGGCTCTCAAGAGGGTGCAGAAGAAGAGGATAGGGATCGCGATGTTTGGAGACCTGACGGTAAGGGCAGGCGGGGCCTGGACGATGACTATGGCTACGTCATGTATGGGAGGGTATATCGTTTCGACCCCGGAACTGGGGAGGTCGTGTACGTTCTTCCCGCTCTCACATACAAAGTACTAGACGCAACTGCATACCTCTCCAGGACTGCGTACGCATCATTTGGCGGCCTGCTCATGTCGCTGACTGGGTCATTCCGCCATATGACAAACATCGTACTTGGAGATCCGGTGTTTCTCTTGATGCGAAAGTAGGGGATTGTCTAACATGCCTTAGTACCACAACAGGTATCATAATGTGTACATGAACAAAACACCTAAGAAAAGAGCGTGTGGACTTGGAGAGCTAAACGTAATATTACCACCTCAAGCAATGTATCAATATCTTTACACTTCCTCCTCTGGATCTCCGACACCACTCTGAAGAATTGCAAACGTCGTTTCCGACTCTGGTAAGCAAGGCGAGTCATAAATTCTGCAAATTCGGGTATTTGCGCGGCCCTTTTTGAGTTGCAGACTGTGAAACACAGAGAGCATCACCAATACCTGGCGTTGTAGAAAGAGGACAACGTACCGTGTGGTAGATGCATGCGCCAAAATATTTCCTCCAATTGGTTTTTTCTCGTTGGATGCGTATGGCCCGGCGCCGGCGTCTGGGCTGGACATAACTTGATTCGTAAACACGACAGCGACGCCAAACTGGAGCACGATATGAGGAGGCAGTTTCTGGCCTTAGGTTGTCATACGAACCTCATCTGCTAGTCTTTGTAGAGCTCGAAGGTATTTAGAAAGATGCGCCTGCCGAGCCGCGAGCTCCCCGCGACCCACGTAGTCACTGCGGTATAATGCCGTCGCAGAATCTACGATCAATAAGCAGAACCTTGACTACCAGTATGAGCCCCATTGGTGTCGTCAAGGATAATCTATACCGACCTAGACTCTGACATCAGAGCACTGGCAGCCGTGAGGAGTTGATGTTGATGATCTGCGTTATATGCTCTTGCATATGCGACGTTATCGAGAACTTCTTCTCCGTTCAGGCCGTAACGTTCGGCAACAGCGAGTAAACGAACAGGGCGGAAGGTGCCTTCTGTGTCAATATACAGACACTTTCCTTCCCCTCCACCCATGTCGACAGGTAACTGACAGGTAACGGCGAGAGTATGGCACAACTGAGACTTTCCTGTCCTGAACTCTCCAAAAAGCTCCGTGATAGAACCTGTCTCCATGCCACCTGTATACCAGAGTATCGTAAAAAAACAGCCCCTCGACGACGACATATTGCGCCCACCTCCTAGAAGAGTGTCAAGATTCTTGGAACCCGTCGTGATATGGACGAGCTCGGATCTCCGTGCGTGAACCTCAGTGGCACTTTGGAATCCCAGGGGAACTATCTTTTGTGCTATAACTCTGTGAGCATGAATAGGGAGTGGTATCGACCGACGCTCACCTTCTGCAAGGATTTTCTCCGCCTTCTGCTCTGATATTCCTTTGATACTTATGAGGTTCTTCTTGGGTGTATATGCGACGGCCTCGACTGTGTGAAAGCCCGCATCTGTCAGTTTCTTAATGTCTTGGGGATGTATCCCAGCCTCCTGGAGCTTATCGACGAGCAAAGGCCCAGAAACTTGATACTCTTCATCTTCTCCTTGCGGTGCTTGAGCCTGAGAATCTTGGGATGGAGGCGACATTAGAGAGAGTAAAGTAAAACCGAGTCATCTTGGCGAGATCTCGTATCGCGCTTGATCACGTGGCCGCGTTGCCGATCGATCTAAATTGCGCTCTACTCTACTCAACTAGTGTGCTATAGCATTGTTCGCCACCTCGTTAGGTGTATACGGTGTCTGTGTGTTCGTCTGTACTTTACTAAGCTGGTGCTCAAACCATTGCACAGCTTCTAAATCCAAAACTACCCGTGGCCATTTCACCAAGTCATAAACCCCTACTTGCTGTGCTGTCGCTGCACCGACCCTGTGTAAATTTCCTGTAGACTTCTTTAACCTAGCAGGGACAACGTCTTTCCCCGTGACGAACAGGGTTTTCCGGTCCCATCCTAGTTCGTCCAATCTCTGAGCCATATCCTTTGTTTTTGTGCTCGGCCATTCAAGGCTCTCGACAATCCTCAAGTTGTGCTCCCTGACTCTTGCACTAAGGGCAACGCGCATACCCATCTGAATGACTTTGCGTGGCAATTTGGTAGCAAAGTCTCTGGGCTTTGGACCGAAAGCAACACCACCGCCAACTAGCATGGGACTCTGTCCATCGCCAAGACGCGCCTGTCCGGAGCCCTTCTGGCGCCGAATTTTCCGTCCCGAACCACGAACTTCTCCACGTCTCTTGGTATTCGCAGACCCCTGGCGGAGTGAATCAAGATGATGTACCACACATAAATGGAGGATATCGCGGCGGATAGGGTGAGCAAATACGGTGGAATCAAGTTCTGCCACTTGGTCAGACAATTGGGCAGCAGGCTTCGGGCGTATCAGGGACGAAAGGGGGATATAAACTGGCTGTTTGAGGGGGGAGGCTTTGAAAATGTCACTTGGGGATGTATGCGTAGTTTGGCGGGAATAAAGTTACCTTTCGCAGAATCTGACAACTCGCCAGGTGCTTGAGAAGGCGCTGTGACAGCAGCACTCAATGTATGGCCATGGCTACTATTAGCAATGGCTGCTGTTGCATATGTTCGAAAAACGTTGGGTCGTAGCTACGAAAAAAAAGGGTGAGGAACAAACTGAGAAACAACAGGGAAAATTTATCAAATGGGATCTCCTTGGACTCACTAGTCTAGCAGTAACGAGCACTCCCGAGAGCATGTTCAAAAGGACGACGAACAAAAGGACGACGAAATTGCTGGCAGATTGAACGGACCTCAGCCACAGGAGAATTATATAATCAAGAGATTTGCTGACCAAACTGGATCAAATCAAATCGACCCCATCGAAGAGAAAGACGAAATACTCAAGGACGGTGCCAACAACAACTCCAAGGTAAGCACAATTGCTCTTCGGTTTCAATTTTATAACTATGAGCATCGATGGATGCTAGTTGGATACCCGGTTATGCTCGTGCGGGGGTTGGATGTCATCTAACTGTGTTGGATGACACTCTTTTCACCAGCATTGCATTGACTAATTCTCTCTTAGCCAGCTAAGATACTAGAGAATGGCATCTCCCAGAAAAGCCGTACAGACTTTCGGGAAAAAGAAGGTGCGCCGTAATCGCATGTCCTTGCATCCTGCAGGTGTATACCCCTCTCCACTGCTAGACTGCGACTGCGGTCGCTCATGCGCGTGAAGGCAAAGGCCTGATTCGTATCAACGGGTCACCCATCAACCTCGTCCAGCCGGAGATTCTTCGGTTCAAGGTATACGAGCCCGTTCTCGTCGTGGGTGAAGATTCCTTCGCCAGTGTCGACATCCGTGTGCGCGTCAAGGGAGGTGGACATACATCGCAGATCTATGCAATCCGCCAGGCCATTTCCAAGGCTATCGTCGCATATTTTGCCAAATATGTCGACGCTTTCAGTGCAATCGAGCTGAAGAAGAAGCTCGTGGCGTACGACAGAACGCTCCTCATTGCGGACCCTCGACGGATGGAGCCGAAAAAATTCGGTGGTGCTGGTGCTCGTGCGCGCAGGCAAAAGAGGTATGTGGTGTTACCATTTGTCCAAGATCTATTGCCAATGAGCCCTGCCCTCGCCCAGTTATCGGTGATGGTGTTGCGTTTATTGTACATTTGCGTCGTCAATGCCGCATTTTCTTTACTATTATGACATCGTGCAATGACTATGTCGCTATGCAATTAAGTGTATTGCCGTCACATTTCTTAACGTATATATCCGAGAGCTCGATTATCCGTAAGTGTATACAAGGAAAACCAACACACTTCTCTTTATTCCATGTGCGATCGCTCAATGCCTCTCCTTTTGCGTGGTCTTTCTTCATTCTCTTCCTCACTGTTGGTGAATAGCCGTTTGCGCCTGCATTTATCAAAAATCGATTCGCTTCTCTCAAAAGATAGTTGTGAGCGCTCTAGCCGAGGATGTCTATTGGGGTTGATGTCTGCATCTGCTGAGTGACCAAAGATGAACGGGGGATCGGAGATATCACTATTGGGAATTTGGGAAGGCCCATCATGGAGAATTACAAAGGCTCCTGCAGGTGAGTTAGGTTCCAAGGGTTCCGAGTACGCCCAGCTTCCGCAAGATGAATCGTCGCTCGCGAAACTACTATCAGATGACGAATCCGAGATATCATCTAGGAAAGGGCGAAATGGGGCGTCAGACCCTGCTGATCGTGGGCGCGCACCGGATGGAGAGTAGTTCGGGAGTGGTGCGTGTATTGAGGCTGCGAGCGACGCTGTCAATGACTCGGGAAGAGAATGCTCGCTTTGGTTTTCGAGAGAAGCACCACCAGAGGGATGATACCGTGATACGGAAGTGTTCATCGGGGGTGGTACTCCTGGATACGACAGGACAGGTACATCTGGTGCAGAGCACGATACAACAATATACCCAGAATCGGGGGGGGGATCATGAATACTGTGTTCTGCGACTGAAATAACCTGACGGTGATGTGCACCCGAAGACCGTTCCTTGGTGACGATCCGACGAGTTCGTTTGGAAGGGACCTCACTCGCACGATCGAGATCGATATCACACTTAATGGGCTTTCTCTTGCGATTGGCAAAGCGAAGAAGCCGAGAAGCTTGTCCTTGGCTGTCGTCATCGTCCGCCAAATCAGAGCTTCTGTGTATAAGGGAGATTTCGGGACTTGGTTCAACCAGAGCCTGCTCCTTCACGAGATAACCGTGGCCTAAGTCATCCATCTTAGATGGCCACTCTTCCTGAGTCCAGGTTATGGGATGCAGTGAAATACTCGGTGAGTTTGGAACACTCAAAGGGAGTGGCGGGGAATGGAGGTCTTCCAAGGTACTCGCATCCCATCGTCGGAGGGTCACCACGGAGATAGGGAACTGATTAACGCGCACAAGTCAACGTAAGTCACCAGCATGTAGTCGTGAAGACAAGGACATACGAGGGCGCCAGAAGTGATTTTCACAGTGCTGCTCGTTCGCATCGCATAGCAATGCTCCTTCGCGAGTCGATACTCAAACTCACGAGCACCTTGGTAATCGAGAAGGAACTTGACTCGACGCATTTCGAGCTGGAATTCATGAGCACCACAACCGCTGAGGCCTATTTTCTTGACGGGTGGAAGGCAAGATGCTTGCCTAAAGTTGATAATCGTAGCCTTCCCGTCACGGCCTGCCTCAAATCTCAATGAGAAGGCGTTTTTGGATGAAGTCACAACGTACCAATGAGCATGTGTCTTAAAGCGACATCGCGGTGGAGCACTCCTCGAGCATGAATCTGGGCATAGGCCTCGACTATCACACGTTTCTCGTTGGTTGATAGTGACCTATCCGCCACTCGCCAAGCGTGCGGATGGGGGGGTTCCATCGCCATATTTGCAAGGCCTTCAGAAGTGTTGAAAACGCCAATGATGCTAGGTACACAGAACCCCTGAAGTGGCCGTAAATGGAGTGGATGTCCGTAAAGATAGAGCTATGAAATGGGGAATGTTTATCCATGAAATGAGATTCACAGTGAACGGCGTACTTCTTTATGGAAGCCATCCCAAATTTTCCATCTGCTCGACATAAGGAATTAACACTAGTCTTCGAGAGTAAAATGGACACTAACATCTTTGACACTATGGCAACAGCTTGAGCCCCAACAGTGACCTTTGTAAGATAGCTCGTGGTGGCCCTACCAGCTAAAGCCGATAGATCTGAGAAGCGGAAGCAAAGCTCTATATGAGATCCTACCTCGTATCAGAACACCCTTTCCGAGACATTGTAGTCCTTGTCCGAGATATCTGCCGTGGGGCGCGTATAAATGATCAAGACAAGGTGAGACCTCCGAGTCTGGGCTGTCCTTGTCTGATGTGGAAGCCAAAGTGGAAATTTTCGTGTTCAGGGATTTCTGTGACATATGATCTTGACCTGCAAGAGTGGAGTAGGCGGGGGATGTCTATGCGATAATGTCTATGCGACGGTGTCATTGGGAATATATGGTTTGTCGTCTTACGCTGACAATAGTGAGCAACTGACAATAAACTATGTGGTCAACTACCGGCCCGTTCGGACCGTCACAACTAGCGACTAGCGCACAGCGCTTGTTGGAGTGCGCTTAGACGGTCACTTCGCCGCCCTTTGTTCCCCTCTGCTCAGCTAGACATGGCAGCTGATTTCCCCCTCACCCAGGCAAGCGAACAGTCTCCACACATTTTTACCGGCCCTTCTGGTCACTCGGTCTCTGTTTATCTCGATGTAAACCCCGAGATTTTCTCTAGACCTAGGTTGATTCGCTTGCTTCGCGTAAGTACTGTCTTCTTCCCACCGAAGGCTCACACCTGCGATCACACTCTCCTAGACATCAGGTGCAGACATATGCCACAACCCTGCTGATGCTTCTATCATTCTCATCAATTCAGAGACTGAATCCGGTCTCAAGTTTGTACACGACTGGAGTGCAGACACTCACAAAACTGTCCTAAACTATGGATGGATTCAGGCTTGTCTTCGATCCGCACGTGCGCTTCTTGAAGCAGACGATTGGGGCGGATTCCGCGTACTGCATACCGGCGATTGTATGTATTGCGAAGATGACTACGATGAGGAAGAGGACACGCCAGTTGCGACTAAGCGTACGAAGTACGTTTCTCTCCTACCCAACCATACTCCCGCAGAAATAGAATGTCACCCAACTCCTTCTAGAAGTGAACTATCTCAAAGTGCAATGCATCAAAGGTCCCCTTCGCCTGCCTTACCAATTCCAGTGGGGCAGCATGCGAAACCCAGCAGACCTAATCGACGCCAATCAAACCCTCTCCCTGCAAGATCTTTGTACCAGAAAGTTTCCCCTGTTGCTATAGCGCCATCTCCAGCGTCTGTAGTCGGGACTAGCTCTCAAACCACCCCCGCGCTGCTTCAACCTGCGCCTTCCTCTAGTAAGCAGACCCTTCCGAGCTCTGTGCTATCCCAACAAACCTCTATCCCCCAATCCCACATGTCTTCCCGGGCCAGTGTTGCATCACCTCCGATGTCCCTCCCAACCCAGGTACCTGGAACATCCTCATCCCAGATCTTTCCTCTCGCTACGAACCACCTAAATCCACAGCAGTCTTCTGCTTCTGCTGATCACATGTTACATGCATTAAATTCTGCATATCAGTTTCAGAATGCTGCCTCTCAGACTTTGACTCAACTAGTCGAGACGATCATTATGGTCGCGCAGAGAAGCGGCATGGACACCGCAGTTATCCAGAACTATCTCACCAGATTGCCTATGCCTTCATCACTGCATAGTCCGACCTCATCTTTGGCGCCTCAAACCCTCCATGCACATAGCAATACCTCGCCCTCATCGAGTGAAAGGCCTGTCCCTCCTATCTCGGACTCACCTCCTGTAGACCAGAGTCCCAGTAGTATACCTACCTCGCGTCGTCCTGTGTCTCACGAATCACCACCACCAGTGAAAAAGAGGAAAAAGTTTTCCCAAGTCCCTCAAGTCAAGAAGGCTGCAGCTCACTCACAGCAGTACCCCTCAGAAGCAGTTTCCCAACCCCAAACCATAAAGGGAATTTTCTCAACAAAAGCCGGCCAACCTATCTTGATCTTTGTACAAATTGATACACGAGGGCGGCACGAGATCGTGCATCTGATAAAGGTCAGTCTTCAAGCTTGACCCCTGCTATACGAAGTGAACGTCCTGTAGAAAAACGGAGGGCAAATTACAGCAGACATCCCCAGAGCACGCTTCGTCATCTTGAACCCACGTTCTGTTTCCTACACCGATTTACGACGAGAGGCCGAAGATTCCGGGCGGACGATAGTTCAGACCACGTTTATCACGGAAAGCATCAGGGAAGGTCACCTCATGGACCCCAATGACTATTTGTTGGAAGACACAGGACCGGTGGTGAAGAAGCCCGCTCGTGGATACCGTCGCACTTCTCCTCGTGCCGACAAGGACTCACATGAGAGTGATCATGAAGCATCTGAAGCACAAACTTCGGACACTGTCGTAGATACACTCTCACCTGCAATCGCACGTGAACGCTCTATGACTCCCGATCCCCCTATGGCCGTCCAATTAAAAAATGGTTACAAATTTACACCCGCAGAGATGACATACACTTGGATGCTGCTTCGTCGCATTATAACAAAGGACTCAGGAGCGAACAAACAGACGGTGGTGAACATCTTATACCAGAAGGTAGGCAATCTGGCCAAGTGCCTCCATTTTGACTCATCGCTTATCGGTCAAAGATGCCACACCACTCTCAGGCTTCGTGGATGAGTACGCTGAGGCGACACACGGAGATGTATGAAGCTGTCAGAATGGAGGCGCTT
>Ga0137359_10004310_pt1 | contig 11645 bp, 10 predicted proteins | sample Mad1_40_16metaG_FD_108281 | JGI IMG/M metagenome (GOLD analysis project Ga0137359, IMG submission 108281) | Vadose zone soil microbial communities from Angelo Coast Range Reserve, California, USA - Mad1_40_16 metaG | ecosystem: Environmental > Terrestrial > Soil > Vadose zone | place: USA... | reverse complement strand
CGGTGCGTCGCGCATGAATTCCTCCCGCATCGTCGTTTTGTCCACCATCGCGGTCATCGCGGCGTGCGATTCCGGATTGATGCCCCTCGCGGCCGAGGATAATGCTCTATCCCGCAATCCGACAAGCGCATGTCTCATCCTGATCCCGATCCGCCCGCCACCGCCAAGGCCCCGCGCGACGCTTCGCCACATCGGCGCGGCTTCGACGAGCTGTTCGGCGTCGCCGGCGAGGGCACCGTGCGGGCGCTCGTCCGGCTGCTCGGCGTCCTGGCGCTCGGCGCGGGGGTGGGCTGGAGCGCGCGTTTCGTTCGCATGCCGCTGCCCTTCGTGCTCGGCCCGCTCGTCGCCACCGCCGCCCTCGGGCTTGCGGGCTTTCCCGTCGTCGGCGTGCGGCGGCTGCGTCCGGGCGCGCAATTCGTCATCGGCTCGGCCATCGGCATTCAATTCACCCGCGCGGTGGTGCTCACCCTCGTCAAGCTGCTGCCGCTGATCGTCGGCGCGGCGCTCCTATCGATGGCGGTCTGCGCCGCCGCCTCGGTGTTCCTGATCCTCGCGACGGGGCTCGACCGCAAGACCGCTTTCTTTGCGACCGCGCCGGCCGGCGCCGCCGAGATGGCCAATATCGCGGCGCGCTACGGCGGGGAGCCGGAGCCCATCATGGTGGCGCAGACCATGCGGGTGGTGCTGACCGTCATGGCGGCGCCGTTCCTGGTGATCCATTTCGCCAATGACGGCCAGTTCCACCAGGTCGCGCAGGCGGCCGTGATGGCGTGGCCGGGGCTTTGTGTGCTGGCGATCCGCGCGGCGGTCGGCGGTTTCCTGTTCTCGCGCACGCCCTATTCCAACGGCTGGTTCATGGGTCCGCTCAAGGCCGGCGCGGTGGTGGGCATCCTCGGCCTCCTGGAGGGCCGCGTGCCCGACATTCTGGTCAATATCTCGCAGGTGGTGATCGGCTGCTCGCTCGGCGCGCAATTCCGCCGCGAATTCGTCACCAAGCTGTTCGGGATGATGCTCGCCTCGGCGGTCTCGATCGTGCTGGTCCTGATCATCATGGCGGCGGCCGCCATCGGCTGCGCCTATGCGTTCACGTTGCCGGTCGCCGCGCTCGCGCTCGCCTTCGCGCCGGCCGGCATGGCCGAGATGACGCTGACCGGCAAGGTGCTCGGGCTCGATGCGGCGTTGATCAGCGGCTTCCACACCGTCCGCATCATCATGGTGATGGGGCTGGTGGTGCCGTTGTTCAAGCTGTTCGACCGTCTCATGGACCGTGTCGGATGACTTGATGTCGGTCGCGTGAGGCTCTAGACCACGTCCGGCTATTGAATTCGTCATGCCCGGCCTTGTGCCGGGCATCCACGTTTTCCAAGCCAAGCAAAATCAAAGACGTGGATGGCCAGGACAAGCCCGGCCATGACGATCGAGGAGATGATCATGGCGCAGAACAATCAGAAGATCGGCTGGATCGGCATGGGCCGCATGGGATTTTCCATGGCGGAGCGGCTGGTCAAGGCCGGCTACGACCTTTCGGTCTGGAACCGGACGAAATCGAAGGCCGAGCCGCTGGCCAAGAGCGGCGCCAAGATCGTCGACAAGCTGTCGGACCTTGCCGGCGTCGACGTCCTGTTCTCGATCGTCTCGGCCGGGCCCGACCTCGATGAGGTCTATTTCGGCAAGTCCGGCGTCGTGACCACGGGCGGCAACAAGCTGCCGAAGATTTTCGTCGACTGCTCCACCATCGCGGTCGAGGAATCGGTCGCGGTGCGCGCCCGTCTCAAGGAGCGCGGCAGCGATTTCATCTGCGCGCCGGTGAGCGGCAACGCCAAGGTGATCAAATCCGGCAAGCTCTCCTCCGTCGCCTCCGGGCCGGAGGCGGCCTTTCGCGCGGTCGAGCCCATGATCAAGGCCTTCGCGCCGCGCGGCGTGTCCTATGTGGGCGAGGGCGAGCTCGCGCGCGTGTGCAAGATCGCGCATAACGTCATGCTCGGCGTCGTGATCGAGAACCTGATCGAGATCACGCTGCTCACCAACAAGATGGGCGTGCCGCGCCACGCCTTCCTGTCGTTCCTCAACAACGGCGTGATGGGCTCGATGTTCACGGCCTACAAGTCGCCGGCGCTGGTCAATCTCGACTGGACCACGACCTTCACGCCCGAGCTTCTGCGCAAGGATCTCGATCTCGGGTTGGCGCTCGCGCGCGAGATGGACGTGCCGATGCCGGTGACGGCGGCGACACGCGAGGTGCTGCAGGGCCATTTCGGCGCCGCCACCCTGCAGAAGAATCCCGAGGAATACCTGCAGAAGGATTTTGCGGCGCTGATGGAGACCATGGCGCTCGCCGCCGGCATGAAGCTCGCCAGCGAGAACAAGAGCGTTCCGACCGGGCTGGAGAGCTGACGGCGATCGGCGTTTCGTTACGCGCCATGGCCGCCCATTCCGTAACCGCAGGGTAGGGGGTCTGATTTAAGACAACTTTTTGTGATCGAGGTCGCCTCCGGGGCGGCGTTAGGATCATGTTGCGCTGCGGTACGGGCGCGATTGCACCCCTGGCGGTGCCTACGTAGAGTTCGATCACGACAAAGTTCGCGGCGTCATGGCGAGCCTCGTGCGAGGAAAGGTGGCGGGTCGGGTGGTGTCCAGTTCCTCCGCGATCAAGCAACTGTCTTCCGATCCGCGGCCGCGGCGCTTCTGGCAAAAGCCCTGGCCGCTGCGGACCGCGCTCGGCCTGTTCGCGCTCAGCCTCGTTCTTCCGGCCGTCCTTTTCTTCGGCCTGCAATACCGCAACGTCCTGGTCGAGAAGCAACAGGAGGTCGAACGCGAAGGCCTCGACTTGGCGCGCAGCGTGGCGGCCGACGTCGGACGCGAGATCGCGATCAAGCGTGCCCAGCTCGCCGCGCTCGCGACCTCGCAGGCGCTCCGCGACGGCGATTACATGACGTTCCACGCGCAAGCCGCGACCGCGCTGAAGGAGAGCCAGGGCTGGGTCGCGCTGCTGCGCGGCGATGGCACGCAGATCATCAATACCCTCGTGCCGGCCGGGACGCCGATCGACGCGGGGCGCCAGACCGGCGCGTTGCAACGGGTATTGCGCACCGGCCAATCGGAAGAATCCGATGTGTTCGTCAGCCGCAACAGCAAGCACTTCATCATCACGGTCTTCCATCCCGTGGGATATGGCGACCTGGTGTTGAGCGGCGCCTTGCCGGTCGATCATCTCAGCGAGGTCCTGCGCACGGCGATCCCGGCCGACCGCATCGCCACCCTGCTCGACCGCGAAGGCGCCACCATCGCGCGCAGCCAGACGCCGGAGGCCTATGTCGGCAAGCTCGCGAGCCCGGAGCTGCGCCAGCATATCGCGGCGGGGCGCGAAGGATCGATGACGCTGACGACGCTGGCGGACGCCGGCAGCTTTGCGGCCTTCACGCATCTCGCCAATGGCTGGACTCTGGCGATCCAGGTGCCGCGCGAGGTTTTCACCCTGCCGATGCGGGCCTGGGAGCGGCAGGTTCTCTTGAACCTGGTCTTCTTCGCCACGCTCGCCATCGTCGGCGCCGCCGCCGGCGGCGAATGGATCGCGCGCTCGATCGCGCAGCTCACCGCGGCGGCGCGGACGATCGGCAGCGGCGAGTTCGCCGTGCCGGTGGCGACCAATCTGCGCGAGGTGAATGATCTGGGAGAGGCGCTGAGCCGCGCTTCGCGCGACCGCCAGCGCGCCGAGGCGGCCATGCGCGAGAGCGATACGCGCTTCCGCGCCATCGTCGACCAGAACACCGCGGGCATTTCGATCGTCGATCTCGACGGCCACTTCCGGCTGGCCAACCCGCGCCACTGCGAGATCACCGGCTATTCGGTGGCCGAGCTCCGCACCAAGACCCTGATCGACATCACCCATCCGGACGACCGGCCGAAGAATCTCGCATTGCTCGCCGCCATGATGAGCTCCGGCACGAGCTATACGATCGAGAAGCGATTCATCCGCCGCGACGGCCGGGTCGTGTGGGTCCAGGTGAGCAGCGTCGCGGTCCGCAATTCCGCCGGCGTGCCGCAATACGCCATCGGCCTCGTCCTCGATATCGACGAACGCAAGCAGGCCGAGATGGCGAACGCCCACCTGGCCGCGGTGGTCGCCTCCTCGGCCGACGCGATCGAGAGCCTGTCCCTCGACGGTACCGTCCTGACGTGGAACCAGGCGGCCGAGAAGCTCTATGGCTACGCCGCCGAAGAGGCGATCGGCCAGTCGATCGACCTGATCGTTCCGCCCGAGCGGATGTATGAAATCCCGCGCACCGTCGCGGCCGTGCGCGCCGGCGAGAATCTCTGGCTCGAGACCGAGCGCCGCCGCCGCGACGGCTCGCTGGTCGAGGTATCGGTCGACGCCGCCCCGATCCGCACCGCCGACGGGACCGTGATCGGCATCTGCAAGATCACGCGCGACATCTCGGAGCGCCGGCGCGCCGACGCGGCGCTGCAGGAACGCGAGGCGCAGTTCCGCACGCTCGCCAACTCGATCCCACAGCTGGTCTGGATGGCCAATTCGGACGGCTGGATCGTCTGGTACAACGATCGCTGGTACGAATACACGGGCACGACGCCGGAGCAGATGGAGGGCGACGGCTGGCAGCGCGTGCACGATCCCGCCGTGCTGCCGGACGTGACGGCGCGCTGGCAGGAGTCGGTGCGCACCGGCGAGCCGTTCGACATGACGTTCCCGCTCAGGGGCGCCGACGGCGAATTCCGCCCGTTCCTCACCCGCGTGATGCCGCTGCGCGACAGCCAGGGCCGGGTGGCGCGCTGGTTCGGCACCAATACCGACATTACGGCGCAGGTCGAGCACGAGAGCCATCTCAACTTCGTCATGCGCGAGCTCTCGCACCGCTCGAAAAACCTGCTGGCGGTGGTCCAGGCGATGGCGCGCCAGACCATGCAGCACAGCGCCGGCTACGAGGATTTCGAAGGCCGCTTCATGGGCCGGCTGCACGGGCTCGCGCGTTCGCACGACGTGCTGGTGCGGCAGGACTGGACCGGCGCGACCATCGGCGACCTTGTCGGCGCGCAGCTCGCGCCCTTCGTGCGCGAGGACGGCACCAGCATCGACATGGACGGCGAGAGCCTGAGGCTGCGCCCGGACGCGGTGCAGAATCTCGGCTTTGCGCTGTTCGAGCTCGGCACCAACGCGGTGAAATACGGCGCCTTGGCGGCGCCGGCCGGCAAAGTGACGATCCGCTGGGAGCTGATCGAGAGCGGCGATCGCAAATATGTCCGCTTCAGCTGGCGGGAAAGCGGCGGGCCGCCGGTCGCTCAGCCGTTGCGCAAGGGGTTTGGCGCCATGGTGATCGAGCGCTTCGTGGCGGTGACCTTCGGCGGCCGGGTGGAGAGCCTGTTCCTGCCGGAAGGCTTCTGCTGGACGCTGGAGATCCCGGCCGAGCATCTGCTCAGCGAGGCCCCGGTCCTGCGGCCGCCGGCGCCGCTGCGCGTGGCGGCGCAGTAGCGCCATGCGCAACGCCCCTGCGTTTGGCTCCATTCTGCTCCGCGGGTGGCTGCGGCTTTTCCTGGTCGCCGCGCTCGCGGTGCCGGCCGCCAAGGCCGCCGACACGGTGGCGCTCGACCAGCTCCTGTCCGCGGTCGTGCAGATCAAGACCGTCATCCATCCCGACGGCCGCACCGTCGCGTCGCTCGGCCGCAACCGCGAGGGATCCGGCATCGTCATCGACGATGACGGTCTGATCCTGACGATCGGTTATCTCATGGTCGAGGCGCAGGCCGCCGAGGTCATCACCAATGAGGGCCGCGCGGTGCCGGCCAATGTGGTCGGCTACGATCATCAGAGCGGCATCGGGCTGCTGCGCGCGATCGTCCCGCTCAAGGTGCAGCCGCTCGCCCTGGGACGTTCCGCCGACCTCAAGGAGCAGGAGGCGGTCGCGATCGCCGCCTATGGGGGCGCCGGGCGGGTCGCGCCGGCCGTCGTGGTCGCCAAGCGCGAATTCGCCGGCAGCTGGGAATATCTCCTCGACGAGGCGATCTTCACCTCGCCACCCTTTGGCGACTGGAGCGGCGCGGCGCTGATCAGCCATGCCGGCAAGCTGGTCGGGGTCGGCTCGCTCGTCGTCGGCGACGCCAGCGGCCGCGGCGATGGCGTCGCGGGCAACATGTTCGTGCCGATCGACGTGCTGGCGCCGATCCTCGCCGATCTGATCGCGGACGGGCGCATCTCGGGCCCGGGGCGGCCCTGGATCGGCGTGACCACCCGCGAGGCGCACGGCAGCCTGATGGTCGCCGCCGTGACGCCGGGCGGTCCGGCCCAGAGGGCCGGCCTGCAGCGCGGCGACGTCATCGTGGGAGTCGGCGGTGCGGCCCCCAAGGACATGGCCGACTTCTACCGCAAGCTCTACGCCCAGGGCGCGGCCGGCGTCACCATCGGGCTCGACGTGCAACGCGACGACCAGCGCCAGCGCTTCGACGTGAAGTCGATGAACCGGCTGGATCACCTGCGGCTGAAGTCGACCTTGTGAGGGGCTTGCCCACCCTACGATTTATCCGGGTGTATGCCGCAGCAGAAAATCCCGCGTGCAAAGCGCCGAATAGGCCCGGCCTTCCCCTTTCCAGACTTTGAGATACTCGATGTTCGGCGCCAGCCGCAGCACCTCGTCCGAAATGGCGGCCGGATGGGCGGTGTCGTTGCCCGGCATCAGCAGCATCGGGGTGCGGCAGCCGGCCACGAAGTCGCGCGACACGCTGTGCACGAATTCGGACGAGAACATGCGCTCGCCGAGCGCGATCACGTCGGCGAGGTCGAGCGCCGGGTTGCTTTTGCACAGGCCGGGGCCCCAATTCTCCGCCGTCTCCCGCTTCGTATAGGCGACGTTCTCGGTCACCCGGCCGATCGGCTGCATCAGCACGGCGCTCGCGATGCGGTGCGGGACCATCTCGGCGAGCTTGAGACAGAAGCTCGCCCCGATGCAGGCCCCGATCGTGTGGCACCGGCCGATGCCGAGATGGTCGAGGAGCGCCACGTGGTCGCCCGCATAGGTGTCCCAGCCGTCGCTCGCGCCGACCGGGGCGCGCGAGCGCCCCGCGTTGCGCTGGTCCATCGCGATGACGCGGAAATGGGCCGCCAGATCGGCGGTCGGGTCCATGGCGGGCGAGGGCTTGGAAGGGTCGCGCGGACTTTGATGCCAATAATCGATCCGCGAACGCAGCGAGCCGGGCGCGAAGCACAGCACCGGAAAGCCGCGGCCGAACTCTTCGTAGTAGATTTCGCCGTCGGCGATTTTCATCACAGGCATCATCGTCCTCTTGATCGTCATTGCCCGCGCAAGCGGGCAATCCAGTCTTCGGCGCAGTCTTCCGGCGGGACTTTCATCGCCGCCGCACGGAGTACTGGATGCCCGCTTGCGCGGGCATGACAGCAGTCCCTGCTACAGCGATGCCCCCTCACTGTCCCTTCAGGTTGATCCTGGCGGCGAGATCGATCCACTTCGCGGTGTCGGCCGCGATGAACTTGCCGAACTCCTCCGGCGTGTTGCGGCGGGCGGGTTCGTATCCCGAGGCGAGCACGCGCTCGCGCAGCTCGGCATCCTCGGCGGCCGCTTGCAGCGCTCCGCTCAGCTTCGCGATGACCGGCTCGGGCGTTGCGCGCGGCGCCACGAATCCGTTCCAGCCGAGCACGTCGAAGCCGGGCAGCCCGAGTTGCGCGAGCGGCGCTAGACCGGGAACGAAACGCGAGGGCTCCGTCGACGTCACCCCGATGCCGCGCAGGTTGCCGGCCGCGATCTGCGGCTGGGCGGTCGCGGCGAGCGAGAACATCATCTGCACGGAGCCGCCCACCACCGCGTTGATGGCGGAATTGGCCTCGCGAAACGGCACATGCACGATGTCGACGCCGGTCATCGAACGAAAGAGCTCGCCCGCCAGATGCGGCGGCGTGCCGATGCCGGGCGAAGCGAAATTGATCGCGCCCGGATGGGCCTTCGCGTAAGCGATCAGGCTCGCGAGATCCTGCGCGGGCACCGACGGGTGCAGCACGAGCACGTATTTCACCGTGGTCACCAGCGCGACCGGCGCAAAATCGCGCCGCAGATCGAGCGCGGCTTGCTGCAGCGCCGTGTTGATCGTATAGGCGGCGGTCGCGAGCAGCAGGGTATAGCCGTCGGGCGCGGCGCCGGTGACCGCCTGCGCCGCGATCGCGCCGCCGGCGCCCGGCCGCGGCTCGACCACCACCTGCTGTCCGAGAATCTCCGCCGCCTTGGCGCCGAAGATGCGCGCCGGCGCATCGAGGCCGGGTCCCACGATCACCTTGATGTAGCGGCTCGGAAACTCATCGGCGCGCGCGCCGCCGGGAGCGCCGAGCGCCCATGCGACCATGGCGAGAACGGCCCGGCGGGTGCGGCGCATGACGGACTTCCCTGTGCGGGGCGCGATATTTCCAGCATCTTGCGCGCGCCACAAGGGCATTGTTGGATGGCGCGATCTTGTGTTTGCGGTTCACAGCGAGGGAGACTCATGACCGGACCACGTTTCAAGCCGTTGCCGCCCGAGCAGATGAGCGCGGAGCAGAAGCGCGTCGCGCAGGCGATCGCGCAAGGACCGCGCGGCGGCGTGCGCGGTCCGTTTCCGGCGCTGTTGCGCATCCCGGCGCTCGCCGACCGCGTGCGCACGCTCGGCGACTATGTGCGCTTCGAGAGCTCGCTGCCGCGGCTCCTGACCGAGCTTGCCATCCTGGTGGTCGCCCGCTTCTGGTCGGCGCAATACGAATGGCACATGCACAGCCAGCACGCCGTGAAGGCGGGCCTCGACCCGAGCGTGCCCGCCGCGATCGCGCAAGGGCGGCGTCCGGCCAAGCTTTCGCCCGACGAAGCGCTGGTCTACGACTTCTGCACGGAGCTGCTGCACGATCGCGACGTCAGCGACAAGACCTTCGACGCCGTCGTGACGCGTTTCGGCGAGACGGCGGCGCTCGAGATCGTCAGCACCGCGGCCTATTACAGTTTCGTCTCGCTCATCCTCAACGCCAACCGCACGCCGTTGCCGGAAGGCGCCACGCCGTTGCCGGCGCTCTCCGAGCGACGCAAAGGGTAGAGGGGTCGCTTCACGCTCCCCCGCAGGGGAGTGTGAAGACGCTCCACCTCAATGGTGGCGACGGTGGCGCCTCTGCTTCGTCCGATGCGTGCCGCCGCCGATCACGGTGCGGCAATCGCGGCTCAGCGCGCGAACCTTGCTTCGCAGGCAGGCGCCGACCTTGTTGCGGTCCGGGATGAAATCGCCGCACAGCCGGAATGCGTCGTCGCGGCAGGCCTGTTCAGGGTTGATGGTTCCCTGCTGGGCCGCGGCCGGGGCGGGAGCAAGGCAGGTCAGCGTCAGCCCGAGCAGCAGGCCGGCGGGGCCGATCGCGGCCAAACGGAGGCGGTTCAATCGATTTTGTCTCATCTCGGGTTCCTCGTTCTTGGGAAGCGCTTCAATCCATCCCGGTCGCAATTTTCGGGTCGTAAGCTTTCAACGAACGGCGCCGGAGGCCACCTATTGCAGGGTCCGCCATCGGAGACAACCGCCAGCGGTCCAATGGGTTGCGCGCGCCGGGCGATTGATTCGGCCTAGGTCGCGGCTGCCCCTGGTCGGCGCCGCCCGGCTCGGGCCGTCATTGCGGCTTCTTCTTCTCCGGGGGCTTCTTTGCAGGGGCCTTCTTGGCCGAGGCCTTTTTTGCGGGGGCCGGGTCGGGTTCGGGCTCGGGCGTCGCGAACACCAACGCGCAGGCCGGGCTGAGGTTCTGCCGCTCCCGCTTCAGACAAGCCACGATCTGGGGGATGTCGGGCACGTAATTGTTGCACAACCGCATGACGTCCGGCGTGCAGGCCTGACGCTGCTGGGCGTCGACCGTGCTCGGGACCCGGTCCGGATCGATGTTCTGCGCGAGCGAGGCGCCGGCAAACCACAGGAGCCCCGTCGTGAGACAGAGAGCCGAAACCAGATTCCTCTGCATGCGATCGTTTTCCCATGGGTTACGCTCGATACGGACGGCGCTTGTGGGACGCCGATGTTGGGCCGGGAGTGACTGGGATCAAATCAAGACTGTCGCATGGCGGTCACATCGCGGCCCGCCACAATTGGAACGCTTGCAACAAGGGCCTTGCGCCGTGGATCATATGACGGAGCACCTATGCGTGCCGGCCCTTGAGCATTCCAGCGATGCCGAGATCCTCATCGAGGTCGGGCCAGTGGATGCCCATCGGCATGAGCTCGTGGTTCGCACGCTGGGTCGCTGACGCGCTCTTGAGCCGCGGATACCAATCGAGCGGCGTGGCGATCTTGCGCCCATCGGCGAGCGTCACGACGAGCTCACTGGCGGTGAACTCAACCGACCGTGGGCGCAAATCGCCGACATCAATTTCCAAAGTACTCATGCCAAGCCGTCCGCAGTGCGTCGCGATTTAGTTTCAGATGGCGCATGATATCACCAAGTTCGTGCGCGGGAAATCCGGAGTTTGCGGCAACAGCAAAATCATGAATCCAGAATTTGGCCTCCTTATTGCCGGAACGTACGTGAATATGGGCCGGTTCGTCTCCTTCGTTGGAATAGAAGAACGCGCGATAAGAACCCCAGCGGAGGACGGTCGGCACGTTGAGCTTACCGTAGTTCCTCAATACCGATTCGCGATCGGCAACTCCTCGGCCGGGAACAGCGTGATCACGCGGCAGCCCTTGTCGGTGACCACGACCTCTTCCTCGATGCGGGCCGCCGAATAGCCGTCCTTGGCGGGACAGTAGGTTTCGAGCGCGAACACCATGCCTTCCTTGATCTCGGTCGGGTGCGTCATCGAGATCACGCGCGAGATGATCGGCCGCTCGTGCAGCGCGAGACCGAGGCCGTGGCCGAACTGCAGCCCGAAGGCCGACATCTCGTCCGGAAAGCCGAATTCCTCAGCTTTCGGAAACACGCTGCAGACCTTGTCGGTGGAGACGCCCGGCTTGATCAGCGCGATCGCGTTGTCGAGCCATTCGCGCGCCTTCTTGTAGGCGTCGTGCTGCACCGGCGTCGCGCGTCCGACATTGAAGGTGCGGTAATAGCAGGTGCGATAGCCCATGAAGGACTGCAGGATGTCGAAAAAGGCTTGGTCGCCGGGCCGCAGCATGCGGTCGGTGAAGTTGTGCGGATGCGGGTTGCAGCGCTCGCCCGAGATCGCGTTGATGGCCTCGACGTCGTCCGAGCCGTGCTGGTAGAGGAACTGGTTCACGTTGGCGACGATGTCGTTCTCGCGCACGCCCGGCTTGAGCTGCTCGTGGATCAGGTGATAGGCGCCGTCCACCATGGCGGCGGCGCGGTTGAGCAGCGCGATCTCGTCGGCGGACTTGATCTCGCGCGCTTCCAGCATCACCTGCTGGCCGTCGGCGATCTTGAGGCCGGCCTTCTGCAGTTCGAACATCATCGGCGGCTCGATGATGTCGACGCCGACCGCCATGTCGATCACGCCCGCCTCTCGGATGAGCGAGGCGATTTCGCCGGCGTGCTTGGCCATCAGCCCGAAGGACGGCGACACGGTGCCGCGCAGGCCGAGCAGGCCCGCCTTGCAGTTCTCCGGCTTGAGCCACGGCGCATAAAGCCTGTGATGCACCGCGGCCGAGCCGAAGTCCCACAGGATTGGATCGGGATTGCTGCG
>Ga0137359_10004309_pt1 | contig 11646 bp, 12 predicted proteins | sample Mad1_40_16metaG_FD_108281 | JGI IMG/M metagenome (GOLD analysis project Ga0137359, IMG submission 108281) | Vadose zone soil microbial communities from Angelo Coast Range Reserve, California, USA - Mad1_40_16 metaG | ecosystem: Environmental > Terrestrial > Soil > Vadose zone | place: USA... | reverse complement strand
CGCTTCCACGCGAATGATCAGGTCCTGGCGCTGCCGCAAATAAATGCTTTTGGTGATTGGCCCGGATCCACGTTCGTAGATCGTAAATTTCAATAGCGGTCGCAATCCGACTGCAGTGAACACATCGACGTCGCCGTTCATGTTTCGGCCGTCAACTGTGATCAGCAAATCTCCCGGCGTTCCAATAAACGCGTAAAAGTGATCGGTAAGACGCGCGTCACCGAGATCGCGGGCCGTAATCGCGGCGGTGACTTCGTTTGTGCGCACCGGCGTCGGCGCAGCGATGTCAGTTGATTGGGCGTTAGCCACGCCGAGCGATAGCCAGAGGCAAGCGGAAAGCAAAAATAAGACGCGGCTGATTCTTCTCATATGCTTTGCTCTACAAGCCATTCGATAGTGCGGCTTCGGCTTTGCCGCCTGATGTGCGGCGCCGGCTATGCCCCGCCGTAGAGATGCCTTTTTCTTTTGGGCTATGCCCTTGATGCGGCCTTTGGTCGAATAAATCCGAAGGGCTAAGATCGGAACAGGGGCATAACCCGGGAATAATCTGGCTGCGGTCGGCGGGCCGTAGCCACCGCCTCACATCAGGCGGCAAAGCCGAACCTGACATGGTCCATGACTTTTGTGGCAAAGCTCTTCTCATATTTATCACGGCGGGCATTAAAACTTCAGACAACGTCAGAACGAATTGCGGTTGTAAGAATATCAGATTTGTTTGCTTTACCGAATCCGCTCAGTCCGGGTGGGTACTGTCCTGATTTCAGTTTCTCTGTGTAACCTCCGTGTTCTCTGTGTCTCTGTGGTTAGCGGTTCGCTGCTAAAGATTCACCACAGAGACACAGAGGGCACAGAGCACGCACAGAGATTATTCAAACCAGGATAGTACACTCCGGGCGTCTTAACTCCGCTGGCGAAATTTTTGCTATGCTCTCACCATGAAAAAGTTTTACCCACTTCAATACCTTCTCCTCCCTGTTGTTCTCTTTATTTGCTGTTCCTGCCTGCATGCCCAAACCTGGACAACAAAACTCGACAAGCCAGTGCGCTTCTATCAAACAACAGATATGGGTGTGATTATCGTTGGCACTGAGAAATCTATCTACGCAGTTGACGGCGCGACTGGCGACATACTCTGGCGCCGCAAAGATGCTGAGCTTGATGAAAACGACCTAGCACCGGTGCCGGGTTCGGATTTGCTGCTGCTGAGTTTTGAAAAAGGTGAACGCACGCGTCTCGAAGCAGTTGACATCATGACCGGCAATCGCATTTGGCGCAGCGAGAAGATCAAGGGCGGCCTAATGCAGATGGCGGTTGAGCCTGAAACAAATCTGCTTGCCATCGTGCTGGCAAAGGATGCGAAGGGTCACGCCAACGATGGCCTCAAACGTCACCCGCTCTTGCATGTGCTTGATCTCACTTCCGGCGATGAGCTGTGGAAAAATGAAGTGAGCGAAGTGGAACTGATGCCGTCGCGTTGGCCCGATGGCAAGGGCGAAGTCGAATACACTCTGGACAACTATCACGCGCCGGTTTTTGCCGGAGGCCGGCTATATCTTTTCTATGAAGGTTTGACGTCGTTCGATGCGCAAACAGGAAAGTCGCGCCTGCGCGAGAAGTTTCGCGTCAACGAAGAAGGCTTGGCGCTGACCGAAGCCGATCCCATTTTCGCGGAGAGTGTCATTTACACTTCAAGTCATGGACGGGTGCGCGCTATCTCGCGCGAGAGCGGCGATACGGTTTGGGAAGCGAAGGACCTGGGCCTCACGCCGGAAATGATTTTGGTTGGCGAGACGCTGTACGTGCGCACCGGCGGCCAATTCACTCGTCTCAAAGACGGCGAGACCATCGAGCGCGGGCCCTACGGCGTTAGCGCCATTGACAAGCGCCGGGGAAAAGTCCTCTGGCGTTACAAAGGCGCTGACAAAGGCATAACCAATCTGGTGTCGCCGAATGCGGAAGCGATCATGATTGCCGATCGCGATGACTTAATAAGTATTGATGCAAATAATGGCAAAAGACGCGCGCGCGTGAAACATGAGATTGAGCGCGCGTCTTTTGGCCTGCTTAACGAAAGCGGCAACGTAGTGATCGGCGGACAAAACGAGCTCGCAGCGTTTGATCCTTTGTCCGGTCGTAACCTTTGGCGCGCGCGGCACACACCACCCGGACGTGGCATCCTGCGCACGGTTGGCGCAATTGCGGCACGCGCGGCATCGTTGTATTTCCGTTATGGAGGGACTGCCTCAACCGCGTTTCGCGGAATACAAATCGCGCAAGTTGCCAGCAGCATCAGTTGGTCAGGTTTAGTAGCGCGAACTTCTGTTTCCAATTTGCAGGCGCTGGCAACGAGTTCAGCTCGTAACTACGCAACGCGCTATGCTGCCTCCCGGTTCCGCGCTTTCGGTGCGCTCGCGCGCGTGCGAGGCCTCTCAACCGGCTCGGGCTTGCCTAATTTACCGTCTATTCCTGCGACGCCGTCGCTGCCTTCGGTAGGAGATCTGGTGCGCGACCGCACAGTGGATATGGCGCGCAACCGCACATCCGATGTCGAGGAACGATTGCTGGATAAACTTGACCCGGCACACCAGCTCGATCGGCTCTCGCGCTTTTTATGGCATCGCGATCGGCTGGCCGCGTTGCGTGGGCAATGGATGTATTTCTACACTAACTTAAAGGACCGTGACGGCAATGGCCTGGCCGGCGTAAACATCAACAACGGCGAAACGGATCGCGAGATCAGGTTGCGCGATCTGGATGAGCGCTTCATCACCGACGAACCGCTGGGCTTGATGTTTGTCTCTTCCGGAAACCGCATCCTGGCTTATTCAGTTACAGACGCTCGCTGATCTTTGAATGGAGACAAACAGCCTTGCCGACACGGTAAAGGCGGACGCCAGGGATGGTGCATGGCAGTTGACGACCGGTACGTGAAGAAACTCAGGGCTAATGAGTAGTGTCTTGATTTCAGTTTTCTCTGTGCGTCCTTTGTGTCCTCTGTGCCTCTGTGGTGAGCAATCGCTAATAAAGATTCACCACAGAGGACACAAAGGGACGCACAAAGAAGATTTCAAATTAAGATACCACCGGCTAATGGATCCCTTTACCTCTTCTTCGATGAAGATTTCTTGCGCGGCACTTTTCCTCCTGCCTTCCGGGCTTCTGACAGTCCTATCGCGATCGCCTGTTTCTTGCTCGTGACCTTTTTGCCCGAGCGCCCGCTTTTCAGCGTTCCCTGCTTGCGTTCGTGCATCGCCTTCTCAACCTTTTCACCTGCCTTCTTCCCATACTTAGCCATTGTTGCAATTCCTCCTTCAGAATCGCGCACCGGGCGCGATCGATATGGATAGACAAATCATAATTTCCGACCTCTTGAGCTCTTACTTTTTAGTACGCAAATGTTGATCGGCAGACCTCAGAATCGGCCGTCGTTTTCTCACACGTTTCCTGCGCCCATGCCGGCCGTTGCTGGCGGCTGCCGCATTATTTGTTTGGGACTGTCGGTTACCTGCGCTGAGGCCTGCGCTTTCACCATAACTTTCAGCATCAGCACGAGCAACAGCGGCTTCTAAACGCGTGCGGTTGGCGGCGAGCACTTCAAGCTGAGACTCAAGGCCCTTCTTTTCAATCTCTAGTTGCCGGCGCCGTTGTTCGCGCAACTCTTCCGGATGCGTACTGCCCACTCCCGCGAGACTATGCTCTATATTCTCCGGCTTGAGATCTTCTGCCAACTGTTGCAAGCGCGTTTGCAGTTCAGCCTGTCTTGCTTGTGTCTCAGTTAATTGAGCTCGCAGGTTTGCAGCGCGTTCTTGCGCGCTTTGTTGCGCGAAGACGCAGGTCGATAAGAGCGCGATGAGAATCAAGTGTCCGATAACAGTCGCCGCGTCGGATGCATTGAGAGGAAGCACAGGAACTGAGTTTTCACCCGGTTTGCCACAAGCAACCTTCTGATTATATTGACCACTATTCATTATTGCTGCCAGGTTTCCTTCACATTAACAATCACACACGCTGCTAATAGTTTCTGACATCAAGGCGCGCGTCGTCTTGCCAGCAGCATAGAAATTCCGGAGACAACGATGGTCAACGTTGAAATAAAGCCAAGCCAAAACCAACCGGTAAGTTGCGCGGAAATAAGACCAGACTCGTCTTGCACGCGCAATCGTTCGCGATTCATTAAATATGCGGTTATCAGGCCGCACACAGTGCCCGCAAGCGCGAGAGCCAAGTTTGGTTCTCGTTTCACGCGAACGACAGTTGAAAACACTAGGGCGCCCATTAACAACGGCACAAACCACAGCAGACCGTGGCCGTTTCGGGCAAGGTCGAACCCGCTCAGAGTGTCCCTGGCGCCGGCGCAACTCACTTGCACCCACGGCATGAAGAAGCAGATCAGAGCGATCACTGCTGCGCTCACGTTAATGCTGCGTAAGATCTTCATCTAAGCGATTCGCGGTTGCCAAAGGGCAAGTGTTCGGTTCCTCTATTTCGGTGTACCTCAACCCTACAGACTGGCACCAGTATGCCTGCATATGGACCATGTTTTGATTCTGCCAACCCAACGGCAAATCAGATGCCAAGTTCTACCACCTTCGCGCTCACTTTAAGGCGAACTTCATACGCAGTAAAGCCGAGCCTTGCGACAATTGGCACAACATTGATAACGAACATCGGAAACCGATTTGACGATCCGGCTTGGCACTTCATTTGCGAAAGGCGACGCATGGGGACCCTGATTGAAACGGAGTCAGGAGAATAAAGGTGAATATTTCAGAATCAAAAAGTGTAACCGTGCCGGAACTCGCGCTGATCGCAGTAACACGAGGGGCCATCGGATTTGGTGCAGGCCTGTTGCTTGCCGATAAGTTCAAGGGCGAACGCCGCAAGGTGTTGGGCTGGTCGCTGTTTTTATCAGGGCTGGCGAGCACTGTTCCGATTGCGATGCACGTGTTCGGGAAAAAACAGGCGGGTGCCACGCAACACTGAGTTTGCCTCCAGAAATGGTGATGGAGTTGTTCTGGAATAATGTTATAGACGCGGACGACCGTGTCCGCCCTTGCTTTCGCGCCTGCGCTCTCAGTGCGGGCAACGCAGGGCCACCCTTGGGTTTTCCAGCTCTGAAAGTGATAGCGAAAAGGAGTTAACCATGCCGGAAAAGGAAACTGTGCAACGCGCAGCGGAAGACAAGCGCGAAGGAAAGGCCCCGAGCACGCAGGCCGGAGAGTTCGTTCGAGAAGAAATCGAACATGTTCGTGAAGGCAAGCACGGCGCTCGCTCGACTAAACAGGCGATCGCTATTGGTCTATCGAAGGCACGCCGAGCTGGCGTCGATCTTCCGCCGCCCGAAAAAGGGAAAGCCTCAACAAAAGTTCGTAAGCAGGCCGCGCGCGATGTTCGCAAAGGAAAGAGTGCGAGCAAAGGCAAGAAGTCAGCAAAGCGATCGCGAGCGACATTGAATGCGCTCAAGCGCGAAGGACACAGTGCGGCCTCGAAAAAAGCTTTGTCGCGTCAGGCTCGCAGTGCAGCAGCAAAACGTTCCGCCGCTTCGCGTTCGCGTGCGGCAAAGAAGGCTGCGTCCACGCGCAAGAAGTAAACACCCGCAACAGAAAGCTGCATCACTATCTGATTAAGGAAAACTTGACAGCTTAACCTCTGTTTCTTACACTTTGGGTTGTAGTCAAATTAAATGCAAATTTATCAATAGTGTGTAACTATGAAACTTGCCCGAGACATTATGAGCCTGTCAACGTTTAAGCGCGACAGCAACAAAGTCATGCGCCAAATGAAGAAAACCAAAGCACCAGTCGTCTTGACTGTCAATGGCAAAGCAGCCGTTGTGGTCCAGGATGCCGAAGGCTACCAGGGTCTACTCGATCTTAAGGAGCGGTCCGAAGCTATTGAGGTGCTGCGCGAGCGCCTGGCCTCAGTCGGTCGCAAGAAAGGCCGAACGGCAGATGAATTTTTCACCGAGTTCTTCGCAAAGAACAACATTCCCACCGAAGACTGATGAAAAGGTATTCTGTTATCTTCCACTCGGAAGCCGAGACAGACATCAATTCAATCTATCAATGGGGTCGCAGAGTATGGGGCAACGATCAAGCCAATGCCTGGGCCCGAGAGCTACAGCGCGCAATTAAGTTGCGCTTGACTTCACTTCCAATGAGTTGCCCGTTAGCACCTGAGAGTGAGGATCTCGATATTGCTGTCCGGCAACTAATTGTGCAGCGCTATCGGGTTCTCTTCATTGTCGGAAAAAGGACGGCCACGATTCTGCACGTTAGAGGCCCATATGCCGCAGGCCTTGATTCATAGGAAGCGGTTGACGAATAGCCTAAGCGCACGATGTAGGACAGACTTTCCTGTCTGTCCATTCTCAGCAACGATATCCGACAGATATGGCGAAGGCTGCCAGGAAAATTAGAGACCGTCAGGCGAGCGACGATCGCCCTGCGAGCGCCTCAGCCTGGAGTCCGCTGCGCGGATCCGTGTTCCGTGCGCTTTGGATAGCCACCGTCGTATCCAACGTCGGCACGTGGATGCAGGACGTCGGCGAGTCGTGGTTGATGACCTCGTTGACGACTTCACCCGTGCTGGTCGCGCTGGTAGAGACAGCAGGCAGTTTGCCAGTAGTGCTCTTGGCCCTGCCGGCGGGAGCGCTCGCCGACATAGTCGATCGCCGTCGTTTGCTACTGGTAATGCAGATATGGATGGTTGCCGCCGCGGGCGCGATGGGCGTGCTGGCGTTGATGGGCCACATGACTCCTGCCCGTCTGCTCTCCCTGACTTTTCTGCTTGGCATCGGCACGGCAATGAGTAATCCGGCCTGGCAAGCGATTACACCTGAGTTGGTCCCAGCGTCAGAATTGCCGGCGGCGATCGCGCTTAGCGGTGTCGGCATTAACATCGCGCGTGCGTTCGGTCCGGCGTTGGGCGGCTTCATCGTGGCCGCCTCTGGTCCATGGGCAGTCTTTTTCCTCAACGCAATTTCATTCGTCGCCATAATGGTTGTCATCTATCGTTGGCAACCTGCGCCACGAAAGAGCAAGCTCCCTTCAGAAGACATCATTGGAGCGATGCGCGCCGGCACACGCTATCTGCGCCACTCGCCGGAAATGCAAACAGTCCTGATCCGCTGCGGCATCTTCATCGTTTGCGCCAGCGCGTTGTGGGCCTTACTGGCGCAGCAGGCTCGTAGACATTTGGGTCTCAGCTCGTTCGGTTACGGGCTGCTGCTTGGTTGCATCGGTCTCGGCGCAATAGTAGGTGCATGGGTGCTGCCAAAGATTCGGGAGCGACTCTCAATGAATCAAGTGGTGGCGGCAGGCACCGTGGGGTTTGCGTTAGCTACAATTTCCCTTGCCTATGTTCACTCTTTCGCAGTGCTTGCCATCGCGCTTGCAGCCGGTGGCGTCGCGTGGATTGCGGTACTGTCGAGCTTGAATGTTTCTGCGCAGATAGTTACGCCTTCCTGGGTTCGTGCGCGAGTGATGGCTGTTTATCTGCTGGTCTTCTTTGGTGGTCTCGCCGGCGGCAGCGCCGTCTGGGGTTTTGCGGCAGCGCGCGTCGGTGTTTCTAAGGCGCTCTTGTTCGCCGCAGCTGGGCTGCTTATCGGGCTCCTGGCAACGTGGCGCTATCGTCTCGTTGGCGACGAAGATTTGTCGCTCACGCCTTCGATGCATTGGCCTGAGCCAGTCGTGATGATCGATGCGGAGCCACAGGAGGGACCGGCAATCACTGTTATGGAATATCGAATCGATCCAAAAACCGCAGACGAGTTTTTGAAGGCAATGAAAGAGATGAAGCGGATACGTCAACGCGATGGCGCGATCCGTTGGAACTTATCTCGTGACACCGCAGACCCCGAAAGGTACCTCGAAACCTTCGTGACTGAATCGTGGGGCGAGCATTTGCGCCAGCACGAAAGAGTGACCGCCGAGGATCGCGAAGCCGAGCAACGCGCCCAAGCCTTCCATCTTGGCCCTGAGCCACCCAGGATAACTCACCTGATCGCCGAACAATTGCCGAAGTGAAACCAGAACTACTTAAGCCCGACGCCGAATGCTATGGTTGTTAACATTGGAGTCATGTCTAAAGAATCCGATAAGCCGATTAGGCAAGAGCTAATGTTAGGATTGATTTATCCCGCCGTCCTGGGCACGATACTGTACCAACTGCTTCAGACTTTTGCTCATCTACTAAGGGGACAATATCCACTCAATACAATCATCTCGATCAAATGCGCCTTGCTTGTCATTTCGATTGCGTTCTACGTCTTCGACTATCTATATATCGTTTTTACTAAACGATATTACTGGTGGTTTTTCTTGTGCGATATCGTATTTCTGCTAACTCTCTACGTCACGGTTATAGCAATAGATGTAGATAATCCCAGCAGCCTGCCGCACAACAAAGTCATTCTTTTGTGCTTCTTCATTTTCCTTCTTTTTTATCTGGCATGGGATTGGTCCGAATACCTCACCTTACCGCCAGGCAACGAGCGAGATTTCTATCGCTCAGTAGTGTCCTGGGAATTGCCCTGGCTGTTCGTTATTGGTGTCTTCGAGATAATAGCTTTGCTATGGAGTAACCGGTTTATGATAAGCGTCGCAACAACTGTGATTCTGTCGATTATGACTATTTGGTTTGGATTTCTTGTCAGCCGAATGAGGAAATTCAACTAACGTCCTGTTCCCATTCCATGCCTGGGTTCTTGCATAGCGCTATCTACAAAACAAATTCCGACCTCGACAGATCGGCGTTTGCTTTTTGGAAGGCGGCGGTGCGACGCCGTTTGCTACTTGCTGTCTACTGTTTGCTTCTATTTACGATTCACGATTCACGGCGGTTATTGGCCGGAGGCTCGACGCCACTCAGCACTCAGTACTCAGTACTCAACATTCATCTCACCGGCCACTCATTACTCATCACTAATTCCTCGCCGCTTCCGAAACATTGACTTCACAACCTCTTTTGGCATAAACCGAGAACCATAAACCGTGAGCAGTGAACCGGAAACGGTAAAGGGAGAAGCCAAATCGAAAAACCCAAGTGACTAGTAAGGAATCAATTCGACGTCTTACCGTTAGCCATTCACGGTTTACTGTTCCCGGTTCCCGGTTCACCGTTGCCGGTTCACTGCTTTTGATCCTGCTTATTGCTTCGTCTCCATCTTGTAAGCGCCGGTCCGCCTCGCCTCCGTCGCTTGAGGCCATTGACAAAATTGATCGGCGATCGAATTTGCCGCTGGCTGCACCTGTCAGTCTTGACCTGGCCCAGATTCGCGAACGCGGCTACCTCGTTGTGCTCGCTCCTTATAATTCGACCACCTATTTCGTATATCAGGGCGAGCCGGCCGGCTACGAATACGAATTGCTCGGCGCCTTTGCCAAAGACCTCGGTGTGACGTTGAAGATGTTGGTAGTTACAGATCCGAAAAGCCTCTTTCCTTTGCTCAACAGCGGTGAGGGCGACATTGCTGCCGCGCGTCTTATTCCTCCCGTTGGCCCTACGGTCGCGCTCGAGAACCAGTCTCCTGTTGCTTTCACTCGCGCGCTTTACCGCACCGAGCCGGTTCTGGTGCAACAGGACAAGCCTCCGGCTGCTGCCGGCGAAGGAACTCAGAAAGCGCTGGCGCCAGGGCCTGCTGACGAATCGCCGGAAGTGGACATTCAGGCGCGATTGATAACGAGGCCATCGCAATTGGCGGGACGCACTGTAAGTCTTCCGGAAAAATCTGCTTATCACGAAACGCTTATCGAGTTGTCCGATGAAATTTCCGGAGACATTCATGTAGTTGAGATGGGAGAGAAGATCCAGGATGAGACTCTGGCGCAGAAAGTCGCGCGCGGTGAAGTTGAATTCACAGTGATGCCGAAGAACCTGGCGGATCTGAAAGAGGCTGAATTTAAGAACCTGAGAGTGCGTCCCATTCTGGGGCAGAATCGCGGTGTCTCATGGGCAGTGAGAAAGAACTCCCCGGAGCTGATGAATGCACTGAACCTCTGGATCGAAGAGAAGAAGAATGGACCACTCTTCGACGGTCTTTATCAAAAGTACTTCATCGATCGCCGTCGCTATCTGGAGCGCGTCACGAGCGAATACCTCACTTCAACCACCGGCAAACTGAGCGAGTATGATCCTTTGATTAAACAGTACGCCGCTGACCTCGGTTGGGACTGGCGTCTGCTGGCGTCGCAGGCGTTTCAGGAATCTCGCTTTCATCCGGCGGCGCGTTCCTGGGCCGGCGCCACCGGTTTGCTGCAACTGATGCCGGCAACAGCTCGCGAGTTTGGTGTAACTAACGCGCTCGATCCGTCGGACAACGTGCAAGGGGCAGTGAAGTTTCTGAAATGGTTACAGGCGTACTGGGTCGCGCGCGTCCCTGATGAGAATGAACGCACGAAGTTTATCCTTGCTTCGTATAACGCCGGCGCCGGCCACGTCGAAGACGCGCAACGGCTAACTGGAAAGTATGGCGGGAATCCGCAGCTCTGGGAAGACGTCTCTTACTGGCTGCTGCAAGAATCGACTCAACAATACTCAAGCGATGAGGTGGTGAAGTTTGGCTTCTGCCGCGGCCTCGAACCCGTCAACTACGTCACCAACATCCTCGACCGCTTCAACCACTACAAACAGTTTGTAGTGACGTAAGGCAGTAAACAGTAAATAGTGAACAGTAAACAGCAAAAAGCCGTGAATCGTAAATAGTAAATAGATTTGACGCGCTGTGCGCGACTTCTTTCAAAATGCGTGCGACCCGCCCGCGCTCCCAAGCTATTGCGATTTAGACCTTTATCTTACCTGTCACCCGTCAGCGTTTCTTACGATTCACGATTTACGCTCTTTGCTGTTTACTGTTCACTGTTCACTGTTTACCGTTTACCGTTTACCGTTTACTGTTTCGAGGCTTATAATGCTGACCCCAGCGTAATCAAATAAATACAGCTAACCTCGAGGTGCGACTATGAAACTCCACGTCGCTTATCGACTTCGTGTCGTTCTTTCTCTTCTCAGCGTCACGACGTTGTTCGTCTCTATCATCTCGGCCCAAACGACGAGGCGAAATACGGGCAAACGCCCAACTAACAATGCCCGCGGCCGCGCAGCCAACACGTCCCGCGACCGCTCATTAATTATTTGCCAGGGTGTGCCGGTGCCCACCGGGTACGCCATCATCGCCTATCTGACTTCCACGGCGTGCGCACACGGAGCTTACGTACTGAAGAAACAGGATCCATATTCCGACAGCGTGGTGGCGCGCTACGCAAAACGGAACCAGTCAACTGCTACCACGCAAGCCAGCGACACCGACGCGGCGACCTCCAATTCATCACATACGTCGCAAACGTCCCCGGCCGCAACGTCTAACGCCGTGCTAAATAGCGTGGACCCGTTTGTGATCGTGCCGGTACGTAATGTGATAGGCATTCCGCCCGTCGCTTCAACGCCGCCCGTATCTAAAGGTACTGCTTCGACGCGGTCTGTGGACCCTGGTTCACGTCCACGTCGTGTCGCCGTCTCAGCATCACGCGATGACGTCGCGATCGTAGACGATCCACCAGAGCGACCTGCGCGCGCACCACAATGGGCCGGTACACCGCCAACGACGGCACCGTCAGCTACATCGGTAGCCGCGGTTGTTAACGCTGG
>Ga0137359_10004308_pt1 | contig 11647 bp, 9 predicted proteins | sample Mad1_40_16metaG_FD_108281 | JGI IMG/M metagenome (GOLD analysis project Ga0137359, IMG submission 108281) | Vadose zone soil microbial communities from Angelo Coast Range Reserve, California, USA - Mad1_40_16 metaG | ecosystem: Environmental > Terrestrial > Soil > Vadose zone | place: USA... | reverse complement strand
GCCATCACCGCTCAAAACAATTCGCCAGACACTCGGCGGTAGCCGATAGTCTACCAAACGCTCGGCCCACTCGATCACGATAACCGCAGTCTCATCGGAAAGCAGATCGTCGAGGTCCACCGCGTGCGCGGCACCGGCCCCTTCCTCGAGTCGATAGAGGCCGATGTGATAAAGCCGCAGGCGTCCCACGTGCGGATTTACCAACGTGAACGAAGGGCTCGTCACTTCGTCAGGCTCAATACCCAGCCCTGCGCAAACTCCCTTTGCGAACATCGTCTTCCCGGCGCCTAACGGGCCGCTGAGCAACAGGATCTCGCCACCACGTAATTCCCCACCAACCTGCTCACCAAAGTTGAAGGTTTCCTCCGGCGAGAAACTCTGAAATTCACCCAAAGGAAGTTGCGAAGGTTTGGCCGCCATCATTAGGATTTCGACTATGGTTGCTCGCCTTCAGGATCAAGGAAACGCACCGCGGCACCGAGATGCTCGCGTATATCTGAAGCCACCATCGTGCGCATTCCCAGTTCATCAGCCGCGAGGTCACCTGCCAGCCCCCCGACATAAAGTGCGGCGATGGTTGCGGCAACAGGATCAGCTCGTTCCTTCAAGGTGGCAAAGGCTTGTGCTATGAAACCAGAAATGATCCCGGTCAAGGTATCGCCCGCGCCCGCAGTTCCTAATCCTGCATTGCCTGTCGGGTTGATAAAGACTCGGCCATCAGGTGCAGCGATTAACCCCCTCGAGCCCTTCAGAACCAGTATTAGTTCATGGGAAACTGCAAAGTCGCGCGCTGCCTTGACCCGATCGTTTAGCGCAGACTTTTGCCCGGCGCCCATCAACCGAAGCATCTCTCCGGGGTGAGGCGTTAGGACCACCGGATACTCACTGGACCCGTGAAGACCTGTGGGCCAGGGCGCCAGGCAGTTCAACCCATCAGCGTCGATGACTACGGGCGTCGTACGTCGTTCGACGATACCCCGAACGAAGCTGCGAGTTCGCTCATCTTCCGATGTCAGACCTGGACCTACCGCAACCACCGAGGCCTTTGTCGCCAGACCCAGGAAATGATCGATTGCCTCATCGCTGACAGCCCCACGATCTGTTTCCGCCAGCGCAGTAGTCATAATCTCAGGCATCGCTTTGCTGACCAGCGATGCTTGCGCAGAAGCGGGCGTCGCGACAGTTACCAGACCTGCTCCCGCGCGTATCGCAGCATTGCCACACAATGCAGCAGCTCCCGTGTAACCTCGCGATCCTGCAACGATCAGAACGTGCCCGTGTGTGTTCTTATACGATTCGGGTATGTAGCGCGTGCTAACGAGCCATTCGCGAGCGTCCTCTGCTTCAGTAACGAAAAGCGAGGGCGCGGCAGCGTCGATTAGTGAGGCTGGTGATCCGATGTCGGCGACGATTAGTTGGCCGCAAAAGTAAGAAGCCGGCGGCAGCACGTTTGCCGGTTTCGGGGCTGTGAATGTCACTGTCAGATCCGCCTCGACTGCTCCTCCAATAGGTTCAGCGCGGTCGGCGTCAAGACCGGAGGGGAGATCGACGGAGACAACCAGTGGACGTACTCCTGAAACTCGGTCACGCGCCGTTCTAAGCAGCGATAGGTGTTCGACTACTTTTAAATAGACTCCCTCGAGTGGCCGCTTCAGGCCAGTTCCAAAGAGGGCATCGACAATGACATCGTAGGTCCGACGGGGCCGGGCTATTTGTTCCCAGGCAGGTACGCTGTCGCATTCCAGAAATGAGAGTGGAGAAGGACAGGCGGGTGAACCAGCTTCAAAACCGGCGAGCTGGTGGACAGTCTTGAGGTTCGTGAGTGCATCACCTTTTGTCTCAGCGAGTTTGCCGAACAGGACAACATCGCAGTGCACACCGTTGCGAGCCAGACAACGCGCCAACGCCGCTCCGTCGCCTCCGTTGTTGCCTTTTCCGCAAAGGAGGAGCGCTCTCTTTCCGGTCAAATCGCTATTGAAGTGGCTTAAGATGGCTTGAAAACAAGCAGTGGCCGCAGCCTCCATCAGGAGCAATGACGGAGTTTCATACGTTTCAACCGTCAGGCGGTCTATGTGCCGCATTTGGTCAGCGGAAATAACGGGTTGCACCTTTGGATGATAAGTAGAGGGAAAGGCTGGGGTCAATCAAAAGAAATTGAGTTCAGCGAATGTGTCGTTGATGACGTGAGCGGTACCGGATGCTCGGAGGCGGATCATTTGTACAGAGATCGACAAACTGGAGCTTATCGGACAATGCCCGGGCAACAAAAAAGGCCGCCGCAGCCGCCCCCCGCCTGCCTGCCACCGCGCCAACCGTCCGTTTTCCAGGATACTTAAGTAAATACCCAATGGTTACTCATCTCCAGAAAAAAGCAAAAAGATTTTGGGGCAGGGGCTAAACCCTGTAGCAATAGCATTTAGGACGAAGAATTCAAAGCAGGCCTTTGAGCCTGCGTCTCCTAAGGAGAGCGCCGACAAGTCCTGCTAAGCCCACCCCAAACAGCGACATTGTCCCTGGCTCAGGTACCGCCGATACGCCGCCGTTGCCGAGGAAAAAGCTTTCGGGGCCACCCTGAGTATTTGCAATCGTTGCTGACAAGCCTATGTGGAGACCAGAGCTGAACACGGCGGCAAGTCTTGCAGCTGCCGCGGCGTCCAAGATAAATACGTAGTCAGACCGGCCCTGGCCACTACCGAGTTGATCCAGTTCAAGGGGGCCGTTTACTAGCGATGAGCTAAAAACTGACTGGCCCGCGTCGTTATAAGCTGTTAACACGAGTGACGTGATTGTGACGGGGGTTCTGTTCTGGCCATTCGGCTCGTTTATGTCGAAATAGAGCTGTAGGCTGTTGGCGTTCGTGATACCTGCCTCGGCCAACGTTATAGTTCGAGTGTTGCTACCCCGCTGCCAGTCACCGGATCTGATGTCGCCGCTTGCCGAATATGAGACAGCGCCAGACGCTGAAGGATGACCTTGTATTGTGAGGATATGGGGCGAACGATCAGAGCCGCAGCCTCGTCCTACACCCGCAGGAAAACAGGGGTCGGATCCGACAAGGACAATGCCGTCGGCAAAGGTATTGCCAGCCATGATTGAGATGAATAGCACTGAGCTAAAGCCAAGAGCTAGCTTCGTCAGATACGTGGACATGTTATTAGCCACCTTCCTTGATTCGGGATCGACCATGGATCTATAGCGATCGACTACCTCTGGGTCAGGTTCAAAAGGGGGGTTGAAAAATTCAGAATTAGGCGCTTACAAGCAAATGCGGTTCCGCCAGGCTTTGGTGGGAAATCACTAAACGAGATGTTTTGAAAACAGACAAGGCCAGCGAACTTTCAAAGAATCCGTATGATTTAGAAACGCAGAAAAAGAAATTTCATTTCACCGGTCTTACGGTTCGAACTATTCTTCCAATGACGGTGCGGGCCTCCGGTAGGCCAAAGGCAAACGTCAGTGCGAAGTAGACGAGACCATACGAACCGAGAACTACGGTTGCGAGCGGAATTGGATGAAGGCGTATGAAGAGTAGCTTCAGGCCCCAGCCCACAGTCGCGCCTGCGGCAGCGCCAACCCAGAGTTTTGTCACAAAGCCGAAGGGGAGGCCGGTGCGACCGATCCGGCGATTCAAAGTTCTTCTGAGCAATGCAAACTCTACCCAACCAGCGATGCCCGCGGAAGCAGTTAGCCCGGCGACGCCCCATTTGGGCTCGATACCTAATGCCCGTGGCAGAGGGAGCGCACAGAGATATCCCAGGGCTGTTGTCAGGGCTACACGCAGAAGAGCATATCGAAGCGGCGTGCGAGTATCGTGCAGGGCGTAGTAAGTCGATGAGTAGAGTCGGCCCAGCGTCGAGGCCAGCAGACCGACTGCAGACCCGGCAAGTATTGCCCAGACATATATCGCGTCATTGTGAGTAAACCGACCGGTTTGATACAGGACTGCGGCGATAACGTCGCCGAGAGCAACGAACGCCATTGAAGAAGGGACAATAAAAAAGGCAATCCGTTTCAGACCGGCATCCAGACGGTGGCGCAAGTTTTCGGCAACCACCTCGGTTGCTCCCAAGGCCTTCGCCATGGTTGGAAGCTCAGCTGCAGAAACGGACATGCCGAAGAGACTCACCGGCAGGGTATAAAGACTCTGCGCATAGTTAAGCGCGACCACTGCGCCTTGCCCGAGAAAGCTTGCAAACTCGGCGTCAACAAACGCGCTGATCTGGACGACACCCCGGCTCATAAAAACTGGAAAAAAGTTATGGATCACCTGTTTGACATGGGCGTTAGCAATATCGATTGCCGGACGGAAACGGTGAATCAGCTTAAGCACCGTAGGCAGTTGAACGCCAAACTGAAGCGCACTTCCCACGACTGATGACCAGGCAACAACCTCGGCGAGTGGAAATAAATCAAGGCGCTTTCCATAGAAAATCAGGGCGACGATTATTGCAACATTCCACGCGACCGGCGCGGTGTAAGAAACAAAGAATCGATGGTGGCTATTGAGAATGCCCAGACACCATGCGGAGAGAACAAGCAGACCCGCTCCGGGAAAGAAAATTCTAACTAGCGTAATCGTCAGCTCGCGCCGTTCGTCCTGGAATCCAGCAGCTATAGCAGTGACGAAAAGAGGAGTTGCCAGTACTCCGACCAAAACAACAAGCGAAGTAACAAGGGCCAATAGGCCGAAGATTGCGTTGGCTACCCTTGTCGCCTCCTTTTCATCGCCTTGTGCCAGCAGCCTTGCGTAAACCGGAATTAATGAAGCCGAGAGAGCGCCCTCGCCAAAAACATTTTGCAGAAAGTTTGGTATGCGAAAGGCGGCGCTGAAGGCATCGCCAGCGCCCGAACTGCCGAAGTAATGCGCAAAAATACGTTGACGAATCAGACCAACGAGACGACTGATAAGAATGCCGGCACCTACCAGAAAGGCAAACTTGCCGGCGCTTGCTGCTGGTCGAGGTTGCCGATCTTTGATGGGGAATTCCCCAATGCTGGCTCCCACCTGTTCAAAAGTCTCGCCGGCGACGAGACTTGAATCTTCCGGAAGACGCTTCGGGTTGGGTTGATGGCTTGTTTCCGCGGAAGGCACATCTTGAGCTGGTACTTTGCCTTCCGGTTTGATTGGAGTGTCGTCTGAGTTGGCGGGATCCTTCATCTGTTATCAGAGATCGTAGTCCTTCATTTTGTTAAGGGGGGTCTTATAACTGATTGCTACGCCTCTGGAAGCACAACTCAAACGCAGTCGCATCATTCCTTGTTACTCACTCTGCTGTCAAGCAAGTACATATTCGAGGAGTGGCCTAATTCTGTAGGGGTGTCCCTCTGTGGGCACCCCTTATGCTCGAATCGCTCAGCTCCGGATCAAAGGGTGCCCACAGAGGGACACCCCTACAGAATTAGGCCACAACCCATCGGGTAAGGCCCGCCCCTCGTCTTTTTGACTGCCCCAATACAAATAATTTGAGTTTCTTTGGAATGTCGGCTGGGTTTGTACTTTTAGACTAGTGTGCGGATCTCCATCCTGGAAAGTTGCCCCACTGATTTCTAAGGGATCGTCCGCTGGTGCGGTGCCGCACGCCGCGCGCAAGCTGGACGGTAAAGCGCCCCGGAGATCTTCGGATCGCCGGGGCGCATTCTTCTGGAGCTGGCAAATCGCGTTACGGAGAATTCATATTAGATTTTAGCTTTGGTCCATAGTCTTCGCCTGAAGCAAAGGTGCTCTCAGTGTCTGAAAGCTCCATCATCAAGGGATGAGGTTGGTAATCAAAAGCCTTTGGTCCACCGCGACTATTCTGAACCTGCATCACGAAGAGGTCCTGATTCTCCCTAAACCTCAAAACGTTCCCATGCTGATTCATTATTACGAAAAGCAGCACCTCTCCTGTTGCCGCCCTCATCTGTCCGACTAGTGCGCTGGCACCACCATCTGTTCTTGCCAGCGTACCGGTCTTCGCGATTACACTTCCGCGCCAGGCAAGACCGGCAAATCGATCCTGCAGCGTGCCCGGATCAATTCCGGCGACCGGCAAAATATCAGCAGGCGAGAGCTTACTCTTTCGCAGCTCATCGCGAAGCGATCTAAAAATCTTCATCATCACCTGCGGAGTGATGCGATTCACTCCCAGCCCACTTAAAGACGATATCCTAAAGTCGCCCGGAGCAATTCCCAGATATGGGACTAACTCGCGGCGCACCGACTCGGGGCCGCCCAAACTTTCACCAATGCGCTCAGCCATAAAATTGTTTGAGTAACAAAGAAGCACCTTGAGAATATCGACTAGTTTGCTCGATTTCTGAGTTAACAGCAGCTTCGCGGATGGCAAAACCGAATCCAACGAAACCTCGCCTTCTACAGTCACGCTCGGTACTGATTCGAGGCTGGTATGATCATTCAGCACTGTGCGTTCGTAGGTCCATGCCCTTATCGCTTCGGCTGATCTCAGCGCTGAATCCAAAGTATCGTAAAGCTGCTCTCCGGAGCGACGGGCCGAAGAATTGAAGTTCATCGTAAAACCGGGAGACACCACCAGATTCCCGCTTACCTTCTTGATACCGAGACTATTCAACTGGCGTGCAAGCATTATGGCGTGCTCATAATGAAAAGAAGGATCACGTCCAGAGATGTAAAGGTTTCCGTTGATCGTACCGGTAGCCTTGTCGAGCATTCCGTCACTCCAGACGCCGGTAGCAAAACGATGCTGAGGTCCCAAGGTCTTTAAAGCTACAAGAGCTGTTGCCAGCTTTATTGCGGAGGCAGGATTAAACGCCTGGTCGGCAGATTGCGTCGCTACCGTCTTTCCGTCCAGCGTTTCAACGAGTATCCCTTGAAGACCATAAAGCGGTCTTGTCGTGTCCTGACTGGTTGGTTCTGGTATCTGCGAAGGCCGTTGCGGAGCCGGACTCGCCGCACTGACTGGAGTTTGTTGCGGCAGCGGGATCTGTGCAAATGCCGTTGTGGCCAACGACAGCAGGACAATTAGTTTAATAGCACCGACGAGAATCGGCCGCGTTACTCCGCTATGCATCACTACTCTTTCACGGTTGAAGAATCGTAGTTGTTATCAAAAGGGGCTGTATGAGGGACAGTACGTTTGATGCGCACTGTCGGCAGCAGGATGTAATTGGCGCCCGCGTCTCAGGACACGGTCATTGGCCATAATAGCTGAGTTTTGCTGCCATGAGAATGGATTTTTACAAACCTGGCGAAAAGTGCTCGACTCAAGGTATAGGAGCTCAGTTCAGTCAAGCTGATTTCGTTGACATGTGTCCAGCCCGCTCATAGAATCGAGTCATTGACAAATTACAGTGCAACGTAACCAAGAACCTGTAACAGTAGAAAGAGTGGTGGCCACTCATCGATCGCGACGTAAGGAAATTCAGAAGCGGCTCGGTGAGTTCCAGGAAGTTTGGCGCCACGGATCAGACGCGCGACTTTGGGAGGAGCTCGCGTTCTGCATCTTTACTGCCGGAGCTTCAGCGCGCATGGGACTTAACGCCATCGAGGCAGTGAGGTCGCTATTGCCGAATGGGGAGCCGGAAGAAATGACTCAGGTCTTGAGAGAAGCAGGCGCCCACCGCTTTCCTGTGGCCCGGCCGCGTTACATTGTCACCACACGAAATTACTTTCGCGCAAATTTTGACATGGCCCTTAAGGAGCGGCTTCGGAGCTTCTCCGATCCGGTTGAGCGCCGCGATTGGTTGGCTCAGGAGAGGCAAATCAAAGGCCTGGGCTATAAGGAGGCCAGCCATTTTTTGCGTAACATCGGCGTGAAGGGCCACGCGATTCTCGACAAACACGTAATGCGCTGTCTTGCCGAGTTGAAAGTTATCGATACGGCGAAGCCGCCTGCTAACAGAGCAAAATATCTGAAGATTGAACAGGAATTCCGCAGCTTTGCGCGCAAGATCAGAATTGATTTCGATGAACTGGATCTCGTCCTCTGGTCGATGAAGACAGGCGAGGTATTGAAATAGCGGTAAGCTTTGAGTGACGACACGTGCGGCTGGTTAGTGACGGTCACTCAGAAGGTGGGCAATATGCGATCAGATTACAAAAGGTCTTTACGGCGAGTGGCGGCCAGTCTTTTGTTTGCTTTCACTCTTTACACCGGCGCCACAGGAATCGTCTCGGGCGTGCCAGCGTCATCCAATAAGGCTCACGAGAAGGGAGACAAAGCATTACGCAAGGGAGACTATCAATTAGCTGAAAAGATCTTTCGTGAATTGCTCGGAAAAGATGCGCATGACAATGAAGCCAGGCTTGGGTTGAGCTTCGCTCTTTTGAAACAAAGAATTCTGCAGGATGCCTACGATCATGCCGCCCGTGTGTTGTTGCTCGATCCACTGTCGGCACGCGCGCATGCAATATTGGGGTCGGCGATACTGGCAGCAGGCGATTTTCGAAATTCTGTCGAAGAGTTTCGCACTTCACTCGCCCTCAATGAACAAGAGGCGCTGGCGATCGCTGGTCTGGCTATGGTTGATTTTTACGAGAACCGCCTGGATTTGGCTTTACCAAAACTTCGCCGGGCCGCGAGTCTGGATCCTGAAGAGCCCGACTATGTATTCAACCTTGGTCAAGCCGCCGCCCGGAGTGAGAGGTATAAAGAAGCGGCTGACTCCTACGAGCGGTTTCTTGTCATTGCTCCGAAGACTGACGCCGATCGACGCGCTCGCATTCGTGGCTTAATCGACTTCTTGCGCTACCTGGGAAAGCAGGGCTCGCTGTATGTGGCCGGCGGGGCGAACCGCACATCGATCTCCTTCGAATCTTTTGACAATCGCCCGATATTTAAAATTCGGATCAATGGACAGAAGGAACCTTTCCGTTTTGTGCTCGATACAGGATCCGGTATGTCCGTTATCTCGGAAATAACTGCGCAGCGACTGGGACTGCGACCTGTCGCCAAAGGCGGACTCGCGAGGGCGGTCGGAGGCGGCGGGAAGTTTGAAATCGTCTATGGCTACATTTCCTCGATTGAAATCGGAGAAGTCAAAGTTGAAAACATCCCGGTCTACATCCGGCGGTTCTTTGACGACAAAGTTCCTGTCGATGGTTATCTTGGCCTTTCGGCAGTTTCAAAGTTTCTTACTGCCATCGACTATGGCGAACGTCGTTTGAGCCTCATCAAGCAGCACCCATCGGATATTTATGAATCGTGGACAACGGTGCGGCGAGATGAAACCTCCACATCGCTCGACCCAATACTCCAACCCGACTCGTCTCTAGAGATTCCTTTACGGACCACGTCAAGCGGTTTCTTGAGTGGGGAAGTCAACCTTGCAGGTTTTGATAGGCCGCTGAATTTTATTATCGACACGGCGGCGAGCATTTCGGTAGTGTCAGAAAAGCTGGCCGAGCACGAGCAGATGATAGCTCTCTTGCAGCCGTCGAAGATGCGAGTGTTCGGAGCTGCCGGCATAACCGAGGACGTGAAGTTGGTGCGGTTGCCCAAAGTGACTTTTGGTTTGACGACGCTCGAGAGGATTAGCGCTGCCGTGCTTGATCTTGAACCAGTAAATGAGACATCGGGATTCACACAGAGCGGGATAATCGGCGGTAATTTTCTCAATCACTTTCGGATTTATTTCGATTTTGCACGCAGCATAATCCGGTTGGAGGCCCGTACGCCAGCGGTCGAAAAACTGGAGAGTATCAAGCCTAAAGGTTTGTGAGCGCCATGAAGCAAAGCCTCTATCTTGAGACATCGGTGATCGGCGCTTATCTTGACAATGGTGAGCCATTTCGACGCGACCTGACAATCAGGTGGTGGGAGCATGAGATGCCCGACTATCGCTCGGTTGTGTCTCCGCTTGTTGCTTCCGAGATAGGAAGAGTTACCGAGCCACATCGCACTTCTTATCTGAAACTAATCACTGCGTTGGAACAAGTAGACTTGACAGAAGAGGCGGCCATCCTTGCCGAGGGTTACATTTCACGTGGCATTTTCCATCGTAAATACATCGCGGATGCTTTACACGTAGCGATAGCCTCATATCATAAAATCGACTATCTGGTTACATGGAACTTCGGACACCTGGCAAACGTTCGCCGGCAGGCGCGCATTCGTCTTTTCAACACTGCAGCGGGATTTTATGTTCCAATGATTGTGACGCCGGAGTTTCTAGTTTCGGAGGCAACCGAAAAGGTTAACTAAATGACGATCTTTGTGCTTTGTACTTGGTCCTTTGTTGTTTAACTCCATTTCAGGCACTCTAGAATATGTAAGGAGAATTGCCGAGTGAAGATCAAAGCGCAAGGGACAAAGCTAGTACAAAGCACAAAGCACAAAGATCAAAGCGCAACACCAAGGCACAAGGACCAGGTTTACTGCATGTATCGCCGCCCTAAATTTCTGGAAGTGCTTCACGCAATTCGCGAAGAGATGTCGCGTGAAGCAGACTACGATGTCGATCTCTTTGCGGAGATGGTGCGCTCGGGTGTGCAACCTACGCACGGTCCGGAGCGAGTGATCCGCGGTTTCAAGACTCGCGCACCACGCGCAGAAACTAAGAATGTTCAGCCGGGTAAACGTAGACAGCGAAAGCGCGCCGCGCAATAATGTGATTGCAGCTCAATGATGGTTTGGCTAGCGACCCGTGACAAACGGACAACTGACGACATACATCGAACTAATGAATCCTACTTTTGAAACAATCGGGCTGGAGGTTCCCAGCGAGAAGGCGTTTAACTATCTCGCCGAGCGAGCAGGTGATCAGGGCGAACCGACTCAACTTAATCGACGGGGCGCAGTGTTGCACGGTCGTTGTTGGAAACTGGGAGAAGGGCTGGAAGTGTGGACCGTCTTGTACGAATCGGGAAGTGGTGACGTGTTCTACGCTGATTGCCGTCCAGGATTTCGTGCTCGCTATATTCAAACCATCACTCCCTGGGCCCTGACTGAATACGATGAGGAAGGTGAAGCGGTCATTCACGGATATCGAGAAGGCACAGACTGCGAGGTGCTTTTCGAGCTGCAGAACCTGACCGAAGTCGGACCTGCCGGTTTCCGCGCGCAGGAGTTGCACATCGGTCTTTGCGGGCTTGCCTATCGGGCCCGTGTGCGGCGAGCACCAACCAAGACTCGTTGGCTGCCTTTGGAGAAGGCGGCTCCCGCGCGCGCGGCGCACGAGAACGACTGGAGTTTGTCGGGTCGCGTTATTGCCTTCAAGCCACTCAGAAATCCGCTTTCCGGCGGCGAACTGTTTTGGATTCATCTAGATCTCGAACGCATCAAGTTGGAAGTTTTGGTGAATCAACGGGCCTTGCGCGGCGACGCGTTGAAGGTAGGAGCTACTGTTGATGCGGAAGTCTGGTTACAGGGGCATGTGCTTGACGAACACGCATTGCGCTCGCGTTATGAAGGTGTCGATTACGGCTCCTCACGCGCCAGCTTTTGGTCAGGACTCAAAAGGAGCAACTAGGATAGTTATCAGCCAGCGGAAAACGTGAGCGTTGACGGTCGCTGGCTATTTCTTTTACCCAATCTTTAATGAAACGTTTTCTCGTTGCCGGTCTTGTAATCCTCACACTGATCTTCGGGGCCTACTCTCTAAACCAATACTGGATCCATCGCTATGACGCACTGATCGCCCGCGAAGCTGCTATCTATCGCGTCGATCCCGATCTGGTATGGAGTATCGT
>Ga0137359_10004307_pt1 | contig 11648 bp, 10 predicted proteins | sample Mad1_40_16metaG_FD_108281 | JGI IMG/M metagenome (GOLD analysis project Ga0137359, IMG submission 108281) | Vadose zone soil microbial communities from Angelo Coast Range Reserve, California, USA - Mad1_40_16 metaG | ecosystem: Environmental > Terrestrial > Soil > Vadose zone | place: USA... | reverse complement strand
TAGGCCCAATAACCATCGGTGTACGGCCGCCAACTGGAGTCGCTGACCGCAACCTCCGGCTGCCAGCAGTAGCCGTAATTGCCTACTTCGACCCAGCTGCCACCGTTAATGTTGTTGTAAAAGAAGTCGACCGAGACCTCCCCGCCCGTTGCCTGCCGTGGGGCCGGCAAAAACAAAGCGCTAATGGCTAACGCAAGAAATATTCGTTTCATATCGTGATTCAATGTTCGAGGCGTTGGACTATGCCGCCTCGCTGTTTATTCAGGTTAGGTTTCGCACGCGCCTTCTTCGGTGCGCGTTTCGAAATTGCTGCCACTGTGAATCTTAGCGCGGGCGCAAAACGAGAAATGAACGCGAGCGGTGGCGGCAAACCGATAAGACCTGTGTCTGATTCGGATCGAGTGAGCTAACAACTTTTTTGTAATCCGCCAGCGAAGGAACCGGCTGTTGATTGACTTCTTCGATCACGTCACCCTTTTGCAAATCGGCCGCGCCTGCGTCCGGATCGACACCTGTGACCACCACTCCGCGGACGCCATTTGGCAGATCGAGCTGGCGAACGATTTCCGGCGTTAGTTCCCCTACATGAATCGCTGCCAACCCGCCGCCACTTTCGTTTTGCTCGTCAGGCCCACGCGGCTCCGGCTGCGGCGCGCCTTGCCGCGGCACAACCCGGCCCGGCTGATAATCGACCGGCTGTTCCTTGATCTGCGCCGTAACTTTCACCGATTGTCCGTTGCGCAGAATCTCGAGTTCAACTTTTTTGTTCAACTCGACCTGCGAAACCAAGTTGCGCAGTTCTGGAAAACTTTTCACGTCGCGACCATCGAACTTGCGAATCACGTCGCCCTTTTGCAGTTGCGCTTCGGCTGCGGGCGATCCTGGCACGACTTCATCGACAATCGCCCCCTCCGTTTCTCCGTTACCCTGCCCCGACTGAAGCGCGCGCGTGAGAATACCGAGATATCCGCGAATGATTCGACCTTGCTTCAGCAAACTTTCGAGCGCAGTGCGAACGGTGTTCGACGGAATAGCAAAGCCAATCCCTTGCGAACCGCCGCTGCGCGAAATGATCGCGGTGTTAATGCCGACGACTTCGCCGCGGAGGTTGATCAGCGGGCCACCGCTATTTCCGGGATTAATGGCCGCATTGGTCTGCAACAAGTCGCCAAAAACGTCCGCGCGATTCGGCCGGCCTTTTGAGCTGATGATCCCATCAGTCACGGTCTCCTCGAATCCAAACGGGTTGCCGATGGCGAGAACGAAGTCCCCGGCTTGGACCGTATCGGAATCGGCCAGCTTCAGCGGTTTCACGCCCGGATCGTCGATCTTCAATACCGCCAGATCCACTTGAGAATCGGCTCCGACTAAACGCGCCTTCTTTGAGCGGCCATCGCTTAATTGCACTTCGATCTCGTCCACCTGATCGACCACGTGATTGTTCGTGATGATGTGGCCTTCATTCGTGACGATCACGCCGGAGCCGAGCGAGTTCTGCACCAGCGCCTCTTCATTAGGATTGCGAAACGTCCGTGGCCGGCGAAAGAAAAAGCCGAAGGGGTCAAGCTCGTTCTGGCGCTGAATAGCAATTTTCTTGGAGGTTTTCACCGCGACAATCGACGGGACGACACTGCTGACCAACGCCCGCCGCTCGCGATTCAGCGCATCAAGCGACGCGACTTGTTTCGGATCAACGTTCGGATTGTCCGCGAGGGTGTATTTTTCAGGGGTTCGACGTCCGGGCGTGCTCAACCTTCCGCGATGCAATTGATAATCGTAGAGCGCGGAAATCGCCAGGCTCAGCAGAGCTACGAAAAGAAAAAACTTCAGTAAATTTTTCATCAGCTAACGTTGGAAAAAGTTCGTCCCTGTTGTTCGACAATCAAGCTTCGGAAACGTTGATTCTCGGGCGATTCGAGCCGTGGATCGTCGGCAAAGATCGACATCGCGACCTTGCGAGCGCGCTGCATTAACTGGGCGTCGGTCTTGAGATTTCCAATTCTGAGCGCGGGCAATCCGCTTTGCGCCGTGCCGAGTAAATCGCCCGGGCCGCGTAAGTCCCAATCGGCTTCGGCCACTTCGAAACCGTTGCTCGTTTTTTCCAGGACAGCCAGCTTCGCCGCTGTCTCCTTGGACTGTTCGGAAGCGACCAAAATACAATACGACTTGTGTTCGCCGCGACCGATCCGGCCACGGAGTTGATGCAGCTGCGCCAATCCAAAACGCTCCGCGTTCTCGACCAGCATCACCGTGGCGTTCGCAACATCGACTCCGACCTCGATCACGGTCGTGCTGATCAACACCTTCGTTTCGCCGCGGCGGAAACGTTCCATAATCTCCTGCTTTTCCGGCGCGGCGATGCGACCGTGCAACAACTCGCAATGAAACGGATGCAACCGTTCACGCCATAGCTCGTATTCCGCCGCTGCCGCTTTTACGTGGAGCTTATCGCTTTCTTCAATGAGAGGATAAACCACGTAAACCTGCCGCCCTGATTCCAACTGGGTGCGCAAGAAACTCAAAACTTCGGGAAGCTTGGAGACCTCGCGCGCGGCCGTCACGATTTTCCCTCGCCCTCGCGGCATCTCGTCGATCACCGAAACATCGAGATCGCCATAAACCGTCATCGTCAGCGTTCGTGGAATTGGCGTCGCCGTCATCACCAGAACGTCCGGCGCCGGTTCGCGACTCGTTAGGCGGGCGCGTTGCGCGACCCCGAACTTGTGCTGCTCGTCGATGACAACGAGGCCGAGATTCGAGAACGAAACCGTTTCGTAAAGCAACGCGTGCGTGCCGATGATTACGTCCGGATTTTCTTCTCCTTCGACCAGCGGGAGAAAACTTTCTTCCTGCCGCGCCGCCGTTCGGATCGACAATCGCACGCCGAGCGGTTCGAGCCAGCGGCGCAGCACGGCGTAGTGTTGCTCGGCCAGAATTTGTGTTGGTGCCATGAACGCAGCCTGAAAACCGGCTTCGACTGCGAGCAGGATGGCCGCGATCGCCACCACGGTTTTTCCCGAGCCGACATCGCCTTGCAGGAGACGGTTCATTGGGTGCTTCGCGGCGAGATCGCGTCGAATTTCTGCAATCACATTTTTCTGCGCCTGAGTTAGTTCAAATGGAAGCGCGCCAAGAAATTTCTCGAGAAGGTCGCCGTGGCCGCAGTGGGCGGTCCCGACTCGAATCGACGAGTCCACGCGCCGCGACGCGATTAGCATTTGCATCGCGAAAAACTCCGAGAGCACAAGATGTTCGCGCGCGGCACTGAGCGATTCCCAATCTTTCGGAAAATGAATCGCGCGAATCGCCTCGCTCCGATCACCACGGCGCAATTCCACTGGCAACAACGTTTCGATCGGCTCGCTGTCCAGATCCTGCAAGATCCGGTAGACGATGCTGCGCAGAGCACGCTGAGGGAGACCTTCGGTTGCCGGATAAATGGGCGTGATCCGCCGAAAATGGATTTTCGCTTCCGCGGGATCGTCCTCGATCACTTCAAACTCCGGATGTTCCATGCAAAGGCGTTTGCCGCGCATCCTCGGCTTTCCGAAGACGACCAATTGCTGGCCGGTCGCGATCATTTTTTGCACGTAGTGCAAATTGAACCAGCGCAACGTAAGCGGTTGGCTCAGGGCGTGCGCGTTTGGCTCCTGGAGTGTCGCCTCAAAAATCTTTTTCCAGCCGCCGAAGCGAAGTATTCGCGTTTTGGTTACCTCTCCGCACAAACAAATGGGCGTGTCGCTCTCATCGCGCGGAAATTCCGGAAACTGATGTCGATCTTCGTGGCGCCGCGGAAAATGGTTGAGCAAATCCTCCACTGTCTCGACTCCTAGCCTGCGGAGCGCGAGTAGACGCGGACGCGGGATCCAATCGAGCTCAGCCAACGGTTGCGAAATTTCCATTACTTAATCGGCGCGGCTTCGCGCAACGCAGCCACTTGCATTGCCAGCCGCATTTCACCTTCGTATTCGTCCGGCCTGATCCGGAACGCAATGTCCCACGGCGGCGTTGGGAGCTCGCTGCTCGCGGCATCGAAATAAACTGCGCGCTGATGGTGATTATGCTGGCGCAATCGCAAAACCAAATGTTTCTCGCCCACTACCCGCGGCGCCACGGTCGGCTCAACTTCACGGGCAAAAAAAAGCGGTTGCGGGTTTCCGTTCCCGAACGGTTGCAACATTTCGTGCCAGTTCAGAAAATCGAGATTGAGTTCGGCAAACGTGAGTTCGTGATCCAGCCGAATCCGCTGCTGCAAATCTTCATCCGACAAAAGCTCACGGGCGGCGCAACGAAACAATTCCGAGAAAAGATCGACATCTTTTTCTCGAATAGTCAGTCCTGCCGCCATCTCGTGTCCGCCGTACTTGTCGATCTTGTTTGCGCATCGTGTCAACGCGTCCACCAGGTTCAGCTCTTGGATGCTTCGCCCACTCCCCTTGCCGATGCCGTTTTCGTCAAAGCCGATCACGATTGCCGGCCGATGATATTTACGGGCGATGCGCGACGCGACAATTCCGAGGACACCCGGATGCCAGCCCCGCGCCGATACAACAATGGCCGCGTCCCGCTCCGAATTAAATTCTTTCGCGATTTTCTCCTCCGCAGCCAAGAAGACTTGCTTTTCAACTTCCTGCCGTTCGCGATTCTGCTTGTCGAGAAACTGGGCCAGCTCCGTCGCTTCAGTTTCATTCTGCGTGAGAAGAAGCTGAAGCGACTTTTCAGCCGTGCTTAACCGACCGGCCGCATTCAGGCGGGGGCCAAGTCGATAACCAATGTCCTCGGTCGAAATCGGCGGCCGCACTCCGCTTACTTCGATCAACTTTTTCAACCCCGGCCTTGTCGATCTTGCAATCTCGATCGCACCGCGCTGGACGAAGGTTCGGTTCTCGCCTTGTAACGGGACGATGTCAGCCACGGTGCCAAGCGCGACGAGATCGAGCCGCGATTTGAGATCGAAATTTTCAAGCGGCCGCGTCTTGAGCAGCGCATGGCAAAGCTTAAAAACGATTCCGACGCTGCAGAAGTAATGAAACTGCGACTCCGGGTCGATTTTTGGATTTACGATCGCGATGCAATCAGGCAACGCCGATTTCGGTTCGTGATGATCCAGCACGATCACATCCACGCCACGTTTTTTCAGGAGCGCAATCTCATCAAGCGACGACGTGCCGCAGTCGAGCGCGATCAAGAGTTGGGGATGATGTTGGTCGAGACAGCGCTCAACGCTTTCGCGACTTAACCCGTAACCTTCCTCCATCCGCAGCGGCAAAAATAATTCCGGCGCCGCGCCGTATGCCCGCAACGTTTCCGCCATTAGCGCGAGGGATGTTACTCCATCGACATCGTAATCGCCAAAAAGCACGATGCGTTCATGTCGATCCAGCGCGGTGAGAACACGCGTCACTGCCGCTTCCATGTTTGGCAGCAAGAACGGGTCGCTCAACGATTTGAGTCGCGGGTGCAGAAAGGCTTCGACCTCTTCGGCGCTGGCAAAGCCTTTGCGCAGCAGCAGCCGCGCGATGCAGGCCGAGCCGCAGATTTTATTCCATGAAATCGGGCCGCCATTCAGCTCTTCCGGCGACGCAATGATCCATCGGCTTTGCACCGATCACTGTAGTTGCGGCGCGATTTGCTGACAAGATCGACAACTCCGATTTCGCTCGCGCCGGTAATCAGTTGACTCTCAATGCCAGGCTCAATTAAACAGAAGTGCATGAAGACGCTTGGCCTTTCGTTGCTTGCGGTTGTCGGTGTCATTTGTTTGTTCGGCTGCAAGATGATGCTAGAGCAGCCAGGACCTTCGCAACCGACGAAGGCGACCCCCAAGCTGGAAGGAGCAACTGAACAATTCACGGGGAAGGTGGTCATGGCCGATGGGGCATACCGCTTTCAACCACTGAAAGAACCGGACAGTCTTTTCCGGCTAACACGCTCCAGAAGGAAAAGCGACTTCGAGAAGGAACAAATTAATCTTAGGAAATATTACGAGAAAACCATCACGGTTAAGGGCGCGCGCGAGGATGACTGGATCTGGCGCGCAGCCGTTACCGGGCAGTGGCTGCAGCCAGGCGAGCCGACAGGTCCGAACATGAATGCGCCGCCGGTTCCAAACCGCTAACCAACCCAAAACGCCAATTCGAATTTCGGTCCGAGTCGGACCGGCGGAATTGCGCCGCAACGCGGCGGCACAACTAGACAACGCTGAGCGCGATCTCGCTCTTTGGAAGCAGTCCGTGTTTTTGACATAGCTGCTGGAACGCGCGCAAGCCTTCCTTTTCTTTGTCTCCAAAGTTAAATCGCAAATGCCTCCCGTAATAACGGGCGCAAAACTCGTGATCGAAGTCTTTCTCGTCGGAGATCAACTTGTCGATGCTGGCCAAATTCTGATCGCGCAGCGTCCGCAGGCGGTCAGCAATGTTTTTTGCATCGGCAACTTCCGGCCGGACGAGCCAGAGCGCGTAAACGAACGGAAGGCCAATGAGCCGGTCCCATTGTTCGCCCAGGTCCCAAAAACGAAATTCGTCTGCGTGTTGTTGCCGAAACCGGATCGCTTGATCCCCGATGAACAGCCGCGCCGTGTCTGGAGCACCAACTGAAGATGTCGATGTACGGACGAAGCGGGGATGCAGATTCATCTCCGCGAGCAAACAGCGGAGCAGATTACCGGACGTTTCCGCGGCAGGATCGATTTCGATTTCGTCGATCTCCGAGATTTCGCCGCGGCGCGCCACGACCACGCTGTAAACGGGACCCGCGGAGGAAATAGAAACGCGATCGACGATGCGGTAAATCGGATTGCGCAAGAATTCGAAACTGGAAACGAGAGCGACATCGAGATCGCCGCGGGCCAGCTGCGTGCAAAGCGCGGCAGGGTGGTCGAGTATCACCTCGCCGGGCCAGCCACGAATGAGCGGGCGCGCGTTGAGATACTTAACGCAACCGATTCGGAGCGGATCTTTAAGCGCAGGCAAGTTCCGCTTCGGCACGCGTCGGCGCAGATGTCGTTCTTTTCCGCGCTCCGTTCAGATGATGATAATGGCTGTCGCGTTGGACTGGCTCGCGGCCAGCTTCGCGGATGGCGTGTTCGAGAGCGGCCACCGTTTGCTGTTGTGGAGTGGTCGCGCCCGCCATATGGAAGATTTTTTCTTCGATGATGGTGCCGTGGAGATCGTCCACGCCGTAGCTGAGCGAGATCTGCGCAAGCGGCAATCCCATGCTCACCCAATAAGCAGTGAGATGATCGATGTTATCGAGATAAATACGACTAACCGCAAGGTTGCGAAGCTCCTCAATGGCTGAAGCTCGTTTGATATGGGCCAGCTCGGTGGTCTGTGGCTCGAACGCAAATGGAACAAATCCAGTGAAGCCGCCGGTTTCATCCTGCAGCTTTCGCAGTTGTCGCAAATGGTCGACGCGCTGAGCCAGTGTTTCGATGTGTCCGTAAAGCATCGTGCACGTGCTCCGGCCGCCCATGCTGTGCCAGGTCCGATGAACGTCGAGCCATTCGGCAGCGGTTTCCTTTCCGCGGCAGATCGCATCGCGCACAGCCGGGTCGAAAATTTCCGCGCCGCCACCGGTGATCGAGCCAAGGCCCGCCTTGCGTAGAATCTCAAGCGTCTCGCGGATCGACGCACGAAAAATTCGTTGGGCAAGATGGCGCACTTCAATGGCGGTGAAGGCCTTTATGTGAAGATCGGGATCGAGTGCACGAAGGTCGCGGAGGAGTTTCAGGTACCAATCTTTTTTTAGGGTCGGGTGCAAACCGCCGACCATGTGAACTTCGGTTATGCCGAGACGGAGTGCTTCCGCGACCGCGCTGATAATTTCGTCAATTGCGTGCTCAAACGCGTGCGCATCGCGTTTCTTGGCCGCGAAAGCGCAGAACTGGCAGGAGAGGACGCAAATGTTCGAGTAGTTAATGTAACGGTTGTGGATGTAAGTGGCGCAGTTCCCATTTTTCCGCTCGCGCACAACGTTGGCCATGATTCCAAGGGCATTGAGATCGTTCGAGCGATATAACTGAAGAGCATCTGCTTCGGAAATGCGCTGGCCTGCCTCGATTTTCTCAGCGATCGGCCTAAGGTCTTTTGAAATAAGTGTGTAATTCATCCGCCGCTGAGACTGAAAAGTATGCGTTATCATGCACACGCCCTTAGAGGCTTGCAACAAAAAGGACGGCGGCGGACGCAATGAAAAGACGATCGCTCAGCGCGGACCTACATCAGCGTCGAATCCTTGTGCGCGCGGCCACGTCTCTTTGAGCAATGGTCGATCCCGAGACAGCAGGCCGATCCGACGACGATGCCGAGGACGTTCGCTTGATGGATTTGATCGGCCACGGCGATACCGCGGCGTTAGAGGAACTCATTCAGCGGCATCAGACACTGGTCGCAGGCACGGTGGCACGGATGTTGGGCAGCACGTCGGACGTCGAAGACATCGCGCAGCAAGTGTTCATCCGTGTTTGGAAAAGCGCGGGGCGCTACGTTCCTCGCGCCAAATTCACAACCTGGCTCCTAAAAATCACCCGCAACCTCGTCTTCAACGAACTGCGCCGGACCAAACGACACGCCAACGTTCCGCTTCAAACCGATCCACAATCGGAGGAAATGCCGCTGAGGGATCAAACCGCGCAAACGCCTGACGCGTCGCTTCTGGAACACGAGCTTCAGGAGGCGATCGAGCAAGCCATCACGGCCCTCCCTGAGAGCCAGCGCCTGGCGCTAGTGCTGCGCCGCTACGAGGAGCTCAGCTATGAGGACATCGCGGAGATCCTCGAGCTTTCCGTGCCGGCGGTGAAGAGTGTGCTTTTTCGGGCCCGGACAGAACTGCGCGAGCGGCTCAAGGGTTATCTCGAGAAATAACAAAGAGGGCGGGCCCCTTACGAGCACCCGCCCCCTCTCAACCCCACATTCCCAAATTCCTAGAAGTCGCGGTCCTTCGCCGAGCTCTTAAATTGCACTTCGTTCGTTTCATCCGGCGGCGGAGGCGCTCCGGGCTTGGCATAATCAGCTGCGAGCTGGCGATGTGAAGTTGGCACCAGGCGCACGGCACCTTTGGCATTATTCCGCCAGCCATTTGGATCGGCGTACTCTTCTCCCACATGATGCACACCGGAAACTTGGTCTTCCAATCCCGTTCCGTAACGCTGATCAAGGATGGTCGGGGTCACAAAGATCAACAGGTTGCGCTTGTGGCGCTCGTTATCGTGGCTTTGAAAGGCGTAACCGAGTAGCGGGATGTCGCCGAGAAGTGGAACCTTTGTCTTTGATTTACTCACCTGGTCCGAGAGTAAACCCCCGATAGCAAGCGTGTCGCCGCTCTTGATGAGCACATTGGAATCGAGCGTCCGCGAGTCGATGACCGGGCTGGTAACGTGAGCGCCTCCGAAGTCGAAGGGCTGATCAAAGACCCTATTGCTGATCTCAGGTTTCACTGAAAGTGTGATGAAGTTATCTTTGTTAATGGACGGCCGGACGATGAGTTTGTTGCCAAATGTTTTGTCCTGAAAGCCGCCAAAAACAGCGGTCGCGGTTTGTTCGTTGAAATTTAGCTGCGGCACGGGTTGGTTCCGGATGACCTCGATCTTGGCCTGTTGATTATCGGCGGTGACAACGCGTGGGTTAGCCAAGAATTCAGCATCGGCGTCCTCATTCAGTGCCTGCAAAGTCGCAGAAAATTGCGGAACGCTCAGAATGGCAAACTGCCCGAAAGCCAGCTTGCCCAGACTGCCGAAGAAATTCATGTTGCTTGGGTTGCCGAGCGCGAACGGACCAGGCTGACCGGTGAGTGTTGAAGTGCTGCCGGAGGTAGTCGAGCTGGTGCTAGTAGTGGGGGCCCCATAAGTGATGGTCTTCGGAGCGGTAGCGCTGCCTACTGTGCCTGCCCAGTTAATTCCAAAGGCTTGAACCGGATCGGCGCTGACTTCCACCAGCCGCGCTTCGATCATCACCTGCCTGGTTGGTCTGTCGATTTGGACAAGCATCTTGCGCACGTTGTCAATGTTGCTTCGGGTCTCGCGGAAGAAAATTGTGTTGGTTCGTTCGTCGATTTGCGGCGGATCTTTGCTCGCGAGCTGGGAAGAGACCAGCGGCGACACGTCTTTGGCTCGCGCATAGCTGAACTGATAACTGTCGCTTTCGGTCGGCTCAGCCGTTCGTTCCGTGGCTGTCTTGATGTAATAAACATTGTCGATCTTGTCCATGAAGAGGCCTTTGGCCTTCACGATGATCGAAATCGCCTGAAGCGCGCTAACATCTTCCAAACGCATGGTCACAGTGCCGGTCACGGTCTCGCTCACTACCATGTTGACCTTGGACTGCCGCGCCAATAGCCGAAGAACTTGTCCGACATCGTCGCCCTGAAACTCGCGCACGCCGACGCCGCCGTTTTCAATCGCGCTGTCCGGCTCTGGCACCGCAGTTGTGATAGCGGATGAAGTTGTGGTCGATTTGGTAGTTGTGGTTGCCGCGGCCGGCGACGCGGCTGCAGCAGATGCTTGGACGAGCAACAGGGGCGGCTTATCGCCGCCTTTCGCGGACGCGGTGGGTAGATTATTCAGCGAGGCTGGCGGTTGAAGAACAGTCGCTGGATTTACGCTCGGAGCAGGGTTCGGCGGGCTGGTTTGCGCTGGCGAGACCGACCAAACGCTGAGGAGTGCCACCGCTGCGCATCCCCATTTTTTCAAAGACGTAGCCATAATTAGGATTGGAAACTCAGATAGTGCGCTCTGGGTTAAAGCAGGAAGCAGACCAGCCCTAAGAGACTTTCCGCCCGGACCAAAAAACCGTGGCCCGACCGAAAACAGGGCCCTTCCTACACAGTTCTGCGATCTCGCGCAGCTTCGATAAAGGCTCGCAAAAGGGTGTGATCTTTTCGGCCCGGCAGCGACTCGACGCCAGTCGTCACATCCAACCCGAAAGGACGAACCTCGCTCACAGCTTGAGCAACATTCCTGGGTGTCAACCCTCCCGCGAGAATGACCCTGAAAGCGGGGTGCGCCTCAATAAAACCGCGGGCCCAGTGCCACGGAAAAGTTTTTCCGGCTCCTCCAAAATCACCGCGGGACGCCGAATCCAGAACAAAAGTATCCGTGGAAAACGACGGAATATCGGTGAGCGATTTGGGGTCCCTAACCGGGAGAGCCTTGGCAAATCGAATTCCGGTCTCAGCCAATCTTTGGCAGAACTCCGGCGACTCGTTGCCGTGCAATTGCAATGCGTCGATAAAAGGCAGCTCGCTAATCCGCGACGCTTCCGTCCAAGTTGGATCGACCAGCACCGCCACCCTGCAAATTCCAGGCGGAAGTTTCTCGATCCATTCGCGCGCCGTCTCTGTGTCGATGTAGCGCTTACTGCGCGGATAAAAATTGAAGCCGAGAGCATCGGCGCCGCAATCGATGGCCGCCAACGCGTCCACCGCGTTGGTGATTCCGCAAATCTTGATTCGAATCCGGCTTCCGTTCTCAGATGCGTCGCCAAACATGCGCGATCATCTCTCGTCGGGTTCGATCACGCGTCCGCGCACCTGCTTAATTTGAGTATGATGCGTCAGGACATGCACGCGGCCATCGCTGCCGCGAAAGAACGCGCTGAGCAACCAGCTCACCAGCGAAATGATGATCGCGCCGAAAATTGCGCTCCAAAAAC
>Ga0137359_10004306_pt1 | contig 11648 bp, 8 predicted proteins | sample Mad1_40_16metaG_FD_108281 | JGI IMG/M metagenome (GOLD analysis project Ga0137359, IMG submission 108281) | Vadose zone soil microbial communities from Angelo Coast Range Reserve, California, USA - Mad1_40_16 metaG | ecosystem: Environmental > Terrestrial > Soil > Vadose zone | place: USA... | reverse complement strand
AACTTAGCATTTGTTGTATACACCAATGGCAGCATTCAATCGCCTCGAGGTGAACACAACCTATCTCAATCCTGTCTATGAGCGTCCCTTCGCTGACCCTTTCGTCCTCAAATATCGCGGAGAATATTGGGGATACTGCACGGGCTTCTGGTATGACGAAAAATGTTTCGGCGTGCTCCACTCACGAGACCTCATCCACTGGCGCGAACTTGGTGGCGCGATGGAACCGCTACCATTTGCGGCAACCTGTTACTGGGCCCCGGAAGTGGTATATGAAAGTGGTCGCTTCCTTATGTACTACAGTGTGGGCAACGAAGTGCAGATGCAGATACGTGTTGCTGCCGCCGAGCTCCCCGAAGGTCCCTTCGTTGATACTGGGCATCGTCTAACAGACGAAGAGTTTGCCATTGATCCACACATCTTCATCGATGATGATGGCGTCCGCTATTTTTTCTATGCTACCGACTTCCTGAAGTACACCCATATCGGAACTGGGACGGTGTATGACCGGATGCTCGATGATTGGACGTTAGCAGGTCAGCCGCGTCCGGTTACGAGGGCACGCTACGATTGGCAAGTATACGACCCGCAGCGCATGGAAAAGGGTGGCGTGCGTTGGCATACTGTCGAGGGACCTTTTGTGCTCAAACATAAGGGTCGCTATTACCAAATGTTCAGTGGTGGTAACTGGAAGTATCCCACCTACGGGGTCAGCTATGCGACCAGCGACCGGATCGACCGCTCGGATGAGTGGACGCAAGACGCTGACGGCCAGCAAATCCTACCCATTTTGCGTACCATCCCTGGACGCGTTATCGGACCCGGGCACAATTCGGTCATTCGTGGACCCGATAATCGACAACTTTTCTGCGTGTATCATTGCTGGACACCAGAACAAAACGACCGCGTGATGGCAATAGACCGGCTCGATTGGGCCGGCGAAAAGATGCTCGTACTTGGCCCTACCACGACGCCTCAGCCTACCCCAATCGCTCCAACTGTCTCAGACCTATTCGATGAAGTCCACACCGATGGCCTGGGTCCAAACTGGGACTGTTCAACAGGAGGACGTTGGTTTGTTCGCGATGGAGAGGCGGTGCAGGAGTCAATCGAGGGCGCTGCGAGTGCGCGTTGCATGTACCAGGCTCCATGTTTTGTTGCAGAGTTGAGCATGCGGGAATTCAGTTACAGCGGGATGGGCGAATATGGAGTCGCTCTTTATAGCGCCGAAGAGGACCTTCTACACTTTATGCTCGTGCCCGCGACGGGGCTGGCGATCGTCTCGACACTGACGATCGACGGATGGACGGAGCATAAATTTACCTTGCCTAAAGGATTTGAACCCAAATCTTATCATCATTTTCGCATTGAGGTTGATAATCTATTTGCGCACCTTGCACTTGATGATGCGACAGTTCGCTGGGAAGGGAGTCTTGCGGGTTTGGCTGGCAGTTTAGCAATGGTGACTCATGAATCGGCTGCGGCTTTTGCGGGCTTCGCGCTCACGGTCGGATGGGAGGACTTGTTCACGCGGCAGGACAACGAGTTGACCGAGCGTGGCTGGCGGCCCGACGGGTCGCGTGACACTTGGCATTTGAAAGACCAACAGTTATGGTTCACAGATACGGAATTCCGGTCGTTTATTACCAGGGGGCCCGTTTTGGAATCGTACGAAATGGTGGTCAGCGCAAAACTTAATGATCAGACAATTGCTCGCGGTTGCTACGGTTTCTATCCGGCGGTAGGTGTTGGAGACCTGGGCCCGCTCGTCACTGTGGAACATACCGGTGAAGGGTGGTCACTTTTAGTGAACAAGCCTTCCGGCAAACAAACCTTTTCGTTGCCCGTAGATTTCAATCCGCACACCTTTCAGCTGTTTCTCTTTCGGAAGCAGCAGGGGCGATTGACGCTTCAGTGGGAAGCGCTGGCTCTGGGTGAAACCGAAGTTCCCACGACAGCCACGCAAGTCGGCTTATACGTAAACCGAACCGTGGCCGTATTCGATATGGTTCGAGTCACGGTCCTTTAGAGTAAATAATCGTCGCGATAGAAGCAGCTCCATGAGCATCACCTCGTTAAGCACAACACCGGAGGATTTCATTTGGGCCGGAGGCATTGAAGATACTTTCGTCCCACAAACACGAACAGGCCACCGGGCGCTCGATGAATACCAACTGATAGGTCATTACGAACATTGGCGTGAGGACCTGGCGCTGGCACGAGAACTTGGATTGAAGGCCTTGCGCTGGGGCGTGCCATGGTATCGGGTAGAGCCGCAGCCGGGCGAGTTCGACTGGCGCTGGATTGATGAAGTATTGCCTTACATGGTCGAGGAACTCGGCATTACTCCGATTATTGACCTAATGCACTATGGCTGTCCCTTCTGGCTGAACAAAGAATTCGCAAATGTGGATTATCCCCGTGCCGTCGCACGCTACGCTGCAGAATTCGCTCGTCGTTACAAGGGACTGGTACATTGGTACACGCCGCTGAACGAACCGTTAATCAATGCATTAATGTGTGGCATGCGCGGCCTCTGGCCACCCTACCTGCGCGGCGATAGAGGCTATCTGCGAATCATGCTCCAGCTCGCGAGGGGGATTACCGGGACCGTCGAAGCAATTAAAGAGATCGATTCACACGCAATAATGGTTCATGTAGAGGCGACCGGTCTGACCCGGACCGTCCGTGACGATTTGGCAGCGCTCGCACTTGAGGATCAACATCGCGGGTATATTTGCTATGATCTGCTAACCGGCAGTGTCACGCCCGATCACCCGTTGTTTGCCTGGCTGGTACGCAGTGGCGTCTCCCCTGATGATCTGGCCGATCTCGCGCGCCGACGGATCTCAATTGATGTATTAGGTATGAACTTCTATCCCCAGTGGTCAACCAAACAATTGTATATCGACAATAGGGGCCGGCTTTCCTATCGCAATATCGATCAGGACGGCGCGGGCTTTGCAACACTGATTGAGGATTACTACCGGCGATATCAAGCTCCTATCATGATTACGGAAACCAGCGCTTTAGGACCGGAAGACGTGCGCTCCCGCTGGCTCGATGCCTCAGTGGCTGCGATTAAGAACTTGCGGCAAAAAGGGGTCCCGGTGATCGGATATACATGGTTTCCGCTCTTTACGATGATCGACTGGCGTTATCGTTTTGGGCGTGGTCCAGTCGATCAATACCATTTGGAATTAGGGATTTACCGGCTCAACGACAAAAACGGTAGGGGACGTTGGGCTGTAACGCCCCTGGTCGATCAACTGCGGAATTTTGTTAATCATCCTGATGAGGCTATAGGTACTTGTATTACTCCCGTTACGTGAACTCTGCTGTTTGTGCTATGTGGAGTTACAACCAATCGATATTCTGCCTTTAGTGTAATCTAAACCGGACCAGTGGTGACTGCTAAGCTTTACATTGACATTCGGCAGTGCCGCTTATCGGCACCGATCATCCGCCTTTGCGGCTCCCCGGCCCGCAACCGTTGGGAAAATTCCGGCAGAGCTATTCTGATAGCCTGCACCGATTTTTGACCAGGCCTCTTGAGTCTTGGGGCTGGCTGCTGTGCATGTGCACAATCTACGTTGGGGGAACATAGTTGACGGATAAGGAACTGACTGAGAGTCAATTACTCCGGAGCCTGATTGACGCCAGCGTCGACGGCATTTTGGCCTTCGACCGGGAATGCCGCTATACGGCCTGGAACCGGGGGATGGAGCGCATCTCGGGCTTGCACAGCGAAACTGTTCTGGGCCGCCTGGCCTTCGATCTATTTCCGTTCCTGAAGGAGACAGGTGAGGACAAGTATTTCTACGAGGCGCTGGCAGGGAGGAATGCCGTCGCAGAATCAAGGACCTATACCGTACCAGAGACAGGGCGCCGCGGCTTCTTCGATGGTTTTTATTCCCCCCTGCGCGACGAAGAGGGCTTGGTCATAGGCGGGGTCGCCATCATCCGCGATATCACCGCAAGCCATGAGGCGCAAGAGGCGTTTCGGACTAGTGAAGAGCGCTACCGAGCGTTCATCAGCAACAGTTCAGAGGGCATCTGGCGCTGTGAACTGGAGCGACCTGTCCCTTCACACCTTTCCGACGTCGATCAAATCGAACTCTTCTACCGATATGGCTATCTTGCGGAGTGCAACGATGCAATGGCGCGGATGTATGGATACAACCGAGCAGAAGAGATCACGAACGCACGCCTGGGCGACATTCTCGTCCAGGACGACCCAAAGAACATCGAGTATCTGCGTGCCTTTATCGCCTCGGGTTACCATCTGACGGATGCTGAGTCGATCGAGTTGGACCGAGAAGGTCACCAGAGGGTTTTCTCGAACAACCTTGTCGGCGTCATCGAGAACGGCATGGTTCTAAGGGCCTGGGGCACGCAAAGAGATATCACGAAGCGGAAACGGATGGAAGAAGAACTCAAAGCCACCGAGCACCGCTTCTCCATGTTTATGGAAAATCTACCCGGTCTGGCGTGGATCAAAGACCTGGAAGGGCATTACGTATACGTCAACGAAGCCGCGGCTAAGGCCTTTGGAACGCCGCGTGACGAGCTTCGGGGGAAGACCGACAACGAGATTTTCCCGCCGGAAACTGCAGCAACGTTCAGGAAGAATGACAGTCTGGCACTATCAGGCGGGGCGGGTGTGCTCGCGGTGGAGGATTTAAAGCAGGGGGACGGAATCCATCATTCGATCGTCAGCAAGTTCCCTGTCCCGGGCCACAATGGCGAGGCGTCGATGGTTGGCGGCATCGCGATCGATATTACAGAGCGAATGCGCGCGGAAGAGGCTCTACGCGAGAGCGAGGAGAAGTACCGGGGTCTCCTGGAGAACGCCAACGACTTCATCTATTCACATAATCTTGAGGGCAGGTACCTGACGATAAACCGTGCTTGCGAAGAAATCACAGGTTACACGCGACAGGAGATACTTGGAGGACTGAATATTGCTCAGGTGGTCGTCCCGGAGCATCTTGAATTCGCGAAGAAGATGATTAAGCTGAAACTCCGCGACCCTTCCCCGACCGTCTACGAGATAGATATCTTCACTAAAGACAGGCGAAGACTCACGCTCGAAGTTAGCACCAGGGTCTCGCATCGAGAGGGCCATGGCGCGATCATCGAAGGCATCGCGCGCGACGTCACCGACCGGAAGCGCGCTGAACTTGAACGTGAAGAGTTGCTCAGGCGCGAGCAGCGGGCGCGGCGGGATGCCGAGGAGGCTCTCGACATCGCGCGCAGTATCGAAAATAGCCTCGGCGTGTTGGTTGAGGCCTCCGGGGTTCTGCTCGGCTCTCTCACCCTGGAAGACGTGCAGCCGGCAATCCTGGACCTCTCGCGGCGGCTTATCTCCGCGGACGCTTATGCCATCTGGCGCGGCGACCCCCAGGCAAAAGTCTGGCGCATCGTCTCGTCGGCGGGCCTTTCGGAACAGTATCGCGAGAAAACAATAGACGGGTCGGAGTCTGGCCGTATTAAGTTGGATAGGCCGTTAATCGCGGAGGACATCGAGCAGAGTACGCTGTTTGACTCGCGGCGCGAGCTGCACAAATCGGAAGGCATCCGCTCCTTGCTCGCCGTCCCCATGCGCATCCTCGGCCATGCCTCCGGCACGATTACCTACTACTATCGACAGCCCCACCGCTTCAGCGATCGGGAGATGCGCATTGCCGCCGCGCTTGCGAATCTGGCGAGCGCGGCCATCGGAAGCGCCGAACTATACGAAGAGCAGCGACGGCTTCGGACCGAAGCACAAACGTCGGAGTGGCGTTCGAACTTCCTGGCCGATGCAAGCACGATACTCTCCTCGACACTCGACTCCGAGGCAACTCTCTCACATGTGGCACGACTCTCCGTCCCCGACCTGGCGGATTGGTGCGCCGTCGACATCAGCGACGACGATCACTCGGTCAGGCGAATCGCTGTGGCCCATGTGGAACCTGCGAAGGTCGAGTTGGCGAACGAAATACATAGGTGCTATCCGCCTGACATGGATGCGCCGCACGGGGTATCGCAGGTGATGCGTACCGGCGTATCAGAGCTTTACCCGGAGATCACGGACGAGATACTCACGGACGTCGCCAGGGACGAGGAGCACCTGCGGCTCCTGCGTGCAGCAGGGCTCTCTTCGGCGATGCTTGTCCCCCTCCTGGCCCACGGACACACGTACGGCGTCATCACCTTTGTCGCAGCAGAGTCGGGCCGCCGCTACGAGGCGCAGGATCTCATCCTGGCCGAAGACCTCGCGCGACGAGCCGCCGTGGCCGTCGAAAACGCGCGGCTCTACCAGGCAGCGCAAAATGCCAACCGCCTGAAGGACGAGTTCCTCGCTACCGTGTCCCACGAACTGCGCACGCCTCTGACTTCTATTCTCGGCTGGGCCACCATGCTTCGTTCTAATCGCGTTGAGGGTGAGGCTTTACAGCGTGCGCTTGAAATAATCGAACGTAGCGCTAAAAACCAGCACCAGATTATTGAAGATCTGCTCGATGTTTCTCGTATTATCACGGGCAAACTTCGCCTTGAGATCAGACCTGTCGATCTTGCTTCTCTCATCGAAACGGCGATTGAATCCTTGCGCCCTGCATTCGACGCTAAGAAAGTGCGCTTGCAGAAGTTATTGGACACAGGATTACACCCGGTTTCAGGCGATCCGTCGCGACTGCAGCAGATCGTATGGAATCTGCTCTCCAATGCAATTAAGTTCACACCTCGAGATGGTCGAGTACAGATCAGGCTCGAGCGAATCGCCTCACATGTCGAGATAGCGGTCATGGACACCGGCCAGGGTATCAGCGATGATTTCCTGCCATTTGTGTTCGATCGCTTCATGCAGGCCGACAGCACCACGACAAGAAAACATGGCGGACTGGGTTTGGGCCTGGCCATTGTTCGCCACCTGGTTGAGTTGCATGGCGGTACGGTGCAGGCTGAGAGCGAAGGCGAAGAGAAGGGGTCTACTTTTACCGTGGTCCTTCCACTGATGCCGGTTTACCAAAGAACTGCAACTGAGGAAAGAGTGCATCCCGCCGTCAGTGATAATCTGTTGGTGTTTGACGATCATGAAAAACTCACCGGCTTGAAGATTCTGGCCGTAGACGACGAGGCGGATACGTGCGAACTTGTGAAGGCTGCACTCGAACAGTGCGGTGCAGAGGTGACAACCGCTCGGTCGGCACAGGAAGCCTTGGAACAACTTGGGCGATTCATGCCTGATGTTCTCATCAGTGACATAGGCATGCCTGATGAGGATGGCTACGAACTCATTCGCCGGGTTAGACAGCTTCCCGCAAAAAATGGCGGCGCAGTCCCGGCGGTGGCTTTGACGGCGTATGCCAGAGCTGAAGATCGCCTGCGCATCCTTCGGGAAGGTTACCAAATGCACGTGCCTAAACCCGTCGAGTTGGCAGAACTGGTAGCGGTCGTAGCCAGCCTTGCCGAACGCGCCCGGCCATCATGATGAAAAATAGGCATACACTCTTGTTGATATCTTTTGACAAAGCGGCGTCTGCTTTGGACAGACGGGATACACTTGCAGCCATGCCTGTTCAACGGGTTCGCTGATCTTGTTAACTCAGATTTCTTAAGCACCGGCTCGTGCCCTCTTCTTTTGTGTGTCCGCAATTATGATAGAAAAGAAATCAAAGGGCCAGGCCCTCAAGGTAAAGGCAAAACGAAAAGAGATCACGACCAACGTCGTCGACATCATGTTAAACCTGTCAGCAAAAGAGATGTACCACCAACATAGCCGCCGTATGTCCCTAGCCGAAAAGGTACACCGAACCCGATGCCGAGATCGCAGCAAGGAGGAATAGCCCGACTATAGCTGTAGATGTTTGCTCCGACGAAGAAAGCCAGGCCAACCAGAAATCCAGATGTGAACAGTGTTCGGCTCATCGACAGTCTCTCTGCCTGATCAGGCCCGAAAAGTAACAATCAGTTTAAATGATCGAGCCTGTCTAATGTCGGATGGTCTGATTACTCGAGTGCGCGACCGGTTCCTCGAGTTATTACGTGATCCCCCGCTTTGATTCCGCATCTCTTAGCTGCTCATAGTAGCGGCAAACCCATGGATTGCTAAAATCAGCCCGTTCTGCAATCTCGCCAATATAGGGCCCAAGACCAATCTTCCTGGCCAGTTTTTGGTATTGCTTGAACTCTCTGGGAAGATAACCTCTGACAATCATATCGACCACGCGCCTTCGTATTCGCTCCATTTGTTCAGATGTGAGCGCCGTGCGTCGCAGGGCACGTGCAGTGCTAGCTTTCAGGATTTGACCAAAAGCGAACGAGGCATCCTCCTCAATGAACTCGACTCCGATTTGAGTACAGGCCGGATCGCCCTTTTCAATTCCGTCAATTACCTTACCCATTACAGGGTAAATCCAGCGCTTGCCTTCGCCTTCGTGCTCCATAGGGCGGAGATCTAGTAGGCTCGCCAAGTTAAGGCGATCAGCGTATTCCTCATACCTTTGCAGAATACTCTCACGCGACCAGCAGCCACTTCCATTGTAATCGATCACTTCCATTCAAGCATTCACTCTTTAACGTCCCAACTGTCGCCAACTATATAACACTTCTTAACCGTGCCAGTATTGGTCCGATTCCTAATGATGAGCCCCAGAACTGATTGCGTTCTGGACACATAACAATGTCTTTTGGAAAGAGTAAGCTACGTCAGTAACAGCCCTTCGGTGGCGGCTCGTCAGTTAATGACTCGCTCATACCAGAATCTATAGCCTCGCGAGATGTCGGAAAATCACCTAGTTGGAACGTGAATCGTTAATGTCAATCTAGCTGTATGGTCTTGATCTGCGCCTGCCTGCTTCTACCGCTTCCTCGACCACCACACCTTCTTCCCTTCCCCGTTCCCCCTTCCCCTTTAACCTTCTTTTAAATCTTTCCCCTTTCATCGCTCCGCTTTTTCATAATCGCCCTCAGCCAGAGAAAGCCGACTGCAAGAAACGGCAGAAGATAAATAACCAAATCCCAGCGCCCATATCCGGGCGGAGTCGCTTCCACTTGAAGAGGCTCTTCACCATCACCCTGCGAAGAATGTAGCACGATGCGCACGTTCCAGTATTCCTGGGCATCAAATGCCACTTCAGCCTTGAACTGCGCGCGATCGGTAAGGTCCGCTCGAACAGCTCGAAAGCTCGCCTCGGGAATGCGCTTACTCACCGGCTGGACAACAACATCAACCTGCAGATCGGCCGGTACCGATTTACCGTCCAGGCCTTCCGGGAAAATGAGAAATGTACCTATTCCCACGTCCGGGTCCGTCCACACGGAAACCAGGCATGGCCCAACAATCTTGTCGACAATTACGGGATACGGCGGCCCTTCATGCGCCCCGGCTGGTGACGAAGTACACAGAACTATCGCGGCCGTCAATAAAAAGCAGCGCCAAACAGGCGCCACGCCAAAACTCACACTTCTTTCCAAATTCCCTACCATTCTAGATACCAGGATCTACCAACATTCAGCGCACTCTCGTTCCCCCACCCAGATCTAAGACAACAATAGAAATCCGCCAACTCTCCGCCTCCGAAGCCCGCTCGACCACCACACCTTCTTCCCTTCCCCCTTCCCCTTTCCCCCATCCTTTTTCACCCCAGGGTGCCGCGCATCTGCATCGGCTGCGACATCAACCACATTGCCGAAATCCAAAGCAGTACGCTTAACACTGCCCATGGCAGATACGCCTTCCCCGGTTGATCTTTGCAGTCAACTTCTGCGAGGCGGTGATTTACAATGAGTGAGCCAAGTAGCCCCAGACCCAGAAACCCGAATTCAAACACGTTGACTGCGTTCTTTGGTAACCCGACCAGGCTCCATTTGGGTGCACCCAGAATTGGCCAGCCAATGCTCGCAAGGGCATTTTGGGTGACCGGTATAAAGGTATAAAGGCCGGTCAGGAAATGGAATCCAAAATGCGCAAGCCATATGCCAAATCCCAGGGGTACCAGCCCGTACGAGTAGCGCATTATTATGGTTAAAAGTGGGGTCCGCTTCCCTGTAAGATACCTCGCGCTCCATGCCGCGAATCCAAGCAGGACGCATGGTTCCACTACGAGAAACAAAGCAAACAGCAACCCCAGGATCGGCGCTTTCTGACTGATGTGGAGCACATGCGCAAGCCAATTTTCGACAGCATAAATCGGGCTCACCATGCCAAATGCATTTAGCAGCGCCCCAAAAGTGAACAGGATAGATAGAACAGCGAGGTCCTTTCGGCGAGATATAATGCCAACACCCGATCTCATCCCATCAACCATCAACTCCGTCGCTGGCGTTCGGCTTAGAATCCCAACATTGTCGTGCGGACATGCCTGGATGCAATCCAGACAAAATGTGCAATCCAGATTTCCGACTTTGCGCGGCTGAAACAAAGCCAGTTCGCAGCCACGCTGAACTACCACCAACTTCGACTGTTCGTCACGCGCACCCCGAATACAATCCTTGGTCTTGCAAGTTGTGCAAACCCCAGGCTTCCTAACCTTAATCTCCAAAGGTGAAACGGTGGAAGCGACAAAATTGAACTGTCCGATGGGACAAACAAACTTGCAGAAAGAGGCATGCTTGAATAGCAGGTCTACCAGCAGCGCTACAGCAAAGTATGCTACGATCAGCCACGCCGTCCACCACGGCGATGACCACAAATCGAATAGTTCATACGAGAACAGCACTAAAACAAAAAGTCCGATCGATAGGCATTTGTTTCGCAATACCCTGGGCCAGTTGAATACAGGCCGTACAAATTTCCTGGCAAAATTTCGTACCAGCATCATGGGGCATGCGAGGCAAAAGAAGTTGCCCGCGAGCAACAAAACAATCACAAGCGCACCGCGAAAATGGACCCATCCCAGTGTCGTCGCAAGATTCTTTGGCGCCAACGTTGGTCCAAACAGCCCATGTACGACCATTGAAATGCTGACTAAGAGAAGTGGAATTTGTAACAGAGTCCTCGCATGACGCCGGCGAAGAAGGCGTCCGAACACGGGAACTTTAAGCAAATCAAACGCGTCGTCGGATGAAGCTGTTTCGGGAGGAGAAGGAAGTGATCGACTGGACACCTGCTTACTCAAAATTCATTAGTAAACTCAAGACGGATGTAAATCATATTTCTCATTGATTAGTTCGAACTAACTCCCCTAACCTCAAACTGTCGTTCAACAGTCTGACCGCTGGGCAGCGTAATGTGAACCAGGACGACCCAATCACCGCCCATGGAAAATTCAAAAGGCGCTTGATATCGTCCGGCTCCCATCTCTTTCGCCTCGGCAATAACGGGCCCCATCCCAGCGTGAGTCATGTCTCCTTCTAAACTAACATGTGCCCCACTGATCGCCTCACCTTCCACATCGGCCACCACTAGTGTTATCACACCCGGGCCCATACGCGGTGGCTGTGGCGCCAATTCAAACTGGACTTTTAACGCAGGCTGAGGCTCAACCGGTTTGTGACATCCTATCAACAACAAACCGATTGCCAGGAAAACAAATACCCGACCCGCTACCACTACTACCCAGTTCGATAGATACTGTAACTCAACCACGATTATCAGCTGGCAAACTTACCGTTAGAATCTGACTGTCCTGGCTTTCAGGTCAATACGGCCTCTATTTGTT
>Ga0137359_10004302_pt1 | contig 11650 bp, 10 predicted proteins | sample Mad1_40_16metaG_FD_108281 | JGI IMG/M metagenome (GOLD analysis project Ga0137359, IMG submission 108281) | Vadose zone soil microbial communities from Angelo Coast Range Reserve, California, USA - Mad1_40_16 metaG | ecosystem: Environmental > Terrestrial > Soil > Vadose zone | place: USA... | reverse complement strand
TTCAACAGCTTGTTAAGGATATTGCGATGCATATCGCTGCCGCCGAGCCGCGTTACGTCTCGCGCCAGGACGTGCCGGTTGACGCCATTGACAAAGAACGCGAAATTGCCCGCGCGCAAGCGAATAACGACCCCAAGAATGCCAACAAACCCGACCAGGTTGTCGACAAGATCGTCGAAGGCCGTCTTAACAAGTTCTACGAAGAGGCCGTATTGCTTGATCAGCCGTTTGTAAAGGAGCCGGCCAAAACCGTAGCTGAGTTAGTGACCGAGAAGGTCGCAATAACCGGCGAGCGAATTACTATCCGAAGATTCACCCGCTATAAGATGGGCGAAGGTTTGGAGCGCCGCGGCGACGACTTTGGCGGGGAAGTAGCTTCCCTGGTCGGCTGAAAATCTGTGTAGCAAAACTTGATGAGCGCAACTTCAAACGAAACGGCAGCTTCAGGTTTGCCTTACCGCAGGGTCTTGCTAAAGATCTCCGGTGAAGGTTTGATGGGCGAACAAAACTACGGCATCGATGTGAATGTTGCGCGTAGTGTTGCCGAGGAGTTGAAGGCGGTTCATGCCCTGGGTGTTCAGGTAGCTGTAGTTGTTGGTGGCGGTAATATTTTCCGAGGCGTCTCCAAAAGCGCGGGTAATATGGATCGCTCGTCGGCTGACTATATCGGCATGTTGGCGACAGTCATGAATGCGGTAGTGCTCCAGGACGCGCTGGAAAAGATTGCGGTTGATACCAGGGTATTGTCGGCAGTTGATATTCCAGAGTTGGCCGAGTCGTTCATTCGCCGCCGAGCGGTTCGGCACCTGGAAAAAGGTCGCATCGTTATCTTTGCTGCGGGTACTGGTAACCCCTATTTCACTACCGACTCAGCCGCCGCGCTCAGAGCTCTCGAAATAAAGGCTGACATCATTCTTAAGGCGACTAAAGTGGAAGGCGTCTATTCGGCAGATCCCATGACCGACGCAGCGGCGGAGCTCTTCAATGAAATTACTTATCAGCAGGTGCTTGAGCGTCAGCTGAGAGTAATGGATGCGTCAGCTATTTCTTTGTGCATGGATAATAATCTGCCAATCGTTGTCTTCAATATGCGTAAAGTCGGCAATATCCAGCGAGTAGTCTTGGGTGAGACTGGCGTTGGAACCAGAGTCTCATTGGGCAAGTAATTGCTTAACCTCGTCTGGCTCGAGAAATAGGCGTACGTTAGCTGCTCCCCGAAAACAATTCACCGGAGTTATTGAGATGAGCGAAAAGGACGTAATCAAAGACACGCGGCCACGCATGGACACTGTCATTGAAGACTTCAGACGCAAGTTATCAACGGTTCGCACGGGTCGCGCAGCGGTCAGCCTGCTGGACAACGTCATGGTCGATTACTATGGCAACATGACGCCGCTCAATCAGCTGGCCTCCGTGCACGCGCCTGAACCCCAAATGCTTACGGTGCAGCCGTGGGACCAGTCGCAAATAGCGGCAGTTGAAAAGGCGGTCCGGGCTTCCGATCTCGGTTTGAATCCTTCAAACGATGGCAAGCTCGTACGCATCCCCATACCCCCGTTGACGGAAGAGCGGCGAAAGCAATTGGCGAAGCAGGTCCACGATATCGCCGAGGATCACCGCACTGCGGTTCGCAACGTCCGGCGGGACGGAAACGAGCGTCTGAAAAAGATGTTGAAAGATAAAGTGATTTCCGAAGACGCTGAGCGCGACGGGCTGGAAGAAGTGCAAAGACTCACTAATACTTACATCAGCAAAATTGACGAGCTCGCAAAGACTAAAGAGCAGGAAATCACCAGCGTCTAACTCACACGGATTTAATGCGGGATCGCGAAAGCGTCTTCCGGGAGCGTCTGGTTCAGTTTCACTTCCTTCACGTTATAGTCTGCAAAGAAAGCACCCTGGGGCATTTCGAATCGTTGAGAGAAACTGGACGGGACAAGAACGCCGTCTATCTCCTTGAATTTCTTCATGTCGGTGCCAAACGTGTATCCCGCGTAATAAATCAAGAAGCTCATTACTCTGCCGGTGGTCGCGTCAATGTAGAAGTCAGTAGTATTTCCATCAGCGTCGGCAATGCGAAAGCCACGCTGCTTTTTTTTGTCGGGGATGGCCGTGACCGTGTAGCCTGGTTGATCGAACTTGATCAGCAAAGTGAGGCCGAATTTGGTGATAGGAGGCAATTCGACATTCGGCAACGAACTATAGGATTGCTGGCCGTCGTAGATTTGTTTGAAAACGATCATCGGACGCGCATCAATGTCCATTCGTAATTTGTCTCCGGCAGTTACGATGGAGAAGCCGCCGGGTATTGATTGGACACTGTTTGGCTGGTAGAGATCGACCGACCGGCGGAGCATCATGTTCTGCACGTTGCGAAACTTTTCGCACCCCTGGGCAGTAAACGCGGCTCGCGCAAGATCGACGGGCGTGCTGTTTGCAGTGATAGAAATCGCCGCCGCACCGGCCGCAGTCGTTGCTGGTCCAGCGACATTCTTTGCCGGCTGTTCCTGCGCCTGCACTATCAAGCCACCACACAGCAACACAAACACCAAAGACAAAAGCAGATTCTTCCTCATTGCACGATTCCTTTTGAGATGAAAAGTAATCCGGGCCTCCTGGAGACCATTTCAGAAATTCAAGCGAACCTGAGCATAGATGCGGCGATTGCCGGCACCAGTGCTACCGCCACCGAAGCCACCGAATCCACCAAAGCTGCCACCCAAAGCTAATGACTCGCCAAAGCTTGGAGACGAAAGATTGCCGACCGGCGCTGCGAGATTCACCCTATTTAGAATGTTCTGGAAATTCAGAGACACGGTCATGTTGTAGCGCTTCTCCGCTGGCACACCACCACCAGGGCCACCCTGCTGGCCCGGACCAGATCCGCCAACACCAACGGCAACTCTTCCACCGCCTGGTCCTCCTGGTCCTGCGCCCCCCAGCATTGGACCACTGGGACCACCCTCCGGCCGTTTTGCCACTGCTGCTCCTCCTCCCGCGTTTGTTGTAGCCGCGGTCTGTCCCTGAGGCTTGGACGGAGCGGCAGACGACTTGTGGATGTCACCAAACGCAAACGATCGGCTGACACGTAAGTTCACACTCAGCGATCCCGGTGCGTGACCGTAGTTACGTGGGACGATCTGCTCGCCGGGAAGTGGTTGGAGGTTGAAATTCCCGAAGGGTGTACACCTGATATTCAAAGTATCCAGGCAGTTTGCGTTGGCGCCGGCAAAACTCGGTCGTTCGTTTGTCTGACGATCAAGATTTAAGTCCTGTCCGGTAATAATATTGAACGGAGGACCTGTGTTGACCACGATTAGGGGATTAAGTACGACCTTCCACCATGGTAGTGTGATAGTGCCAAAGAGCGAAAACCGATGACGAATGTCAAAAGAGCTGCGGCCAAATTCCCCGGACAGATCGTAAGAATTCATCGGGAACAACGCACCGCCTTGCCCGTCTGTATCGTTTGTCGACTTGCTCAATGAATAGTTAGCGTTGATAGTCACCGATCTGCTCAACCGGCTGTTGAAACCGACAAAGAACTGCCGCTGGTTGAATTTGCCGCTTGCTTCAAAGCGATAGATCTCACCGCGCGTTGGATCTGGCCGAATGCCGTTTGGCGTGGCGGACGTGATGCTTCCAGGAAGGGGTGCGTTGACATCGCGCGCGCGAATCACGTGAAGAATCCTGATGTTGTAGAAACCTAGAAACATCGTGATGTTGCGAGGTAGTTGTCTCTCAACCTGTGTTCCTAACACATAGACAGTGGGAATTTGAAGCTTGGGATCCACCAGCCAGATTGTCTGTTGTGTAACCGGCACACTTGTCACTGGCGGCACCGTCGTGGGACTGAATGAATTGAGCACGGCATAAATGCCGGCGACTGCCGGCGCTTGTTGCTCAGCCACAGTCGGCGGCGTCAAACGTTTTGCTTCTTCCGTAATGGCAATCTGCTGCTGATTGAACCCATTGAAGCGATTGGCCGTGAGTGTGGAATTCTCACTGAAGCGATTGTAAAAAACTCCGGCGCCACCGCGAATCACCATCTTGGGCGGGCGCGCACTGTTGGCCGCGCCAGGGGACCAGGCCACTGCTACCCGCGGCGCAAAATCGTACTTGCTGTGCGCGTTAGTCTGCGTTTCGTAACGCAAGCCAGCACTAAGTGTGAGATTCGGCCTCATCCTCCAGTCGTCCTGGACATACACTCCGAAATCGGTTTGGCTGACATGTGCAAACGGATTTCCGGTATTGATGCTGAACTGGGCCGCGCCACCTCCGGCTTCGCGAATCTGTTGGGGTGAGAGCCCCTGCGTTTCCAGCTGCAGAGTACGCTGGTAACGTTCAATACTGCTCAGTCCAAAACCTCCGGTAAACACCCAACTCCCACCAAAGTTGTTTGGGTTGGTATCGTTAATCCGCACTCCTCTTATACGACCGCCAAATTTAACTGCGTGCGATCCTCTTTGCTGTGCCGTGAAATTTTGCAGTTCCCAACTATTCCTTTCGTTTATTCCATGTCCGACTTGCGAGCCGCCGCTAACGAAGGAACCGCTCACAGTCAGAGCAGGTACGGAATTGTTTCCTATTTGCTCCGTGCGACCATGAGAAAACTGAAATCTCGTTTCATTAATGGTGGAATTGTTGAGCACCGCGGTTTCAGTCAATTGCACGTTCTGCTGCGTCGACACCAGATTGTACCCACGTTCGGGTAACGAGAAGCCCCCGACGCCGTTGTTCTCAGTGCGAGACCGATTGTAGTTGTAGCGTGCGACCAGTGTGTTTTTTGAGTTTATCGCGTAATCCAAACGCGGGCTGATATTGGTAGTCCGGCGGGGAACAAGAAACGACTGGCCAAAATCTACTATGTTAAGCGCCGAATCGAGCACTGTCGCCCGCACTAACTCATTATCATCGGTTTCAAAACGCCCGAATTCCAGGAAGAAAGAGGCCTTCCTTTTCACGAGCGGTCCGCTAAGGTTCGCGTTGTATTGGCGAATTTGGAATGGAGTACGTTTGCTGGAGTTTATAGCAAACGGGTTGCGCGAATTCAGACTCTCGTCGTTAAAGTTGAACGAAGTGCTGCCTCGAAGTTTGTCGGTTCCGGGCCTTGTCAGGATTTCTATACGCCCTGACGGCTGGTCGTTTTCCGCTGAGAAGGGATTTTGATTGATCCGGATCTCTCGAATTGAGTCTTTTGAAGGTAGAGCGTTACCGGAAAAACCGTCAACAAAAATTTGACCACCGTTTGGTCCTACAGATGGCCCAGCCAGAGCCTGCAAAGCCGCCGCCAACTCATCGGGATCATCCGGTAAGGCGTCCAGGTCTTTGCCGGTAATCAGCGTCTGGTTAGCGTTGCCGTTGGCCTCCGTGCTCAAAGGCGTCTCACCGGGAATTGTTACCTTAGTTTCTTCGATTGTCACCTTTAGGGTGATGTCCACAGACTGACGCTGAGCATTCGTTATCTCAACCTCACGCTCTCCTGAACTTGCAAAGCCTGGAGCGGTTATCTGTAGCACGTATTTACCCGGAGCCAGACCAGTCAACGCATATACGCCTTCTCCGTTCGTGGTTGCCTTCTTCTGAACTCCAGCGGCGTCGGTTAGTGTGACACTTGCGCCAACGATAGCGCCGCCCAATTCATCAGAAATCAAACCACGCAGCGCGCCGCGCGACTGTTGAGCGAACACCAAAATTGACGCGAGGCCGATCGTCAAGCCAACGTCAAGTATCATGCGAATGATGTTTCGAACAGAGTTCATTTTTACACCTTGGGGGAAAAGGGTATGACGACCTCCTGAAGAGTAACGCCAAAGAATGGGCCCTTCTTCGGTCTCTCAATGAAGCGGCCACAGCTGACACTTGGAAGTGCTATGGCAGGCCAATGCCGAATGAAATCCCGCTCCCCAATCCGGCAGTCGGGTTAGGCGCTGCTTGGCCAGCCTGTGGCCGGGGCGCCAACATAGCCAACAGTGTGTCGGCTCCTGAGACCAGCGAGATTGCAGTTAAGCGTGCCGGATCGACTCCCCGCGTACTGGAAACGATGATCGTGTCACCTGTCTTAACATCTGCCAATGAAATTGTTGGCAGTCGTTCGAGCATGTCTTGAATATTGAAGCCACGCGGACCGCCGCCTGGACCGCCGCCCGGTGCACCGCCTTGCGGTCTTCCGGCAGCCTGGCCTTGCCCGCCCTGCGAACCCTGGCCCGCACCCGGACCACGACCAAAACCCATGCCACCCATCTCTCCTGCCGCCGGGAACTTTCGCAACACCGCATCCTGCTTGATAACGATCGTGAGTGGCTGCTTCTTTTCTAAGTCGGTTATCTTGATTTCTCCGGTCGCAGCGTCTACAGCCGTTACTGTTCCGGCGACAGTGCGAAAGCTTCCCGTCACGACTTTTTGTGGGGTGAAATGAAGTCCATCCTCGGACTTATCGCCAAGCGCTCGCAACTGATCGCCAACTTTAAGATCCGTAAAGCCGGCGGGTTTGGCGTCGCTGAACTTTATTGAATCAGGAGCATAGCGTCGCATCTCGGTCTTGTCGGTTATCGGAATGACAACCGATTGCATCCCAGCCGTCGTTCTATTCGAGATCGTGATTTCTTTTGTGTCAGGCTTGAGGGCAGTTATCACTCCAAGAATTCCGCGTCGGCGCCATTCCAATCGCTCGGCTTCCTGCTTCTTGGCAATGTCGGCCTTTGTCATAACAACGACAGCAGACGCGGGCACGGATTTGTGATCCTCAGAAACTCGTCCTCTGGCCCAAACGCGGTCGCCTTCTCCCACATCGGTTAGCGCGATCTTCTCGGCGTTAGTTAGTTTCTGCTCCCCAGGGGCAAGACGCATGTAAACCGTCTTGTCGCTAAGCGACACCGTCACTAAAGAGCCGGCGTCCGTCTTCACTGTCATTTGCTTTGAAGCGGCATCGATAGCCTTAACTTCGCCAATGGCTCCCGTCGCTGTAATCGCAGGGTCTGCTACCTGTGAAGAAGAGGCAGACTGCGCGGTCTGAGCATACGTTGTCGAAGCCTGGAGTAGGGTCAGTCCGATTACGACTGCGAAAAAAAGCACCTTCATCAGCGTTCCTTCTTTCCTTTAAGGTGAACACCGCAAACCGCGGTTTTATGACATTTGAAGATCGCGAGAGGGTAACAAGTTGCCAGGGTTTGGTACGTACCGGAACCCGCTAATGTTCTCTCTTATCCGGTTTAGAAGGTTGGGCTTACCGCCGCCCGGCGCCACCCGACATGATAGCGTGCTGTGAAGGCGAGCCCCAGACTGAGCACCCAAATGACTATCACGACGAATGGCCACGCGTATGGCAATGAGTCGAGGGTGACCCAAAAGGCTGTGCCAAGAAGCAGCGCCACGGCCTCGGAATTCTTTCCGAAAGGGAAATACTTTCGTTGCAGCCAACGGCCGGTCGCGGCATACAGGATTACCCTGCCAAAAAGGCCGGCAAAAACGATCAGAATCAGAGCCATCAGACCAACCAGTACGCTGATTGTTTGAGGCAGCATCCACAGGCAGAGTTCCACGCCAGCTCCAATCACCACAGCCCCAATTAAGCCGATAACAGCAACCCGCAAGCTGGTTAATTGCAACCTGGCAACGCCGCGACTGATCGTGCCCGGCATCGCCGCTGTGAGAGCCAGCGACACGATGAACCAGAAGAGCACTGCGAGGATTCGCGATCCTATATAACTAGGCGACCAGCGAGGTTGGAGGAGACCGGCAGGATTACGCATCATACTGCGTAACTCCTCCTGATATCCCGCGTACATTATTGTCATACTAGCTGCACTTCGACCCGGTGCTTTGTCGCCGTGGCTATAGGCTCCTCCGACCACAATCACGTCACCGTCAATTCGGGAACCGTCCAACTGGATTACGGACCCTCCAATTGCAGCCACGTCGCCTTTCACCACGCCTTCAACGATGACGTCACCGCCAAACGATATGGCTCCCTTTACTGTTCCGGAAACCCTGACTGACTCTCCCAAGCCAAAAACAGTGCTGTCAGTTACTCCAGTGACAACCACCACCTTTTCATTTGACTCGGTCCCTGTAACTCCCTGACCGTAGACGGCTCCCGCCAGCAACAGCACCCAAACCACTAGCGCGCCGAGCTGGTAGAACTCAAACTTTTTACGGGCCTCCGGGAGATCTGATTCACTTTTGGTTTGTGAGCGAGAAGTAACCATGCCACCAGGCAGTCTTTATTCTATTGCGCCCGTGCGGTGATAGTTGGAGATCAAACGGGAGAGCAGAAGAACGGCGAGAGCGAGCAGAACAAGCAGGACACCAAAATTTCCAGATTCAAAGAAAACCTTGCGACTAACGACTCGGGAAATCACCGTAACACTTGCAGCCGCATCATAGAACGCCGTCCATAAAAAACCGGCGGCGCCAAAAACTTTTCCGGCCAATATGCGACCCACAGTTACGATGGAGGTGCGGGCGGCAGTGCCAAGCAGAGCAAACGCGACGAATGCCAGGATCGCACAAATGCTTAAAGCTTTTCTGTGCTCCGCGAATGAGCGAACCCCACTCATATCGCTCTCCGCGCGCGCTGCAACGATACGGGAAAAATCATCAGGCATGGCAACATCCAAACTCTGCGTCATCGCTGCATCGAGTTCACAAATGAACATGCGGTGCGCTGTGAGCTCGGCGCGGCAATCACCGCAAACTTCCACATGCTGCTCGAAGAGAACGCGTGCATCATCCTCCAACTCGCCGTCTATATAAGCGGGAATAAGGTTGACGGCACAGACGTCTTTGCTCTTCGTTACCATGGTGCAGGAGCGTTAAATGCTCGTAATTCCCTTTTCAACGAATTGCTGGCGCATCATTTCGCGCGCTCGAAACAAACGATTCTTTACAGTACCCAGCGGTAAGCCTGTTACTTCGACAATCTCTTCATACGTGAGATCCTGCGAATGACGCAGGATAATCAGCTCGCGATAGTTTGCCGGCAACGTTCGGATAACCGACTCAATTTCAATGCGGCGCTCTTTTCGTTCGCTCTCCTGCTCTGGACTGAGGCGACCGCTTTCAATCGGCAGTTCATATTGGTCACCCTCAATCCCATTCATGAGCGATTGCTCGCGAGTGGAGTTTCGGCGCAAGTGATCTACTGCCGAATTATGCGCAATCTTGTAGATCCACGTGGAAAACTTAAACTCAGCTCGATAACGCGCCAGCGAGCCATAGACCTTTATGAAAATCTCCTGGGTCAGATCCAACGCCGCATCATAATCGCCAACCATCCGGTAGACATAAGCCGAGATTGGGCGTTGATAGCGTCTGACTAATTCTTCAAAACTGCCCTCGACCCCGGTAACCGCGGTGGCTACCAGGTCACGGTCGGTTGCAGAACTGAAATTTTGCAGCAAAACAGGGGATAGAGCCGTGTTCATGATGCTAGGGTGTTACGTTTGGAAAAAGTGAATTGTTTCAAGTGAGAGCAGGCGACCTCGGCCTCAAATTACTGCGAAAGCGTTGCCAATCCGGCAGGGGCCGCAATTGCGTCAAAGCTTAGCTCATTCGAGGGCAATTGCAGACCGAGGTCTTGCGCATCAAGGACGCGCAAGTCTCCGCCCATGGTCTCATTCACAATCTCGGTGGCACGTTGCTTTGTGAAACCCTCGCCAACAACCATTAGCCGCGTCAGCAATTCCCTGCTGTCCTGGCCTTCGGCAGTGTGGCGGTCGCGGTAAAAAAGCAAGAGGCGGTAGAATTCGTCGACAACGTCTTCCGACTCACAGGTCACCGTGCGGACTATCAGAGGATATTTGTCGCGAAATATTACGGCTGTGAATCCGTCGCCCGAGGCGCTCAGCAACAGGGAATCACCCCCTGTGCCATTACGAACCAGCCATTGGGCTTCACCCAGATGTCGGGGCAGGACCAAACCAGTACGCCATCCCAACGACTCAAATATAGCTTCATACTCGGCAAGTACGGACTTCTTTATTCCACTGACCAGATAACGATCTCTACCTTGAAGGTCTTTTTGTAGACGCTCTTTGGAAATGGATAAGTTTTCCAACCCGGCGCCAAAACCGCGCTCCATCTTCCATTTCAGAACATCCTGAAGTTCACTTCCTGAATGACTCTCCAGCGTAAGGATGAAGGTGCGTGTGGTCGCTTCGGGAAGAGATACAGACCAACGCTTCTGACGCAACAAACCCGCGGAGGCGGCTAACTCTCTCAGGGCAACTGCCAACTGCTCACTTACTGGAATATTAGGTTCATCGAAGCTGGGCTGAATGAGTGATTCTCCGATGCCGATCGTCGCGGCACGGCGAAGTGTGCAGGCCTTGCCCTTGCTGCCATCGAGATCGACCAGTGAGATAAAGCCTTTTTCGAGACCAATCGCCGTTGCCGGGTACCAGGGACTGATTGCTTTTGAGAGAAACTTAGCCATGACTGAATTTTTGATTGCCGATTTTTGATTGCCGATTTAGTAATTTTCGATTGCCGATTTGAAGAGCTATCGATGTTTGTCGATTCTCCCAACGAAGACTATTCTTCTTAACTGCTTTCGCAAACAAGGATCCTTTCGATTCCAACTAGAATTGACTTGTAGTCAATCAAAAATCTGCAATCAAAAATCGAAAATCGCCAGTGCCTTCACCACTCGCTATAGGGCGTGCCCTCGCTCGAGACTTCCGAGGAGGCACTATGCACATCGGTAACGCCTTGTTGACCTTCCGATGAGTTGGGATCGTCGCCGGTGCTTGCAGCCCAATCTTTCTGACCCGTGAAAGGATCCACCGGAAGTTCGCGCACATATCCCGAAGAAACGAGATCCTCGAGCGACTGTGGCAACTTCCCCTTGTCGGCGGCATATTGATCGAGAAGCGATCTCATTTTATACAGATCGTCTCGCAGGACGGTCTCACGCGCATGCATGATTGTTTTCTGGTATTGAGGCAGTGCGATGGCTGCGAGGATGATGATAATCGAAATCACAATCATCAACTCGAGCAGCGTAAAGCCGCTAAGCGCCCGGTTGGAGTCTGCCGCCTGCCTTCTGCCTACTGCCTTCTGCTCTTTACCAGTCACTATACTTTTCCCCATTGAGCGCCGTGTCCTTTGCCTTCGAGCGGACATCGAAAACATTTTCACCACCCCACGACGTTGAGTCAGCTGCGTCATAACACGAGCGGAAGTCCCAGTCGGCTTTCCCAGTTATCGGATCGACTGGTAGTTCGCGGAGATAGACCTTCTTCTTGGTAGACGCTTGAGCGTCCAAGGTGGTCTTTGAGTCGGAAGTCCCTAACCCTCTACCGCCCAAACTGGAGGTGGCCCGCGGGAGAACATTTACGCCTTGTATTAACGTTTCCAACTCCGGCGGATAATGGTCCGGATTGTCCACTCCGAAGATGGTGCAATCGCTGACAACAACTTTGCTGCGTGGATCAATCAACACAGTTCCGGGAGGCGGCTGTACAGTTCCACCTGATGGCGTAGTTCCAATGCCTCCTGAACATACCATTCCGACCGTATCCCTATGAAACTCGTCAATCGCCGTGCGCATCTCCCGCAAAACTTCGCGCAGACGTTGTTCTTTCTGCCGCCTTACGGAAACTTTGACGAGTGGAATCACACCCATCGTGAGAATGGACATGATAGTAAT
>Ga0137359_10004301_pt1 | contig 11650 bp, 7 predicted proteins | sample Mad1_40_16metaG_FD_108281 | JGI IMG/M metagenome (GOLD analysis project Ga0137359, IMG submission 108281) | Vadose zone soil microbial communities from Angelo Coast Range Reserve, California, USA - Mad1_40_16 metaG | ecosystem: Environmental > Terrestrial > Soil > Vadose zone | place: USA... | reverse complement strand
TCGAAACCCCACCTCGCCAAGGCCCGTAAGACGTGCCAGTATGAAGCCTATCCGCAGCAGGGAGGGGCCGTGAGCGCATTCTGGGACACCTGGCGCAAGGAAATCATTCGCGGGTCGGCGTTGTTTTGTGCCGTGCTCGCGATCGGTCTTTTCGTGCACTATGCCGCGGGACGTGTGCGTAACGGGGTGATGAACGAGCTCCCTACGGCGCTGCGCGACTTGCGGAGTGAGTTCGGTCGGGACGACGGTGGCCCAGGTCGCTTGACCGGGGCCAGCTGGACATACCGATCCAAGCTCCCCGCGAAACAGTGGGTGTGGATCCGGAACACACGGGGTTCTGTGACGGTGGAGCCCGCCAAGGGTGATTCGCTGCAGGTTTCCGCCGTGAAGACCTACCGGTCGTCGGACACCGCGAGCGTACGTCTAGTCGCCGTGCCCTATCAGGGCGGCGTTGCCGTCTGCGCCCTGTGGGGCAACGACAGCGCGTGCGCCCCCGGGCATCAGGACATCGAGCTGCGAGGCAGGCGCCACAACGACGTGGCTGTGGACTTTACGGTGCGACTGCCGCGCACCGCCGGTCTAGGCGCTATGACGATGGTGGGGGACGTGCATGTGACGGGGGCGCGTGGCCCCCTGGTGATCCACACCGTAAGCGGCGACATCGATGTGACGACTGCGAAGGGCCCCGTAAAGGCTGAGTCGATGAACGGCGACGTGCGAATCCGTGTGGAGGCGTTCGGTGACACCGGTGGCGTGTCCGCCCGCACGATCAACGGCTCGTTGACCGCCGAGCTCCCGGCGCAACTCGACGCGCAAGTGGAAGCGAACACGGTGAACGGCTCCATTACCACAGACTATCCGCTGACGGTGAACGGTCAGTTCACGGGCCGCCATGTGAAGGGAACGCTCGGGCGGGGCGGGCGCGACGTCCACCTCGAAACCGTGAACGGCTCGATCAAGATGAAGAGAGCAGTCTAGCCACGGCGTCCGGGAAGGTGCGGACGTCGATGGGCTTGGAGAGGTAGCCGTCGAAGCCGGCTGCCAGCGCTTTCTCCCGGTCGCCCGGCATTGCGTGGGCCGTGAGGGCGACCACCTTCCAGGGGTGGTTGCCCTCGATGCGTTTGACATCCCCTAACACGCTGTAACCGTCGCGTCCAGGCAGCTGGATGTCGAGCAGCACGAGAGCGGGGGGCGGTTGCTCCGCCAGCAGTGTAGCGACCAGCGGCTCGCCCGACATGAGGCCGATGACGCGGTGGCCCTTCATGGTCAGCAGAGCCGTGATGAGCTTCAGGTTGTCGGGCTGATCCTCCACGACCACGATCGTTGCCATCAGGCGTGCTCCGGGCGGCTCTCGGCGCGCCGCAGGGTGAACCAGAAGGTGCTGCCCGTGCCAAGCTCCGAGTCCACCCCGATGGTGCCGCCGTGCAGCTCTACGAGTCGCTTGGAGAGCGCGAGCCCGAGGCCTGTTCCTTCGTAGCGGCGGCTCTCGCTCGCGTCGAGCTGCACGAATTCCTGAAACAGTTTGCTCTGGTCCGCGGGGGCGATCCCGATGCCCATATCGGTCACGGCGACACGCACGCGCGCCGTGTCTTCGAGCCGCGCGCTCAGCGTGACGCGGCCGCCATCGGTAGAGAACTTGATGGCGTTGGACAGCAGGTTGAGCAGCACCTGGCGAAGGCGACCCCGGTCGGCCGTCACGACGAGGTGATCCGGCAGCGGCTCGATCACGAGCGTGTGCCGCCGGGCCTCGAGCTGCGCGCGGACGGTGTCCGCGGCGTCCCGGAACAGCGCGCCCATCTCCAGCGGCTCGAGCCGCAGCTCCATCCGGCCGGCCGCGATCTTCGAGAGGTCGAGCAGCTCATTGATCAGCTCGAGCAGGTGGCGGCCGTTGCGCGCGATCGTCTCGAGGTAGTCGCGCTGCGTCTCGGTGAGAGGGCTCTCTGGCGCCGCCATCGTCAGGAGCAGGTCGCTGAACCCGATTACGCTGTTGAGGGGTGTGCGCAGCTCGTGCGACACATTCGCGAGGAATTGGTCCTTGAGCTTACCCGCCTGGTCGAGCTCGGCGTTCAGGCGCGACAGCTCGCGGTGCTGCTCCTCCAGCTCGGCGTTCTGCGACTCGAGGCGCTGCGCGGCGCGGCGTACCTCCACCGCCAGGCGACGCGTATGCTGATGTGCCGATTCGCGCTCGCAGGCGATGGCCAGGTTGGGCGCGGCGTGCTCGAGCGCGACGCGTGCGTCGGCGGACAGCTCCCCCGGCACGGTCGCCACCAGCAGCCCCACCAGCCGACCCTGGGAGCGCAGGGGCGCAAGCGCGAGCCCTCCGCCGGCATCGGCGTCCGCCGTGGCGAGGTATAGCTGCGTCCGTACAGGTTCGGCTGCGGTGCCTGCATAGTAGATGACGGTGACCGCGTCACCCACCAGCTGGCGCACGACGTCGCGCGACAGGGGTCGGGCCGTGGCGCGGCGCACGGCCGTCGGCCCCCATTCGTTGGTGTCGTATTGCGGCTGGTAGAGCGCCAGCGCCGCCGCGTCGATGGCGCCCGCGATCACGTCGAGCGCGGGGCCGAAGCTGCCCCCGGCGCTGGCCTCGCGCGGCGGCGCGTTCAGCGCCGTCAGCAGGCGCCCGACCTGGTCCTGCATCCGCTCACGCCAGGCGAGCGCCGCCGCCATCTGATTCACGCCGTGCGCGATCCTGCCGAACTCCTCGGGCTGGCTCTCGTCGAGGCGTTCGTCGTAGTGGCCCGCCGCCACTCGCTGGAGCGCGCCCACGACGTGGGCGAACGGGGTCGCGAGACGGCGGCGGTTGTACCACAGGCCCACGCCGAGCGCCACGAGCACGATCACGAAGATGACCGTCGTCTGCGCCGCCGCTTGGATCGCGTTGTCGCCGACTTCGGCGGCAAGCTCCCGCATGGCCGCGATCGGCGGCTGCAGCGCGGGGAGAGGCGCGATCCGGGCCAGCTGCTCGAGCCGCTGGCTGAGGTCGATCATGTCGGCCTGGGTGCGTCGGGCGCTCCGCCAAATGGCGATCTGGTCGGCAACGCCGGCGATCGCGATGACGAGGAACGCCGCGGCGAACAGGCGGCTGATGCTCGGAACGGGCGAAGGGCGAACCGGCGATGGATCGGTCATGCGAGCGCTACAAATAGGGGAATGGCGGGCGGCAGGACAAGAGCGGCGGGGGCGCCGCCACGCTGGCGTGGGGCTGTGGCGCGCTGTAAGCTAGCCCCCACATCCCGTGCCCGATCTGCTCGACTCCCTTCGTGAGGCTCTCGCCGACCGCTACGCGGTCGAGCGTGAGCTCGGTCGGGGGGGCATGGCGACGGTGTTCCTCGCGCAGGATCTGAAGCACCATCGGTCGGTCGCGATCAAGGTGCTCCACGCGGAGCTCACCGCGGAGCTCGGCGCCGAGCGCTTCCTGCGCGAGATCGAGATCGCCGCGCGGCTGCAGCATCCCCACATCCTGCCCCTGTACGACTCCGGGGCGGCGGCCGGGTTCCTCTATTACGTGATGCCCTACGTCGAGGGGGAGTCCCTGCGCGACCGCTTGACGCGCGAGAAGCAGCTCCCGCAGGAGGATGCGCTCCGCATCGCCACCGAGGTGGCGGGGGCGCTGGCGTACGCACACAGCCGCGGAGTCGTACATCGGGACATCAAGCCAGAGAACATCATGCTCTCGGGCGGCACGGCCGTAGTGACCGACTTCGGCATCGCGCGCGCCGTGAGCGCGGCGGGCGATGAGCACCACCTCACACAGACCGGGACCATCATCGGCACGCCGGCGTACATGAGCCCCGAGCAGTCCGCGGGAGCGGGTGAGATCGACGGCCGCAGCGACGAATACAGTCTGGCGTGCGTCGTGTACGAGATGCTGGTGGGCGCGCCGCCCTTCACGGGGCCTACCGCGCAGGCGATCATCGCGCGGCACTCGCTGGATATGGTCTCGCCGCCGTCGATCGTGCGCGCCACCATCCCCGATGCGGTGGAGGGGGCGATTCTACGCGCGCTCTCGAAGGTGCCGGCCGACCGCTATCCGACCACCGCGCTGTTCGCGGAAGCGCTGAACACGCCGTCCGCAGCGACGGGGGCGTACCGGCGCGCGACGCTCGAGCGCGCCGCTCGCCAGCGCCCCAGAGTGTGGCGTCTCGCGCCGATCGCCGTGGTACTGGTGGCGCTGGCCGGGTACTTCGTGCTCCGCTCGGCCCGCCCCGGTCGGGGGGCCGCGGTGACCGGGCTCGACCCGCGGCGCATCGCGGTGCTGTATTTCACGGATCAGAGCAGCGGCCACACGCTGGGATATGTCGCGGACGGCCTCACCGAGGCGCTGATCGACGCCTTACGGCCGGTTGGCTCGCTCACGATCGTGTCCAAGAACGGTGTAGCGCCGTATCGCAGCTCCAGCGCGCCGCTCGACAGCGTGGCGCGCGCACTCGGCGTCGGCACGATCGTGCAAGGCGGCGTCGACGAGGTGGGCGGACGCTACCGCGTCTCGGTGAGTCTGATCGACGGGGCGAGCGGCGCCGACCTAGGGACGCGCGCCAGTTTCGACCAGCCAGCGGACGCCGTGCTGGCGATTCGGGACAGCCTCGCCAGCAAGGTGGCCGAGTTTCTTCGGGTGCGGCTGGGTGAGGAGCTGCGGCTGCGTCAGGAGCAGGCGAGCACGCACAGCGTCGCGGCATGGTCACTCGTGCAGCAGGGCGAGCACGCCCGCAAGGATGCCGAGGCTCGGCTCACGCGGGACGATGTGGATGGCGCGTTCTCGGGGTTCGCCCGCGCCGATTCGTTGCTCGCCCTCGCCGAACGAGCGGACCCATCGTGGGCCGAGCCCGTGACGCAACGTGGCTGGCTTGCATACCGTCGCGCCCGTCTGGCGGGAGACCGCAAGGCGCTCGTTCACTGGGTGGAGGTGGCCGGGGGACACGCGGAGCGCGCCTTGACCCTGGCGCCGAACGACGCGCGCGCGCTGGAGTTGCGAGGTACCGTCCGTTACCTCAGCTGGCTGCAGGAGCTCGCTCCGGATCCGGGCGCGCTGCCGAAGTTGCTGGCCGCGGCGAAGCAGGATCTCGAGGCGGCGATCCAGACCGATCCGTCGCTCGCGAGCGGGTACAGCACGCTGAGCCACCTGTATTATCAGACCGAGGACGTGCCCCTCGCGGTGCTGACGGCGCGCAAGGCGTACGAAGAAGATGCCTATCTCGCCGTCGCGCCCGACGTGCTGGCTCGTCTCTTCTTCGGGTCGTACGACCTGGAGCAACTCACCCAGGCGCAGCGCTGGTGCCTCGAGGGAGCGCGGCGGTTCGCCGGCGACTTCCGGTTCGCGGAGTGCCGGCTGTGGCTCATGACGACGCCCGGCGCACAGCCGGATCCGCCCGCCACATGGCGCTTGCTCGCGCAGATTGACTCACTCACGCCGGCGCCCCGCAAGGCGCTCGAGCACCATCGGGCCGAAACCATCGTGGGCGTCGCGCTGGCACGCGCCGGGCTGGCCGACAGCGCGCGTCACGTGTTACTGCGCGCCCGTGCGGATCGGGACGTGGATGCGACTCAAGAGATCCTGTCGATCGAAGCATTCGCTCGCACGATCCTCGGCGACCGCGATCAGGCGATCGCCCTGCTGCAGCGCTACATCGCCGCCAACCCCACCCACGCGTTCACACGCGGCGGGGACATCTCCTGGTGGTGGCGCGACCTGAAGTCCGATCCGCGCTTCGTTCAGTTGACGGAAGCCAAGCGCAAACTGTAGCAGTTGTGTTACAAACCTCCGTTCTTACGTCGAGGGTCCCGGCGGCAACAAGGAGGCGCAGATCTTGCCCCATCGGCCCCTCCAGAGTCCGGATTGCCGTCCCCGACGCCTGAAGGAGCCGAGCTATGAAGCGCATCGTCCTTTTGCCCATCACCTGCGCCCTGGTCGTTGCGTGTCAGGACCAGCGCACTCCGACCGCTGTGAAACCTCCTTCATTCCAACTCGTCGAGGCCGGACACGATCACTTCTTCTTCTTGCCACCGATCGTTCCTCAGCGGACGTTCTCGGGGACGTTCAATCCGGCGCTCAAGCCGGTCGTCGTGATTTGCCAGCTCGACGTGGGGCCAGCCCCGCTGAACACCCCAATTGGTTGTGCTGCGGCTCCTCCAGTCGTCGTCTTGGCGGTCGAGGCCGACGTGGCGGGCCAGCAGTACAAGGTGAACTGGGACACGAAGCAGTCGGGAATCAATCCTGACTTGTTCTACCGCATTCAGGTGTTCGGGGGCGCCGGTCAGCGCGATCCCCTGGGTTTTGCCGACGTGGATCCCGTGAACAACGGGAGCGGGCTGAAGAACGTGAATACGAACGAGTATATCGGCCTCGTGGACGGGCGGACCCTGCCGATCAAGTTCCGGATCGAGCGGGGCGCCTTCGGGACGAATTGCACAAGCGATTGTGCGGAAACCAGCGTCCCCGGTACTGGTGGCGTCGTGGTAACCAACACGGGCTTCGCGGGAGCATTGTTCCCGTCAGGGTGGCTGCCGGCGGGATTCACCGATGTGGTCGTGACGATCGAGCGGGTGAATCTGGCGAGCCTCGATGCCAGCTGCATCCCCCTCAGCCAGCCACAAGCGGAGGGATGCTATCGTTTCAGAACTTTCCCCGACGTCGGCAACTTCGCAGGTGAAACACCCGTCACGGTCGGCATTTGCGTGGAAATCGAGCACATCGCACAGCACGACGCCGCCCAGTTGTTCAAGGTTGAAGAGTTCTTCGGCGAAGGGATCACCCTGGGAGCGGTCACCGCGCTCGAGAATGCACCCGCGACATTCGTCTCGTGTTCAGGGTTTGCCTCCGCGGCTTCCCGGCCCGGTCCCTTTGCGGATGTGGCCCGTGCGTTGCGTCGACTGGGAACGTGGTTCGCACCTTCGTCCGCCTACGCGGCGCACGTCGGCGTAGGAGGTCTGACCGGCTCGTTCAGCCGCATCGGCTGGATGCTGCCGACGACGATCAATTTCGATTCCACGCCGGGCTCGCAGCCGGAAGCGATCCCATCCGGCACGCAGGTGAACAACACGTACGAAGGCCTCGTGACTTTCACCCGCGTGAGCGGCGGAGAGGGCTGCGGCAGCGGCACGAGCGTCTTCGCGACCAATGGAGACGGGTCGTTGGCCACGAACGCCGTCAGTGTATGCTCTGGTTCGCCGGCGTTCCGCGCGGCTAACGACGGGATCATCCAGGCAGACTTCAACGCGAGAGCGTCCAAGGTATGCATCGATGTCAAGCCGGGCGACCCAGGATCGACGGGGTTCCTCTCGGTGTGGGATGGAGAAGTGACGCTCCAGACAGTGACGTCGGCTCCTGACGTAGCCCAGGTGCTGTGCGTTGAGTCGGCTGGTCCGGGCGCGCCGGGCATCCTCCACGTTCGGTTCGCCGGCTCGGCGGCGACACGCGCCATCTTCGACAACCTGTCGTTCACCACCGCGCCCGCGAGCGACTGACGGCTGAACGACCGATTCGTACAAGGGCGGCACGGTGAGTGCCGCCCTTCGTGTTTCGACGCTAGTTTCCCCTCGTGCGCCCCTCCAAACTCGGCATCATCGGCCTCGGTGCCATCGGCGGCTCGCTTGCCCTCCAGGCGAAGCGGGCCGGCGTCGCCACGGTGCTCGGCTGGTCGCCCGAGCCCGCGGAGCGGGTGGCCGCGGCACGCCAGGGCGCGCTCGACGACGCACCGCCCCGCGCGGCGGACGTGGCGCGCGCGGTCGAGCTGCTCGTGCTGGCCGCGCCACCGGCCGCCAACCTCGAGCTGCTCGGCGCCCTCAAGCCACACGTCGGCGCGGGCGCACTGATCACCGATGTCGCGTCGGTAAAGCGGGCGATCGTCGCCAAGGCGGAAGCCCTTGGGATCGGAAGCCGCTTTGCCGGCGGCCACCCCCTGGCCGGCACCCATGCACACGGTTTCGCCGCCGCGCGGGTCGATCTGTTCAAGGGCGCGACCGTGTACATCACCGCCACGCGCGACGGGGACGGCGCGGCCCGCGAGGTGTCGCACTTTTGGGAGAGCGTGCTGGACGCTCATCCGGTGCGCATCGACGCGGCGCAGCACGACCACCAGCTGGCGCTCACGAGCCATCTGCCGCAGGCCATGGCATCGCTGCTCGCCAACGTCTTCGCCCTGGCCGCGCCTCCGGGCGCGACATTCGGGCCCGGGGCGCGCGATACCACCCGCCTCGCGTCGAGCGAGCCGGGGCTCTGGTCCGAGATCCTGCTCATGAACAGGGACGAAATACTGCCGGTGCTCCGCGCCCTCGAGGAGCCATTGGGCGAGCTCGAGCGCGCGCTCGAGACGGGGAACGCCCCGGCCCTGACCGCGTGGCTCAGCCGCGCGGCCCGGTGGCGCCGGCAGGCGGAAGCGTGAAGGTACGAGGCGTCGTCCGGCCGCCGGGCGACAAGAGCATCTCACACCGCGCCGTCATGCTGGCGGGGCTCGCTCGCGGCACGAGCCAGCTCGAAGGCCTGCTGACCGGCGCGGACGTCAAGAGCACCGCACGAGTCCTGCGCCAGCTGGGAGCGGACATCTCGTCCATCCGCGACGGCTCCACGGTGACGGTCCGGGCCTCCCGCATCTCGCGACCCGCGTCTCGCCTCAACTGCGGGAATTCCGGCACGACGGCGCGGCTCATGCTCGGCATCCTCGCGGGTCAGCGCTTCGCGGCGACGCTCACCGGAGACGCCTCATTGCGCCGCCGCCCAATGCGGCGGGTCACGGAGCCGCTGCGCGCCATGGGGGCGGAAATCCAGGAACGGGGCGGAGACGCGCTGCCACTCACCATCCGGGGCGGCCGGCTCCGCCCGCTTACTTACACGACGCCAGTCGCGAGCGCGCAGATCAAGAGCGCCCTGCTGTTGGCGGGACTCACAGGGAGGGTCGCGGTCACGATTCGCGAGCCGTATCGCTCACGCGATCACACCGAGCGGCTGTTTGTGCATCTGGGATTGGGGCTGCACGAGCGCCAGGGAGCGATCGTATACCAGCCGTCCGGTCGCTCCGACCTTCCCCCGTTCCGCCTTTCTATCCCCGGTGACGCCTCGTCGGCGGCGTTCCTGGTCGCGGCCGCCGTGCTCGCCGAAGGCGGCGAGCTGGTGATCGAGAATGTCGGCGTCAACCCGACCCGCACGGGATTCCTGGTAGTCCTCGGGCGCATGGGCGCGCGGGTGGAGCGGGTGAACCTGCGGGACCAGGGCGGCGAGCCGGTGGCCGATCTCGTGGCTCGCCCGGCGGCGCTGGGCGGGACGGAAGTGAGCGCGGCGGAGGTGCCGACGCTGGTGGACGAGGTGCCCGTGCTCGCCGTCCTGGCGAGCCGGGCCGCCGTGGGGAGTGAGACGGTGTTCCGCGAGGTGGGCGAGCTTCGGGTGAAGGAAAGCAACCGGCTCGAGCTCATCGCGGCTAACCTGCGGGCGGTGGGCGCGGAGGCGGAAGCCCGCGGCAATGATCTGTTCGTGTGCGGCACGAAGCGACCCCCGCGCGGCCGGATCGACACGGCGCGCGATCATCGCTTGGCCATGGCGTTCGCGGTGCTCGGGACCGTGCCGGGGGCGGACGTCCGGCTGTCGGAACGGCGCTCGGTGGCCATCAGTTATCCCCGGTTCTTCCACGACCTGCGGAGCCTTCAGGAGACGTGACCCTCCGAGTGATCGCGATCGACGGCCCGGCGGCGTCAGGAAAGAGCTCGACGGCGTCGCTGGTCGCACGCCGGCTGGGATGGGCGCACCTGGACTCGGGGGCGCTGTACCGGGCGATTACGCTGGCGGTGCTCGACAACATCGGCGAGCGGGGAGCCGGGAGCGGTTCCCCCTGGTCCGCCCAACAGATCGTGGCGCTCGCCGAAGGCTTACCGGTGCGGTTGGTGCTCGTGGGCGACGTGTTCCGCCCTGAGGTGGCGGGCGTGGACGTAGCGCAGGCGATCCGCTCCGAGCGGGTCACGCAACGGGTCTCCGAGCTCGCCGCCATCCCCGAGGTGCGCCACTGGGTGAATGTGCAGCAGCGGGAGGCGGTGCAGGCCCATGCTCGGGGGGTGGTGGTGGACGGGCGTGACATCGGGACAGTGGTGTTCCCGGACGCCCCGTTGAAAGTGTTTCTCACGGCGAGTCCTGAGGAGCGGGCCAGGCGCCGGGTGGCGGAGCGCCACGGTCGCGAACCGGGGGTTGTGGGGGGCGGGGGCGGGGGCGGGGGCGGGGGCGACGAGCTGCGACGGGAGGCCGAAGTGCTGGCGGCGCGAGACCGCGCCGATTCCACCAGGGCGGTTGCGCCGCTCAAGGCCGCCGCGGACGCGGTGGTGCTCGACACCACGCGGCTTTCACTCGAGCAGCAAGTCCAGGCCGTCGTGGCGCTGGCGCGGACGCGGCTGCCCGGCTAGGTTTTCCTGCTTGTGTTCCGGAGCCCGGGGATCGTCCCCGGGCCCATTGGTCCAAACTCGCAACCGAACCGGTGTCCTGAATGCTGGTAGATACGGAAAACCTGCCCGAGTCGAAGCCCGAAGCCGCCGCTCCCGCTCACTCCCACCTCCGCGTCCGCTCCGACCTGCACGAGGAGTATTCGTCGGACGAAATCGCGAAGATGACGGAGCTGTACGAGGGAACGCTCTCCAACATCGAAGAAGGCGAGATCGTCAAGTCGAAGGTGCTGCGCGTGACCGACACCGCCGTCATTCTCGACGTCGGATTCAAGTCGGAAGGCGCCGTGCCGATCGACGAGTTCAAGGACGCGCGCTCTCTCAAGGAAGGGGACGAGGTCGAGGTTTTCCTGGAGCATCTCGAGGATCAGGAAGGCGCGGTCGTCCTCTCGAAGAAGAAGGCCGACTTCATGCGGGTCTGGGAGCGGATCCGCGAAGCCCACGAGAAGGACGAGGCGGTCTCGGGCACGCTCGTCAAGAAGATCAAGGGCGGCGTGGTGGTGGACCTGATGGGGGTGGACGCGTTCCTCCCCGGCAGCCAGATCGCCCTGCGGCGCGTGCCCAACATCGACGAGCTGCTGGGCCAGAGCTTCGAGTTCAAGATCATCAAGTTGAACAAGCGGCGCCGCAACATCGTGGTGAGCCGCCGCGTGCTACTCGAGGCCGAGCGCAAGACCAAACGCGATGTCCTGATGAAGGAGCTGCAGGTCGGCCAGACCCGCAAGGGCATCGTGAAAAACATCACCGACTTCGGCGCCTTCATCGACCTCGGGGGTGTGGACGGACTGCTCCACATCACCGACATGAGCTACGGCCGCGTGTCGCACCCGTCCGAGATGGTCCACATCGGCCAGGAGGTCGAAGTCAAAGTCCTCGACATCGACTGGGAGCGCGAGCGCATCAGCCTCGGCCTGAAGCAGCTGCAGCCGTACCCCTGGAAGAACGTCGCCGCCAAGTACCCGGTGGGCACGCGCGTGCAGGGCAAAGTGGTGTCGATCACGAACTATGGAGCGTTCGTCGAGCTCGAGCCGGGGATCGAGGGGCTGGTCCATATCTCCGAGATGAGCTGGACACGCAACGTGCGGCACCCGTCGAAGATCGTGTCGATCGGCGAGACCATCGAAGCGGTGGTGCTGAAGGTGGACGAGACCGAAGAGAAGGTCTCGCTCGGCATGAAGCAGACCGAGGAAGACCCCTGGATGGCGCTGCCGCAGAAGTACCCCGTCGGCATGCG
>Ga0137359_10004299_pt1 | contig 11652 bp, 8 predicted proteins | sample Mad1_40_16metaG_FD_108281 | JGI IMG/M metagenome (GOLD analysis project Ga0137359, IMG submission 108281) | Vadose zone soil microbial communities from Angelo Coast Range Reserve, California, USA - Mad1_40_16 metaG | ecosystem: Environmental > Terrestrial > Soil > Vadose zone | place: USA... | reverse complement strand
TGGCAGCGAGAGGGAGCGGATGCAAGGCGCGCGGTGCAGTCCATAGTGGATACTATGGACAAGCCGTGCAACGCCGCAGACGCCCCTCTCGCTGCCAACCCTTCGGGACCGGGCAGATTTCCCCTCATGCGGCGTTGTCGCCTCCTTATTGGGTACATACCCAACTGCGTCGGCTCCGCCTTGCCTGAGGGGACATCTGCCGCGGTCGCGGCCACGCGAAATACTCAGACAGGCTCCTAACGGAGTGAGTCGAGAAAGCGTGCCCGGTCCGCATCGCTGAGCTGGGCAGCGAGCACGGCAATGAACTCATCCCGGCTGGAACCGGGCTTTGCGGCGCGCTTGGCCACGACCGGTGCGATCGGCCCCATGAAGACGGTCAGTACTTGTGAGGCGCGAGTGACGTCTTCAGGGGTCAGGGGATTCGGTTTCTGTGCCGGGGCACCAGTGCGCCGCTCGCCCATCGATGCTGCGTCAGGTGCTGAGCGCGGAGGCAGCGTTGCCGGCGCCGGGGGTACTCCCGCTTCCTTCAGGAACTGTATGCGGTCCGCGGGGCTGCTGATTCTCTCCGTCAGCCACTGCGTCAACGACGCGACGTCTCTGGTCTTCTTCGCGGCCCGGCGCACCATCACTTTGGCGATCGGACCCACGAACCGTGTCAGCTTTTTTTCGATCTGGGCCAACACATCCATGTTCCAGCCGGCGCCGATCAGCGTGTTGGTGGAGGGGGGCTGGCTGCTCGACTCTCGCGGGGTGCCAGGCATGCTCGAAGCGCCAGGCATGCTCGAGGCGCCAGGGATGCTCGAGGCGCCAGGGATGGACGGGCGCGGCTGGATGATGGTTTCATCCGAGCCGGGACCGCCCACATGCTCCTGGGCCTGCCGCAATGCCGCCAGAAACTGCGCTGCGCTGGCGAAGCGATCATCCGGCCGCTTGGCCAAAGCCTTCAGGACAACTGCGTCGAACGGCTGCAGGGAGGGCAGGCGCCCGGCCACAGACGGAGGCAACGGAGTCTCGTAACAGACCTTGAACATGACCTTTTCCGCCGTACCGACGAAGGGCGGCGCGCCTGCGAGCAATTGATAGAGGACGACCCCGGCGGCAAACACATCGATGCGGCTGTCAAACGCGTCGCACAAGTACATCTCCGGCGCTATGAAGCCCGGAGTGCCCATGATCGCGCCCACCTGCGTCAGCATGGATGATTCGATTCGCGCAATGCCGAAGTCCGTCACCTTGACCTGGCCATTGCTCATCATGAGGATGTTGGCCGGTTTGATGTCGCGGTGCCACACGCCGCGCTCGTGCGCGTATTGCAAGGCATCGAGAAGCTGCGACAGGATGTTGACCACCTGTGCAACGCTGAAAGCAGCCTTTTGCTCGAAGCATTCTCGCAGGCTGCGACCCTCGATGTACTCCATCGCGATATAGGCAAAGGCTCCTTCTTCGCCGTACTCGTACACGGCGACGATGCCTGGGTGGGTCAGACCGCCTGCCGCCTGTGCTTCGATGCGGAATCGCGCCGAGAAATTTTCGTTGCTGTCATCGACCAGCAGGTCGCGACGGATGGTCTTGAGCGCCACCGGGCGCTTGATGTGCGGATCGATCGACTTATAGATGATGCCCATCGAGCCTTTGCCGATCACGCTCAACAGAGGGTACTTTCCGAGCCGTTCGGGCGCGGCTTGCTCCGTGATGCCGTTCGACTTGCCCTGGGGTGGATCCATGAACGTCGTCCGCTAGGTTTCGAGCATTTTTATCGCCGAAAAGGCCTGCACCGACTGCGGCGGAATCCTGTAATTCATCTGCGTTTTGTGCAATGGGTGTTCGATGCGGCAAATCCCGCCGGCGGTGAACCGGCAAGTCGCGTGCACCCGAGAAGGCTCTGCGCAATCATGCAACTGAACATGAAATATCCTCGTCCACGTAAGCGTCCGTTGCCGTGACGGGAAGATTGCCGCGCATTTATGCGTATGAGTGGTTTCTGTAGGTTACGGAATACAAACCGGTCAGTCAATCAACAAACCGAACGCCCGCGAGATATGGTGGTTTCTCGAAGCGAATTCGGATCGTCATCTGTTGTAACGTAAAAAAGGGGCGGCGAGCGACACGGACGGCGTTACTTATTGCCTTATGCTGCACTGCACTCAGGTGATGGTAGCCCGGCGTTGCCACGCCGCGACCAGCGAAACTCTCAGAAGTAGGTAACCGTGAGCAAAGGCGCGAACGTGTCCCGACTCGCTCCCGTGGTGTCGTCAATTTCCATCAAGACGGGAATGGCGGGGCCCAGGTCCTCCATGATGCGCACTTGAAAGTCGACGAGCCCCAAATTCTGCGCTTCGACCATCAATGGAGTGACGTCAATCGAGACGTTGGTTCCGACATCTGCCTGAGAAATGGGCGGGGAGACTACGACCGATGCCAGCGGCGGCTGGAGTGTACGGTCGAAATCCGTCTCGAGCAGTGTCGGCGGCTGGAAGGATACGAGCTCGATCAGAATGGGAATCGTGCCGACACCCGGTTGGAGGCTGTCGATATGGATGTCGAGGAACGCCGAATCGATGATTGCGTTGCCCGGAACACCACCCGCACCCGTCAGGGGGAAGTCCAGGAACGCCCGGAACTCCGTGAACGTTGCAGGATTGATACCGGCAAACACAGTTTGCACAGTCGGAGACATTCCCTGCGTTATCGTGAATGAAAGCGGCGACGTTTGTTCAATGTCCCCGTCGAAGCCCGGGTCGCTCAGTATTTGCGTCGTAAGGAGGGGAGGTGGCGGGGCAACGCCGCCGTCCCCACCGCAGCTCGCGAGGCTGATAACCGCAAAGGCGATGGCAAGCGTGAAACCTCGAAGGTGGTGCATCTCGTATTCCATTGGTCGGCAGTGGTGCAGCGTCGCGATTCTCATCGCCTGTATGCAACGTCATGGTACTGGCTCTCAGGCAAAAAAACGGCTGCGAATCCCTTACGTATCGGCCGGTGGCTACGTAAGGGCGCGGCGCCAGTGTCGGCCAACCGCGTCAATGGCCGGTGGACGCTGCGCTGCGCTGCAGTGATGGCGCGCGCAACGAATGCGCCCGAGTAGCAGCGGCAATAATTCCGCGGTATAAGCCTGAAATACCGAGTTCGCGTGGCTGGGCACCAGTGGTTGCGCGCACAATTGTAAGACAGACTAACACCAACGAGCAGGGGAGTTTGTTCAATGAATCATTCCACGAAGATTTTTTTTGCCGGGCTGTTGGCAACGGCTTCGACGTGCGGCGCCGTCGCTGCGTGGGCGGGCGATTCCAGCACGGGTGATTCAGACCATGCCTGTGCCGGTTTACCCACGCACCATCAACTCAAGGTCGCACTGGAAAGCGCCCGGAGTCAGTCGAACGGAGGATTCAACCTCGACATGTGGGGGACCGTGGTCAACCGGGACGGCATCGTCTGTGCGGTTGCCTTCACCGGTACGGATCGCGGCTCGCAATGGCCCGGCAGTCGCGTGATCTCGGCACAGAAGGCCAACACCGCCAACGCATTCAGCCTGGCGGGTCTCGCGCTGTCGACCGCCAATCTGTATGCAGCGGTTCAACCGGGCGGCAGCTTGTTCGGCTTGCAGGAAAGCAATCCCGTGGATACCGACACCGCTTACCGTGGACCGGCGGCGAATTTCGGTGAGAACGACGACCCGATGGTTGGCCGGCGCATCGGCGGCGTGAACGTATTCGGCGGCGGGCTGGCGCTTTACAATGCGAAGAAGCAGTTGGTCGGGGCAGTCGGCGTCAGCGGAGACACTTCCTGCGCCGATCACAACATCGCCTGGCGGACCCGCAACAATCTGGCGCTCGACTGGGTGCCGGGCGGGGTCAGCGCGAAGGGCGACGACAACATCAACTACCAAGGGTTGGTTCCCGTGCCCAGTCTGGCGAACGACTTCTCGCACCCGATCTGCAAGATCGCGGGGGTCGACGGAGTGTCGGCCATCAGTCTGAGCCTGCCGCCGATTCACAAATGACGAGTGGTTTGCGGGCCCGGAGCGCGGCGCCCGGGGCTCGGCGCCCCCGGCTACGCGCCCCGGGCCCGGCGCCCCGGCGAATGCCTGATCTTAGAAGGTCCAATTGCCGGTCAGCCCCACCGTGCGCGGCCGCAGGGTGTAGGCGTACACCAGCGCGGACCCCGGAGCGTCCGCGTAGCGTTGCAGCATGGGCCGCGCATTCGTGACATTGTTCGCGAAGAGGCGGAGATTGACGCCCGGCCGAGTCACACCCAACTGCAGATTCAGCAGGTAGGACGCCGGGTCAGCACTCAGTCTCGGATCGTAGGAGAGACTGTTCGGCTCATGCTCGGTGAACGGTCCCGGATTGTGACTGTGGACGATTTCCTCGGCGCGCACGTACGCGGTCGTGGCGCCGGCGAAGGGCCAGTCGTAGCGGGCGCTCACGGTTCCGCTCCAGGGTGCCGGCACGGATGGAACGCCCCCCACGACGGTGCCGCGATCGACGATGATTTGTCCGCTCGCGATTCTCAAGGTTCGGGTATAGCGGACATCGAGATAGCCCAAGGCGGCCGCCATTTGGAATCGCTCGGTGATCTGGGCATCGGCGTCGAGATCGAAGCCGGTGCTCCTCACCACACCGGCGTTGGTGGTGAAGCTATTGCCGCAGGCGTCCATAAAGCGCTCCTGAATCCCGTTCCAGCGGATGTCGAAGACGCTGGTATCGAGGTGCAGGCGACGGTCGAACAATTCGTTCTTCGCCCCCACTTCGAAGCTCCAGACCGAGTCCGGTCCGAGGGAGGAAGGATTCACGTTGCTGCCGCAGCGCGTCGCGGGCCCCGTGTCCCCGCCGGCCCGAAATCCCTTGGCGATGGCGGTGTAAAATAAGTTGCGCCCGTCGGGTTGATAGGTCAGATCGAAGCGCGGCGTGGGCGGCAGCGTTTCGCGGAAGCGAGATTGATTGAATGGCAGGGCTCCCCCGTTGGCGAAGCCCGCGGCGTGCGAGACACCGTGGCTGTAGAGCCTGCCCACGCGCATTCCGGTACCCAGGTTCCAATACGAGTTCATCTGCCATCGGACCTGGCCGAAGGCCGACGCTTCAGTGAGGGTGTTGTAGTCGTCATCCAGTATTCCGGGATTTGCCGGGTCCGACAGGAGGTAGGTGTCCTGGGTCGAGTCCTGGCGCAATCTCGAATAAAAGAGTCCGCCCAGCCACTTTATCGGTGCCGCCAGATCCGCCGACGCCAGCCGTAGCTCCTGCGTGAGTTGAATTTGGTGCAGCGAGAGCAGGGTCGGAACGGCCTGCGCATAGGACGTCGGAAACGCCGGACCCAATGGGTTGCCGAAGCCGCCGAAAAACACGACTCCGGCGACGTTGGTCGTGTCGACCGTGGCGCTCGCCGTCCGATCGACATAGGAGGAGATGGCCGTCAGAGTCGCGGCGCCCAGTCGATCCACCAGGCTGAGCGACCCGATCATCAAGTCGTCCACGGCCGGCTGGCGCAACAGTTTGCCGTTCTGGAGAGTGTTGGGCGGTTGCGGCGGCGGTTCGGCGTAAAACACGGGCGTGTCATGCAGATTCATCGATTGATAACTGAACGAAGGCATGATGCGCAGTGCATCGTTGGGTTCGAAGGCCATGCTGATGCGCACCGCTCTGCTCGCGGAGCGATTGGCGTCGGCGTCGACGACCGCTCCGGTGAACGGATCGATGCGATTCACGTAGCCGCCGTCGTTGCGATACCAGGCGCTCACCCGGGCGCCCAACACGCCGGAGATCAGCGGGCCGCCCGCGGCGGCGCCGGCTTCGAAATTGGTGCCGCCGTGGTCCGTCGCTGAGACCTCGGAGCGATACAGCTGGCTCACGGTGGTGGTGCTCGGTTCATTGGTGATGAAGCGGATAGCCCCGCCTTCTGCGCCGCGGCCGAAGAGCACTCCCTGCGGGCCACGCAGCACCTCAACCTGTGCCAGATCGAAGGTTACCGGGTACGCGTTGCCGAACGTGGTGTGTGGAGTCTGAATGGGCGTATCGTCGACATAGATGCCCGTGGTCGCATCGCCTTTATCGGCGCTGATTCCCCGAATGGCGATATTGCTGAGGATTCCCGGGCCATATTGCGAGCTGAAATCGTATTCGATCCCCGTGGTCAAGGCGGCAATGCCTGCGATGCCCTGAATTCCGGACGCTTCGATGTCCTGCGGGGATAGCACGCTGATGCTCATGGGTACCGTGCTCAAAAATTCGTCGCGTTTCGTCGCCGATACCACAACCTCCTCGAGCGAGTCCGCGACGGACGCGTTGCTGCCGCTCGATTCGGGGCGAGGCGTGGCTGCGGGAGCGCGCGCAGCTCTCGGCCGCTCGAACAACTTGATGGTGCGGTCGTTGAGAAACTTGAAATCGAGGCCCGTGCCTTCCAGCAGATGCGTAAGGCCCGTCGTCGCCGTCAGCCCGGCGGGAACGGCCTTGGAGTTTCTGCCGAGTGCCAGTTGCGAGACATACACGAGTTGAAGATGCGTGGATGAAGTAAATGCCGCCAACGCCTGTGTCAGGGGCTGGGCCGCAATCGCCTCGAGGACGATACGTTCGGGCGGCGCATCGGCCGCCGTTGCTGCGCCGGTCCGGTTCAACAACAACAGGCATAGCGCGCACAGCCCGGTTAGCCGGCCTAACCAGACCATGCGTTCTCCCGTTGGATTTGATGAATGCTCCCTACGGTTGGACTCTAAACCGAAGGGCCGGTACTTCGCCAGAGGCCCACGCCGTCGCGGGCGGCTCCGCGGTCAGGGCGGTGCACTCACGTGTTGCGGGTGGGTCCGGTTTTTCCGTGAGAATTCAGTACGTTGAAGCGTGTCGGCAGCCTCTCGACCCGGACGCCGTCCAGGGATTCGAGGAATGCCGCGAAAGAATCGGTATCGGCCGCATTGAAGGTGCCGCTGATCGGCAAGCGACGCAGCGCGGGGTCGTCGATCGTGAACGGCTTGTCGTTGTAGCGATTGAACTCATCGGCCACCGCACCCAGCGGACGCTGCTCGAAAACGATTTTTCGCTCGAGCCAGGCCGTCGTCTCCCGGAGGTCGGTTGGCTCCGATGCCGACGGCAGCATTCCGGCAATGACCCTGACCTGCCGGCCGGCGCCGACGTGCAGTCCGACAGGGTGCCCGCCATGTGCGGTTTGCGGCGGCGCGAACGGGCCGACGGACACCGCGACCTGACCGGTCACGACGGTGATTAGAGTCGCGTCGGGCCGGCGATAGACATCGAACTCGGTGCCGACCGCCACCGTATCGGTCGATCCGGCATGGACTCGAAAGGGTCTGCCATCATCGTGCGCGACCGCGAGCGCTACCTGCCCATGATCGACCTCCACCAATCGCTCGGTCGCTGAGAATCGCACCGTCACCGCGGTGTCGGTGTTCACATGCAGCGTCGAACCGTCGGCCAACGGCCAGACTCCTTGCTCGCCATGGGTGGTTCGATAGGCCTTGACCCCACCGACTCCGTGACCGTCTCGCATTGGCCAGACAATGAGAATGCCCGCCACGCTCACGCACGCGGCGGCGATACTGCCCCAGTAGCGCCGAGCGCGGTGCACCGGCGCCGGGTAGCGTACCGAAGGCCCCGCCAGGTCCACGACGCCGCCGGTCGGGTCGCCGCGCGCCATCTCCACCAACGCGTCCACCGACAGCGTCGGATCATCGCTCGCCGCCCCGAGCGTGCGCTCCAGCGCAGCGACGCCGAGGTACTCTTCGATGTGGATGGGCGATGCTTTGAGCCAGGCGAGAAATGCGGCCCGATCGGCTTCCGCCAGCGGACCCGATCGATGCGCTGCGTACCACTCCGCCGCAACCTGGGTGATCGCGGAGCGAATTTGTGCGTCGGATGCGTTCATCATTACCTCATACGTTCCATGCGTCGGCGGCAATGCGCCAAGGCCATTCCCAGGTATTTCTGCACCATGTGCGGCGATACGCCCAGGTGCTCGGCGATCTCCTGGTAGCTCAGTCCGTGTTGATATTTCAGGTGTACCGTGGCGCGGCACTTCGGCGGCAGCTGCGCCAACACGTCGCGTAGGCGCGCGACCCGTGTTTCCATGTCGAACCATTCCTCGAACCCGGCCGGCCTGCCCAGTTCGCTCTCGATGAGCGGGTGATCGAGATCGAAGGGCACCGGCTGACGTTCACTGAGGACATAGTGTTCGTGCACGAGATTGCTGGCGACCGTATAGAGGTATCCCTCGGGATTGAGAATGGCGTCCGCGTCCTTGACTCGCAGTATCCGCAGATACACCTCCTGGACCAAATCTGCGGCGTCATGCTTGGTCTTGATGCGCCGATAGAAGAACGCCTGCAGCGCATTCCGATGTTCCGCGAACAACCGCTCGACGAAGGTTTTTTTCGTTTCCGGCATGACGGGTCAGGATTTGCCTGGATGGCCTCGGGGCTTGGTACCTATGTTAAGTACCTATATAGAGTGCCGGGACGGGGATTCGGTTACCGGTAATTGGAGCATATATAGAGGAGTGGCGTGATCCGGTGATTTTTCAGGGTGGTCCGCGGATGTTGCTGCGACGCAACAATAAACCCCGAACGCCACGATGGAAACACGATGGAAAAAATAGTGGTAGCGGAATTTCGTGCCGCACACTCTTACATTGCGGGACCACGGATAGAGCGCCAAGGATTAGGGTGCGAGCTCTACGTTTTCTTTACCGCACTAGCGGAGGGTTGGCGCGGTCCTTTCTTTCAATGCCTCTTGATCCTGCGTGCCAATTCGCAAAAACGGCTACCGGGCAGCCAAGGCGGCACTGATCTCCTTCAAATACAGTGCGCTATTCGAAATGGTGTTGTGACCCGCTTCGGGTATGAACTTCAGCGAAGCCACGCCATGCGAAAAGGCCCCATACAGTTTCTCCGTGCTCGAGCGGGGAATGACTTCGTCGTTCGCTGCGGCAAGCAGAAGGGTGGGAACGCGGATTGCCGGCGCGTACCGCCAGGACTCGAACTTGTCGGTCAGCAGCCAGCGGACCGGAAAATAAGGGAACTGTCGCGCCGCGAGCTCTTGGATGCTGTCGTAGGGTGTCACCAGAACGAGCGAGGACACCGGCCGATTGCCGGCCAGGCGAATCGCGACGCCGCTGCCCAGGCTGCGTCCGACGACCGCAATATCCGAATACTCCAGGTGCACCCGGTCGAACAGCGCCAGAGCGTCACTTTGGATCGCTCCCTCCGACGGTTTTCCGGAGCTTCCTCCGTAGCCTCGGTAGTGAAGTAGAAACAGCGCGCGGTCGGGAAATGCCGAAGAAAAGACCGGAAGACTGAGCGACACATCCTCCGCATTGCCTCCAAAGTAGATGAGGGCCTTCGGCCCAGCGTGCCCTCGAACGGAAACGTGCAGCGTTGCACCCTGAACCGGGATTGTCAGCGTACTGCCAGGGCTTTCGGCGGCGCCCGGCTGGGGGTAGTAAATCATCGAACGTTGCATCGCAAATAACACCATGCACACCGCCGCGTACAGGAAAGCGACAATGGCCAGGAGCAACACTGCGTTTCGCGCCATCGGGCCCACCGCGATAGTCATGCCTGGGCTGCCGTCAGCGCAGTGAGAACAGGTGCCGGATATTGGCCGCGACCCGGTCCGCCAGTCCCTCTTGGTGCTGGTCCTTTTGGTCAAGGCGATGAAGCACGGTGCGATGCGCCAGCTGCCGGCTCGCCAGGCTTTCGCTCAGTTCCTCGGCAATGCTTGGACGGGCCTTGAGCAGCGGGGAGATGGCATCCTTGGATATCTCATAGATCACGGCCCGGGTGAGCGCGGTGAGCTCGCCATTCAGCGACTCACCGGTGAGCAGCCCGAGTTCGCCGAAATAATCTCCCGGCGCCAATCGGATGACCTCCATCTTGCGGCCATTTTCCTCGACCGACCCGACGAGAACGCCGTAACTGACGATGCATAAGGCTTGCAAGACCGTACCCGGTTTCACGATCACCTCGCCCGGCTTGTAATCCTTTCGGTGCATCTGCGACGCCAGCGCGGCATTTTCCTGCGCAGTCAAGGTCGAGAAAAGTGAGATTCCCGCAAGCAGCCGCTCAGGGGTCCCGGACTCGGCTCTATCCTCCGCAACGGTTTTTATCGATAAGCCGGACAGGCGTGGCGAGAATTTCACTCCTGCCGCGCCCGCCGCACGATGGACCCGGTCGAACAGCTCATTTTGGGCCTGGTCGACCGCACCAATATCCGCAACTGAAAAGGAGAGTTCAAAGTCAATCATCTCCGCGCTGAGATCCTTGACGGTGACGCTCGGCTCGGGCGACCGCAGGATATGCGTGCTGCCGAGGAGCACTTCCTTCAGCAAATTGCAGCCCGCCGCAGGCGTCAGCGAGGGCTCCAATTTGACGTGGATGCTGGCGCCGTGAATCTTGGTGGGCGTGCTGCAGTTCACCAGCTTTGATTTCGCTATGACGCTGTTCGGGATGATCGCCACATCCCGGTTTCCCGTCAGGATATGGGTCGCGCGCCAATTGGTTTCGATCACCTTGCCTTGGACGCTGTCGTCCAGAATGATCCAGTCGCCCACGCGGTAAGGGCGCTCGATGTTCAGAACGATGCCGGAGAAAACGTCTCCAAGCGAGCTTTGCAGCGCCAGACCGATGATGATCGCCAACGCGCCGGAGGTCGCCAGCAGACCTTTCACCGGCAGATCGAAAACATCGGCGACGATGGCGATGGTTGCCCCGATGTAGACGAGGGCGGCCAACAAGTCCTGAACCAGTTTTGATTCGCGCGGCTGTCGCCCCAGCACGACGAACGCGCGCAAGAAACCGACGGTGAGCCACGCCGCGCCCAGCCACCAGATGACTTCGAGGGCGCCCACGAAGAAGCGCCTGGATTCGGAACCGGTCGCTACGCCGGGGCGATAGGGAACAACGCCGCCCCCCAGCAGCAGCGCGGTGAGGATCACAAAGAACAGAATCTGGATGAGAAATCGCGCCAGGGAACTGCGTCCCTGCACATAGTGGGCGCCGAAGAAGCCGGTGACGATCACCACTCCCGCCAAAAAAAGCGGGTCGGTCACCGTTGCCAGAATTGAAGAGAACGAAATGGTCATTTGCAGGTGATTCTCTCGCCGGGCTGCGCCATGAGCTGAATTGGCGGCTTAGCGGGCTTTGAATGTCCGATCGCCCTTTTCAAGCTTCCACCGCCGGCATCCGCTGCCGACATGGTATAGCCATATCGTGCCTTATGACCATATGTGCGGCCTCCCTCCACTCCCCGCCCCGACAACACTCCCGATTTGGTCAGCCACGACATTCTGTCTACGCCTTCATTGCTGCGAGGCAGGCCGCTGTCGACCGGCGCAGCGCAACGGCCAGCGCAGTGGCGTTACATCGTGATTCGCCGATCAGCCACGCCACAATGGGTGCCAATAACATCTCCGCCATCTGTACGGCAGTTGGTTGGACAGATTGAGCGAAGACTGCGAGTTGAGCACGATGGGCGAAAGTCCGTGTTGATCCTGCCAACGAGGCTCGTTGTCGCATGCTGGTCTTTCGACCTTTTGGGGACCTCCGGGATAAGGCGCGTCGTCGGCGCGTGGGGATGTTTGGTCGGCATTGTTCCGGTGCTCGCGTTGCCTTTGGGATGGATCCACTTGGATGTGCACGGCATGGCTCAAGTGGTC
>Ga0137359_10004297_pt1 | contig 11661 bp, 12 predicted proteins | sample Mad1_40_16metaG_FD_108281 | JGI IMG/M metagenome (GOLD analysis project Ga0137359, IMG submission 108281) | Vadose zone soil microbial communities from Angelo Coast Range Reserve, California, USA - Mad1_40_16 metaG | ecosystem: Environmental > Terrestrial > Soil > Vadose zone | place: USA... | reverse complement strand
GCACCAAAGCACCGAGGTGAGCGCGACCATAAAGTAAAATCCGACCCAGCGCATGCGTCACTTCACTGAAAATTTTTCGTTGTTCCGGGGTGAGTGTCGTTTCATCGATCTCAGCTAAACGTGCCATCAGCGCTTCCTTTTCGATGCACATATTGGCCGATCGCAACCATCAATAGGATTTCGTCGAGAGAATCCGAACGTTCGCGTCGTTGTGTTCCTCCATAGCTTGCATTTTTACCCCCACGGATGTAATCGATTGCAAATTTAAGTGAATTTCTCGCGGAGGACAAAGCGATGGCGCAAGCAGCGACAGATCAGAGCTGGGATCTTGAGGCCGACGTCGTAATTATCGGGTCGGGGGCCGCCGGTTTACCGGCGGCGATTAAAGTCGCGGACGCTGGCGCGTCCGTGATCGTTGTCGAGACCAACTACGATATCGGCGGACACGCGATCATCAGCGGCGGCAACGTGCCCCTTGGCGGCGGCACGAGCGCGCAGAAAAAGTACGGTATTCAGGATACTCCCGACACGGTTTTCTCGGACCTCACTGACTGGACGATCGTGCAGCCCAACGGCTGGCCGGATTACCGTTACAACGATCGCGCGGTGATGCGCGCGTTTGCCGATCATTGCGCGCTAACCTATGAATTCCTCCTTGAAAATGGCGTCAAGTTCAAAGAGGTCGCGCCGGACAACCAAGGCGGGCACAATTTAGGCAACTCCGCGCCGCGCGAAAATCATGCGTTTTGGACCAAAGGCGCGGGTTATGAAAGTCCGAATAATCGAGCGGGAACCGGCGTGATTCGACCGTTGGAAAACAGCGCCCGCGCCAAGGGCGTCCAATTTTTGTTGAACTACAAAATGACGAGGTTTCACCGCGAAGGGCAGAACAGCGGACGAGTGATCGGCATCACGGCCGAGCACACGCCGCGAATCATGCCTGGTCAATCGACCCCGTTAAAAAGCTTTCGTTCCGACGGCAACATCGACAGCACCAAGCCGACGATGGGAATCCGCGCGAACAAAGCCGTCATCGTCGCCACCGGCGGCATGACGAGCAACTTGAATTTTCGTCGCATGTTCGATCCGCGATTGACCGCGGTTCTGACCGTCGCCGGTGAGCCCTACAGCTACCAGGATGCCAGCGGCGAGCTGGCAGCAATGGCGATTGGCGCTTCTCTTTGGGGGCTGGTGAACCAGACACTGGAAAATGGCGACAATATCCGAACTCAACGGGTGCTCGCCACCAAGTGGAATTACATGACTTGGGAGTTGGAGTGTCCGATCTTCCCGCTCGTGCGCTCCACCGGACTCAGCGTAAAAGACTGGCACGATTTGATTCTTGTCAACCAAGTCGGGAAACGATTCTACGACGAAACCAAGGGTGATTACCCGCATGGCAATGTGTACAACGATTTCAATCCCTACACGCCCAACGATTATCGCAATAACGAGAAAATCGACTACCATCCCAACAAGTATAATTTCTTCAACGCCGCGGTGGCGATGAACGAGTATTCCGAACCGCCGGATTATTCCGCCGGTCCGATCTGGGCGATCTTTGACGCTGACGCGGTTAAACGCGAAGGTTGGAAGGTGACGCCGCCGTATGTCGATCCAGACGGTTATTTCTTCAGCGCGAACACGCTTTCAGATCTCGCCGCCGCGATTAAGAACGAGTATCAGGCAAAGCCGATGAACGGCGCGATCTTGCAGGCCGCGGTTGATCGGTACAACTCGTTTGTCGATGCCGGCAAGGATAGTGATTTCGGCAAACCGGCGCCGAAACACAAGATACAGACCCCGCCATTCTATGCGGCGTGGGCGACGCCGAACGTGCACGACACGCGCTCGGGCTTACGAATCACTGCCAAATGCCAAGTGATGGACATGAACGGGCAGGTCATCCCCGGCCTTTACTGCGCCGGCGAATCAGCGGGAGGCTTCAACCAGCATGGACTGGGACGATGCACGACCCAGGGCTTTATTGCTGGCATCAACGCGGCGAAGGAACCGTGACACGAATGATTCCGTAAAGGGGCCGCTTCGTCGCGTCTTCTAGCTTCTATCGGTACAGCGAATCGATAAAATCGCTCGCCTGTAACTGGCGTACGAAACGATCGTCGAAAAACTTGTTCGGATCTAGATCTTTCGCCTTGGGGTTACGTTCGGCGAGTTCTTCCAATATCGATCTCACCGCGTCGGCCGTCGTCAGCGGCGTCTTCATCATATACTTGCCGATTTGGATGTCGTACGACTCGGCGAGCAGGTCCATGTCGTTGGTGCGCAGATACTTGGACAAAACCTTCATCGTAAACACGCGATCCTTCTTCATCAGCGCGATCGCTTCGATCTCAGCCGAGAGGTAGCGGCGCACCAGATCCGGATCGTCGCGGATGATGTCGCCGCGCGTGGAAACGCCCGTCGATGCGTAGGGGATGTTGAGGGTTGGAATATGCAGGAGCAGGCGGTTGCCGAGTTTTAACGCGCGGCTCGTTGCCGGATAACCGAACACGCCACCCTGCACGCGGTTTCCTTGCAGCGCGCCGACGATCCAATCGCCGGCGCCGATCTCGACGATGTGAACGTCTTTTCCGGGCTCCAAGCCGAAATGCTTGGCGGTAATACGCGCGCCGGTGTGCAGCGAAGTGCCGAAGCGGCTGATGCCGATGCTCTTGCCGCGCAGTTGTTCAGCCTTTTCGATCTCCGGCCGTACGACCAAATTTAACACCAGAGTTCCCACCATCGTGGCGACAATTTTTAAGTCGGCGCCGCCGACTGCGGCTCCGGTTGTGGTGCCCCCGGCAATTTGAACAAAAGAGACTTCGCCGGCGATGAGCGCATTGGTGCCCTGCACCCCGCTCGGTGTAGCGATGACTTCGACTTGCAAGCCGTATTTCTTGAAGATGCCGGCCTCGTGTGCCGCCCAAGGCGGCACCATGGAACCGGAGATTGAAGTGATGGCGGCGCGAATTTTTCGCGGGTATGAAATGTCGGCCGCGCCAACGGAAAGGCAATGACTGAACCAGCCCATGACACAGAACGCGAGGAGCCATTGTTTTTTCATCATCACGCACCTACTGAAAATTTGCCGGAATGTGTTGCGACAGATAGCTGATCACAGTACCGAGAGTCAAATTCATTCAGATCTCCGACCGCTGCTCGCCGTTCTCGCCAGAAGCAGAAGACCGAAGAAGTCAACCAATTGACCACGCTCATCGCGCTATGGTAATCGGGGACCAGCTTAAGCCGAGCCATCCGGCGCATGCGTTGTGCCGCACACGAGCGAATAGAGAAGGGGCGGAGGCAATATTTATGCAAAACGCCAAAGTTATCGATGCCGATGGGCACGTTCAGGACCGCGACGCGGAGATTCGCAAATTTATGGAGGAACCGTACTGCCGACGACGAGGGCCGTTCGTCGCCAAGGACAAATGGGATAGCAGCATGTACGGAAAACTCAGCATGGACATTCACGATGTACCGACGCGGTTGCGCGATATGGATCGCGAGGGAATCGACATCTCTGTGCTCTTTCCCACCAGCGCATTCGGTATCACGCAAAGTCCGGAGAAGGACTATGCTGCCGCCTTTTGTCGCGGTTACAATGATTGGATCGCTAATCTTTGCAAAGAAAGCCCGCGCTTGAAGGGCATCGGCCTGGCGCCGTTCCAGGACGTGCCGGCTGCGGTCGCAGAGATCAATCGCGCCGTCACGAAACTCGACCTGGCGGGTATCGCAATCGCGTCATTCGGACTCAAAGATCATCTCGGTACGCCGACCTTTTGGCCCATCTACGAAGAGCTCCAAAGGCTCAACAGGCCGCTTTTGGTTCACAATTCCCGCCAAGGTCCGGCCGGTGAAATCCGCTTCGATACTTTTTTGTTTGCTCATACCATCGCCCGCCCGTTCGAGACGTTGATCGACTGCGCGGCGCTCATTTACGGCGGCGTCCCGGAAAGGTTTCCGAAGTTGCGCATCGCTTTTCTCGAGTGTGGCTGCGGCTGGGTGCCTTACTGGATGGATCGGATGGATGAGGAATGGGAGAAGCGACAATCCGAAGCACCTATACTCAAGGCGAAGCCCAGTGACTACATCACCCATGGTAATTGGTTCTTCGCCGCCGAGCCCGAGGAAAGTACTGTCGCGTACGTCATGGAGCGCATCGGCGATGACAAGATCATCTTCGCGTCCGATTATCCGCACTGGGACGGTATGTTCCCCTACGTCGTCTCGACGATCCGCGAGCGCAAGGATGTTACGGCAGAGTCGAAACAAAAGTTTCTCGGTGACAACGCTAAACGGCTTTACGGTTGGGAGGGATGATAAATACCGGCTAAGCAAAGCACGTTGGGAAAACGTGGCTGGCAATTTCAGCGCGGCCTAAAAACATCCACGGGAAGAATGAAATCCATGCGATTCGAGCGATGGCAGTATTTACGAATAGGTTCGCTATTATTGGGTTTTGCGGTCATCGCTACGGTCTCGGTTAACGCCCAATCTCTGCCGCGCTCACTGACGATCGGATCCAATCCGCCCGGGACGGTCTTTTATGCACTGGCAAGCGGCCTTGCAAAGTATGCCGGCGATGGCGCGCCATTTCAGCTCGTCGTGCAGCCTTATTCAGGAACGAGCACATTCCTGCCTCTACTGAATACGGGTGAGATCGATTTCGGCATTAATAATGCCGTGGATATGGCGCTGTCCTATCAGGGACCGGAGCGACTTAAAGTCGGCGGTCGCAACCCGTTTCAACACACTCCGAACGTGCGCCTGGTTATGCGCGGGTCGGTCCTAATGACGGCGCTGCTCGTGCGCAAGGATTCGCCGATAAAGACGATTCACGACATCCGTGGCAAAAGACTGACCGGAGAATATCCGGCACAGCTGGCGAATTGGTACAACCTTTTCGGTTTCTTGTCCGGCGCGGGAATGAAATGGGAAGACGTGAAGATCGTTCCAGTACCGGGTGCGAACGAAGGAGTCGACGCGCTGGTGCAAGGGCGAGCCGACGTGGGGTTGCATGCCATCGACTCCGCCAAAGTGAAGGAAGCGGACGCGGCCATCGGCGTGCGCCATCTTTCACTCGATTGCTCGGCGCAAGGCGAAAAGCGTTTGCGTGCCGCCGTGCCCGGCTACTACCCGGTTTGGCTCAAGCGTGGGCAGGCCACGGCCATTGTCGAAGACACTTGCGTGAACGCGTACGACATCTATTTAACGAGCCACAAGGGAGCCGTCGACCGCGTGATCAACACGGTTCTCAAAAACATCTGGGACAACGTGGACAAGCTTTTGCCGCTGCACCCGAACTTCAAGGATTGGACGCGGCAGCGCGCCGTCGATACCGATGCGACAATTCCATACCATCCGGCGGCGATTCAGTTTTACAAGGAACATGGTGTGTGGTCGGCGCCGGCTGATGAATTGCAGCGTAAACTGCTCAGTTTGAATCCATAGTCGACGCGCTCCGCGAGACCGAACGGAGCGCCAGTTCTATTCGCGATGCGCGGTATCTAGTCTGGAATCCCACCGGCAAAGAATTTAAGATCAACACGATAATAATAGGGGCTGTCTGATCCGCGCGGAAGATTGGCCTATGTTTTGACGTGGAGAAACTGTGGCGACAAGCTGGAACGAACCGGGAGAACTAAACCAATACCTTAAAGCGCATGTTACTCGATTGCTCGTGAACTACCGGCATTGGACCGGCAAGAGTCTGGTGCCACCGAATCTACCCTCCGCCGAGCAAGCTCGCGAGTTATATTATTCGCCGTTTGTTGTGTTGTCGCACGATACCGCACCGGACCCGTTGCTCAACTACGCGAACCAGGCAGGCTTGGATCTTTTCGAGCTCGATTGGAGGGAATTGACGACTTTGCCGTCGCGCCTTACCGCTGAGCCGACGCATCAACGAGAGCGGGCGGGTTTGCTCGCGACCGTGACGCAGCAAGGGTATATCGATAGTTATCGCGGAGTTCGAATTTCCAAAACCGGCCGGCGTTTTCTAATCGAGCATGCGACCGTGTGGAACTTATTCGATGACCGCGGCGCGCCTTACGGACAAGCCGCGACTTTCAGCCAGTGGAAATACCTGGAGTGAAAAGATGAGCGCCAACGTTGGAATGGGCGCGCAGAGTAGACATGGCAATCAAGCTCGGTCGGTATGCTTGCGGTGAGTCAGTTCGCCAGCCATGTCGATTCGACGCGATCGCTCAGTTTGTTCCGTTTATTCCCGAACAGACCCGTCGCCGCGTCGTGAATGGTATTTGTACATGAGGATCGCTTGTTGACATACGTTACCGCTAAGAAACTCTGCGGCGTGAAGTTTTCCATTGTGGGTTTGATATTCGATCTTGATGGAGTCGAAAGGGATGGACGAATCAGAATTGTTGACACGCAGCAATCGGCCATTGGAAAGGTCAACCCGGTGTCCGAGGGCGCGCAAGATTTCCGGTAGCCCGTCGAAATTTACGAACTGAACGTACCCTGTCGGTTACGTCGAGCGGCCCGGTCGAGAGCGTCGATTTCGGCTGCAGAATAACGGACTTCGACGAGGTTCAAATGCGGCGGCATCGGGTCCCCACACTGAAGATGGAATTCATCGCCAAAACACTTTAAGTCAAACAAATCGATACGTCGCTCCTCGAGCACCTGACCGACGACCCGTAAAGTTTTTGAAAACTGATCCCGTGAAGCCATAGGTACGGCTCTCTTAGTGCAAAAATGTCCCCACGGCAAACCCCAAATTAGTTCGGATCGGCCGAATATGAGGCCCTGTAGCGGCTCAAAAACTTCGCGCCGTGATCAGCCGTGAGTCGCCAGCCGCCGTGCCTTGCGCAATCCGGTCTCATTTTCTAAATTTTACTAAAGAGCGACATTCTGCCTCGGCCACTGAAAGTGAAACTCAGGGACAGGTATGCTATATTACTGCTGGACTCGGCGTTGCAGACTCCTCTGACATGCGGAATGGCGCGACGGCTTCACGCGGACGAATCCCGCGGTGAGCGGGTCGGCCACCGCATTCCGGGATGTCCACTGTTATAGGAATTTCATGAAAGATTCTCGGATAGAGGTAATGCCGCCATCACGTCGGCAGTGGCGGCAACGCCTAAAGAACTCGTTACTCTACTACTTAATGCGAAGCGGGTGGTCAGCCGCCGAGCGCTTGCCGATCCGTGGTGTTCTGCGCCTCGTCGGCTGTGTGGCGCCTTACATTTTTCGCCGGGATACCCGGCGCGCTGAGGCACAGATTCACGCGACGATGCCACACCTTGACGGGCCCAAAACTATTCGCAGAATGTTCGTTCACTTCGCCGAATCGATTTGGGAGCTATCTCGTTTACATCGTGCAGTTCCGCAATTGGACGCCGATGCGCACCGCGTGCTCGACGAAGTTCTCGCCGAGGGGAGGGGAGGCGTGATGATCTCCGGGCATATCGGAAACTGGGAGATTCTCGGACAAGCGATCGCGTCGGCGGGCTATCCGATCGCCACCATCGCCAAGCCATTCTACGACCCCCGGATAACCGCGTGGTTGCACAAGTGGCGGTCACAACGCGGGCTGGAAATCGTGTGGCGCGGGGACAATACCGGTAAGGCGATTCTACGTGTTCTGCGCCGCAATCGGTTGATGGCATTTTTAATCGATCAGGATACCAAGACAGCCGGCGATTATGTGCCGTTTTTCGGACGGCCTGCTTTTACACCGACCATTCCTGCGGCCTTGGCGCTGCGGACGGGAGCGCCGATATTATTTTGCTGGCACCATCGTCGCGCGAAGCGCCACAAAATCACCATCGAGCGAATCCACTACGTGCGGACCGGCAACATGGAAGGCGATGTCCTGGCGCTCACCGCGATCCTGACCGGCCGTTTGGAATCGATCATTCGCGCGGCGCCCGAACAATGGGTGTGGATGCATCGAAGATGGAAACAAAAGTCAGTAGAGTAAATCCGCGGCGGGCCTTCTCTCACACCTTCTCGCCTGATCGCCATCGTCAATGCGGATCTTCGCGGCATTACAAACCTTTCGGCGACTGCCCCGCGATGGGTACGGCTTGATTTTATCAATGCGCAAGGCGATGCCAAGTTAATGGCGAAGCAATTTACTGAACGTGCCATTTCTCTCAGAGCTTAGGGGATTTTTCCTGTGCGCTTTGTTACCCCGGAGCCGGTTGTGTGAAATCGCGCGCCGGATTAAAATATTGACGATCTACAAACGATTGCCGCCCACCATCGATTAAGGCGGGGCGGCGAGGTGGCAAACGGGCGCGCGACCAAAGCACTAAAAATGCCGCACGCGAAATCATTAAGAGCGATCGGGCAGTCTCTCGAAGCACTTGGCGTTGTCGCATTCGTCATGGAAAAAAACGGGCGAAGCTACATCGTGAGTAGTGATTCACTTCCGGATATTTCAAGCTTAAACGTCAAACAAAGTTTATCTGAAAAGGTTTGGGAGATCCCGAGCTCTACTCGAAGACACGTTCGAGCACTCCAACCCGATGGTTCGCTCAAATACGATGTGAACTACGTTTCATGGCTCGACGCGCAAGGCCGAAAAAGACGGCGAAAGCGCTTATCTGCACAGACCACGGGAACATCGCGCGTCTCACAATTATTGCGTACCCTGGGCAAACACCTGGACCGAATGGAGCCCCACGCTTTTACCATTTCTTGGACCGGGGACGCGATTTGCGTCGACTATGTGATGGGTGATGGCGAGCGCGTCCGTGAAGTCCTCAGCATCGAGAAATTGCGCGAGCTCACGGTTCGCTCGCGCTTCCGCCGCGTGCGCCGCCGCTGATGCCAAACCAGGCAACATCCGGAGCGGACGTGCTTCTTGTGCGTATTCTTGTGCAAATTTTCTGGAACTCGTCTAGCACCTCGTCGACTGGCACGGGCCGAGCAGGCGGACGTGTTGTCAGGCTTGGCGTGAAGTTCGGTTTTTAGGCTTCGGCTCCTGCGCGTGACAAATTCAACAGCATCCTGTTAGCCAGACAACGATGACGCGTTGTACTTATCTTCGAATCGCTTCAATGTTATCGCTGATGATTGTGAGCTCCTGCGTCAATCGCATAACCATGCATTCCCTTGACGGCGAAAGGTTAGATGGAAGATGGCGGCTGGCCCGCGAAGACAGCGGTTTGATTCAAGTCGTCGGATCGGCGGGCGAGACCTTGGTGGGCACATTCAAGCCGGTACCTCGGGGGATTTTTTTTGAGGGTTATCAAAAGACCTTCGGCACCGGAACGATCGATGCCGCCGGTCCGGACGCATCCGAGTTTGGCAATGCTTTTGCCGGAATGCTCGGCACCTCGAGTATCCTCGCGGATGTCGCCTACGGAGAAAATTACAACACCGGATCCGGCAAAGCGGCGCATGTCGTTACTGGGCCGCTGTTCTATTGGATGGCGAGCCTGCGCGGCGACAAACGAACAACCATGCAATGTTTTTTGATCGGATCATCCTACACGGGGCACGGACTGGGGCGCTGCAAAGGCGCTGAGGGGAAGGAATACACCTTGGAATTCTAAATGGTTAGCCAATGAGCGTCAGTCCATGGCCGACGCGATGGACCGGCGCCGTGGCAAAATTCTATCCTTCCAAATTGCAGGGAAAGTCGCTTAAAACGTTCTTCGTGGTCGCTCAACTCAAATTCGGTTTGCTGTTACCCCATTTTTGCGAACTCGCCTCGGTAGAAAAATGCCTTGAGGGATCTCAACAGGCCGAAGCGTACGGCTTCGACTCAGTGTGGGTGCGGGATCATATTGTGTTCAAACCCCATGAAATTGAGGGCAACGATAACACCCATATCGAGGGCTTCCTGATCCTGTCCGCGGTTTCGTCCGTGACTCAAAAGATTACTTTGGGCACGGCTATGACGATTTGTCATCGCCATCCGATTCATCTCGCGCAGTTGATCGCCGGCTTGAGTGTGATTGCGCAGGGGCGCGTAATTCTCGGCATCGGCTTGGGTGGCTTCGCTCATGAATTTGCCGCGGTGGGCCGCCCGACCTCATTGCCGGACCGGGCCAAGCTCGTGAAGGCGAATATTGAAATTTGCCGGCGACTCTGGGCGGGAGAAAAGGTAACGTACAGTAGCGATGATTTTAGCTTCGAAAACATCGCTCTCAAACCGACACCCGCCAAAGATATCCCGATATGGATCGGCGGTGGCAGCGCCGCAGCTTGTCGTCGCGCAGTTGAATTGGGTACCGGCTGGATGCCGGCGCGGATCAACTTAACGACCTTCGCAAGGCGCGTCGACTACCTGCGCGAATTGTGCCGAAGGGCGAACAAACCGATGCTCCAAACCGCGGTCATGCCGCTTACTTCGATCGGCGAGAGTCGGGAAACGTCGCTGCGAGGAATCAACGTGAAAGCCTTAAGCGATGAGTCTCAACGTTTTACAAGTTGGGTCAACTCGCCGTCTGCAATCTTTTCCCCTGAAGAGACCGCTCGCGGCATATTGCTGGCCGGAACTCCCGCGGACATCGTTCGTGAAACGCAAGCTTACGCAGAGTCCGGCGCAGATCACATCGTGTACGATTTGAGACTACGGTACGCGGACTGGCAGGAGCAATTGAAAATCCTCGGTACCGAGGTTCTACCTGCTCTCAGGGGATAAATGTCGGCGACGACTTACGCGCGAATGGGTAAATGTTCCAGACTCAGCTTAAACAATTCGCCGCCAGTCTCGCTGAGTGAGCGGCAGCCCAACGCTATCGACCCCTCGCTCGGACGAATCGATGGGTTTCAGACGCTGTTGAGAGCGCTTTACTTTTAATTTAATTTCAGCCCAAGAACACTGACCGCTCCTGCGCAGTCTCATTAGCGCGGCATAGCTTTTGTGCAGGGACTCTTCACTTAGCTTTACTCCGGGTGTGACAATCGCGGATTTGAACTGATCAAACGTCAAGGTGTTCGCCGAGTTGCCGCGATTTGTCACATGAAATCGCGACGGTTGGTTTGTCTTTGTCTCGGCAAAATTACCTCGCAGGGTTACGATTCGTTGCAACAGGCGATCCCGTTCGCCGTGTGGAGCAATACCGACATGCTTGAGACGTCGATCAATCCATGACTTACCTCTGCTCAGAGCGCACGAAACCGCCTCGTTTTCGCTCAAAACGCGCATTGGAAATCGGACAAACTCGGACTCTCGCGCAGGTCCGGTCAGCCAACTAATGTCGGCCTGAGGCACCCATGAATTCGTAACCGTATCGAAACTCGGAAACGCCATGATGGCATGATTACGGTAGGACCGGCTCCACATCTGAATTAAGTCCTCTCTCGGTGGACCCGTTTCAGGCACGAAGAGCTAATTTATCACCGACTCGTTTGTCTTGTCTCAGGTGAGCGACGCAGGAATTTTGTCCACCTAACAATATTCTTAGCCCATCGCCGGCAAAAGGCAAGAGACAAAGTGAACAAAAGTTATTTGTATAATTGGAGGGTCCCGATCGTAACGTTCCAGCGAGAGCTCCCGGATCGGTCATCGCGATCGGTTCCCGTGCCGCCCCGAGATGTGCGGCGCGGGATTGTTCGAAGGATGCACACGCGGAGCTAAGTGAGCGCAGTTCTTGTCAATTAACCTAACCTGGACTAAGCGGACTAAGCGCAAACCGCCACTCGATCAGCCTTAGCTATCTTTGATCATCCTAT
>Ga0137359_10004296_pt1 | contig 11662 bp, 15 predicted proteins | sample Mad1_40_16metaG_FD_108281 | JGI IMG/M metagenome (GOLD analysis project Ga0137359, IMG submission 108281) | Vadose zone soil microbial communities from Angelo Coast Range Reserve, California, USA - Mad1_40_16 metaG | ecosystem: Environmental > Terrestrial > Soil > Vadose zone | place: USA... | reverse complement strand
ATGGACTTTGAACATGTCGGTTCCGTGGCCGCCGTTGGCGGGAACTTTGCTGGCATCGCTGGTTTCATACCAAATCCAGGGCGCGTCTTGTGCGGCCGAATAGTGCACGAACTTCTTCCCCGGGCTGGAGGAGGTGATGTAGAGCAATTCCATCGCCTCTACTGTGGGAGGGTATTCGTCGTCGTCGTCCACGACGAACAGTCCGGGCAGTTGTGACGCCTGCCGCAGGAATTGCAGGCCGTCCTGGAGGGTCTCTCCAGAAAGCAATACCAGCGACTTCACCCCGATGTCGTTCCATCTGTCCAACATCTCCTCGGATCGAGAGGGCGCCGGACGCGGAGCTTGATCCTCTGTCTGGCACTGACTGCAAAGGCTCGTTCCGACGACAGTAAGCAGAGTGATGGCACCTAGCACAAGCCCAGGCCGCTTCGAAGACCGCTTCATCGTAAGTTTCTCCTTTGGATCAACTGCTTTCCGAACCACGTTGCCGCGAGTGGAGCTTGCGCCTCAATGTGAGGCAAGGTCGTTCCTGACCACATGGCCATCCTTCATTACGAAATGAACGTGCTCCAGTTCGGTAATGTCGGCGATTGGGTCTCCGGCAACGGCAACGAGATCGGCGAACTTCCCTGGTTCAACCGCCCCCACGCGCTCCTGCCAGCCCAGCATTTCCGCCGCATTCGTCGTGACTGCGCGAATGATGTCGAGTGGCGGCATGCCGGCGTCATATAAATGTGCAAATATCGTGGCGCTTGCCTGACCGCGCGTCTTTCCTGGATAGAACCAGCACATATCTGATCCAGCCGCGAACTTCACTCCCGACTTCAATATCCGCTGAATGAAACTCGCCACCTTCTGCCGTGTTCGGTCATCGGAGGCGGCCAGTTTGGATTTCAACGCGGGAGACATCACTATGCTCGGCTCGGCAATCTTTGTAAAAAAACCGACCCAAAAAGTTGGCGTTATGTCGAAGAAGATTCCCTTGTCACGCATCATCTTAAGTTGCTCGTCGGTCACATCATTGCCATGCTCGATGGAGTCTACGCCTGCATTAATCGCTGTTTGGATGCTACCCGTGTCGACAGCATGGGCGGCGACCTTCAGGCCCTGGCGGTGAGCTTCTTCAACAATCGCCGTCGCTTCCACTGGAGAGATGTCAGTGTCGATCGTAACCTTGATAACATCGACGTTATAGAACAGATTGTCTTTCACTGCCTGCCGTGCTCCGTCGGCGCCGGTTACCTGCAAAAATTCCTGTTGCAGGATCGCCTTGGCGAGAGCGGGATTGAGACTCTGGAGATACCCGTCTTTACCGTAAAGTTTGAGCCCGGACGCCAGGATCCTCGGGCCGGGAACGCGGCCAGCGTTGATGGCGTCTCGCAGCGCAACGTCGCCATCAATCCCGGAGTGCCCGAGATTGCGCACAGTAGTGAAACCACTCTCCAGGTCTTCGCGCGCCAACTGCGCACCCAGCAACACGCGTTTACTGGGCGACTCGACGATCGCCAGCAATAGCGCCGGAGCAAAGTCGCCATTGAAATGGCGCGCGCGCTCGGCTTCAGGCGGCACAATTACGTCGAGAAGCAGGTGAGTGTGAGAATCAATCAGTCCCGGCAGCAATGTAGCGCTGCCCAGATCGATGGTCTTGACGCCGGACGGCGCATTCGCTTGTACTCGCGAAGGCTGGCCAACTTCCTTGATCTTGCCGTTTTCGATCAAGACAGCCGCAGGCGAAATCACATTCCCGGTTCTCGGGTCGAGCAGATGGCCAGCTTTTACTAGAGTTACGGGAGCGGGCGATTGGGCAACGATCTGCCCGATTGAAAACGAAACGAAGAATAATGCGGCTAACATCGTGCACAGTTTGCGCATGCTACTCAGTCCTCCGTATCGCCACGTGGTCCCAACAGCGATTCCTTCCAGTGTCTACTACACAATGCGTTCACTCTACTACAATAGACGTTTATCATGGGAAAAGGTTTTTTAGTGACCCCAGTGGCTGCGGCCGGAGCGCCACGCAGGGCTCCAGGAGGGAAGCGCCAAAACGTGCGGTATGGTGATTTCCCGCAGACTACCGCTTAACAAGAAAACAACAGGCGGTATGCGCTATCGTTCCGAAAACACCCCAAAGGAGTACAGCACCGAAGACTGAGCTCAGCACCATACTCGCTGCGCGGTAGGTCGGTTGAGGCGGAGCGGCCAACCTGGCAAGACGATGGCTTATGAACGACGAGGCTGACGCCTGCAGCAACAACGCCTTGTCTGGATTGGCAAGTTTTGCGAGTGCAGAAACCAACTCTTCACCGTGAGCGCTCTGAATCACAGACTCGTCACAGGAGAGCTCTCGATAGAGGGCAAGACGAGAACCGGCGATCCAGACGAGCGGATGGAACCACAGCACGCAAAGGCTCACTTCATAAATCAGACGTATCAAGTTGTCGCGCCTTCGTGCATGGGTCAGTTCGTGGATGAGAACCGCATTGAGCTCGTGCTCGCTGAGCAGCCGATCAATTCCATAGGGAAGTGAAATATAAGGATGCAGAACCCCGTCTACTGCTGGAGCTTGCCCATTCTCAGCGAACCTTACCGGGATGCCCCGGGCAAGGAAACCCGCCCTCGACTGACGAGCACTCTGACCGGCCATGGCGGAGGCATTGCGACGCTCAGCACGTATCCGCAAACAAAGCCGCGTCATCATCAAGGTTGCGCCAAGCAACCATACCAACGAGAGCATCGCAGCAACCCGGCCTCGAGAAATGGTATTTGCGAAGTCGCCGATTATGCCTAGCGGTGCGGCCCACGAAAGGTGGGATGCCCAAAGTTTGTCGGCCACCGCGCCTACGGGGAGAACAAAATTGAGCGCTGTCGCTACCCAGATCCAATACTTCGTGGTAGCGCTGCCACCGCGGATGGACGTCAGAGACCATGCTGCGATCCCGACCATCGAGGCATACAGGAGGTGAATTTCGAAATAATATAACGCGCGCGTGATGTGCTCATGCATGCCCTTTCCCTCCACGGCTACGGCTGCTCTTGCTCATTGGCGCCGCGTTTTGAAGAGCCTTCAAATCTTTCAGCGTGATCTCGCCTTTCTCGAGCAGGTTGGAGACCAGCAGGCGAGGGGATCCGCCGAATAAGTCCAGGAGGTCTCGAACAAGCCCACTTCGGTACTCGCTCTGGTCGATCGCAGGCTCGAATAATTGGGCATTGCCAATTTTCTTCACTTTGCGCAGAGCGCCTTTCTGCTCAAGTCTATAGACGAGCGTCTGTACGGTTGTGTAAGCAACGCGCTCTTCCTCGGGCAAACTGTCGAGAATCTCGCGGACAGAACAGGTTCCCAGCTTCCAGTACTGCTCCAGGATTCGTGTTTCGGCTTTTGAAAAACGGGTCTTCTTCATATCTCCTACATCTCTCGGCAACCCTACTACAATATCCGTTGTATGTGCAAGTGCCCCCTTCACACACTTGCCCCACAAGCCCGTGCCAAAGCTTGTCTATGTTCCAACGCGGAATTCATGGCCGATCGGCTGCTGTTTGCAACCGAGTTTCACTGGGAAAGCCAGAGCCAGCGTTCGTCTCTGGTTTGAACCTGAACTTGCGAAATGCACCAGTTACTTCGCCGGCGGGACCGACAACTCGCCCACGAAGACAATCGCGGCTTTCGCCCTGATCAACACCTTTCCATCAAGGAGTTCCACATCCATGGAGCCGGTGCGCTTGGATGACTGAAAGGAGCGCATCCGCGTCTTCCCCAATCGGCCCGACCAGTACTTCGCTAAGAACGTTTGCACACCCCCGGTGACGGGGTCTTCATTGGTGCCGCTCCAAGGCCAGAAATAACGTGAGTGGAAGTCATAGTAATCGCTAGATGCCGCCGTGACGAGGACCCCATTGATGCCGGAATGTGAGTGGTAGAGCGCCGCAAAGTCAGGATTCAGTTCCGCAAGTTCACGCACTGATCCCGTCTCCAGCAGCAAGATCTGTGTTTCTTGGTTGTAGCGGGCATTTAGAACGGACATAATTCCTAATGCTGTCAACAACTGAGGAGGAGCTTGGGCCGGCTCTGTCTCGTAGACTGGAAACATCATTTCGATACGATCGTCACAGCTCCTGACATCCAGCGTGGCCCCTCGCGATGTTTGAAACCGGGCATCGCTGATTCCCAACCAAGCGAAGACGGCTTTAGCTGATGCGAGCGTCGCATGACCGCACAGTGGAATCTCCATCTTAGGCGAGAAGAACCGGATCGAGAATGTTCCACAGCCGTCGAGCCTGCGAACAAAGGCCGTCTCGGAAAGGTTCAGCTCTTGCGCGATGTTCAGCATCAGGTCATCGCTGAGCTGCGAGTCAGTGATACAAACGCCCGCCGGATTTCCTTTGAACGGCCTATCCGTGAATGCATCGATGATGAACGTCTTCATGCGCTTTCACCCGAGCAGAGCGGCTCCCGAACATCTCGATGATCGCGAGTTACACGCCGAATTTCCAGCGCTCGCGCAGTCTGCATACCGGTCACTGCGCCTCCTCCGCGATGTGAGCGGAGATGTTTTCGACACGAGGGTTTGCGAGTGAGAAGTAGTCCTCGCTTTTGACAGCCACGGAGCGATCAAGGCGGGCAGCGTTGAAGTAAAGCTCCTCCACTTGTTTAAGCGAAGGATCGGCTATGAGTTCCAGTTCAGGATTGAGCGCGAAAGGCAAAACAGTCCCAGTCGGACTTCCCGCGAGCCGCTCGGCAATCTCGGTGGAAGCGAATGAAACATGGGTCGCCTGGTAGAGCGACTTGATCTCTGCCAGTGAGATTTTCTTGTCTCCCGGCACAACTGCAAGCACGAATTGTTTCTGTTTCCTCCCAAGGTTGACCAGCAGAATGATGCACTTCGCCGCGGCCCTGAGTTCATTGCCGCGCATACGACTGACGATCTCGGTGCGCCCTTCGGCAGAATGCTCGAACAAGCGATATCTGGCGCCGTGTTCGTCAAGCATTGAGATGAGCCGGTCGTAGGTGTTTTGTGCAAATCGTTCCATTGCCAAGACCGATGACATCATCAAACCTCTGCAATCAACTCGATTTCAACGCAGGAGCCGAATGGGATCTGGGCCACTCCAAAAGCGGAACGAGCATGCTTTCCGGCTTCACCAAAGACCTGACATAAAAAATCGGAGGCAGCGTTCGCGACGAGATGCTGTTCGGTGAAAGCTGGAGCGCTGTTCACTAGCACCATGAGTTTGACGATTTGCTTGACGGTATTTAGGTCGAGAGCAGCATTGAGCGTGCTCAACAGCTCGATGGCGACTGACCTTGCGGCTGCTTGCCCCTGTTCTGTTGTGAGGTCCGCCCCTAGTTTGCCGGCCAGCGGTTTCCCGGCTTGTTTTGCGATGTGCCCAGATACGAAAACCAGGTTGCCCGCACGCACCACCGGGACAAAACTGGCAACAGGTGGGGCAGGAACTGGCAAGTCGATACCGAGTGATTGCAATTTTTCATACACGGACACGACACACCTCGCGTTTCGGTTGCTTAGCTATTGGACTGCGGTTCAAAGTTGACAGCGTTTGTGTTCCCGCCACAGAGAATTACCGCAATGCGTTCCGCGTAAGCAGGGACATATTTCCCGGAAGTCAGCACTGCAAAGGCAGCCGCGCCACCGGGTTCTACGACAAGCCGCACGGAATCCCACAAGATCTGCTGGGCTTGCCGGATATCGTCGTCCGAAACCAGGATTACGTTGTTGACCGAGCGCTGCGCGATCGGGAACATCAGCTCGCCAACTCGTTTGGGGGCGAGCGAGTCGGCGGCGATCCCTCCTGCTGGGCTGTCTACCGGATGGCCGGAGCGGAGCGCGTATGTAAGCGTCGGGGCCAACTCGGGTTCTACCCCGATGACGCGGACTCGTCCCTGAGCAATCAGCTCAGAATAGTAGGCTGCGACGCCGCCGATGAGCCCGCCACCACCGACCGCCACCAACAAGGTGTCAAGCTCCGGTGCCTGCTGATGTAATTCCAGGCCAAGCGTTCCCTGACCCAACAATGTCTCAACGGAGTCATAGGCATGCAATTCCAAGGCACCCGATTTCGCCGACCAGGAGCGGCTCGCCGCAAGCGCGTCCGCGTAACGATTACCTTCGATTACCAGCTTGGCTCCGCAGCTGCGGATATTTGCAATTTTTATCGGAGAGGCCACGGTTGGAACAAAGATAGCCGCAGGCATGCCCAACTGCCTGGCGGCAAATGCGACCGCGAAACCGTGATTGCCACCTGACGCTGCAACTACTCCCGCCGGCGGGATCGTTCGCGAGAGCAGATTGCTGAATGCACCTCGCGCTTTGAAACATCCCGCGAATTGGCATAACTCAAGTTTGAATAGTAAGCGATCGCATTGGAGGCCGAATTCCGAGCCACTCACCTCTAGAATCGGCGTTTTACGCACATATGGCCGAATCATCCGTTCCGTGGCCGCAACTCTCTCAGCCGTGATCCGCATTTCAGTTGCCGTTCCCATTCTGGTGAGGTAGTATAGTTCGTCGTTTGACTAACTGTCTATATGAAAATAGAAACCGGCCTCCGGGCGCTCGCAAACCCCAAGCGGCTTCAGATTCTCGAATGGTTGAAAGATCCAGAAAGGCACTTTCCGCCTCAAGTTGACGGAGATCTCGTGGAAGATGGCGTGTGCGGATTACTGATTGCCAGGAAGCTCCGCGTTAGCCAGCCCACTGCGAGCGAGCACCTGCGGATTTTGTCTCACGCCGGGCTCGTCCGGGGAAAACGGATCAAGAAGTGGACATTTTACAAACGCGACGAGACCCGCATTAACGCCATGAAGCAGGTAATCGCGAGGAGCATCTGAGTGGTGCGTTGCCCAAACTTTATTCCGCGCTGACGACCTTCTTCTATCGAGCGTGTGAAGCTGAAAACGCGAATTGCAACGTCTCGATTGGCGCGGAAAGTGGGCGTTAAAGGCATTCTCTTCTGACCGCACAGCAAACGCTATGCCAAGTGAGGCCCTTGCGTCCACACTGAACGGAAGGAAAGCAGGAACATGGGGTGAAAGATATCGATGACACAAACATTGAATAGCCTCGGTCAGCCCGTCGGTTTCGATATTTCCGGATGGACTCCACCCCAACGCCCACCGCGTGAATCAATGGTAGGGCTCTACTGTCGCGTTGAACCTCTCGATAAGAGTCGCCATGCGGCTGACCTTTATCGCGCCAATCGGCAGGACCCTGACAATCGGATATGGACCTATTTGGCCTACGGTCCGTTCGACAGCCTGGAGAGTTATCTCGTTTGGATGGATCGCCTCTGCGGCGGTGACGATCCGTTATTTCACGCCATTGTCGACGCCAAGACAGACAAGGCAGTTGGAGTGGCTAGCTATCTGCGGATTGATCGTGCGAACGGTTCAATTGAGGTGGGTCATATCAACTACTCTCCACTGTTACAGCGTACGCCGGCCGCGACCGAAGCGATGTACCTAATGATGAAACGCGCTTTCGATCTCGGGTACCGGCGATATGAGTGGAAATGCGATGCGCTGAATGCCGCATCTCGTGCGGCAGCTCAGCGCATCGGCCTGTCATTTGAAGGCGTCTTTCGGCAAGCCAGCGCCTACAAAGGCCGAAATCGCGACACGGCTTGGTATGCGGCGATCGATCAGGAGTGGCCGGCATTGCAGGCCGCGTTTCGGCGATGGCTTGATCCGGCAAACTTCGACGCAAAGGGTCAGCAGCGAACTCGCTTGGCGGATCTGACTGGGCCGATTTTGACACAGCGCGGATGAGAGCCTATTCATCGTGTAATCCTCCCGCGCGAAATGGCGTCCGGGCCGGCCGGACCTTCTGACATCAGAGGCGTTGAGACGCCTGCGGTAATGCTCGGGAGAAAGGTGTTCGTGGTTGTTTGCGATAACAGCCGCAACGGGCGGCCATGGTCTATCCGTGCGTCGAGCCTGCCCTGAGTCACTAAGTCAGTGGGAGAGTAGTCGAACGCCGTTTCATATTTGACTTCATACACTTTCGCTCCCACGCGCACTTGCAACCTGTAAACCCACTCCGTTGGCACGAGTGGAGCATCCGTACCCGAGTAGAAAGATGATTGCTCCGGCACTGACTTGCTGACACCAAGCATCTGGGCGGGTTGATTGGTTACGGCATTCGCCGACACAGCCGATAATAGCGCGCGTCCGGCAAGGAGAAGATACAAGGATGAACTTTTCCTGCGCCCAAGGCAGGTGCGCTACCAGGCTGCGCTACGCCCCGACTCATCCGATTATAAATGATGGGGTTGGCGGCAAATACCCTTCGCTTCCGTAATCGCGTGATTTTCCGGAGTCACGATGACCCCCCAGTGCGTTCCCTCCGCGGCTCGCTCACGTTATAATTTCCTCTTCGCAAGTCATGGCCAGTTCACGTTACGCATTGGTGGCCTACCTCCACCACCCGGTCGGGCAATTCGTGGAAAGACTCCGCCGGGAGCTCCATCCGGTCATCGCCCATATGCCGGCGCATCTCACGATCCTTCCTCCTCGCGAGCTGCGCGGTACGGAACAGGCTGCTCTCGAATTTCTGGAGGAGGCTTGTAGCCGCGTAGTCCCATTCGACGTCGAAATGGGAGACGTGGAAACCTTTCTCCCCACCACGCCCACCGTCTTCATTCAGGTTCAACGCGCTGCCTACCGTATGCGCGAGCTCCACGATCAACTTTGCGTTCACGGACTGAACTGTGATGAGGCTTGGCCGTACATTCCTCACCTGACCATTCTCAAGACCGATCTCGACCAGCAAGCGCGTGATGCCCTGGCCGTAGCCAAAGAACGCTGGGCGGAATTCCGCGATTCCCGCAGCATCCATGTCGACGAGTTGATGTTCGTGCGGGAGACTAATGGAGTGTGGCAGGACGTCGCCTCCATACCGTTGGGCCGCAGCTTGCTCTCCTCCCGGCCATAGCCGGAATAACCCGTCAAAACCCCCAAACGGCCGGCCAATAGCGGAGTCTCAGCGGGACATGTACTTTCCGTCCGTTGCCAAGTCCATTGGCCGCGTTACCATGGATTCCACGGGCTCTAAACCAAGCGCCGGATCCCAGGCTGCGGGTCGATACGAGAAGGCACAATGCACATTGGGGTTTATGGATCCGGCTATCTAGCTACCGTTATCTCAGCCTGTCTTGCCGATTTCGGCACGCCTGTTTGCTGCTGCCATTCCGACAGTTCCCGCATTACTCAAGTAGCCAAGGGCGATATCCCTTTTTACGAGAAGAATCTTCAGGAAGTAATCCGGCGCAACGTGCGGTCCGGCCGCCTGATTTATTCGACCGATCCGGAAGATTTGGCCCGCAAGGCGCAAGTGATTTTTCTTGCCGAAGATTCTCCCCAGGGGCTGGAAGAGTTGGTGCTGCGCATGGCGCGCGTCGCCGGCCGAATGCAAGTGCTATCGATTGTTACGCCAGTCCGTGTTGGCACGACCTCTACTCTCGAAAAAGCGTTGAAAGCGCAAGCGCTGCGCAGCATCCTGGTATGCCAGCCGATGTTCTTTACGAACGGATGCGCTGTCGAAGACTTCAACTGGCCTGACCGCATCATCCTGGGGACGTCTTCCAGTGAAGCAGTTTCCGCTCTTAAGCAGATTTTCCATTCGCTGGTGATGCGCGGAGTTCCTGTGCTGGTCACCAACTTCGAGACCGCTGAACTGGCTCGCGAGGCGACGACTGCTTTTGTAGCTACCAAGATTTCTTTCATCAACGAAATCGCAAGCCTCTGCGAGCATGTTCGAGCTGATGCCGTGAGCCTTTCACTTGCCCTCGGACTTGACAAGAAAATTGCGCCGCGTTGCCTCCAGCCGGGGGCGGGCATGGGCGGAATCTTTGCCGAGAGTGACATGGAGTCCCTTAGCGGCCTTGCGCTTGAGAATGGCGTGGACCTGAAGATCCTGCGCGCAGCCCGCGAAGTCAATGTGAGTCTTGCTCAACGCATGTTCGACAAAGTATCTGGTGCCATCGACACCGTTCAGAACAAAGACGTCGGCATCCTCGGACTGGCTTTCAAACCGAACACGAATTCTGTTGCCGGTTCCGCTTCCATCCAACTGGCGCAGAATCTGCTGGCGAAGGGAGCGCGCGTCAGAGCGTACGATCCGGTAGCGATTCCTGAAGCCCGGGCCCAACTCAACGGCACCGTGAAATATTGCGAGTCCGCCTACGGAGTCGCCGAGGGCGTGGATGCTCTTGTCGTCGGCACCGGATGGCCCGAATTCCGCACACTCGACTTCGGCAAGATTCGCCACCTGCTGAAACGGCCCATCATCATCGACACTAAGAACCTGCTGGATTCTTCCCGCCTTCGCGCCATGGGATTTCAGTACATGGGCGTCGGAAGGAAGTAGCTTAGCGCCGATGCCGCTCCTTCCAGCCTTCACTTGCGCCGGGTACCCCCTCCCCTTCTGGGCACGCAAATCTTTGAGGAATAAAGACTTAGGTTTTTGACTGTCGCTAGATCTCTGATTCCTAAGGAGTTACACGCAAAATCGTTTGGACAAAGGAGTTACGTGGCATCTTGCAGACACTATGTTTTCAAAGAGCTATGGAAATTGGATAGTGATTATCTTGTAGGGGTGGACGGCAGTCAAGGACCATTATGGGAATCGGCGCGGTGACGGTCCGCACGTCACGGGGAGCCGGTGCCCCAGTGAACGGAGCTATTCGGATTCTTCAGAGTCTGGTTTTGTCGGAACTGAAAGTCTTGGGTCTTTCGCAGATGAGCCTGAGTCGTGCTCCCGGCTCCGATAGGGCTGGCGTGCCTTGTCCTGGTGTTTGTCGGATTCTGATAGTTGATTCCATGCTGCACTCTGACCACTACGACTGCCCTTGAGCGTTGTTTCCTTTGCCTCAAGCAGATCGTTAATCTCAACCACCAACGCAAGTAGCTTTTCCGGGTCTTGCTCCACTGAGGCGAGTTGGCACAGTTGGAGCCAACGTTCTCTCGTTTGGTCGCCCATCCTTGCCTCCTCTCGGAGACGCAGATGAACGGTACTATGGCGAACATTGCGGTGTCTGTACAGTGGTTGCATTAGATAGCAGCTTGACGTTTCGTTGCTGCCAAATACCTGTAGTATCAATGGGATAGGTGTAGTCGAGAGTTGAAAGCCCCTGACCGCTCATATAGCAGCGAAAACACGAAATGAATCCCGCGAAGAGTGAAATTACCAATTGAAGTTCTCAGGAAAGAGCCACACCCATGCCTCGACGAGCGGGCTATCCGGCCAATCAGACTCTCTTCCATTCTAGAAATGAGTTGTACCAGGCGGGGGCGCGCTCCACCTTGAGATCGACGATCGCTTGCTCGAAGGTCTTTCGGTATCCTTTTGGCATTTGGTTCTTCATGAACGACTCTGGAGTCTCTCGCCAAACCTCGTAGTTCAAAATGGATTTTGGATCTTCCAGATCCTGTTGAAGCGAGGCTTCAACAAATGTTTCCTCATGCTCGATATGTGAAAACACTTCCCTGAGCCGTGCGATGAATTCCGCTTTCACTGATTCGTCCATCTTGAAACGCACGATGAGAGTAATTTTGTCTGCCATTTCGTCCTCTTTCGCCTGTCAACACGTTGGACGCGAAAGGGTCTACGGTATTTTACTGGCGTGTGGCCCACTTCTCCCCAAACCCACT
>Ga0137359_10004293_pt1 | contig 11670 bp, 8 predicted proteins | sample Mad1_40_16metaG_FD_108281 | JGI IMG/M metagenome (GOLD analysis project Ga0137359, IMG submission 108281) | Vadose zone soil microbial communities from Angelo Coast Range Reserve, California, USA - Mad1_40_16 metaG | ecosystem: Environmental > Terrestrial > Soil > Vadose zone | place: USA... | reverse complement strand
GCGACGCGATTCGCGCTGGCGCCCGCGGCGCTGCTCGCGGCCCATGGCGAACGGCCGCTCCGAGGGGTGCTGGTGGCAAGTCCCGCCAATCCGAGCGGCACCATGATGACCGCAGATGCGCTCGCAGCCCTTATCCGCGCTGCGGAAGGCGAGGGGATCGCGTTCATCTCGGACGAGATCTATCACGGCCTCGATTATGCGTTCCCGGCGCAGACGGCGCTCAACGTTTGCGCAAACGCGGTCGTCATCAACTCTTTCTCGAAATACTTCTGCATGACCGGCTGGCGCATCGGGTGGATGGTGGTGCCGGAAGCCCTGATTCGTCCGATCGAGCGGTTGCAGCAGAACCTCGCCATCTCGGTGCCGACGCTCTCGCAGGTGGCGGCCGAGGCCGCCTTCGACGGACGCCACGAGATGGAGACGGTCAAGCACGGCTATGAGGTCAACCGCCGCCTCCTCGTGGAGGGCCTGCGGCGTGCCGGATTTGGCCAATTCCTGCCGGTCGACGGCGCCTTCTATCTCTACGCCGATGTTTCGCACTTTTGCGGCGACAGCTTAGATTTCGCCCGCCGCATGCTGGAGGAAGCGGGCGTAGCCGCCACCCCCGGCGCAGATTTCGATCCGGTACACGGGCGACGCTTCATCCGCTTCTGCTATGCGGGCGCGACGGCGGAGGTCAGCGAAGCGGTGGAACGGCTGGCGGCGTGGCTAAAGCGGGGGTAAGAGCCCTATCTTGGAAAATGAATTCGCACGCTGGTCGAGCTTGTGACGGCATCCGAAAGGACGCGCAAGTGAACAGAACGGCTCGCACCCTCTACGTCGACGCGCTGGATGCGCTACTGAAGGGACGAATGGCCGAGATCGCCGTCGCGCGAGACTGGGAACGCCTGCGCGGGGTGGCTCGCCTCGCCCACGAGGACGCCCCGCTCGAACTCGCGTCGACTGACCCCGCGCTTTACGAGAGTTGGCGCGCCGCCGTCACCAGGTACCACCATCAATGGATGGACGCACATGACGCCGGAGCGCGTCGATGCCGTCCGCAAAAAGGCGATCAATCATCAGCAGGCTTCCAGCGTCGCCTGAACTCAAAACTCCACATCGAGCTCCGACACGTCGTCGGGCTCGTTCATGGCGGCCTCGATCCATTCGCGCATGTGGGGCATTTCCATGACGGCCTCGCAATAGGCGGCGCAGACCGGGTCGAGCTTTACGCAATAGGTGAGAAAGCGGGTGCAAACAGGCGCATACATCGCGTCGGCAAGGCAAGGCTTCGCACCGAACAGGTACGGCCCCCTGGAGGCCGTAAGGCACTCGCGCCAGATCGTCACGATGCGGTCGACATCGGCCTGGGCGCCGGCAAACACTTTGAATCCCGGATAGTGGCCCTTGATGTTCATGGGCAGGGCCGAGCGAAGATTGATGAAGCCGGAATGCATTTCGCCCGAGATCGAACGGCAGAGCGCGCGCGCCCCTACGCCCTCAGGAAGCAGGCCGGCATCCGGAAATAGCTCGTTGAGATACTCGGCGATGGCGAGCGTATCCCACACCTTGACGGATCCGTTGGTCAGGGACGGCACCAGGAAGGAGGGAGAAAGCAGCAAGAGCTCGGCCCGCGTCAAGGGGTCGTCTGAAGCGGCAACGTGCTCCTCGAAATCGAGCCCGGCCATCTTGCACAGCAACCAGCCGCGCAGCGACCATGAGCCGTAATTCTTGCTCGCTATCATGAGCTTGGGCTTTTCCATCCTCGCCATCCCTTAACCTTTGAGTGTCTTGCAGGGCTCGCTCGCGAATTGCAGAATCGCGTATTGTTTCAAAAGCTTATGAAGCGTTCCGCACAAGGATGTCAGGGCTCAACCCGCTGTCCTGCCGCCAAGTCATGCAAGCCATGAGCCGGTCGTTCCTTCACGATGCGCAAATTCTTGTCGCACTGCAACAAGAATTAATTTAGCCTTTCATGTGGAAGGGGAACGGATGGATGGCCATGCGACCTCCATCCAAGCGGTGCAAATGCTCTACCAGGCCTATCAGGCGCACGCCGACCTCATGGTCCCGGTGCGAGCTTTGGCGTCTCTGGGTGCGAGCCGAATAGGCCCTCCATCCACCGAAAATCTCGGGATCGTCCGCACTATCATGGCCGCTTGCGAGTTGATTGCGCGCGCCAAGCTCACCCATCACCGGCCGCAATTCGGCATCGATACCGTCATGGTGGGAAATCGCGAGGTTGCGGTGCGCGAGGAGACGGCGCACGTGACGCCGTTCGGCACGCTCCTGCATTTCAAGAAGGACATCGATATGGCGCAGCCGCGCGTGCTGCTGGTCGCGCCATTGTCCGGACATTTCGCGACGCTGCTGCGCGCCACCGTGAACACCATGCTGGCCGATCATGATGTCTACATCACCGATTGGCATAATGCGCGCGACGTGGCGCTCTCGGAGGGCGGGTTCGGTTTCGACGACTTTATCCAGCACCTCATCGACTTTCTGGACACGATCGGCCCCGGCGCTCATGTCGTGGCGGTATGTCAACCGTGCGTCGCAGCGCTTGTCGCCACCGCCGTGATGGCACAATCGCAACACGTCGCGCAGCCGCGCAGCATCACCCTGATGGCGGGGCCGATCGATACCCGCGTCCACCCGACCAAGGTCAATGAGCTTGCGACTTCGAAGCCGATCTCATGGTTCGAGCAGAACCTGATCGCGATCGTGCCGATGAGATATCCCGGCGCATTCCGGCGGGTCTATCCTGGGTTTGTGCAGCTCGCTGCCTTCATGAGCATGAACATCGAGCGGCACATCAAGGCCCACAGGGAGCTTTACGAGAACCTCCGCGACGGCGAGATCGAGAAGGCCAAGATCACCAAGGCCTTTTACGACGAATATTTTGCCGTTCTGGACCTTGCGGCGGAGTTCTATCTCGAAACCGTAAGGCTGGTGTTTCAGGAACATGCGTTGCCGCTCGGGAAACTGACGTGGCGCGGCGAACGGGTGGAACCGCGCGCCATCCGCCGCACCATGTTGCTGACCGTCGAGGGCGAGCGCGACGACATCTGCGCCGTCGGCCAGACCATGGCGGCGCATGAACTGTGCAGCGGCCTGCGACCGTACATGCGGCGCCATCACATGCAGGCCGGCGTCGGCCACTACGGCGTTTTCAGCGGCCAAAAGTGGACCGGCCAGATCTACCCCATCCTGCGCAACGTTATCCTGTCCAGCGAGTGACGGCCGGCCCCTCGTAGCCCGGATTGAGCCACCGGGTCCGGCCGGAGCCTGCCATCGGGCCGGCCAGAGGCCGGACCCGGTGGGCCGGCCCGATGATAAACTCAGCGAAATCCGGGAACCGAATTATCAACACGGCAATGCCATCCCCGGGTTTCGCTGACGTTCAACCCGGGCTACGAGGACAGGGAAGAGGGCCGGCGAGGACCGGAGCGCATCGCTCGTGCAATGGACTGCATTCCCCATCGCGACAGAGCCGCCGCCCGCGGTTCCAATCCTGCTCGCCGCCGTGGCGGGATTTGTTGATGCCTGCACGTTCCTCGGGCTGTTCGGGTTCTTTGTCGCCCAGGTGACCGGAAGCTATGTGCTGGCCGGCGCCCGCCCGGTGGCCGGATCGCCCGGGGCGACGGTGTTGCTCGCGGTGCCGGTGTTCTTCGCCGGCGGCGTCGCCGCTACGCTCGCTGCCATCGCCGGGCACGCGGTGGCGCGCCGCGCGCTGGCGGCGGCGCTTGCCCTCGAGACGCTGCTGCTGATCGGCTTTGCGGCGACGTTTGCGGCCGGCGGCGGCGTTGAGGGGCCGGAAACGGCGTCGGTCGTCGCCGCGTCGATGTTCGGCCTCGCCGCCATGGGCGTGCAGAGCGCATTGGTGCGGTTGCTCATGCGAGGCGTCGCTTCGACCAATGTCATGACCACCAACACCAGCCAGATGGCCATCGATGCCACGCAGCTCGCCTGGGCGCGACTGGGGGGCAACGACGAGTCGCCCGAGATTGCTCATCAGCACGAGGTTTGCCGGCGGCGGCTGTGGGGCGGCTTGCCGTTGCCGCTCGGCTTCCTGGCCGGAACCCTGGTGGGCGCCGTTGCGTTCGCGAGCGCCGGTTATCTGGCGCTGGTAGCGCCGGTGATCGTGGTCGGCGCACTTACGCTCTGGGCCGCGCGGTGCCCCGGCACCATGCGGACACCGGATCAGCCCTGATGCGCGGGCCGCACCGCGATTAGCGCCGCCCGCACGCCGGCTATCCGAGACCGCGGCCGGCCCTTCTCCTGCCCGGCCTCAACGCGAAATCCAACCCGCCGTGGCGATCGAACAGCGTCGGAGCCTCGGCCGACGCCCCTTCAATGGCGAGCAGGCGGCGCTTGGTCGCGGCCCCGCCGGGTGCCGAAAAGCCGCCCGTCTTGCCGCCGGCCGCCACCACGCGATGGCATGGCACGATGATCGGGCAGGGGTTCTGGCCCATCGCCTCGCCGACGCCGCGCGCATCCGGTTCGCCAAGCTGCGCCGCAATCCCCCCGTAGGTGAGGGTCGCGCCGGGCTTGATCGTCCGGGCCACGGCGTAGACGCGGCGATTGAATTCCGGCACGCCGCTGAGGTCGAGCACAACATCGGCAAGATCGCGGGGCTCCCCCGCGACCACTGCAATGATGCCCTCGATCGCCCGCACGACCGCTTCGGGCGGCGCGGCCTCGCTGGCGCCGGGGTGACGCCGGAGAAGCCGCGCCCGCATGGCGTCGTCATCGCGTTCAGGCAGCTGCAACCCGACGATCCCACGTACGTTCCACGCAATTGCACAGCGGCCGATCGCGGTGTCGAACAGGGTGAAGAAGACTTGGGTTTCATCGGCCATCACGGCGCTCCTGGAGGAGACCGGATTGTCGCCCCCTCCCTGCCCTCCCCGGCGAGCGGGGAGGGTATATTGATTTAGCATCCCCCGCGAGCGGGGGAGGCCAGGGAGCGGCGCAGCGCGCAATCCGGTCGATGCGCCGGTCGCATCATCGCTTGTCTCCAAGCATGCGCTTTGCCCACCAGCCGGCGCGCCGGGGCGCGGCGGGTTCGGGGGTCGGAGCCGGTGGTTGCTCGGGTGGCGGCGGCGCGGTTGGTTCGACCTCGACGACGGAAGTAACGGGTTGAGGTGCCGGCGCGGCGCTGCCGACCAGGAACGGCGCCGGCTCACGCACGGTCGAACGCCGTCGCGGCAATTCGGGTGTCGGCGGCGCAGCCGGTTCGCCCGCAATCGCAGGAGCAGGCTCTCCTTTCGGCACTTCGCCATGGTGGTGGCGGTCAGGACGGTCCGCAGCGGCGTGGTCTGCCTCGTGCGGCCGGTCGTCCCTCTCCTGTTCGACCGGCGGTCCACCAAAATCCGCGACCGCGTGGGCCCTTTCCTCGTCGATGGGTGCAACGCCGTTCTCAGGCGGACTTATCCCGATGTCACCTTCCTCGCGGCGACTGCGCCGGCCACCGCGCCGGCCGCGGCGTCGCCGCCGTCGGTCGTCGTCGCCGTTGCTGTGATCGGCCCTGGCGGCACCGGCAGCCTCCAAATCCTTATCGCCGAGATCGGCGTCCATATCGCCGCCGGCCGCCGCTTCTGCGGCAACGCTCTCGTCCTCGGCGGCAGGCATGTAGGGCGGCGGTTGATCGTGCGAGAAATGTGGCTCGGCTCTTGCGGCTTCGCCTTCCAGGCCCGAAGCCACACCCAGGCCTTCCGGCGCCGCTGCGACGCCCAGGCCGTCGTCGCGTGTCTCCCCACGGCGGCCGCGTCGTCGTCGCCGCCGCCGCCGCCGGGCGCCCGCTTCGCCGTCCTCGGCACGCCCCTCGGCGGCCTCGGCAGGTTCTCCGAGGTCGGCGGCTTCCGCCTCGACCATCTCCTCGTCCTCGGCCTCTTCGGATTCGGTCTCGTCGACCGGTAGCTCCATCTCCGCGGCGTCGTCGACGGCGACCGGAACGGCGGTCGCCTGCGCAGCGAGGGCCCGCGCCTGCTCGAGGGTGTGCACCTGCTCACCCTTCTCGATGACGAACGGCAGTTGGCCGCTGATCGCGTCATCGGCCACGATCGTGACCGCAATCTGGAAGCGGTGCTCCAGGTCATAAAGATGGGCGCGCTTGTGATTGAGCACATAAAGCGCGATCTCGGAGCGCGTGCGGCCGACAACGTTGTGCGTGGCGCCGCGCTGGAGCGTCTCCTCGATCATGCGCAACAGCTGCAGCGCGACCGAGGACACCGAGCGCACATGGCCGGTGCCGCCGCAATGCGGGCATTTGTCAGTTGAGCTCTCGAGCACGCTGGTGCGGATACGCTGACGCGACATTTCCAAGAGGCCGAAGTGAGAGATGCGGCCGACCTGGATGCGGGCGCGATCGTTCTTGAGGCAATCCTTGAGCCGGCGTTCGACCGCCCGGTTGTTGCGTTTTTCATCCATATCGATGAAATCGATGACGATCAGCCCGGCAAGGTCGCGCAGACGCAGCTGGCGGGAAATCTCCTCGGAGGCTTCGAGGTTGGTCTTGAGCGCGGTGTCCTCGATGTGGTGCTCCCGGGTCGCGCGCCCCGAATTGACGTCGATCGCCACCAGCGCCTCGGTCTGGTTGAGCACGATATAGCCCCCTGACCGCAGTTGGACGACCGGCGAAAACATGGCGTCGAGCTGGCTCTCGATCCCATACTTCGCGAGAATCGGCTGGCTGTCGTGGTAGGACCTCACGTTTTTGGCATGGCTCGGCATGAGCATGCGCATGAAATCGCGGGCGTCGCGATAAGCGTCATCGCCTGCGACCACGACCTCGTCGATGTCCTTGTTGTAGAGGTCGCGGATCGAGCGTTTTACCAGCGAGCCTTCTTCATAGACGAGCGTGGGCGCAGTCGAATTCAAGGTTAGGTCGCGCACCGTTTCCCAGGCGCGCAGCAGATATTCGAAATCGCGTTTGATCTCAGTCTTGGTGCGCGCAGCGCCGGCGGTGCGCAGGATGATGCCCATGCCTTCGGGCACCTCAAGGTCCTGGGCGATCTCCTTCAATCGCCGGCGATCCAGCACATTGGTGATCTTGCGGCTAATGCCGCCGCCGCGCGCCGTGTTCGGCATCAGCACCGAATAGCGTCCCGCGAGCGACAGGTAGGTCGTCAGCGCCGCGCCCTTGGTGCCCCGCTCCTCCTTGACAACCTGCACCAGCATGATCTGCCGGCGCTTGATCACCTCCTGAATCTTGTACTGGCGACGGTGGCGCGGTGCTCGGTCCGGCACCTCTTCCATGGCATCGTCGCCGCCGACCGATTCGACGATGTCCTCCTCTTCCCCCTCGACAAGCTCGTTTTGGCCGTTGCCATCCTCGTCGTCGCGCGCCTCCTCGGCCCCTCCACGGTCGGCGCCGGCGATTTCGCCGGCTTCTTCGTGCCCTGCGTGGGCGGCCGTGTCGCCGGGATCGAGCGGCAATTCGTCGTGCTCTGACGTGGCCGCGTGGTCGCTCAGTCGGCTCGCTGCGACCTCGGGGAGATTTTGCTCGTCTGGCGCACCGGCATCCGGGCGTGCCCCGGCATGATCGTCGCCCGCCGCATCAATGCGGCCGCCGCCACGCCGCCCGGTCTCGGGTTCGTTGCCCGCGTCCGCGTCGGCGTGGATATCGGATGGAGCCTCCCCGGGGTCATTCGCTGTCGCCTCTGAGTCGTGCTCGACGAGGTCGTCGCCGATCGGCTCTCTCGCAACCTTTTCCGAATGGCGCTCGGCTGCCTGGCGCCGAGGCGGGCGGCGGCGCATGCCGGCGCGGCGATCGGCTTCGGCTTCCGCATCACGGTGGGCGCGCTCCTCCTCGTCGATCAGCGCCTGCCGGTCGGCGACGGGAATCTGGTAGTAGTCAGGGTGGATTTCGCTGAACGCCAGAAAGCCATGGCGGTTGCCGCCATAGTCTATGAACGCCGCCTGGAGCGACGGCTCGACCCGCGTCACTTTGGCAAGGTAGATGTTGCCTCTCAGTTGGCGGCGGCTTGCCGATTCGAAATCGAATTCCTCAACGCGGTTGCCGCGCAGCACGACCACCCGGGTCTCTTCCGGGTGGGTCGCATCGATAAGCATCTTGTTGGCCATTGGTGTGTCTCTTGGCGGCGCGCGGCATAATGCGCGCCCGGCGTCCATGAACTTCGGTCCATGAAGCGGCCGGGTGCGATGCAATGCGGGCGCGCGTCTTAGTGGGAAAGATCGGCACACGCCGCGCGCGACCGGACAAGCGAATTCTCCCTGCGGCCTTTCGGCCAAACGAGGTGTTTTCGCTGTCAATGATCGCCGGCATGGCGCATTCGACCCTAAAAGCGGAGCGGCAACGCAGGACGGCGTCGCCTTCAAGGTATCAGCTGAAGATCCGGGTGAAACGGCCACCCGGCCGAGGAACCGACTGTCCTGTCTTTGTCAAATCCGGCAGCGGATGTGGCCGATTAGCTTCGCGACCCGCTGCGAATGGATTAATGGGCAGGATTCTCAACAACATTGGGCAGCATGCCCGAACGCGACAGAACAAGGATCTTCGAAGCCTTCAGTGATTCCTTTCTAAGCGGCATAATTAGGCATGGCAAGCCGCAACTGCCATGCCGGTGCGCCCAGATAGGCGCTACACCGAGGGTAATATATAACCATTTGATTGCGTTTACAGCGTAGCCACAGCAGTTTCCGAATGATTTCTTCAAGATCCATTAACCATGGGCTCCTATTGGGGTAAAAGGACGCCGGTGGATGATGGGGGCCGGAGACCAAGTGGTGGTCTGCATATTTGCACGCGCACTGGCTGAGTTTATGTCGAACGATAAATCGGCGGTAGTATTCCGGGGTCGCACTGTGCGGCGCAACGCCGTGGGCTCAGCCGTCTGGCGCCGGTTGAGTACGAACGCCAGCCTCGTGGTCCGCGTGGTCGTGTTGGCGATCGCACTTGATCTCGCCCTAGTGTTGCAGGCTCAGTCTCAGATGCCGCTTCCGCTGCCCGCCGCGCCAGCTGTTGACGGGCCAGCGATCGCAACCGACGCCCGCCTGGCCGGCGACGACAAGCAGACGCGACTGGTGATCGATATTTCACACAAGATCGACATGCGGGCGTTTGCGCTTGCGGACCCGTACCGGGTCGTGATCGAAATTCCGCAGGTCGACTTCCGGCTTCCGCCCGACACTGGCGAGCACGGCCGCGGCATCATCAAGGCGTTCCGCTATGGGTTGGTGATGTCGGGCCAGTCCCGAATCGTCCTCGATCTAACCGGCCCCGTGAGGGTCACGAAGGCCTTCGTGCTCGATCCGGTGGATGGGCAACCGGCCCGCATGGTGCTTGACCTGATTGCGGTCGATCGCGAGACATTCCTGCGCGCCGCCGCGATCGACAATCACCTGCCGCGGCCGGCCGAACGGGGGCCCGCGCACTTTGACCGTTAGGAGCATACGACCGATTCTCGGCCCGTGGTCGTGCTTGATCCAGGCCATGGCGGAATCGATCCGGGGACGCGGGCGCCGAGCGGCGAACTCGAAAAGGACCTTGTGCTCGAATTCGCATCGATGCTGCGCGCCAAGCTGGAGGCTACCGGCAAGTATCGGGTGATGATGACGCGAACCGACGACACCTTCGTTGAACTTTCGGAGCGGGTGCGGTTCGCCCGCCAGCAACAGGCGCAGCTTTTGATCTCGATTCATTGCGATGCTCTCGCGCGGGGCGAGGGCGAGGCGGAAGGCGCCACCGTCTATACTCTATCCGACAAGGCCACCGACGCCGAAACGCAGCGCCTGGCCGATGCCGAGAACCGGGCGGATATCATAGCGGGCGTTGATCTTGCCGCCGAGCCGGACGAGATCGCGGACATTCTCATCGATCTCGCGCAACGGGAGACGAAAACGTTCTCGGCCCATTTCGCCCGCAACGTGGTCAAGGAGATGCGCACCGCGGCGCGCCTGCACAAGCGTCCGCAAAGGTCAGCCGGCTTTCGGGTTCTCAAGGCGCCCGACGTGCCCTCGGTACTGATCGAACTCGGCTACGTATCGAACGCGCGGGATTTAAAGCAGCTGGTTTCCGAGAGCTGGCGCTCGCGCACGGGTGACGCCATCGTGCACGCGGTCCACACTTATTTCACAACGCGCCTCGCGGGCGGCGGCAGCGGTGCGCGTGCCCAATAAGAACGCAGTCGCCGGTTGTGACAATCGCGGTGGCAATCGGCCGAACCGGAAATCGCCGATATATCATGCACGGCAGGCCGTTCTTGCCCAAGTTTAATCATAAATCCGAGCGACGTAACGGACGCTGAGTCAGTAGCCGCGCATCGTATCGCGCGAGGAGTGTGAGCGTTTGGGCATCGGGGCCGGGCATAGGCGTGGCGTCGCCCCCTCCCTACTCTCCCCCGCGAGCGGGGGAGAGTAGGGAGGGGGGCCGAACTTGGCATTGTAGGCCGGCAGCCGACTTTGTAGACTTCGACGGGGCATTCAAAATAGGCCGATGATGCGATTTTTGATCAGGTTTCTCGGCTTCCTGTTCGCGGCGGGGTCGCTCGTGTTCCTGGTTGCGGTCGCAGCCGTTGCCGGGTTGCTCTACCATTTCTCCAAGGACTTGCCGGACTATTCGCAGCTTCAGGACTATGAGCCGCCGGTGATGACGCGGGTGCACGCGGCCGACGGCGAGCTGCTTGCCGAATACGCCAAGGAGCGCCGGCTCTATCTCCCGATTCAGGCGGTGCCGAAGCTCGTCATCAATGCCTTCATTTCCGCCGAAGACAAGAATTTCTACGAGCATGCCGGCCTTGACTTCAACGGCATCGCCCGCGCCGGGTGGCTCTACCTGCAGAACCTCGGCACGAACAAGAGGCCGCAGGGCGCCTCCACGATCACCCAGCAGGTCGCAAAGAACTTCCTTCTCACCAACGAGGTGTCGTTCGCGCGCAAGATCAAGGAGGCGCTGCTGGCGCTCAAGATCGAGCGCACCTACACGAAGGATAAGATTCTCGAGCTCTATCTCAACGAGATCTATCTCGGCTTCGGCGCTTATGGGGTTGCGGCCGCGGCGCTGCTTTATTTCGACAAGCCGGTTAACGAGCTGACCGTGGCGGAGGCCGCCTATCTGGCGGCACTGCCGAAGGCGCCGGGCGTGCTGCACCCGTTCCGCCAGCGCGAGCGCGCCACCGAGCGGCGCAATTACGTCATCGACCGCATGGTCGAGAACGGCTACGTGACGGCTCAAGCGGGCGAAAAGGCGAGGAAAGAGCCGCTCACCGTCGCCCAGCGCCGCGCGAGCGGATCCCGCATCATTGCGGCTGATTTCTTTGCCGAGGATGTGCGCCGTGAAATCTATGAGAAATACGGTGAGAAGGGCCTCTACGAGGGCGGCCTGTCGGTGCGCACCACGCTTGACCCCAAGATGCAGGTGATCGCCCACAAGGCGCTGGTCGACGGCCTCGTCCACTACGACGAGGCGCAAGGCTTCCGCGGCGCCACCCACAAGATCGACGTCAGCGGCGACTGGGGCGTGAAGCTTGCGGACGTGCGCGCCTTCAACGATGTTGCGCCCTGGCGCCTCGCGGTCGTGCTGGAGACCAACGAACAGTCGGCGCGCATCGGCTTCCAGCCGGCGCGCGAGCCGGGTGGTGCGGTCGGGCGCGACCGCCAGATCGGCAATATTCCGCTCGAAGGCGTCAAGTGGGCGCGCGCGTCGAGCGCAAAGAATCCCCTGAAAGT
>Ga0137359_10004292_pt1 | contig 11675 bp, 8 predicted proteins | sample Mad1_40_16metaG_FD_108281 | JGI IMG/M metagenome (GOLD analysis project Ga0137359, IMG submission 108281) | Vadose zone soil microbial communities from Angelo Coast Range Reserve, California, USA - Mad1_40_16 metaG | ecosystem: Environmental > Terrestrial > Soil > Vadose zone | place: USA... | reverse complement strand
GAAGGTTTCGGTCGCGACGTCGCCGTCGAGCCGGCGGTACGGCGTCGTGTCGTCGCCGTGCGGGAACATCTCCTGGAAGCGGAACTCGGGCGCCATCAGGGCCTCATGTATCGTGTACACGCGTGTCCCGCGAGCGCCGCGCACCGCCCGCACGGGCCGACATCAAGGCTAAATCTCGTAATACAGCGGCGGCGCGACGCCGGCGCGGCGCGGGCACGTCGGGCAGAGGTCGGTCACGAGATCGTAGGCGTGACGGACAGCGAGCGTCGTGCTCGTCTGCTCCACCGGCTGCTCGAGGAAGATGTGCTTCTCGCCGATCTTCTCGGCGAGCCCGCAGTTCTCCATGCAGGCGTACATCCCCTCGCGAATACCGCAGAGCACGACGTGCACGCCGCGGCGCTGCAGGCGGTCGACGCAACGCTCGAGCAACGACATGCCGACGGCGTCGGGGTTGCGGGCGCGTTTCAACCGCAGCACGACGGCTTGGGTCTCCGGTACGACGCGGTCGTAGATCGCATCGAGGTGATCCTCGAGGCTCGCGCCCGAGCCGAAGTACATCTCGCCCTCGAGACCGAAAATGAGCAAGCGGCCGCACACCTCGTCGCCGTTGCGACGCTCCCGGACGCTGCGGTCGAGGCTGACGACGAACTCCGCCAGCAGCATCTTGCCGGTGCGCGGTACGGCCAGCATGAACGACATGAAGACGCCGATCAGGACGCAGAACTCGATCGAGATCGCGAAGGCGGCGATCGCGGTGACGGCGACGATCGTTGCGTCGAAGCGCGACGCGCGCACGTGGTAGCGCAGGTCGTGCAGGTTCACCATCCGCGCCGCGGTGAGCATCAAGAGGCCGGCGAGCGCCGAGCGCGGGATGAAGCGCGCGTACTGCGCGAAGACCATCATGATGAGCGCCACCGCGATCGCGGATACGACGCCCGACCACTGCGTGCGGGCGCCCGCCTGCTGGTTGATCGCCGAGCGGGTGAGCGAGCCCGAGCCGGGCATGCACTGGAAGAAGCTGCCGGTGAGATTCGCGAAGCCCTCGCTCAGGCACTGCTGGTTCATGTCGAGCTTCTGGCCGGTGACGGCCGCGATGGCCTTCGCCATCGAGATTGCCTCGAGGAGGCCGAGAAGGGAGATCGCGAGCGCGCTGCCGGCGAGATCTTGCATCGACGCTGCACCGAGCGGCGGCAGCCGCGGCGACGGCAACGACGCCGGGATGTCGCCGATGACACTCACACCTTGCTGCGCGAGACCGAAGCGCGCCGTCGCGGCCGCCATCACGATGACGACGATCAGGAACTCCGGCAGGAGAGGCCAGTCGATCTTCTCCTTGATCCAGCGCAGCACGAGGACGAGCGCGATTGACGCGAGGCCGATCGCGAGCGTCGGCGAGTGCACGGCGCCTCCCTGGGTCATCGTCAGCCAGAAGCGATACAGAAAATGGTCGTGGGCCCCGCCGACCGCCTTCAGCCCGAGCAGGTTCTTCGTCTGGTCGAGCACCAAGAGGATGCTCGCGCCGACCGTGAACCCGACGATGACCGAGTGCGAGATGTAGCGCGTCATGTCGCCGAGACGGAGCACGCTGATCGCGATTTGAATGGCGCCGACCAGAAAGGCGATCAGCACCGCCGCCTGGATGCGCTCGTCGGTGCTGGCGATGCCGCCCACCGCGCTCAGCAGGGCGATCGAGATCGCGTTCGTCGGCCCGTTGATCAGCTGGCGCGACGAGTCGAAGAGCGCCCCGACGGTCGTCATCACGACCGCCGTGTAGAGGCCGTACTCCGCTGGCAGGCCGGCGATCATCGCATAGGCCATCGCCTGCGGCACGGCGACCGCCGCGACCGAGCAGCCGGCGAGGAAGTCCGCCCGCGCGTGCGCGAGCCGGTACGTGCGGAGCGAGTCCAGCGCGGGGACTCGCCGGTACAACGTCGTTAGCCAGGGGCTCTTGGCGGGCAGGACTCCGTGCGGCACGCTCTCGGGCTCGCCTCTCGTCCGGCCATAACGCCAGGACTTCGCGAGCGGCGTCAATCGTCGCCGCGACTGGACGCGCCGCCCATTCGTGATACGAGCGTCGCTGCCTCAGCCCGAAGGGCCGCGCGCCGATCGATCGGCGCGCGGCGCGTGTGATCACCGGCGCGCGGCGCGCGCGATCACCGGCCCGAACGTCGAGACCGGCCTGCGGTCGTCGCTACTGCACGTTGCGCGCGAGGAACGCGGTCAGCATCGGCCCCACGTTGTTGCTCGGGAAGTCCTCGGCGGTCACCACGTCGAGGTGCGCGTAGCCGATGTTGACGTACACCTCGTATCCGCCGGCGACGCCGCCGAGCGTCGGGAACGCCGGATTCGGATTGGCGGCGTCGACGACGCGATCGGTCGTCCCGTCGCAGCTCGGGGCCGTACAGCGATGGATGCTCGTCCCGAACCCCGTCATCGCGCCGGGCACGCGGGCGAGGCCGTTGCTGCCGACGAACGAGATCACCGGGATGTCGACGTTCGCGGCTTGCGTCAGGTTCTCGATGTCGCGGCGCCCGCGACCCACCGAGAGCGCCGTCGAGTCGAGGCTGATCACCTCGGAGCACTGCCCGTCGGCGAGTGATTGCGAGAAGTTCGCCCCGCCGCACGGCGCCCCGACGGTTCCGGCCGGCAACGGCCCCGTGCACGTACCGCCGGCGGGATTCGAGCAGTGTCCCGGGACGCCGGTCACCGAGAGGCCCGAGCTCGGGTAATACCAATCGGAAAAGTTCGTGTTGCCGACGAAGAACGCATCGAGGAGGCGGGTCATGCTGGTCACCTGCGCGACGCGGCCCCACACCGGCGCCGGCAAGCTCGTGGGCGGTGGCCCCTTGTCCGGAGTCGACGCGGCGGAGGTGCCATGAAAGATGTCCTGCCACGTGAGCAGGCCGCCGACGGTCGGCCCCGGCCCGCCGACGGAGGTCGCGAGGAACGGGAACAGTGACGCGACGAAGCCGTTCGAATCGACGAACGTACCGATCCCGCCTGCCGCCGTCGACACCGGGAGGAACTTCAAGCCTGCCAAGTCCGGCACCTTCGAGATCGCGCTGTCGTCGCACGTCGAGCTCGGACACTCGCTATCTGCCGTACAGACGGCCCCCGAGTTCGAGCCCCGCGTGCACTTCTTCGTGCCGACGCCCTGATCGACGGCGGCGATCGCCAGCGTCGTGTTCGGATCGTACGCGCCTTGAATCGCGTTCGGCTCCGAGACCGCGAGGACGCGCGGATTGAGCGCGCCGGGGACGAAGGCGTACGCCGTCTGGGTGAGCGTGCATTTCGGCGGGACCTGCCCCGCGCACGTCGTCGCCTCGTTGGCGATCGTGCACGCGGTCGTGCCGTCGACGCAGCGCCCGGCGCTGCTCGGGTCCTTCACGGCGCCGTACAAGCCGCCGTCGAAGCTCGCGGTGATGCGGTCGAGCGTGTCGCTCGAGAGCGACGGACCCGACGTCGTGCCGCCGGAGCCCTCGAGGAGGACGAGGCCGCGCAGCTTCGCATAGCCGGGCTGCGGCGCGCCGACGCCGGAGAGATTGAAATCGGTCGCGGCGTAGCGCGCGGTGAACGTCGTGCCCATCGAGTGGCCGCCGAGGAATACGTTGTGGTTGCGGACGACCGCGTCGGCGGCGTCGACGACGGCGTCGATGTCGCGCGCGAACACGAGCGGCGTCCAGTTGGTGATGAACGGCACGTCCGTCGAGTCGTAGAACACGGCACGCCGATTCGGGCCGGCGGCGAGGACCGGATCGAGCGGAATCTCGAGCTCGGTGCCGAAGTACCAGTCGAGCGCGACCTGGGGATCGAGGCGCGCCTCGGCGATGTTCGAGCCGACGAGATCCTCGAGCTGATTCGTTCGGCGGTCGAACGCCCACACCTCGACGACGAGATTCGTCGGCGGCAGGTATGCGCGCGGGATGAGATTCTCGGCGAGGTTCTTGAAGTCGTTCGCGCCGCCCTCGAACCCGGGAATGAGAACGAGAATCGCGTCCGGTTGCGGCGCGCCGTCCATGCGGAAGCGCGTGTACGTGGCGTTGTTCAGGCTGAAGCTCGAGCCGCCGAATTGGGTCAGGAGCTTCGCGTTGCTGACGGTGACCCCCGGAGAGCCGGGGGTGTTCGGCGGCTCTGCGCCGCTCGGAATGGTGGTCGTCGTCCCGACCGTGTTGCAGGTGTTGAGCGCGTTGCCGCTGCACGCGTCGTCGACGACGTGAAAGCTCGGACAGAAATGCCGCACCGTCGTGCTGGAGCACTTTGCCGGGCGGAGGATCCGGCCGCTGTTCCGTCCCGACGGGAGGTGCGCGCAGCATGGACGGCGCTCTTGGATCGCAGCGTAGCCGCAATCGGAGCCGCGGATCGTGCGGCGCATCGTGCCCATGCACTCCGGCCGCAGCGTGATCCGACCGTCGATCGGCGTGCCGTCGCTCGCGTCGAGGATGACGCCGCGCGCGCAGCGCATGAACGCGCCGTGCGTCTTGCCGGGTGAGCCGTCGAAGCTCGTGCAGGGGCAGTCTATCTCGATCTGCGCCTGTACACCGCGGATGTCGGCCGCATCTTGGAACCTGGACGCGTGCTCCAGGCAGGGGTCGGTCGCCGCCACGGCGACGACGGGAAGACACACGAGGGCTGCGAGCGTGCCGACAAGGGGGAAGTTGCGTATCGGAGGGTCTCCTTCTGCGGAGCGGATACAACGCGCGATCCAAGGCGGTCAAGAAAATTCGGCGACGCAACTGTTCCGGATTCGGAACGGTCTATTTCAACTGTCCGCGACGGCCGAGCCAAGCGACGTGGCCGCGGCGTGCGCCAGCACGAAATCGCGGAAGGCGATCACCTTCAGCGGCACGTGCCGTGCCGCCGGATGCACCAGCGAGAGCGTCGCGCGCGGCGCGCTCCAGCGCGGCAGAACGCGGACGAGCGCGCCCGACGCGACGTCGTCGCGCGCGAGGAAGCTCGGCAGCAGACCGATTCCCGCGCCCGCACGCAGGGCCGCGCACACGAACGACAAGTCGTCGGCGACGATGCGGACGTCGAGCTTCTGCGTGACACTCTGCGCGCCACGCTGCATGCGCAGCGGCCCACGGAACCCGCGGAACTGCACCAGATCGTGGCCGTCGAGCTCGCGCGGCACTCGCGGCGTCCCGCGGCGTACGAGGTAGCTCGGCGCCGCGAAGAGCTGCACGTCGATCATGGCGAGGTGTCGCGCGACCAGCGACGAGTCCGCCGGGCGCGGCGCCGCGCGGAACGCGACGTCGAATCCTTCGGCGACGAGATCGACGTGCCGCGACGTGAGCTCGAAGTCGAGGCGAATCGTCGGATGCCGGGCGCTGAACGCCGCGGCGACGTCGGCGAGCACGCTCGTACCGAGGTCGTTCGGCGCCGTCACGCGCAGAACGCCGGACGGCTCGTCCTCTCTTTCGGCGAGCGTCCCGACCGCTTGTCGCAGCGCCGCGATCTGCGGCGCGGTCCGCTTGTAGAGCGTCGCGCCGGCGGCCGTGAGTGTCACGCGGCGAGTGGTGCGGTAGAAGAGCTGCTGCGCCAGGTCCGCCTCGAGGCGCGCGACGGCGCGACTCACCGTCGCCTTCGGCATGCCGAGCCGGGTACCCGCGCCCGAGAAGCTCGCAGTCTCGGCGACCGCGATGAAGACGTCGAGTCGCGAGAGATCGATTGTCGCCATGGTGAGACAGTCTATTGCGGCCCCGCCCGCGACGTCCAGCCGCTCCGCCGCCGCGCGCTTCTGTCATGCGGCGCCGCGCGCTAAGGGGGAGCGGTGCAGCCCCTCATCATCGAAGCCGCAATCAACGGCGCGACGTCCAAGAGCGCGAACCCCCACGTGCCGCGGATGGTCGCGGAGGTCGTCGAGTGCGCGTGCGCGTGTTTCGACGCCGGTGCGGCGATCGTGCATCACCACAACGACGAGTCGTTGCTGCACGCCCGTCACGCGGCGGCGCCCTATCGCGAGGCATGGACCGCCATCTACGCCCGCCGTCCCGACGCGCTCCTCTATCCGACGATGGGGAGCGGCGGCGCCCACGCGACGATTCGCGAGCGCTACGCGCATGTCGAGGCGCTCGCCGACGCCGGTCTCTTGCGCCTCGCGCTCCTCGATCCAGGCTCGGTGAGCCTCGGCGGCGTCGACGCGCAGGGCCTGCCGGCGGCGGTCGACGTCGTCTATCAAAACACCTTCGCCGACGTGCGGTACATGGCCGACGTCTGCCGCGCGCGCGCGCTCGCGATCCACGTCTCGATCTTCGAGCCCGGGTTCCTGCGTGTCGCGCTCGCGTATCACGCGGCGGGACGCCTGCCGCCGGCGAAGATCCAGCTCTACTTCGGTGGTCCAGCGCTGCCGTTCGGTTTGCCGCCGACCGCGCCGAGCCTCGACGCGTATCTCGCGATGCTCGCCGCCACCGATCTACCGTGGATGGTCGGCGTTCTCGGCGGTGACGTGACGTCGACGTTGGCGCCGCTCGCGATCGAGCGCGGCGGCCACGTCCGCGTCGGCCTCGAGGACTACGGCGGTCCGCGCCGACCGGCGAACGAGGAGCTCGTCGCCGAGATCGTCGCGATGGCGCGCCGCGCGGGACGTCGAGTCGCGACGCCGGCCGAGGCCGCCGCCATTATCGGCATCCCGCCGCGCGGCTGAGCACAGCGCTCAGGCCTCGCGGGCCGCGCGGAACGCTTCGAGGTAGCTGTTCGGCGAGTGGTCGTCGATCGAAAACGGCAGCCGCACCCAGCTGAGGAGCGGCAGCTGTTTCACGACGAAGGCCGCGGCGCCGATCGGGACGCTCCAGAGCGCCGTCGCCGCCTGCCCCACCGGCTTCGACCGCGGGTACCACCCACTGGCGTCGCCGACGTATTCGGCGCCGAAATGTCGAAACGGCCCGGTCGTCCATGGCGGCATTCTCGGCACGAGGTCGTGATCGTAGATGTGCCGGAACACGAGCTTGCCGAAGCGTGCGTCGCAGCTCTCGGCGAACTCCGGATCGCCGACCATCGGCTGCCCGTAGGTGTAGACGCCGCGTACGAGCGGCCGCCAGGACGCAAACCGCTCGTCGCCGAAGATGATCGCGGCGGCAATCACCGCCATCGCGGCGCCGAGGCTGTGGCCGGTGATGTAGAGCGCGTGCAGTTGGCTGCCGTCGTCGGTGTCGTTGATCGCACGCCAGATGTGGTCGGCGATGTCGTCCCAGATCGCGCGCACGTTGCGATGAAATGCGCCGTGCACGCGTCCCATCGTCAGGAATCGCTTCGCGTTCACGTTGGCGTCGGTCAGGAAATTGATGACGTTGCTCGGCTCGGTGCCGCGAAAGCACAGCACGCCGACGTGATTGCGGCGCATGAAGAACGCGGTCGCGACGACGAACATCGCGTCGTTGCGGACCGAGATCTCATGGCACGTCGTGCCGGGATCGACGATGCCGCGATGGTGCAGCTCGTCGACCAGCGTCTCGCAATCGGAGTACGCCCACGCGGAGATGTCAGCGAGGACGTCCGCGGCGCCGCGGTCGTAGAGCGGCTCTACGGGCACGTCACCATTCGTACGCCAGAAGGCGAGCGGCGATGTGGTGAGCGTCGGCATCACCGCGGGGCCGCCGGTCGCGAATAGCGTGAGATCGGCTCCGTCTCCCGGTCCCGTCGCCGGCGATCGCGGCACCGCCCGGAGTGTGTAGTCGCGCCTGATCTTCGACTGTTCGGTCACCATGATCGTCCCTCCACAGTGACCGTTCGTTACTGATCGCCAGTCCACGGCGCAATCCAGTGCGAGCGCGTTCGCGCACGATCGTCGGTAAAAGGCGGAGATGACGTGGTGTGCTCGCTGAAGCTGTGAGTCTCAGCAGCGCGTCTCCAGTCGCGCGCCGTTGACGTATGGAGTCCCGGCGCGCCCGCCGGCGCACAGCTGCACGTCGACGAAGCACTCGATGTCGCCGAAGTGATCGTACGTTTCGCTGTGCGGTACCAGCCCGAGATGCTCGGGATCGAGGCGCATGTACTCGAGCGCCGCACGCGTGAGGATCGTGTAGTCGCCGTGGCGGGGCACGCCGTTCTTCAGCAGGCGGTGCGCGAGAATCACGTCGGCTCCGGCGACCTGCGCGCGGCCGCCGATCGTCAGCTCGAGGAACTCGCCGTAGTGGCCGATCGCCTTCAAGCGCAGACGGTCGACGCTGCGGCACGCCGTGCAGGAACAACTGTCGTCGGCGGCGAGCTCGCGTTGCTTGTCGCGAAACCCCGCAAACGCGGCCTGCAGGATCTCGAGGAGCCGCGCCGGCGGCAGGACGTTGCCGTCGGCGCCGACGGCGAATACCGCGTCGCCCTCGATCGCCTGGATCTCGAGCGGCGGCGCGAGATGCCGAATCACCTCCTCCAGCAGCTCGGTGATGAGTGGCGGCCCGTGCTCGATCTCGGTCGCCGTCACGAAGGCCGTGAATCCCGAGATGTCGGCGAGGACGAGAAATCCGTGTTTCGTGCGTCTCATGGCGTCTCCCTGTGCGTCGTCTGCGCTCCAACTCGAAGGTCGCTACGACTATTACGCCATCCCGATTGCCAAATCTGGCGCTTTTCGGACGGCATTGGCGCAGCATACGGCGCTGGCAAGGCGCGGTCTTGGCGAAAATTGCGGCGGCGCGGTGCCGGTCCATCCGCGTGACCTCCTCAGCGGTCACTACGTCGCGCTTCGCTACCTGATTGCCTCACCGTCGACACCGGACTGCAAAGCGCTCCTCGCCGCTCGCCTTCGCGGTTGCTGGAAGCGTGGCCAACTGATCCGTTGATACGCGGCTGCTCGCTCGGCTCGTGCTGGGCGGGCGCAGATGGCGCGCACCGTGTCGATGGAGTCGGAGCAGGGCTGCGGATCTTGTGGGCCGAAGGTCGTGAGCGCGAGCATCGCGACCGTGACGGCGGCCAGTGCGAGGCCGTCAGGAGGCCGGGTCCGGCGGCAACGCGAGCCGCGATTGCAGCCGCGAGAGAAGAGTAAGCCCCACAGCGGCCCAGGCAAGCTCGCGTACCCGGCGCACGAGTCCGAAGGCGAGGCCCTGCGCCGGGGGCAGGCCGAGCAGGGTGAAGATCAGCACTTTTCCGCCCTCCTGCGTACCAATCTTTGCGGGGATGACGAAGAGGATCCCGTCGATGGTAATCGACAGGACCTCGATCGCGAGCACGCGCTCGGCGCTCACCTGGATGTGAAGAAAGAACAAGATCAGTGCGACTTCGAGTAGACCCGACGCCCAGCCGACTAGGAAGCTTGCAACCGAAAGGGCGAAGCGGCCGGCACCGGCGGCATGGAACGCCGCGATCTCGCCATCCAGACGTGCCGCGGCCGCCCGCAGGTGTGCGCCGACACGCTCGAGCCCGATCAGCCGCAGGCCCGCGACCAACGGGGAAAACCGCCCGCGGCGCTGCGCGGCGACAAGCCCGACCGCGAGTCCTCCCATCACAACGACGCCCACGAGAAGCTCCGGACGGATCCCAGGTGGCAGGTTCGACCCGGCGAGGAGGATGGCAAACCCGACCGCGATAAACAGAACCTGCGCCACCGTCTGGCCGAGCATCGCGATCGTGACCGACGCCATCGCCGGAGCGGTGGCGATCCGGTCGCGGAGTAGGCGGATCCGCACCACCTCGCCACCGAGGGTTGCCGTCGGGGTGACCGAGTTGATGGCGTCGCCGGCCAGACGGACGGCCAGGAGCCGCGCGAAACCGATCCCGGGCGGCGGTGCCGGGAATGCGTACCGCCAGCCAAGCGTGTTGAATGCGTACGCGATCAGCTCTTGGAGAACGATCGGGACGATTCCCCAGCCGACCAATCGGAGGTCATCGAGCACCACCCGGAGTCCGACCGCGTAGACCAGGACGCCGAGCAGCGCCACCCCGCCGACGAGCAACGCGCGCTCGGCACGATGCGCCCAGCGCGAGGAGGAAACGCGCGGCGGCATCTGTGGCGCCGCGTCTTCGGACGATTGGGGTAGTAGGTCCGTGCGCGCTCACTCCGCGTCGCGCGGACAGTACACAAAGGCGCGGGCCGCGGCGAACGCGTATGCGAACGCGGCTCCCCCGTGGAGCCGAGCGAGCCGATTGACGAGAGCGAGGGCGAAATTGCGTGCAAGCCGCTCAGCTGGAGGGTGGATCGCCCCTCGTGCACGCCACCCTCTTCGTCGGCCTGGTGTGACTGACTCGCCGACGACGACATGGTACGGGACGCCTCATGGCCGTTGACCTGAGATTCGTCCTGACGGGAGCCAAGCGGGTCTTCGACTCGCGGCCAATGTACGCCCAGCTCGTCGTGACCGACGATTGCAACCTCACCTGCACCTACTGCGACGAATACACCACGGGAGCGCCCATCATCCCCCTCGAGGAGCTGAAAGGCCGCATCGACAAGCTCGACGAGCTCGGCGTGCAGGTCTACGATTTCCTCGGCGGCGAAACGATGATGCACCCCGAGATCGCGGAGCTCGTGCGCCACACCAAGTCCAAGCGCGGCGGATCCAACCTCGCCACCATCATCACCAACGGCTTTCTGCTGACTGAGAAGAACATCGGCGCCCTCAACGAAGCCGGCCTCGACTTCATGCAGGTCTCGATCGACAGCCTCCGCCCGACGGAATGGTCCAACAAGAGCTTGAAATCGGTCCTTCCCCGCCTGCACGTTCTGGCCAAGGAGGCGAGGTTCGCGGTCGAGATACAGACCATCCTCAACGACCGGACGTTGGAGACCTACGACGAGTTCCGCGCTACGCTGAAGGACTTCCCGTTCGCCTTCGGCTTCTCGGTGATGCACGACAATGGCGGACAGATCGCGATCAAGGGCGAGAAGTTTCTCGGCGTCCTCGAGAAGTACGGTGTCTTCGAAGGCGTCAACTTTTACGGCGATCACCTCAAGGAGATGCTGCGCGGCGACTTCTCGCGGCCCTGGAAATGCTTGGGCGGCTTCAAGGTCCTGTACGTCAACGCCGCCGGCGGCGTTCAGTGGTGCTCCCAGCAGCGCGCTTGCGTGATCCCGCTGATGGAGCTCACCCCCCAGCGGCTACGGGTCAATGACCACCACAAGCCCTGCGAGGCCGGTTGCTCGCTGGGCTGCGTGCGGATGGTCTCCCATACGTTGGGCGAGCCCCTCAAAACGATGGGCGCGAGTGTCAAGCTGGCGGCGGGCATGAGTCGGAGGAAGACCAACGCCTCCGCGCCGGACAAGACCGTCCCAATCGCCTAGCACCGGCTTCGCGAAACGGTAGCGTACCGCCCGTCGACATCTTCGCCCGTCGATTCGTGTGGGTCGCGCGTCAGCAGCGCGAGCGCATCCGCGCCGCCGATCGCGTCAGATTCGAGATGTGCGAAATCCTGTACCCGTCTTGCGCGACGACGCCCCTCTTGCTCTCTGGATGCTCTGGATGCTGAGGAGGCTTGGCTGATGGTGCGTTTCGCGTTCATGCTCGCGATCACGATGACAGTCGCGTTCGCCGTCTCGCCTGCCGCGCCCGTTGAGACGCAGCAGGTCGTCTCCGACCTCTCGATCCCCGTCAACGCGACGACCTTCGACGCCGAGACCAACGAGACGGTCGCAATCGCGGGGGACCTGCACGTGCAGGCGACCATCGACGACTTCTCCGCCCCCTACGTCGTTACGTTGAAGTACTCGCTCGTCAAGGGCTACACCGCGATCGGCGCATCAGGCACGCCGTACT